>Ga0181418_1000469_pt1 | contig 13617 bp, 20 predicted proteins | sample 41SPOviralmetaG_FD_130143 | JGI IMG/M metagenome (GOLD analysis project Ga0181418, IMG submission 130143) | Marine viral communities from the oligotrophic San Pedro Time Series (SPOT) site, San Pedro Channel, CA, USA - 41 SPOT_SRF_2013-03-13 | ecosystem: Environmental > Aquatic > Marine > Strait...
CCAACTTTAAAGTCAGTGCCTCGAGTAGAAAAACCTAATGCTGAACATTCTAAAGTAGATGATACAGCTTCGCACACTGAATTCGGTTTGTTCACATTAACAAATCCTCTGTGGAATCTAAATTCGTTCACCTGTGAAAGTAGAACTTTGCCATCCATAAGCCGAATATTACGAATTATGGATAATGCTCCTACTTGTTTGTTGTATGGCGTTTTTGCCGCAATTGTAACACCAATATTGGTAAGACGCATATTAGGAAGGTAAGCTGCTTCACTCGCATCTAATTCGAATGTGCATCTACCAGTGCTGTTGTTTGCTGGAACATAGATTCGTGGGTCGATGTATCTACTTTTCACATTACTATCAGAATAATAACTCATATTTATATATTAATAATATAAAATAAAAATAATAATAAAACAAAATAGAAAATTTAAATCATAGTCTTAATTATATTTATAAATCTTAAGCACTGATAAGACTATGGAAATACATATACACATTCATAGGTGTCGTATTGTTAATATCACTCTCTAACTGTAATCCGAATCGCTGGTTAGAAAGGTCAATAAATCCCTGAAAATTTAAGCCTATGCCAAAGCCTGTGTTAGTTCGGAATTTGTCGAGAGACATTTGCTGATGTCCAGTAGACCTGAAAGAATCTATGTATCGGTGCAACATCTCATTTTGGTCGTTAATGGAGTAAGTAATGTATTTGTTAGTCGCATCATTAAATAAGAATTCTACTTGTCGAATGCCTGGAACTGTATTACAATCATAATTAGAAAAAACATTAACATTCTCTCTATCCTGACTTTGGAAGGAAATACTACATGCGTCCGCCATTGCTGGTACTTGAGCTTGAACATTAGCAGAACCTGACAAAATAGTTGATTTAACATTGTAAACACTTCGCATTGTAGTTGCGGTTTGAGCTGGATTGCCATTCGTTGGAAGACTACTGTATGAAACATGTAAATCGCTTAATTCATAAGTAGCACCTGTTCCCTGATTATCACCCATTAAAGCCGACATATTTCTCGCCAAATTCACGGTAAGCCGAATTTCTCCTGATTTCTCAAATGGCAAATGGTCACCACTCATTTTATTTAATACACACAAAGGCTTAATAGAGAAATCTAAATTATCAGTAAGAGATGTTCCAGTGTTAAGTGTTTCTTCACCTTTAGCGTTTTTAGCACTACAAACATAAGTTGGTGCTCGTTGTTCACACTGATATTTTGCCGAATTGTAGTCATCTTCATAAATGGTACCTATAGCGTCCATTGTAACCCATCTTCCGTAGTTTTGTATGATTTCTTTTACGCCGTTTGCACCCTGAAAACTAGTCTGAATGCTGTCTATGCATCCGTGAACTCCAATTCGAGCATCTAAATAGACTCGTCCAGCAGATCGTCCAGTTGCCGTGTTGCCATCATTAGTAATAATAATTTCTCCGTTAATTCTAACAGAGTTTCGCATTAGTGAGCGTCCTTCACCAACTGCCAACACAAAGTCTACATTGTTATATTCTATATAAGATGATTGTCTCGCTTCAGGCTGTGCCGAATGAAAAATTATACCGTCAAAACTCATTTATACTATAACAATATAAAATAAAAATAAAAATAAACTTTAATAAATAAATTAAATAGTTCTTGTAAGTTCTTTAAAGAAAATAACATCCTTTGCTGCCGTCGATGTAAGCTCTAAATTAACTATTTTATCTTCCCTTGTAAGTGGCATTGTTTCCAAAATTGGATAAAAAGGTACTTGGTTAAAAACACCTTGTATCTGTGCGGTTTGGATTTGATTTAATGTCATATTGCTAATGTTCTGTCCTCTGTTATTCATAAATCTTAATATTCTATCTTCGTGTAATGGTTTTTTATATGCGATGTCTCGATTTCCTACAATATCTTCATTGTTAATTGCCATTCTGTAACTTGTCCATGCTTCATTAGGAGCAGTTTTACCTGTTGGAACATGAGCTATAATAAGATTTTGGCAGTTTGGTTCTACTACAACTTGTTTGTTGTAAGTTGGTTGATCGTTGCCTTGCGTTTCTTCAGTAGAGTAAGTTCTGTAATCTATACTGGTTGGAGCGTCTACACCTGGCATTTGGCTTAACACTATTTCAGCACGGTTAAATCTGATTTGGTCATTAGCTCCGTCAGATCGTAATGCCTTAACTGAAATGCCTGTCACTGCCTCACCGCCAACTCCTCCAGTTATAACTGTATCTCTAACTGTAATTTGTACTTTTTGTGAACCTGCTGGTGGATTATTGCCATTTGTTCCCTGATTAAATTCCAAACTTTCAATAATACTATAAACAGTAACTGCTCCTGCTGTTGCTCCTGTAGCTGCTATTTCGACTGCTTGTCCTACATAGAATGGATAATTTAACTGAAAGTCAAAGTATGAAATGGTTGACACTAATGGAGCTGCTGCACTTCCTAAGACTACTCCAGCAGGTAAATTAGCACCAGTTCCACCAACATTGTAATCTTCCATTCCTCCAAAAAAATCACTTCCTAATGCAGATGTCGGTTCTTCACCCCCTAATTGCTGAATTGACAAAAGGTTTGGTTCGAGTTCTAAATGAATTCGAGTATCTCCATAAACATCAGTGTTCCACATAGCATTTCCTACACCGAACAAATCACTTAATGGAATTCTAAAGTCTCGTGTTATTGCTTGTGCTTTTTTAGTCGTATCTGCTACACCAGCGTTGTTCACATTTGAACCTATAATTTGAAGAAAAGATGAAGTTGAGTTCTTAAGACCTCTTCGACCCTGAAAAGTTCCTATTTTATCCAGTCCGTCATGTTGTTCAGCTTTATCATTTTCTAAATTCCACAACACTTGCCTTAAAGTATTAACACGCCTAATAGATTCGACCATACCACGATCAGCACTGAACATATCTGCGTTTCTAACTAATGCAGAGCAGGGGGCAATCATCGTTGCATTAGTTGCTGCTGAATTTCCAGCATAAACTATTTCATTATTGTACAAAGCAGTATCATCAGCAGTAGCAGAAGCTGGTTCGTTGGCACTGGGAGCATTCACTAACTCCATGTTCAAATTAACATAAGATTTAGCAAAGTCTACTGCACCCATGCCTCCAGGAATTATAAAGTCTATAAGTTTGCTGTTTTTAAATGATGCTATTTTAGCAGTTTCACTAAATCCCTGTTGAGATTGAAGCTTAATAATTTGTTCCATACTTTATAAATATATCATATAAAATAAAATTGAATAAAAAATTAATAAAAAATCATAAATAAAATGCCTAAACAAACACAATCCCAAATTAATTATAGAAATAGTGAAAGAGGTAAAATCATTAATAAAATAAGTAATTGGAAATCTATTGGTCTTAAGTGTGAAAGTAGAGAAGACTATGACTTAATATATGATAAATGGTTAAATAGTAGTCGTTGTGAAAATTGTAATTGTGAGTATTCTAAAGGTAATCATAAATGTATGGATCATGACCACGACACAGGTTTATTTAGAAATATACTATGTTTTAATTGTAATAAAAATTTAAATTGTAGTAACAAATCAGGTATACCTAATATATTATGGGATAAAAGAAGAAATAGTTGGAAATATTCGAGAACTATAAATGGTAAAAATTATAGGAAATCTTGTAAAGACCTTGAATGGTTAAAAAATTATAAAAAAGAATTTGAGTTAAAACATATTTACATTCATTAGTCCTTACTCTCCACCAATGCCAACCTGCACGGCTTGAGTAGCTGTAGCCGCTCCTTCTTCTTCAATATTTTCTTCTTTCTTTTCTTTTTTAGCTTGGAATCCTGCTAAAATAGCCCCTCCTATAAAACCCAAAACATCTAGGCCAGGAATTGCATCTAGTACACCAGTAGCAGCATCAGCCGCCGCATCTTCGCCTCCTTTCACGGCAACTTTCTCGGCTGCCTCTTTAGCCATCTTATCCGCTAATTGTTTGTCTAATGCTTCCTGTGCAGTAGCATCTGTAGAATCTCCAGCTCCAGTAGCTTTAGTTGAAACATTCGACATTTGAGATTCATTACCTAATGCATCATCGCCATCTCCACTATTAGCATTAAATTTAGGTGGACCTTCAGGCATTTCATCAGGATCTACAGGCGATGTTTTGGTTGTATCACTAATAGAATCGTCATAAGACGGTGGGTCGCTGCGTGCTTCCATAGGGTTTTGACTATCTTGTTCTGCTGGATTCTGTAAGTTGGCTCTCGCATTAGCTAAAGGATTGCTGAAGGTTCCTGCTCTACTCTCTGCAATAGTATCGCCTCCCCACGGAGTATCCCACGAGTCAAAAATTTTATCATCTGCCCCAGTATCCCACGAATCATAATCATTGTTAGGTTCATAAGGTTTGTCCCAATCATCATACTGATCGTTAGGTTCAGGTTCATTTTCATCAGGAGTAGTTCTTTGAGTTGGATTTTCACCATCTGTATTAGGTGGTTCTCGTGGAGTTCCATTTAATCTATCTTCTACTGCTTGTCGACCTTGTGCTAATCTGTCGGCGGCATTTTGTCTTGCGGCTGCTATCCGTTGTTCTACTTGTGCTTTAGCTCCTTGTAATTTCTCTTCCAATTGTGCTTTTGCTCTTTCTGCTAATCGTTCTGCTCTTTTCTTTAAAATTGGTTTAATATCTTTGGCAAAGGATCTACCGCCGTGCTGACCTGACAAAAAACTCTTAACCTCACCAATCGTTTTGCCCATTTCTGCTGCTTTCTCTTTAGACTCGGCAACACTACGTATAGCTACATCGTTGGCTGCTTGGCTTTGGTTTAATCCACTAATTAAGTTGTTGTAGTTACGGAATGCGTCGCTCATTGTTATATTATTAAAAAATATTATATTATTATATTAAATGAAGAAATCCTACAAAATCTTAAAAGTTCGTGATAAGAATGATTCTTACTATACTCCAATAGAAAGATTGTTTGACCTACCATTTAGACTTCTTATTAATGGTAAATCACAATTGTCAGGGAAGACTACAATTATTTTAAATCTTTTGTTAAACCCCACCTTCGGCTATGATAAACTGTTTGACGGCGATGACATCTACATTGTGAGCAACAATAAGTTAGACAATAAATTAGCTTTAATGGCTGATAAGTTAGACATTCCAGAAGACAATCGGTTTGAGTATGATGAAGATTACTTGGAAATCCTTTACGATGATATGGAAGAATCCTTTATGGAAGAAACGATGGAAGGGGGTAAGCCAAATAATCGGCTCATTATATATGATGATTGCGGATATTCAGGTAGTCTTAAAAATAAACAATCAGGCATTATTAGTAAGATGATTTGCAATGGTCGGCACCTTTGTCTATCACAAATCTACACGAGTCAAAGGTTTAGTCAGGTTTCAACTACTTTGCGAACCAATTTAACAGGTGCTATATTATTTAATACATCTATGAAAGAATTAGAACTTATAACTGAAGATTTAAACTACATGACAACTAAAAAACAGTTTGTTAATATTTTTCGAGAAACCACAAAAGAACCTAGACAATTTATGGTAGTCAACTTTAGCAATAAGCCTGAAGAAATGTATATGAATAGTGAGTTTGAGCCTATTGCGTGGAAGTAGTAAAATTATTTTCTAAACTATATATATAAATGGCAGACACAGAAGTTTTTGAGGATACGCATGAGTTAGTGGAAGTTAAAAAGAAAGGACGAAAACCTATGAGTGAAGAAAGAAAGAAAGAATTAGTCGAACGATTAAAAGCAGGTAAAGCTAAAAAGAAAGCATTAAGAGAAGCAGGTAAAGAAATTCCAGTAGAACCTAAAGTGAAAGAAGTATTACCAGCCACATCTACTGAACCAGCTGTATTAGTTAAAAATGTTAGAAAGACTAAACCAGCTGTTGATCATAGAGAAGAATTAGATGAACTGAAAGCACAAATAGCAGAATTAAAAGCAACTAAAACATCTAAAGCAGATTTGGAAGAAATTAAGGCTTTAAAACTAGAGATGAAGGAAATACGAGCTGCTGCATTAGAATATAAAAAACAACAAAAGGCCTCTCCGAAGGTAGAACCATTAACTGTAAATGGAGAAGCATCAGAACAACGAGTAACAACTAAACATAAAAAGAATGAACCTAAAAAAGTAACAATGAGTATAGAGCCTAAAATAATAGATGATGTAAAACCTAAACCGAGATATTCTACTTACCAAAAAAGTATTTGGTCACAATTTACTTAAGTTTTTTAGCACGAGTTTTTGGTTTTTCATAACTTTCATCACTAGTACTGGCATCAGTCACCATTTCTTCAGGTATAGATGGTAGTCTTTCTTTATGATTTCTTATTTTATTTTCTAATTGGTTTTCATTACGAATACAACATTTTTTTAGTATTTCTAATACTCTTTCATATCCGTAGACATTACATAGGTTTTTAATTTGCCGACACTCGGTGCACCAACTACCGAACCAGGTTTCAACAGGCTTAGCTTCACAAAATTTACAGTATCCCATTTTTATAAGTTATTAATATATAATTATTTTCTATTTTTAATTTATGGAAAACAAAAAGATAGCATGTCATAAGGGAGTTTACTATCCTGAAAAAAATGAATCAGCAGTTATTAGAGCTTTATTAACTGATAGGATATGGGAGAAAAAAGCCTACGATAAATATAGGTCTTACATTACAGATAAGCACACAGTAATAGATTGTGGAGCATTTATTGGAAGCCATACATTAAAGTTTGCTGAATTAGCATCCAAAGTCTACGCATTTGAGCCTGTGCCGTTAATACATCATTGCCTTCAACTTACATTAGAACAAAAAAATATAAATAATGTAATATTATCTTGTAATGCATTAGGGAGTGAAAAAAATGATAGTATTATTTATACTAATTACAACGGTGATAGTAGTATGGATGGCATTAGAAATAAAAGATTTAATAACAATTTTAAAACCAAAGTAGACACATTAGATAATATAATTCCTCCCAATGAAAAAATAGACTTTATTAAAATAGATGTAGAAGGATCTGAATGGGATGTGATAGAGGGAGCAACAAATCTCATTATGAAATGGAAACCTATGATAATGTTGGAAACATGGAACTCTAAAAAGAATATAGGTAAACTAAATGATTTTATGGAAAAATATAGATACATTGACTATAAATTAAATAGTGAAAACTACTTATTGTTTCCAAAAACATTGGAATAAAATGTTGTACTATAATATAAAATGTATAGCAAATTAAGCCAAATGGAGTATGAACAAATCATAAATAAAGTAGGAAGGAAATATCTTCCTGAATATCTACAGAATGAAAAGAAAAAGAAAAAGCTCACATTAAAACAACTCTTCTTTTTAAAAGGTAAAGGTGGTAAATAATTAGTTACTATATTCTTTATTTAATTTTTTAACAAATTCAGGATTATTAATAAAATTAATATGTTCTTTTATTTTTGTATTGTGGTAATTTAGATGATGAATGGTATGATGTAAATGTTTTATTGTATTATTTAATGTTTCTATTTGCTTAAATAAATCTGCTCTTTGTATTTTTAAATCTATAACTTGCTGCCTATTAAAATCTTCTTTTGTCTCCATCTATATATTTATGTAGTTAAATCTTTAAATTTCTTCATCAGTATAATCAGTTTCTTCATTACTACTTAAAAAATCTTCATCATTTTCTATACTACTGCAGTCGCTTTCTTCATCAGTAGATATTTCCATTTTAATATTTTCTTCTTCTTTCTTTTTCTTTCTATCTTCTCTTTGCTTTTCTTTTTTCTTTTCGTATTTTTTTATAGCCTCTCCCCTATCTGAAAAAGATTTCATTTGTTTTGGTTTAGGTTTATATATTTCTTTTTTTCTTCCACTACTATATCTATTTTCAGTATATGTTTTTAAAACTTTAACATCACTAAATCTTTTTCCATTGTAAATAAAATTATTACAGCTACAATCTTTGTATTCATTAACATCACTTTTCATTAACCATAATAGTTTATTCCTCATCTCGTGCATAGCATATTGTTTTTTGCTAAATGATTGATTACAATGTTTACATTCCACCCTACACTCCTCCGTTAAATTTTGACTAATTGCTTTATTTAAGGAGTGCTTATTAGTTTTAATATGTTGTTTCCAATGGGCTAAGGTGGCACATTCAAAAGGAACATCAACTAACATTTGTATCTCACTATCATATTTCTCAATTTGGCAACTATCACAAAAAAATAAAGTTTGTTTCATATATGATGTTAATAAAATAAATATCTTTAAGTAAAAATAAAAAAGTGCTTATTAAAGATAAAAAGAGCATTTATTACAAGCTATATTGCGGCGAAATAACTTTTTCATTTTTGCGTAGTGTTCGCACAATCTTCCGTATTTATGTATCTTTTTATCTTTTTTATGTCTTTTTTTTTATTATTAAATAGTAGTATCTATTATTACATCATAAAGTATAAGAAATAAATATAGAAATAAATAGTAAAAATATTAAAAATAATTAACTTAATTAAATTTAGTAGGGGGGGTCGGAGTCCGAGTCGCTGCCGTCATCGCTATAATAATTTTCGTACCTATGTGTCCTTAAAAAATATTCATCATCGGTTTCTTCTGCTTCTACTGCTTCTACTGCATCGGCATCCTTTTCACCTTCTTTATCATTAAGAATTCCTTTAATCCGCATATAACTTTCCTTTAATATATTTAAAATGATGATGTAATCGTTGTCTTTGTAATCTAATTTATTTTCGAAAACATCTAATGCCAATTGTTGGATTTCATTTGCAGTAGTCATATTTAATAGTATATATATATATTTTTTTATATCTGTTTAATTTATATAATGAAGTTAATTAGACTCGCTACAGATAACGATGGTGTATTCCAAAGTAGTTTCCAAAATGATATGATTATAGCCCCTAATTCGCAAATGGCATTATTAAATTTAACATTCCAAACTAATATAGGTGTCTTTGCTATTGTTGCTGCTGGTTCTTCAATCACATTTAAAAGTGACACTACTGACGCTGATACAAGTCAGACTGTAACCATACCAAATAGATCATATAATGTTAGTGAAAAAGATATTTTTTATAAAGACATACAACATGCTTTAAATAGCACTTTAAAAAATAATAATGCTCGTGGAGCTGCTGCAACAGGATATAATAGTGTTTGTAGTGCTTTTAGAATTGGAACAACAGATGAAGGAATTAAAACAATAGAATATAGATATGCTCCTTTTTTAAATCCTGTTCGTGATTTTAGCGGACTACTTTATCAACATATGATTTGGAATACTGCTTTAGTAGAAGTAACTTTTACTGGTGATTTATATACAAGATCAACTACTTACAATGCTGACCCTTTACTACCTGGAACAGATGATCGAATATATAAAGTGTTGCCTTTGAATGGTAGAAGGTTAAATGATGGAAGTGCCTGTTTTTCGGCGAGAGTAGCAGGTTATGTAGATAATGCATCAGGACTTCAAGACAACGGATTTGGTATAGGACTATCAAAAAGAAATTTAGGCGTAGATTTTAAAGAATACGAAGATATACTACCAGGAGATTTAGATTTCGAAATAAGATTTAATAGACAAACAGAAACCTACAAACATATTATAAATGGAGCTGTTGAAACTAACAGTGGACTAATGCCATTAAATACTACTGGCACAAATCAGGTTGATAATGATTTAATATTTATGGAAGTAAGCGGAAATCAGTTACAAATAGGGGTCTATCAAGATGACGGAAGTGCTAATGGTTTAAGGAATGTCTTTCATACTCACGATGTAGTAGCAGGAGAGGAATTTTATCCATATTTATATATTAGGGGAGCAAAAGCAAATATTAAAGTAGAGGCATTTAATTTTAGTTTAGATCCCTGGCTACCTTCTTTAGGTGGTGACGAAAGTGGCAACGACACATGGGCTCTAACAGGAACTGACGATAATGGATTATATAATGGCTATCAAGACATGATAGACACTTCGGCATTTAGTAATGTTTTAACTAAAATTGATAGTGATGATGAAAGATTTGGAACTGGGAGTGAAGCTAAATATAATTTAACAATGAGCAGTGCAGTATTAAGAGCATTAGGTTTTAGCCAATTCCAAAATGACAACAACGCTGGATTTGCTTTTGTAAAAATAAATTTTACTACAAAACCACAACCTTTTTGGTCAGTTCAACAAGCAAGGCAACAACCAATTTCCTATACAAGTGATAATTTTATTGTAGAAAGTATGAGTTTACCATTAGACAGTTTTGATGCTTCCAAAGTTAATTATGTAGATAATGTTGTCTACAGTAATCCAGCAAACGATAAGATGGGTAGACGAAAAAATATATTAATGACTATACCTGTGAACGATAATACAGGTGGTATAGTTGAATATGAGTCATCGACACCAATCTTTATAGACATTAACAATGCGACTGAAATAAATGTTAAAAATATTAATTTTAGAATTTTACGAAAGGATTTTAGTCCAATAATACAAGGAGAACAATCAGCAATTATGACTGTACTAATTAAAAAAGGTAGTGAAGAAATGTAAATTAAAATATATGCTTATTGTAAATGGCTTACAATAAATTAGTAAAGAAGCAAATGCCTATCAAACTTCAAAGAAAACAAATGCTTTCAGGAATAGTAATTAGATCATATGCTAAAAATAAGAACTTTCTATCAGATGCGATGGTTAGAAGGTTAAAAGAACATAGTAAACATCATACAATTAGACATATGAGGTCAATGGTATATAAAATGGAAAAACTGGGATTAACATTTAGTAAAGCCCATGAAGAAACGATGATGAAATATGGAAAATAAGTGTTGTACTAGTTTAATGGATGCCACAGCATATGCAATAGCTTATAATGTGATATATAATAGACTTAAAGAACAAGAACAAACATTAGAATTAATTAGGGTTAAGGAAACAAAATTATAATGTAGTGTATATTTAAATGAAGTGTGATGAATGCTATGATATTATAGATTTAAAAATTAAAGATTCATTTAAGGTTTTTAGTAGAGTTAATAAAATATATTGTTGTAATAGTTGTTATGAAGGACTACGATTTAAAGAATTAATTATTAAGAGTGGTTTATCCAAAGCAGAGAAGGAAGAGATGTTTTCCTATAAAAGGGTAATGGATCATCAGAATAAAAAGATACAAGAAATGCTATTAAAACTGTTTAAAATAACTGGAATAAATATTTTTACATAAGGTCTACAATTTAAATTTTTTTCTATATTTAATATATAATGACTATTAATATTTCAAATGGTGATTGTTTAACTTTAATGAAAGATATTCCTGATAAATCAGTAGACCTATTTATATGTGATTTGCCTTATGGTGAAACGAATTGTAAATGGGATAGTAAAATAGATTTGGATGAGTTTTGGAAAGAATTTAAAAGAATTAGGAAAAGTAAAAAAGTAGCATGTATTCATTTTTGTTCTACTAAATTTGGATATACTTTAATTAAATCTAATGAAGATATGTTTAAGATGGATATGGTTTGGAAGAAGCGGAATAAGACTGGCGGACTTCAGAGCAGACATAGACCTATGAGAAATCACGAGATGGTTTATTTCTTTTATGAACAAGCACCGAAATATAATAGAGATAAATATCACAAACGGATACAAGCAAAAAAAGAACACAATATAGAAAAAGAAGAAAAACCTAAGAAAAAATTAAGTGATAAAACAATATATGGTTGTAACCCTGAAGCAAGACATGGTAAAAAAGCATTTGAACCACCGAACCCTGCATCAGTAGTAGAAGAAAAAACAACTTATGGTATATCTAAAGAAGAATGTAAAAATAGTATAGATGAAAGTGTTAGATATAATGGTAATAATTTTGAACCACCGAACCCTGCATCAGTAGTAGAAGAGAAATATACTAAAGAATATTTACATAATAAACAAAAAACTATTGGCACAGGTGGAAGTGAAATGAGGGGAATATTTTCTAAAGAAAATATTAAAAAATATAATAAAGAAAATGGAGTAGGTTTTGAACCACCAAACCCTGCATCAGTAATTAGCGAAGCAGAGAGAGAAGAAACTAAAGATGTTTGGGGACAATCTAAATTCAGTTGTGGGGGTGATTGTGGACGATTAAATGAAGATGGTACCTATAAAATGCCATATGACCCACCGAACCCTCCATCAGTGTTTGAAAGCACAAAGGTATTTATAGGTAAACGCCATCATCAAACCGAAAAACCACAAGATATATTAGAGTTTTTTATTAAATATTGGACAGATGAAGGACAAACAATTTTAGATCCAACTATGGGTTCAGGTTCAACAGGAGTAGCATGTAAAACATTAAAAAGAAATTTTATAGGATTTGAAAAAGATGAAAAAATATATAAAGTAGCAGAAGAAAGAATTAAAAAAGTAGAGACTATAATTTAAATCTTTTTTTATAATCTTTAATATTTTGTTTTAGAGAAGTGCTATCTCCCCAAAGGAGGTGATAACTCAAATAACCAGCTCTGGTAGGGTCACCTGTTTTTAAATCTTTAGAATGTCTTTTTCTATATCTATCTCTTCTTTCCTTATCTTTAGAAAGTAAGTAATCTGTATAACCCTTTGCACCGAATGATGTCTTTTTTTCTTTACCGTTAATCATAAATGTTGCCGTGTATTTTTTAGTTTTACTATTAGAAGGAAGCACGGTCATCAGCGAGTTCTTCGTCATCTTCTATATATTTATTAATTATTTTATTTTCATCATTCAAGCTACATTGAGATTCATAGCAACAACTGAATTTACATTTAATTTTTTCTATCAAAGCAATAAGTTTTTTTAACATATTTATATTATATGATAATATTATAATGTCAACTCTTAGTGAAAAACGCAAATTCCATTATGAATCACGCCATAGTCATAATGAAACAAATTTAACTTTAGGAAATATAGATATGAACACCGATGATTTAGAAACAAAATTAGATACTATAATTGAGAACACTAACCACGATACATTAGTTAATGGTGAATACAATTTTACTATTACAGCAGGTGCTACATCAGAAACACCAGCAGTAGATATTGGGTCGCAATCAGGACAATATATGTTTCAGTGGTCAGGGACAGAATCGACAACTAATTTAGATTATACTATTTGGACATCTACCGACAATATTACTTATTATCCTATGCCGAGTGCAGTAGCAGTTAAAATAAATGGTTATATAGCTATAGAATATAATATGATGTTTCAATATCATAAATTAAAAATAGAAAATACACATGCGAGTCAGTCAGCTACTGTTACAGTTGTTTATAGTGGTAGACACTAATTTTTTAATTTTATTTTTTATTATATTTGGCTATTTTATAAAATGACCCTTTTGCTTGTTAAAGACCCAACCAACTCTAAACTCAAAGAACTTGAAGTAAACTCTACTGGACTTCTCAAAACAACTGTTGCTGATGTGTCTGCATTAGCCACTGAATCTTCTTTAAGTGCTTTGGATGCTAAAGTTACTGCTTGTGATACTGGTTCTATTAGTGGTACTGTGGCTGTTTCGGCA
>Ga0181418_1000470_pt1 | contig 13615 bp, 9 predicted proteins | sample 41SPOviralmetaG_FD_130143 | JGI IMG/M metagenome (GOLD analysis project Ga0181418, IMG submission 130143) | Marine viral communities from the oligotrophic San Pedro Time Series (SPOT) site, San Pedro Channel, CA, USA - 41 SPOT_SRF_2013-03-13 | ecosystem: Environmental > Aquatic > Marine > Strait...
CAGTGCAAGATTTGCCAATTCTGCTTGAAGAGCATTCATATTTTGAGAAGACCAGTTCACACTATTACTATCCTGAATTCCTCCTGGTATTGGTAAGATTACTGTACCTAATATGTCCCTACTTCCATTACTAAATCCTTCATTTCTAGTTCTGGTATTGATACCAGAAAATGTATCACTAGTTCCACCAACATCTGATGGAACATATTTTAACATTGAAAATTTTAAAACATCCTGTCCGGTAATCCCAAGATCTAATGGGTATACAAGATTTCCAAATGAAGATCTTGTTCCTTCTCTCTCTTGAGATTTAGATGTTAGAGATTCAGATGGTGTGCTTGAGTCGGTTGATTTATTTTTTTCATCACTACCATCATCAGTTGATTTTTCTTCGTCTTTTTGGTCTGCATTGTTTTTAATTGAATCTATTATTTCTTTCTTTTGAGTTTTTGGTATTCCTGCATCATCTAATGAATTATTAATTTGTGCATCAAGGTTTTTACGTATTCCACCATCTTTATTGTTTAATTCATTTTGAAGACCTGTTCCAGCAACACCATCCATTGTAGGATAGTTTGGATCAGAGAATGAATATGTTTTTCCTCCATCCTTTGATATTGCTGCTGGTTGATATGTACCATTTTTTTCAATATAAATTACTCTCTCTGCCCCACTCACAGTCCCATCTTCGTTTTTAGTAACATAAGTTACTGCCCTATGATAAATCTTTGTTCCGCCAACTGGTTTTTTAACAGTTCTAGTTTTGCTACCACGAATATTTTGTTCCACCTCACGGTACTCTACTCCAACAGGAGTCATAGCTTTCTTAGATACAATAGCACCTGGTCTGAATTGAGCAGCACCACTTTTTACTTCTTCTGCTGTTCCTTGAGTGAAAGATGCCATTAAAATACTTTTTATTTATTTAGGACAAATTTTCCATATTGTAGTGATAATAATTCATCAAGTTCATCTTGTTGTACTATGTATACTTGACCTCCTAACTCTTCCCAGGTATATTGTCTATACTCTTGGTGATGAAAATTTATACCACGAAATCCCCAATTGAATAATTCGGTTACAGCAACCAATGGATGTTGATCGTATTCAAGATTAGGGGTTTTTGCATAATAATAGAAGGTACATATATTACCTACTTCAGGTATAGGAGTTACCGTGTCATTTAGTGCATAAGTGATTAGTGTCATTCTATCATCAACGCTACTCTCAGATTTAATTTCGTTAATGACAGATTCGATGCGGTTCATTTGATACCTAGCTCGTCTTCTGTAATGATTTTAAATTCAATTTTTCTATCAGCACAAAACTCATGAGCAGCTCTCCACTTTGCTTTATTAACCTCCCAAGTAGTACATTCATAGATGTATGATTTAGTCACCTTTTTTCTTTTTGTTGGAGGTTTTGTTTGCTTCTTTGGTTTTACCTCAATGACATAGGTTTTAATTTCACCGGTACTTTCCTTTACCTTTATAATGAAATCGGGAAAATACTTATGAACTCTATTATCAACAGGAGAGACGTATGGAATGTGAAACTCTTCACTCCCCCATTGGAGGATACTCTCATTTAGATCACACCAACGACAAAACTTGCGTTCCCAACTACTTCGGCATATAATATTTGTATAATCACCTTTATATTTGTTGGGATATGACGGTCGGTATTTACTCTTGATACTTTCTGCCATACATAATATATAAGGTAAAAACTATTTATAGATGGCACTCACCGATAGAATTGGCAAATCTAAAACAATTGCTGAGATTAAATCATCATTATTAAATCCTGCTTTAACATCACACTTTGATGTTGAAATTCCTTTTCCCTCTGCATTGAGATCACTTCTTGGTGTTAACCAAAGGTCTTTTAATCTATCCTGCAGTGAAGCTAGTCTCCCTGGATCTCAATTAGCAACTCTTGAGAATAATAATGACCGCACAGGTGTGACTGAAAAACATGCATATAGAAGACAGTTTGACGATAGAATTGATCTTACATTCTATGTTGATGCAGAGAAGTACACGTCAATTCGTTTCTTTGAGAAATGGATATCATTTATTATGAACGAAGATCAAGGTGGTCTTCAGGGCGGAGGTCCATTAAATTCACAAGAACCAAATATTGCATCGAGATCATATCATTACAGAGCAAGATATCCAAATGAATATATTATGGATCAAGGATTAAAGGTGACAAAGTTTGAAAGAAACTATCAAAATTCTTTGACTTATAATTTTGTGAGAGCCTTCCCACTTTCTGTTAGTTCAATGCCGCTCACCTATGAGTCATCTTCATTATTAAAAGTATCCGTATCAATGAGTTATATTAGATACTATCTTGGTAACGGAAGTAATCCTACCAAAAATGCGCCACCGGTATTACCTACGTTACCTACAGTTCCAGAACAAGCAAAACAAAATAGTAAATCTTTTGATCCGAATCTATATACTCCATCTGTCAACTCTGATTCATCCTTTAGAAAAAATATAAACAGAGTTACTCCAGAAGATGCTCGTCTAATTCAAGAGGAAGCAAACTTTACTATGTTCTAAAAGTACAATAAATAACAATACTGAAATCTATCTATAGGACATTATGCCTTTACCAAAAATTGCCACACCGGTATATGAACTTGAATTGCCATCTACAGGTGATACAATTCAATACAGACCATTCCTTGTAAAAGAGGAAAAGGTTCTTGTGATTGCTTTAGAGAGCGAAGATACAAAGCAAATCACAAATGCTATCAAGAATGTAATTAAGAACTGTATTCAAACTAAAGGTATCAAAGTGGAAACTCTTCCAACTTTTGATATTGAATATTTGTTTTTGAATATTCGTGGTAAGTCTGTTGGTGAAGAGATTGAAGTTAATGTCACATGTCCTGATGATGGAGTAACTCAAGTTCCCATTACAATTAACTTGGATGATATTAAAGTTCAGAAAAATGAGGAGCACACCAATAAAATTAAGTTAGATGATACTATCATGATGGAGATGAAGTATCCTTCTCTTGAACAATTTATTAAAAATAATTTTGACTTTGAAGATGGTAATGCAATGGAGCAATCTTTTGACTTGATCTCGACATGCATTGATAAAATTTATACTGAAGATGAGGTGTGGGCAACTGAGGATTGCACCAAGAAAGAAATTGTTGAGTTCTTAGAACAGATGAATTCTTCTCAGTTCAAAGAAATTGAGAAGTTCTTTGAGTCTATGCCTAAATTATCTCATTCAATTAAGGTAAAAAATCCCAAAACAAAAAAAGAAAATACTGTTGTAATTGAGGGATTAGCGGGTTTTTTCGCATAGCCCTGATCCATATGGATCTGGAGAACTACTATAAACTCAATTTTGCCTTGATGCAGTATCATAAATATTCATTAACTGAGATTGAAAACTTGATGCCTTGGGAACGAGACATCTATGTTGCATTATTGCAACAGCATCTTGAGGAAGAGGAATTAAAGCAAAAGCAAAGGAATGCCATCTAGTAAATTCGGTTCTAAGTTTTTAGGTGAAAGATACCAGCAGTATGTTGATGAACTTACTGCTGAAGGAACCATAGATGGTGAAAAATTATCTCCTACTGAAAGAAAAGAAGGATTTAAAAAAAGAAACGATAAGATAGGATTTGAAGATTTTGTTGAAAAAGTTTTAAAGAAAAAACAATCAGCAACAGTTTCAAAAGAATCAACAGCATTACCAGGAGGAAGAGGTGGAGCACTTGTAAAGCAACCGAAAGCAGCAGTAGGAATAACAAAATTTGATCCAAGTAAGATCGCTCCTGAGGCCGCTGCAGGTGGTGGTATACTTGAGGAAATATTAAAGATTGTCACGTCTATTCGAGACACTCTGATTGAAAAAAATAAGTTTGATGTAGGTCAGTCTAAGAAAGATAGTCAAACTACAGAGAGAACAAAGAGAGCGAAGAAAGAAAAAGGATTAGAGTCCGGTATCTTCAAAGGTCTGAAAAAAACAACTGAAAAAGTTCTTGCACCAGTAAAGGGATTGTTTACACAAATCTTTGATTTTATAAAAACTGTCATACTAGGTAGAGTTGTATTTAAGATCCTTAAGTGGATGGGTGATCCAGAAAATAAAGAGAAGATTGATAACCTTATCAGATTTTTCAAGGACTTTTGGCCTGCTATTGTTGGAGCATACTTATTATTTGGAACTAAGTTTGGTGGTTTAATTAGAACCATTGGTGGTTGGGCAGTTAAAATTATTAAATTTGCTGTACCAAAGTTACTTAGATTTGTATCACGGAATCCAAAGGCAGCAGCAGCATTAGCAGTTGCTGGTGGTGTTGGAATGTTGGGTGCAAGAATATTAACAGGCACAGAAGTTGATGGTAGTGAAGAAACACCTGAAGAAGAGCAAACTCCAGAACAAAAACAAGAAGCAGAGTTCAAAGCAGCACAAACAACAGCAACAGAAAGTTTAAAGGAAGAAGAACCTGTAAAAATGGCCAAGGGTGGTAAAGTCCCTGGATCTGGAAATAAAGATACGGTTCCTGCAATGCTCACGCCAGGTGAGTTTGTGATGAGTAAAGGAGCAGTTGCAAAATATGGTGTAGATACAATGAGATCTATGAATGCATCTGGTGGCGGCACAGGTATTCCAAGTCTTATGTCAAATGGTGCATTTGGATATTCAAGTGGTGGTGGACCTGGTATAGAACCATCTGAAGAACCTGGTGGAAGAAATAAAGAAGGAACAGAAAAATCTAAACCTAGTGGAAACTTCTTAACCAAATTATTTGGTGGAGGGAAGAAAGAATCACCTTCAGAACCTGCAGAACAAACTCCATCAGGTAGTAGTCTGACTGAAACTCAACAAAAAGCATTGCAAGTTCTTGCCAAGTATGAATCTGGAGCAGCTGGATATGATGCAGTCAATCAAATAGGAACTGCTGGTGGTAGAGGAGTTAAAGGATTCTCTGGTAACATTAAAAAAATGCCACAACATAAGGGTAGATCACTAACAGATTTTACCATAGCAGAAATTAAAAAATTACAATTAGATGACAAAACAATGTCTGATGATCAATGGATAGAGTCTGGTAAACTTCATGCTGTTGGTGCATATCAATTCATTGGTAATACTCTTCCTGGAGTTGCACAAAGAGCAGGTATACCAGACGATGCTAAGTTCACCCCTGGTGTTCAGGATCTGATGGCACTTCAGTTAATGAAAGAGCGTGGAATTTCCCCTTGGGTTGGTCCAAGTGATAAAGCAACTCCTTCGGAGAGAGCAATCGTTGAGAAGGCAAGAAATCAACCTATAGCATACAGTCCATCAATGTCTACTGGAGGAGCTATCACTGCATCTGCTGCATCTTCTGGAAGTGCATTAAGTAGTAGTGGTGGTGGTGGTAGTAGTGGGTCAACATCTACGTCAGGTGGTAGTAATAAAAAACCAAAGAAATTTAATTATGCACAGTTGAGAAAAGAATTGGGTGTGACGACAGCATCTGTTTCTAAATCATCAAGACCATCATCTACTGCTGCATATTCTCAAATGCAGAATAGTACTCAACAGACACCACAAACACAAGGCGAAAAAAGTGTTTCACCTGGAGTTCCAACATTTGATGCAGCTGCAATGTCTTCTCAAAAGAAGATAAAAACTTTAGGGATAACGGTGTAATCTATGGCAATTACTGCACAAAAGTTACTCCCTCAAAGTAAAAGTGGAACAATAACTCCGATAAAGAAAGGTGCGATTACAAAAATTACACCAATAGGAACAAAAGAATCTGCTGTAGAGAGCAAGGGTGAAAAGAAAGATACTCTTATAGTCATAAAAGAGAGATGTATTGAGATAGATACTCTTCTCAGAGGTTCTCTTGCGCTAGATAAAATTAGAGCAGATCAAGCACGAAAGAAAACAGAAAAACAAACACGTTCCAAAAAAGAAACTGAATTAGAAAAAAGTGACGACAAAGATGAAAAGAAAGGAAAAGGTCTTAAACTTCCTAAGATAAGTTTCTTTGATCGTATCAAGAATTTTATTAAGAATGTTATTCTTGGTTTTATTGTAGTCAGGTTATTAAAGTTTGCTCCACAAATAGCAAAAGTTGTATCTTTCTTGAAACCTGTTGCTAAATTTATCTTTGGTATTGGTGAAAAACTATTAGAGGGATTTGTTAATCTTGTTGACTTTGGATATAAGATTTACGACTCTGGTAGAAAGTTTATTGGTGATAAGTTAGGTGATGAAGCATTAGCCAACTTTGATAAACTGTCTGGTGCAATCAATACAATGCTGAACCTGGCATTGATTGCTGCTATGGCAACAGGTGCTGGTCTTGGTCGTGGTAAAACTCCTAAAGTCAAACCGAAAGTTAAGACAAAACCCAAAACAAAGGGTAGAGTTAAAATTGATAAAAAATTGAAGAAAATGGGTCTGACTAAAGAGCAGATCAAAGCATATAATAAAGCAGTTGATGGTGGTGCTAGCACTACAGGAGCACTTGCACAAGCAAAAAAAGTCAAACCAAAACCAAAAGGGTTCTTTGGTAGAATTGGGCAGGGATTTTCTGATCTTGGCACAGCAACTAAAGACCTTGCAACCAAAGGTGTTAAAGCACTTGGTGGCGGATTAAACTTTTTATCTGGTGGTAATCTTGGTAAGTTTGGAAACTTTCTACAAGATCAATATAAGAATGCATCTAAATTTGCACGAGGACAATACGATAAGGTTGCTCAAGTTGCTTCAAACTTAAAAAATAAAGCCTATCAAGGCATCGATAATTTTAAAAAGGGAGCTGCTAATATTGCAGATAATGTAAAAAAAGCAGCAATCCAAAAAGTTATAGAACCTTTAAAACCAATTTTTGATCCAATATTAAATCAGGTAAAAAAAGTTGGTGAAAATATTATGGGTGTCTTAAGAAAGATACCTGGATTTGAACTCGTAGAAAAGGTTCTAAGGAAGAATGGTATAAAAGGTATTGGTGATACGAAAGGACTTCTCAAGAAAGTAGGTGGAAAAGCAATACCAATTGTTGGCGGTATCGTTAACCTCTTATTTGCATATGATAGACTTGCTCAAGGTGATTTGATTGGTGGATTACTAGAGGGTGTATCTGGTGTTCTTGATTTATCTGGTGCATTTGGATTCGCTCCTGGCCCTGGTATTTCTATGGGTATTGATGCATATATGTTTGCCCGTGATTTTATTCCTCAAATTCAGGAGACTGAAGGAAAAGTTGTAAATGGATTAGGTCTTGGTGGATTAAAAGGTCAATTAGAAACCGTAGCTAAAAAACTTCCAGATCTTTCTACCATTGCAAAAATGTTTACTGGTGGTGATCCAAAAAAACCAATGATTGGTGATAAGGCAGATACTTCAGGAACTGATAAACCAAACCTTGGTTCTACTCCTACCACATCATCAGGAAATAGTGATGTTAAAGTTGGAGGTAGTAATGTTGTCGCCATTGGTAAAGACTTGACTAATAAAGGATTTACTGTTGCAGAACATCCAGATTTTACTAAGGATACATCTGGTGGTGCATATACTCCTGGTGAGGGATCAGTATCTAATGTTCATAAAGGTCGTGGTCACTATGAATCCAGAGCAATTGATGTCACTAATTTTAAGGGAGGAGACCCAGGGTATAAACAATCATATCTTCCTGTATTGAATTCACTTGAGAATAATTCTGCAATCAAAATGCTAATTCATGATACATGGGGATTCTACAAAGATGGTGGTAAGTCTGGTCCTGGATCATATGGACACCCTGAACATATGCACATTGAAGTAAAGGATAAAGGTGGATTCATTGGTAAGGGACTGTTTAAAAATATGGGTGGTATTGAATTTGTTCTTGATCATGACACCACAAAGGCACTTGAGAAGAAACTTCCTGGATTCTTGGATGCTATAAACAAAGCAGATGGAAAATCAGTGATGGATGTTCTTGGAAAATATGCATCATATGATATGCCAGAAGTGATTCCAGTTCCTATCCCACAACCAATTCAAAATACAGTCGGTAATGCATATGAAAAAGCAAAGACTGTGACTAACACTATCATTGCTAAAGGAAAGGAAGCATTCAGTGATATCTTGTATATGCGTTAAATAGAACTAAGAGGTAATAAACATGTCAGAGAAAAAAGTAACTGGTGCTCAGTCTAATCCTGCTTTTATTGAAAGGTTAGATATCTTTTCAAATAAAGATCAAAGTAAGACTGTATCTATCTTAAATGGTACAGTACAGTTGATGTACTATGAGAGTCTTCTTCAAGACTCTGTAATGGCAACTGTGTCCTTTACTGACTCTGGAAGTGCGATTGATGATAAGAGTGCTCTTGAGGGGTTACCTATCGTTGGAAGTGAAAAAGTAGAATTTAAAATTAAAGATAATAATAATCAACAAATAAAATTTACTTTCTATGTTAACAAAGTAACTCCAGTAGAAGACAAAACAACAAAAGGTCTCAACACTCTTCATTTGGTTTCAAAAGAATACATTCTCAATGATGAAGTTAGAATCAATAAAAGATTTGATGGTAGAGTATCAGAAACAGTCAAAGAAATATTGACCAACTTTTTAGAAACTGAAAAAGATATCACCGACATTGAAGATACAACAGAGTTGAATCAGATTCCTGGTCAATGGAAACCATACTACACATTGAACTGGTTATCTAAGAAGTCTGCTCCTTCTGCCGCGACTCCTGGTAAAACCGCAGGTTTTTTCTTCTACGAAACATCAAAAGGATATCATTTTAAATCAATTGATACTCTACTGAGTCAGGAAAAAAAGAAGTCGATTATCTATAATGAAACTCCTGACTCAAGAGGTGCTAACATCCCAGAGGGATATGATATGAAAGCATTGACATTCTCTAAGGACAATCGCATCAATGTTCAAGAAAAGATGCAGGCAGGATTTCAATCAACACGAATCGTTTTGTTTGATCCTGGACCCAACATGAAGTATGAAGTTTTGAATCCAAAGGCTACAGGAGATGATGGAGTCGAGGATTCTTTAAAGAAAGGGGGAAAGGAACTACCAGTTCTGAACCCAGAATTTAATCGTAAAGGCAAAAATAAACAGTTCTCAAGGACAACGTATATTGTAAAAGACACTGGAACTCTACCATCAGGATCAAGTAAGCAGCAGATTGAAAAGTCAAAGGATCCAAACTTTAGACCTGAACTGATTACCAATCAGGCAATTATGCGCTATAATCAACTGTATGCTTCTGAAATTGAAATCACTATTCCTGGTGATTTTTCATTACATGCAGGTGATGCAATTTATTTTGATGCACCGTCTGCACAGGGAGATACAAAGAATGATGATATTGACCGTCAAATTGGTGGTCTATATATTATATCAGCATTATGTCATTTAATTAATGCACAAGGAACTTATACAAAGTTAAATTTGGTAAGAGATTCTTTTGGAAGAATGGGAAAAACCCCACAAACAGGCAAACCAGCCACGGAAACAAAAGTTCCTGGTACACAACCTTCATACCAAAGAACGGTATCAAGTGCATCATACGATACCACAACTACTTTTTAATTACTATTATGGAAAAAAATATAGAGACTCATATCGAAAAGGATAAGCAAATTCTTGAAGACCCAACTATTTCGCCTCAGATGCGCCGTCATACTGCAGATGAATTAGAGCATCTTGAGATGTACCATAAAGCACATCCAGAAGATCATCACGATCCCTCAGCATTAGAAATGTATTGTGATGAGAATCCTGAAACAGACGAATGTAGGATTTACGAAGATTAATGGCAGAAGGAGCAGCACTATTTGATCCCGGTTTTTTAGGAGCACAATTTATTTGGTGGCTAGGACAAGTTGCCGATGATTCTGAATGGAGAAATAATTCACTGTCTGGAAAATTTGAGGATCCAAATAGTATCCCTGGATGGGGTAGGCGATATAAAGTTCGTATCATGGGTATCCATGATAAGGAAGAGGAGTCTATTCCTTCAGATCAGTTGCCTTGGGCGAGTGTCATGTATCCCATCACTGCTGGTGGTGGACAAGCAAATGCAAGCACAACTCCTGCATTGCGTCAGGGTAATTTTGTCTTTGGATTCTTTATGGACGGACAAGACCAACAGGTCCCCGTCATCATGGGAATCATGGGGCAAAATGCTCAGACTCCGATGTCAACAAAGATTGGCAAGACGGAATCTAACTTTGGTTCTACCAGTGGATATGCTGAAGGAAAAACACCTCCAGTAGGAAGTGCCAAACCAACAGCTCCTGATGAAGGTTTAGTTACAAAGAAACCAACAAATTCTGCATTAGGAAAAGCACTTGCACCAGCACCTCCTGGAGTCAAACTTAATAAGTTTGGACTGAGACCAGATCAACCTCTTAGTGCAATTCCAGATGGTTTACAAGTCGCAAACGCTGCAAGAGAGCAGGCAAGAAACGAAGGTAAGTCAGTTCAGGAAGTAGAAGATGCCGCAATGCAAGCGGTAGCAGATCATGTTAAAAAATTAAAAACACAACAAGAATCTCCATCAACACCAAGTCAAGGTAATCCAACAAAAGAAAACCCTGATGCGATGCATCAACTCTCTTCTGCTGATGTAAAACGTGAGACTAAGATCAGAGAATGTAATGTTATAATGAAACCTGATCCTGATCAGTTTGTTCAGTCAGCAATATCATCAATTCAAACAATCATTACTAAATTGACAGAGAGATTAAATTCATATCTTGCTGCAATATCAAGTTATATTGATGCAGTATCAAGCACAATTTCAAGTATACAGAAATTAATCTCTGATGCTGCATGTGAGATTGCAAAGTATATGAAGATAATCTTTGATAAGATTATGGAGTACGTCATGAAGCAATTGAATAAAGCAATGACAAATGCTGTAGCAGCATTACCTATTCATATGAGAACAATGTTTGCAGACTTAAAGGAGCAAATTGGAGAATTAATTTTATGTTTATATGGAAAACTTACTGCAAATGTTTGCGGCCAAATTGAGGGTCTGCTATCTGATGCCTTAGATATGGATAATGCTGAAGCAAAGGCAAGAAGAAATTATGAGAACAATGATACAGATGATTTAAAAAGAAAACCAATGGTTCCAACATGTTATGCTGAAGATGTTATTGGAAGTATTTTATATTCAAATCAAACACAAATTGATGATGCCAACAGAAATATTTTAGACAATGTAAATGAATTTGTTAAAGATATGCAAAGTGAACTCGCAGGTGTGAGTGGATCTATATCTGATATTTTGAGTCAAATTACTGATGTTGCTGGTAGTATCAGTGGCGCTCTCTCCTTTACAAATATCAGTCTTAATATTTTTGGTTGTGAACTAAAACCAAATGTAGCAGTATCTGATAAGTATTGTATGGCACATGGTGGATCTGCTCAACCAGATACTAATTTCCCAAGTATCAAATCTATTGAAAACTCAGTGTCTAATGGAATTGATAAAGTTCTTCCACCACCACCAGAGTCATTTGCACCACCTCCTGCAGGAACTGCTGATATTGATCTTGATACTCCAATATCACAACAGGAGAGAGATGCAGTACGTCAGGGTAATATTGTTGACGAACAAGGGAATAATATTGGTACGATTACCTGAACATAAATACACAATATGAAGACAAAGTATAACCGATAATGTCGTTTAATCTCTTCGGACCAGCAAATAAATGTGATATTAAGGTTGGATATATTTCAACCACAAGAGGTTACGTTGATGGTGTCAACCGATATGAGGCTAATAAGTATGCAAAATTAAATCCAGGAACTCAATTTATTCTTAGAAGAAGGGATAAAATTCAGTTCATGAATATCAATGGGGTTAATAAATTAGAACCAAAGGATCTTCTTCCACAAAATTCTTCTAGTGGTAATAAAGGATGTTCTGGTATTACTGGACTTGATATTTACGATGATGATGGTGGAATAAGATCAGATGCTTTTAATAATGTAGATCCACATGTTATTTTTTCCGGTGGTAATGGTATTGGAGCGAAAGCTAATCCTATATTTGGAACTGATGGTGGTCTCCTTGCAGTAGATTTAATTGATGGTGGATGGGGATATGAATACGCACCAGTCACAGAAGTAATAGATGAGTATGGTATTGGTGCGGGAGCAGTGGTTCGAGCTATTATGGTTGGAGACCCTACATATTCTAAATGTGCATTCGTTGAGACGGTTCAAACTTTTGAGGACGAAGAGGATTTTGAGGAATATGATTTATCAACTTGTGGTCCATCGGAGATAGTTTCTTTTGGTAAGAGATATGATGCAGATGGAAAAGAGGTTGGTGTGTGGGATCCAACCGCATATGCAACTCTTAAGTCAAATCCTGCAGCGATTGAGCAAAGAAGATACCAAGACTTCTTAGAGTCTCTAAGAGGTGGAACAAGAGTAAATCTTCAGGGTAATATTATTCGTAACTGGTGGACAACTCAGAGAGAAAAACCATTAAGGGTTACTGCTCTCAATAAAAAGTCTAGAGTTATTCATAAGGTGACTCATCCGGCATGGAGTGAGTTTATGAATAGATATGCTGTCTCTCCAGTTCCACCATCAAATGTTCCTGGTAGTGATTTTGCTGGAATAGAACATACATTAGAGTGGGAAGAAAACTTTCCATATGATGGTGATTATAATTTTAGATATGCTGCGGACAACGTTGCGGATATCTACTTAGACAATGTATTAGTTGGTAGGACAACTAGATTTAAAGATTCTCCAGATAAGTTAAAGAAATTTGTTACTGCTGGAATCCATAGGATTAGAGTTGACCTGGAGAATATTCCTATTCTTACAAAAATACCTAAGAAAAAAGATGAGAAAAAATATATTAATACTGAGTTTGAAGTTTATGGACAAGGATCTCAAAGACATCGTGCAATAAAATTTAGTTTTACATCTGAGGGAGGAGAACATTCTTTTGTTTTAGATAATGTCCAAAAAAGTAGTAAGTCATATAAAAAAAATATAAGAGTTCTTAGGAATACGAATTATAAAGTTGTTGCTGTTGCAGATTCTGCTAAAGAAGAACCACAGATCGGACAAAGAGAATTTAAAATTAAATATGGTAATGCTTCATCAACATCAGGAAAAAGAGTTGTCAATAAAGGAAGAGAGATAGAGTTTGATGATAACGCTGGTAATGGATTTGATGTTAATGCAACTTTAAAAATTAAGTCTAGTTCTCCTGGACTTTCTGCAAAGTTCTCTGATGATGGTACAAAATTAATTGTAAAAGGTCAAAACAAGGGCGATGTTGCTATTAGATTGGATTGGAATGATAACCCTCAAACATCTGGAATTGCTGTAGGGTCAGTCACTATTGGAGATACAACCTGGACTCAAAGTGGACAAAAAGGTGGTATAGGAAAAACCATAAACATTAATAAAATCTCAAACACTAAATCAAATTCTGGTGTTGTAGAACAAGGCACTATGCAAAGCTTTGGCATTAGAGATAAAGAGAGAGGTAATAAACCAGGTAAAGTTATTTTTGCTGATTATGTTGGATCGGCTAATGATAATGATGATATGCAGGTTAGAGTTAATAGAGGAACTTTC
>Ga0181418_1000475_pt1 | contig 13508 bp, 16 predicted proteins | sample 41SPOviralmetaG_FD_130143 | JGI IMG/M metagenome (GOLD analysis project Ga0181418, IMG submission 130143) | Marine viral communities from the oligotrophic San Pedro Time Series (SPOT) site, San Pedro Channel, CA, USA - 41 SPOT_SRF_2013-03-13 | ecosystem: Environmental > Aquatic > Marine > Strait...
CCGTGTTGAGCCTCAGCTGAATTTAAAATGTAACACGCGCGGTGTCTCCTTCGGGAGACTAAGGCCGGCGTGTACAACGCGAAACCTTGCACAAATGCCCCCTACCGTTAAACCCAACACTCGCCGCTGGGCGGACTACGAAGAAGACGAACCCCTTCCGCAGTATGTCTTTGGAGTGAAGATGTGGGAAGAATCTGGGTGGACTAAGGTTTCGAAGAAAAAGAGACGTTAAGTTAAGTAAGTTAAGTATGCCAACTAAAATCCGGTAGCTCCTTCGTAGGAGCCGTAAAAGGCCGTTCATTACTTACACTGGGCCTACAAGCCTCGATAATCTCGTTATTTATACTTTCGTGTTCTGGAATCGAATTGCATATACCCATTTTAATTATTAACTTTTATAAAAATTTTAAAAAAAAAAATAAAATGTAGGCTCCGTGTTCATTAAAAGAGCAAGGTATTATAATACCATGTCCTAACATATTACGGGGGGAACCCGGTAATATAGACCACATTAAAACTCTTCCTTTGCAACAGCTGGTCATAGGGGGTGCTCTAACAAATAGAGATTTAAATAGGTATTTCTGGGCCCCACCTCACTTGCCGAAGTCCATCGAGGATCTAGGCGATAAGAGACAGCATTGGAACACAGAAGTCTGAAAGATGTACCTGGGACACAGCGAAAGCTGGAGTCCAATGGGAGATTCCTGCCTGAGACTGGCCACCTCAGGGGTCTAGCACGCTTAGGGAATCGTAGGCTGGTCTTTATTGACTAGTAACCGACGAGCTCGTAAGGGTATATCTTTCAGCATCCTCCTCTGAGTCCTTAAGGACAAGCCTTATATCGAAATCAGATGAGCCATGATGTCTCACTGGTTAGCTCCACCGGCACTTCAAGAACTGATCACTCTTCGGAGTGCCAAACACTACATGTGGAACAATGCCGCAGTCTTACGCTGGCGCTGTCAAAGGTCGCGATAAGATTGTTTTCAATCTCAAGGATGTGAACAAAGCCGATGTGTTTACACGGGGTGTTACTGAGGGTACAATGCGGCTCCAGATGTATTATAAACAATACTCCCTGTATATGGTCGAGCATGCGGAGTACATAGCAGATAAACACAATCACAGCGTAGGTAAATATCCTAATCCTCTGCCAAAACATGGCATTAAATGAAACATTACAAAAAAAAAATAAATGTAGCCTTTGGGCTAATGAAGATGACGTGACGACAACGCAATATGATGCCAATTCTTGAGATCAATGAGTTCCCCGTTCGTGAGCTTAAGATTTGCGTCGGCTGCTGGTACTGGGTTGGTCACAAGGACACTTGGTGTAACAATGTCGATCCTTACACCGAGTGTACATACATCGATACACCCTTAAGTCACCTAGCAGAATCTTACGAACTTCTGCGAACTTCTAGAGAGACTCTTCTAGGCCTTATGATTCTTCGCGACATACGAGGAATTAGAAGAATGAAAGAAATCATTCACGAACTGAAAGACGTCATCAAGACTTACGAAAAGTACATCTAAACATAATTACCTCATAAGTAAAGATTACAAATAAAAATAAATATTAACCCTTGGGTCACAAATAAAGACGTAACAAGTAAAATGAATATTAATATGACCGCCGTTCACCGCGAATCGATCAAGCGCGCTCGTCGTGAAAAGAAGAAGAATCTCAAGCATAATAATAAGAAAATGTCGAGAAATGTTAAGAAGTATCACGACGACTTTGAAATCTGAAATTCAAAGTTTAAATTTTATAATTAGACCCTTTGGGGTCTAACAAAACACGTGATTATAATGCCACGTTGTTGCATTAACGTTTTTGATCAAGTTACTCATAAAAACAGAAAGTGTCTTCATAAAAGAAAATGGGGGTCACTTTGTTCATTTCACGCTCGGTATTACATAGTTAAGATTCAAGCCGCGTGGAGAGCATATAAAACAAAAACAAAGATAAACATCTATAAAAATCTACCGTCGGATCTTTGGGGAGTTATATTAGGATGTATACATCAGAAGAATAACATTTACAAACTTTACAAAAGTCATGCGACGATTTATGAAAAAAGGATAAAGGATCTTCGTTCATTGTATATGCACCGAGGGTTTTATTATAGAAGAGATGACTGGAATCAGTGGCATAGAGTGTACACAACTACAGAAACAAATTTAAAATATTTTAATAAGTTACTTAATTCATAAATTTAAAAATTTTTATATTTACTTTAAATTAATAGGGTGTTTTAAATGGGCGTATGTGGTTCAAGAGAGACTATAGTTACAGTTCCAGATAAGATAGTGATGTTAAATATTGTTGAGAGAATAGTAGCATTAGAGGAGAAAATCAAAAAAGGTGAGCATTTAACCAGGGTTCAGGAGTTAGAGAAACGTGAGTTAGAAAAGGTAGCTAAATCAATGAAATCAGTTCAGAAGGCGTCGATGTCTAGAGTTGGAGATTTGGCCCATAACAGAAGTTACACACCTTACGAAACTGGCCGCGAGTAAAATTTAAATTTAATAATTTATATGCATCCGCCGGGGCTCGAACCCGGTACATAACCTTGGAAGGGTTACATGATACCCATTCACTACGAATGCATGTAAATAATAAATATAAGGGAAACTAGGACGCGTGGGGCTCGAACCCACGGCCACAGGATTAAAAGTCCTGCGCTCTACCAACTGAGCTAGCGTCCCTTATATTTATTCAATTAATTTCTATGTCCTTCGGGATTTTATTATTTATTTTAAGAGAACTTAAGAACGGGTTCATGAACAAGAAGTTCATTAACCATTTGACATGTAACTGCAATCATTGCAACTCTTCCAACAAACAATTCATTTGTGCTAAGACTCTTACTATTATTATATTTATTCAATTCAAGAGGGTCGAAACCATACTCGCCCGGGATATGATCTTCCTTAATCTTAAACCATTTGTCCGTATTGCTTGGAAACTCATAAGCGTTTAGTAGTTGACAAAACTCTGAAAATCCGAAACCAAACAAAAGCAATTGTTGAGTAGAAGGTTCAAGAGAATTTACAAAATTTACCCCAAGTGTATCTGGCTTAACATTGTCCAATAACGGAATAAGAAGAGAACTCGCCATTGCAACTCGCCCATGCTTGATTTCTGCTTCCTTAACAAACTTTGACGGAACAGTTGTATATCCTGAAACTGTATTAATTATAAAAAACAAATTAAGAATTGTCTTATACATCTTATAATCTATAATGTATTTTTTCTTTAAATTAATTTGTTTACTAAATTATAAAATGAATAATCAAACAATGTTTATGCTAGGGGGTTTAGCGACCCTTGTTCTAATTTTGGTAGTTGTATTTATGCCTTCAATGGAAACATACAGCAGAGAAGGGCACTTTTTAACTATGGACAAAAAAGGAGAAATAAAACTCCATCCCGTTGTAAATTATCAACCAGCCGGTAATTATTTAACTCGTGGTAAGTTCTATAGAATTTGGAATAAAGAAGGAGGCCTAAACGTTCTAAGATGGGGAGACCAGATTAAAGCAGATGGTAATAAGAATGCTAAAAATCAATATAGATATTTCAAAATAGACAATTAAATTTAAATTAATTTGTTTACTAAATTATAAAATGAATAATCAAACAATGTTTATGCTAGGGGGTTTAGCGGCCCTTGTTCTAATTTTGGTATTTATATTTATGCCTTCAATGGAAACATACACCAAGGCTAAACTTTTTTCAAATGGAGATAAATTTTTAACTATGAATTCAAAAGGAAAAATTGTTCTTCAGCCAGTTTCTGACGTAGACGATGCGATTGACATAGCCGCCGCAAGCATTGCTGCCGATAGGGGCACTATTCTTAAAGGATATCAACCAAAGGGTAACTACCAACCAGCTGGTAGTTATCAACCGAAAGGTAATTATCAGCCAAAGGGAAATTATCAGCCAGCTGGTAATTATTTAACTCGTGGTAAGTTCTATAGAATTTGGAATAAAGACGGAGGCCAAAACGTTCTAAGATGGGGAGACCAGATTAAAGCAGACGGTAATAAGAATGCTAAAAATCACTATAGATATTTCAAAATAGACAATTAAATTTAATTAAAAATATTTGTCTATTATTATAATGAAAACTGTTTATATATATGCAATCGTGGCAATTTGTTTATTAGTAGGAACCTTTTTATTATTACCCGAATTTAAATCTACAGCGTTTACAAACAAGGGTGATTTTATGTTTCTTGGAAAAGACGGAAAGATGAATTTAGTATCAGGCGATACGTTAGACAACGAACTTAATAACACGATTACACAGAATCGAAATATTGTTAATTCTGCCATGGGGTCTTTCGGCGGCTTTTGGATGTACGAACCAGGGTGCAACGGTGGAATACTAGCATGTGGAAAACATAGCATGGGTGTGGGGTGCGATCGTAGCCGCCGCGATGCAGGTGTTTGTGTTGGAGGAAATGGATGGACGCGTCTTCTTTATTCTAACGGACAGGGAGGTGCATCTATGGGAGTCAAAAGACATTAATTTAGTTTATCTTCTAAGCGGTTTTTTACCTCTAAATTTGTTCAATGCTTTATCTAAAGCTTTGCGTTCTTTTCTTTTAAATCCAGAATCGGGTACAATAAAATCTTCCAAAGAACCAGCTGAATCTTCTTCATCTGATTCCTCGGAATCTTCAGTATCAACCTCTTCTACTTCGTGAATTAGTTCCCACTCCCGACAAATGTGTCTGGCCATATGTCTACAAGGACATTTACATTCTTTTTCAGTATAATTAGTTTGATACTCTTTAGATACAAGTCTCTGTCCAAGAATAGGAAAATTAATTTTGTGTCTTTTACAACAAGTGCAATTATTTAACTCCCTAGGGAGTTCGTTATAGTCTTTACATTCTTTTAGTTTTTCATCAAAATAAGTTTCTGGGCTTTTTCCGTTAAGAAACTCTTCAAATTTCATTTTATTAATTATTAATAAATTATGTCCTTAAATTTATTTCTAATCCTCTGTCGAAATAGCAAGATCTGGGATATCAATCTTTTCATTAGGATCTTTAAAGATTTCTTCCTCTTCTAGATCCGAGTCTGAAGACACTTCGTACATTTTCCAATCCATGGCATGGCGAAAGCAAAAGCATTTACTAGAACCATCTGGTTTTTCAGTACCGGGTCTGTTGCATGGTTCTCCATTTTTTGTAATACCGCCGCATTTTTCCTTGGATACAATTTCTTTCTTTTTTTCCGGTGGCGGCGTTGTGTCTAGTTTTGGAATAGCCTTTTTCTTAGTACCTACCGTAGCCTTAATAAGTTCATCTATGTCTTTCTTTGTTATCTTTTCTTTTTCAAAATCATCTAAAGTAAGTTCATTCTCCGCGGCATATTCCGCTGCAATTTTTGTAGCAAATTTTTTTGTACCAGACGAAGTTTTTGATTTACTCTGTGGAGTGGTTTTTTGTACGGGAATGTCATTTGAACTAAGTAGTTTATGAGCCAATTCAATAAAGGAATCGTTGAAAATACTTAACATTTCAGCCATTGCTTCATCGCCGAGATCGTGCTTGACCTTAAAAGCGTTAAACTTTGCGTCAAGGGCCATACTGTTGTAATGTATTATATTCTACTTTCTTAAATTTATTAATTTTTTGCAAAATATTCTCGTAAATTATCCGCAATTTCTTCTTTATTTTTGCAACTGTCTTCTATTATTTCATGAATTTTATCAATGATTTGATGTTGTCTTTTAAGGTAAGTAACAGAATCATCTTCTAGATAAAGATAAGTTTTATTTTGATTAATCCAGCTAAATAAAGTATCTATTTCTTTTTGCGACCAGAGAGCATATTTAGTTAACCAAGTTTTAAACTTTTGATTAACTCTGCCGCCTTTACTAGAGTTACACTTCTTGCAACAAGGTACTCTATTAAGATAATTATTTTGTCCAAAAATAGAATCTCTTGTGTTGCAAGCTGGGATAAGATGATCGTCTGTTTTAGAAAATGCGTCTCTACAATACATGCACAGCTCTGGATCTACGTTAAGAACAGTGTTTCTATTTTTAATTTGATCTGATGTAACAGTTTTACTGTTGTATCTAGCGAAAGAATTATTTATTCCATTTCTTGAAGTAGAAGCACGAGCTTTTATACCTTGACCAAAAAATTTACTTGTCATTGTGTATAGTAGTTTATTATACCTATAATGTCTAGATTTATTAATTTTCTGTAATTTTAAACAGTTTTCTTCTTGCGAACTTTTCTTACTTTTTCCGGAATAAGGTCTTTCCAGAGTTCGGAAACATTTTCCATCATAGGTTCGAATATAGTTTGGATCGCAGATTTAAATTGGTGTTCGAAATAGTATACGTAATCAATTGGTATAGCATTCTTAATTACATAAGCAGGGTCTTCTACTTTTTCAAACTGTCGCGAACCTTCGTAAGTAACAAAAAGATACGAAATGCGATCACCTGAAGCTACTTTGTCCATCTTGTCGCGCTCTTCGCGTTTTCTAGAGAGTGCGACGTGTGGAATATTAGCAGGGCATCTAGAGAATGACTGCATTGTCTTACAACATGGACAAATGTGTTCAGTCTCCATGAATTCTTCAACGTGGCTTATTTTTTTATTAACGAGTTTATGTAATACTGTAATGTCCATTTCTTTCTTATTAATTACATTCAGTTCGTAGTAAGTCTTTCCACATCCATCACAAATTACCTTACGATCAAATGCATAACCAGAACGTAGACTCTTCGAAAGCATTAATTCTTTCATGGGCACTTCTGCTTGAACTAATTTGCGAATTTTTTCTTTGGCAAACTCTTTACTTGTTTCGATAAGTTCGTCTACGGTTTCGAAGTTATAATTCAATACCTTGTCGTTAAGAAAAATGTATTCAAAGATCTGTTTTGAGTTTTCTCTTACATATATACAATTGTCCCGACGAACTACTTGAATACCCTTGTAATCGATGTAATCATACTTAAGCGGATTAGTCCAGAATAAACTTGCATATCTCTTTTTGGAATATAAAATGAAAGGATACATAACCTTTTCAAATTCAAGATCGATGGGTTTTTTAAATGTAGCAGAAATACGTTCTGCACACTCGGGTGCAACTTTAAAAACGTAATTCATGTGTTCTTGTCCCTTTAGATCACTCTTGAACTTTACATAAATAGAATCAGTGTCTCCGTATACAACTTCGCAATCGTACCACTCTTCTGCGCACTTTTTAGAGTGTGCTATCATTTCTCTGCCACATGCGGTAACTGCTGCGGCAATCTTTTTATTTGGGAGTCTCCCGTATCTTGCACCGGTAAATCCATAAATACTATTCATAGACACTTTAATAGCAAGTTGAACACCGTTGAGTACTGCATACAAATTGTCTTCTGGTGAAAGAGATTTCATTTGTTTACGAATAGCCTTACGTTCCTTCCAAAGGCGATCAAGAATCTTAGGCATAATACCTGTACGATTCTGTACGAACCTGACATTTACTGGTCTTTTAATATCATTTCCGTCTGCGTCGATATCATCTTCTTCCCAGTTCATATCGAAGTATTCAATCCCTGGCAAGTTATCAAACTCTGGGTCTTCGACTATAGTTGCGTAATCATAGTTGTGAGCGATCATAATGCTCGGATACAAACTTGCAAAATCAAGTCCTGCAATAGGTTCAAAGTGTGCCCCGGGGTTTGCATCTAAAACAGTAGCACCCGTAAACTTTTCTTCTTCGTCGTCCGGGAGGTCAGTTTTTGGTTTATATTCTGCAGCTGGAATTAGATATCCTTCATTTTTGGTTTCATAAGCAATTTGTGTATGAACACGGATTTGTTGTCCTCGAAGTTCGATATATTGCATCGGTACCTTAGTAATATTGGACATACCAATCACATTAGTAACAATTCGTAGTTTCAGAATCAGTTCTATAAGAAGCCACGTATCCTGTGCACAATACTTTACAACAAGAGCCAACTTGTCCTTAGTTGACGTATTATAATTAAAAAGGTCGGCCGGACTGAGGTCGTCTTTTTTATCTCCAGTGAAGTGTTCTGCAACTGCATTCAATTTATAAGATTCAAGTTTGTGTTCTTTCTTAATTATAAACATAAGATCAAACTGTGTAACACCGTGCATCTTGAGATATTTCATGGTGTTATCGCCATAAGCGGAAGTATTAAGTTGATCTTCATGAAGATATGCAGGTTTTGATTCTATTCTACTAAGATTCTCGAGAGCATATTCAATTCCAAGAATCTTTGCGCGGGCACAAATGTATTTCCAATCGAAGTCATATCCGTTATATTGAACTAGAATGTCCGGATCTACACATTTAATGAATTTAACCCAACCGATAATTAATTCTTTCTCCGAGTCGTATGTTTCGATGTAAACGCCATCTACTGGATCGCAGTCTTTGTCAATTGGACTTTTAATTGTTACTACATGTTTGAAACTTTCTTTTGTACTAAATTTATAAACGCTTGTACCAATCTGCGTGATTATATCATGTTCTTTAGTTGGATCCGGGAAGTCATTCTTGTTTTCATATCTTGTTGAATACGAAAAAGCCTCAATGTCCCAAGAACCAAGAGTTAAATTACAAATGTCCTGTCGATCAAGTTTTTTCACAGACGCATAATTAGCAATGTAACTATGTTGACACCTAGACATTTCGTTATCCTGTGTAACATTTTTAACAGTGACCCAATTAGCCATTTGTATATCCATTTTGTGAGTAAATCTGAGATAGGGTTCTATATTAGACTCATATAACTCGAACTTAATAGGTTCATTTTGAAGTACACTTGATATCTTTGGCAACTTACTTTTGTCTTTAGGGTTAAGTATGTATTTAATACGATTAAATGTGTTTAAATTTTTACATACGAATCTAAGAAACTTATATTGTTTTTCGTTTGTAAAACCTTTGTATTTCTTTCTGACTACTATACTGACAGATTCTAGATCTTCACGATTACGAAAAAGCTTATTACGAACAAAGCGTTCTACTTCATTCTTCTTAAAATTATCAAATGTATTTTGAAGTTTATCTGGGATACACGCAAAAAAATAAGGTTTATATCCTTCAAATCTTACACAAACAGATTCTCCGGCGGTGTCTACACCGAATGTATAAATGTGATACCTGTTGTCGGGATTACCTTCGTTATCAGAATCGTAATTTTCAACTTCTTCGTCGCAGGCTTCCCAAGACAATATTTGAAAAGATAAATTATTTTTTTCTGTATCAGATTGTTGTCTAATGAATGTATCCATTGTTATGTTTTAATTACATTTAAGTTTTAAATTAATTATTATTCTGTAAAAAACTTATAATAAATAACAGTGTTCCACCTATAGATATACTCTGTTTAATTAACTTTCCGTCTGATGTAGATATACCGAATATAGTAAAATCTAGCCATTTTTCCGATAACATATTTCCAAGAACGAACCAATCTATTGTAGTAGCAGAATCTTCGAGTATATTCAAAGTTACCAAATTTAGATTACCGTTTGATTTTTTAATTATCTTTTCGGTAGACATTCTTGTTAGAAACCTGTTTATGAAGTCTATAGATTTTATGAAATGTAGAATGTCTTCTCTGGCATATGAGTATCTAGCCATATTTATAATCAGAATTATCTGATTACAGATATATAAAACTAAGGGGTGTAAGAGATATCTATCATGATCACGAAAATTTACGTTTTTAACCCCATTGGGGAATACGTCTTTAATAAATATAGCAAGAGAAATTCCTCCTAAAATTGTGGTATAAGATATTATATTATTAAATAAATTTATAGTTTTTTCTATATCATCCTTCGTTTTAGCAAGTTTAATTATTAAATTGCTTAGACAGACATTATTTTCAAAATCGAATTCGTTTTGCTCTATATCTAATTTGATTTTTTTAATTCTTTTAACGTGTTCGTTTATAATGAACATAAATGTATATACGAATAAAAATAAAACGATTCTAGAATAGATCCATTCTATACATATAGATGTAAAAAATAATACATTGTTATTAAATACATTCAACCAATAGTATTCATTATAAAAGGATGTGATATCTAATAAGTTTATTATTATAGAAATTACACTTGAACTTATAATAACAGTGGCCTTAAACATTTTACAAGTTAAAATATTTTCTATATGATTTGTTTTAAAATAACGTTTAGCCCATATATGTATAATGGGTAAATTCATGTGTAAAAAAAATGATGTAAGATATTTTATATCTGATGTATTATTAATGTATATTATTAATGCATACATCGGTTGTGCCCACAGGATTAAATTAATTAAAACGAAATAAATAGTATAACATATAAAAAAACACTTCATTCTCATAGACGGTTTTTTACATTTGTTTATTTTGTATAAATTTATCTTGGGGGAGGGCGTTTCTTCTTCGAGAAGTTTTAATAAATTTATAGATTTTATATTTTTATTTGGTCTTAAAAATTTTTTATTTATAGTATTTTTTTTAATTAATACAAATTCGCAGTTCCAAGATTTAACACCTAAAAATAATAATAATTTTTCTAACATTAATATTAAATGCTTATTATATTAGTAATCATATTTTTATTCTTTTTAATTTTTAATCCATGTACGGTTTCTTACAGAACAAAATCCGGAAGAAGGTACATGGCTAGAGATCTTAAAACAGCAGAAATGATTGATATTCTTAGAGACATATCTATAGATTTATCTTATAACATAAACAGAAAAGATGGAGAACTTTTGCGCCGTAGATTACAAAATACTAGTTTTAAGGAATTAATAGATAAGGATCCCAATATTTTAGCATGGAATTATGATAAAGGTAGAGAAATAGGGATTAAAATTTATAATACCAGAGGGGTTATGTATTCACACGACGAGATAATATCTTCGCTTTTACATGAATTAGCGCACTCTTTGACTTATATAAGAGGTCACGCAGACGTTTGGCAGGAAAAAGACGAATATTTACAATCATTTGCGCCAAAATACGTAAACATTCTAATTTTAAAAACTTCATAGACTATTAAATGAATGACCTTTTCATAGGAGGAGGTGGATATTCCGGTGTTATATTTATAGGTGCACTCGAATATATACACCAAAAAAAATTATTAGATTTAAAAAATTTTTATGGATGTTCAATAGGTTCTTTAATAGGATGTTTATATATATGTGGATTTACTCCTAAGAGTATTTTAAGTAAATTTTTAGATTTAAATTTAGAAGAAATAGTTAAATATGATTTTAATAATTTGCCATCTGAGAATTATATAATAGACGACGATTTACTTGATACTTTGATTGGGTTTCTATGGGAATATCACGAATTCGATGTAACCCTTTCGCAATTTTCTAATATACACAAAGTCAACGTGAATATATATACAACAAACATAACTAAAAATTTATATACAAATTTTAATAACAAAGATTTTCCGGACGTTAAATTAAAAGACGCCCTTAAGGCGTCTATGAGTATACCTTTTTTATTCAAGCCTATAAATATAAACGGTGATATGTACATAGATGGGTGTTGTAAAAATTTATACGGCTCTCCTCCAAGCGAAGTTTACATATGTGGTTATAGTTTAATTTTAAATTCATTAAGCATTAATAAGTCGTACATTACTAATGTAATGACTTCTATGTTAACTAAAGTAAAACCAAAGAGTACATTTTTAATAGAATGTGACAACATTCTAAACCCCGATACATATCTTAATTTAAATAAACTAGATGAAAGAAATATATTAGATATGTATAAACGGGGTATAAATTTTGCCAAAGAATATTTAAAAGATTAGCTTTTATGACTAGTCTCTTTTATCCACTTTTTTTTATTGGCCATAAAATCTATAAAATTCATTTCTTTTGTAGACTTATTTATCTTATTCGTTTTTTTCCTTTCGTTTACTAAATCTTCAATTAAAACTATTTTCTTCGAATCTTTTTCGTCCTTTAAACATTGATATCTTGCTCTAATATTGCTAAGCATTTCTTGAATATTAGTAGGACACGATTTTTCACAATATATTCTTAAATATTCAGGAACAAAAAAATCAATTGGTTTATCTATAAACTCTATATTTCTTACTTTAGTTTTAAATTTCACGTCATTTATGTATTCTCCGTTGAAATAAAACCTTTCACAGTGCTCTGAAAATATAAAATAAGGAACATTATTTTCAGAACAAATCTTTATTATAAAACTTGATATCGTATTGTATTCAATAAAATTATGAAATATAATACAAAATTTAGTATACATTAAAGAATCTTTTATCAATTCTTTTAAATTTTCAATCATCAACGGTCTTCTTATTAGGGTCATCGAATTTTGATTACATATATTAACGATGTATTGCATGTGTTTACCATAGAAATAATTAATGCGGTGATTTGGATTAATACACCTTGGGTTAAGTCTTTTTGTAACTATTGCAAAATTGTCCCACGAAAGATCGTTTACAATAAGAACATTCATGCTTACATTTATATTTACATTTTTCTTTAATTTGTGTAAAAATATGTAAAATTTAATATACGTATGTGATTAATTATGTTAAGTTACATTCTAATTGCTGCTATAATATCTTTAACCCTGTTTATTTTTTATTTGATTAATAGAACTTTTGAGGTTAAAACCCCTGATAAAATAAAGGAAGTTGTTTTAGATATTAAATCAGATTATATTGTAATTTTGTCTTTAGATGGTTGTCCTCATTGTACAGAACTGAGTGAAAAAATTAAAGAATCGAGTGTTAAGTATACGACTATTACTTTAAAAGATAATATAAATTTTCAATTTGACAGTTCGTTTATAGAACTACCTCTAGAAGAAAGAGATAATATAATACTTGAACTCCAAAAATTGTTTAAAGGTGGAACTATATTATTCCCTTGTATAATAGTTAAAAATAAAATTTATAAAGGTTTACCAAATGAAGAAACGTTAAAGAAAATATTTAATCTTTAAAAATATAATATAAATTAATTATAATACATGGACTATAATAAGATTATAGCAATAGGAGATCTTCACGGGGATTTTCGTATATTTGTTAACGTTCTATTAATGTGTAATTTAATAAATCAAGAAAGGGTATGGATTGGCGGAGACACATATGTGGTACAACTTGGCGATACATTAGACGGTAAAAGACCGGAAACTAAAATTGAAAACGCATTTTTACAAGAAAGCGGAGAAGTAGAAATTATGAGGTTGATATTAGATTTAGATTCTCAGGCTAAAAAATACAATGGAAGAGTTATATCTTTATTAGGAAACCATGAACTGTATCCATATTATTTACCAAATGATAAACAATTTATAAGAGATTACGTTAAAACAAAAGATATAGAACAATTTAAAAAGGTTTACAACGTAGATAGAATAAAGTTTTTAAAACCCGGAGGTATTGGCGGGGCTTTAATTGGTAGAACAAGACCGCTTATATCTCCC
>Ga0181418_1000480_pt1 | contig 13459 bp, 8 predicted proteins | sample 41SPOviralmetaG_FD_130143 | JGI IMG/M metagenome (GOLD analysis project Ga0181418, IMG submission 130143) | Marine viral communities from the oligotrophic San Pedro Time Series (SPOT) site, San Pedro Channel, CA, USA - 41 SPOT_SRF_2013-03-13 | ecosystem: Environmental > Aquatic > Marine > Strait...
CGCTGATTTAATCAATAAAGAAGACCGTGTAAGTAAAGCGGCTGTTGACTTCTTAACAACAGGTGGTACAGGTTATACCTTAGAAGGCTCAACATCAAATGTGGCTGTTCATAACGAGTTTTATGCTACTGCGAATGCTGATTACGGAACAGGTGTTGTTAAAGTTACAAGTATGAGGGGTGTAAAAAGCGGTGAAGTATGCAGTATGGTTACTACATCCTCGGACATCGAAATAGACCAAACGCAGACAAACAGCACTACTTTTACAAGCCTTGATTCTACTACAGTCAATGTAGCATCTACCACAGGCTTCGTAAACGCTGGCGTGGCTATAGATGCAAGCGGTGATGTGTTCCAATATACAGGTAAGACCGCTACATCATTTACAGGATGCGTAGCCGTTACAGGTACTTTAGGGGCTATTACCGGCACAATCACTCAACAATCACTCTTGGTTGACCTACAGGGTGGTAGTGGTAGCGGTGACAGCGCACGACTCCGTGATTGGTGGCTCGACCATGAAATGGGTATTATTTACTTCAACAACTCTTATCCTTTCTTTGAATGGAATGCTATTAAAACAAGTTACATTTACGGTGAAAGGTATTTAGAAAAGGCCATTGAGGACATTTGTACAAAAATGGTGGCGATTGAGTTACTCATGTCCGATGACCGTTCAGTGCTTATTCCCGAAGGAACTCAAAACATTGACCTTGCAAGCAAGGTGCAACTTTACCAAGCCGAGATTGACCGAACCCTACCAAAGTATGTTGAAATGGTGGTCTTTGAATGAGCGTGAGAGAGTTCACCAAAGCCGGAGACAACTTTCACACTCAACTTACTCAAATGTATGTTAAAGACAAGCAGTTGCAACAGCAAATGCGAGATGAGTTTACTCAAGAACCCGAAGACTTTCGGAAAAGAATGATGGACATAGAGGCTACTGCTCAAGGATTACAGAAAACTGATAGTGGTTACTTTAACACTTCAAGTAGAAAACAAGCCACTGACAAAGAAATGGAAAAGTTACTGAAAGCCACCGATGATGCCATGCTACGGCAAAATCCTAAAATGGCGGAACATAACCTTCAATTTAAGGATGGTTTTATTATTCCTTTACACTTCAAAGAACTTAGCGACAAAATAGAAGGTGGTATCTAATGGTAGCGACATGGACTGAATCACTCGATGTCGTCATAGGTTTATTTCAAACTGAATGGAATAGAGCGAACACCAGTAATGTACGCCCCGTAGTGCTTGATATTGCAGACACTTCGCCGGAAAGAGGAAAGCGTCTTGACCTTCAACGGCATGATTATGTCCTGTGCTACGAGACAGCGCATAACGAAGAAGCACCCGAATTATTCTACGATTTCGTCACTTCTCGTATCAATATCACCGTTGACATGCGAACAATTAAGGGTAGGAAGCATCTGCAAGCACTTGAGAACGAAGTGCGTAGGGTAGTTCATAGTAAGCGAAAGGGGGATGGAGTAAGTTTTGACCGTTTAGTTTTCAAAACCCGCACCGACCTTTCCGACCGTAGCAAGCAATTATTCCGCATGACATTCCAAATAGAAGTAGTAATTCTCGCAGAAGCAATACCATGAGTTGATTAACATGCCAAGCACAGTGTACAAGGGAGATTTAGCAGAAGTATCATTTGCACCGGAAACGGGTATGATAATTCGTGATGCCACTGATGCAACAATCGTTGTAGCAAATAGCGGAAACATTACCACTATTACCTTTTCAAGTCAAAATAATTCTGCTCTTTTTGACGGTAGTGCTAAGTTGAGATACCCGAAAAATATGCTTGTAGGTTCGCAATTGATATTTGAAGCGGCAAGTAGTGGTAGTAGTATAAATGTTGGAGATTTACCCGATACCGGAAACGGTGGTCGTGTTTTCACTATTGTAGAAAACGACGGTGCAACTATTAAAATCACTCCCGCTATGATTACCAGTGGTGCTTTTAACAATAACGATACAATCCATATTTTACCCTACAAAACTCCACCAATGGAAGTAGCAATGACACACGCAACAGCGGGTGAAAGAGTCAAAACAGACCAGTTCTTGGGTATCGCTACGGCTCTTACTCTACCGGAAACTAAAGTGGATTTGAAGCGATACCATGTCGTAGGGCTTGGTCGAGATGTAAGTGTACAAGTTCCGGGCAAACTTACTAATGAAGGTGGCTCATTTGAAGTCGCTATGCATTCTGCTCGATGGTTAAAATACTGTCTTGGTAATGAGTTAATTGTATCAAGTTTAGAAAGCGATTCTACAGATACTCTTGATGGTGCTACATTTGCAGGTCAATCTCACATTAAAGTAAGTGACAAAACACCCGATAGTACGACTATAGCAGTAGGACATTATGTAGAAATACAAGACTCAACACTCGTTCCAATTGTAAGCGACCATGAACCCGATGGTGGTGCTTGGGATAGAAGTACGGCACTTACTGATAATGTATTTGATAAAGCACAGGCTAATGAAGTGCGAAGAATCATTGGTGTTTCATCTGTTGATAATATTTTATATTTAGACGAACCCCTATCATACCCCCATGCAGATTCTACTCCTGTTGAAATACGAGATTTAACTGACCCTACAAATACCAATTCGGTAGCGGTAAGTACTACAGGAACAATCACTGACCCTGTATCTCGTGTTCTCTTTTCACGCAGTACACAACCTTCGTTTGCTCTTGAAGTATCTCAACGCCAAAGAGATGTAGATTCCGGTGATACGACTACAGATGGTGGAGTTGGAGATACAAAGGAGTTGACTCGTGTATTCCGTGGTTGTAAGGTTACAGACTTTACTATGACAACCGACAACGATGCGGCACTGCGCCTTGCTGTTAATTTCAATGCGGCTCTTTGCTACACCGATACTGGTCGCTTAGAAACCCCCGCAATTACTCGTTATTCTTCTCACCGTATGTTTGATGAAACTGCCAATGATGATACAAGCCGTTTAGCATCCGGTATTGGTAAAGGAACACAGAAACCATTCATGTTTTACAATGGTAGTATCAAATTGGCCGGACAACAAGTTGCTCAAGTCATGAACTTCTCATTAACCGGACAAACAGGTATGCAAGCATTCCACACCATTAACGGTAACAATCAAGCAAGTTCTGTTTATGCAGACCAAGTACCATTCGCTGGTGCAAGAAACGCAAACATCATGGTTGAGGGTCAAACCTCCTATGAAATGTCTATGGAGATTGCAGTTGATGACCCACTTTTCTATCATAAAATGCGTACAGGAACCGAGTTTAGCGTAAGCGGTGAAGGAGATGCAAATGCACCAAACCAAATCCGTATAGAGTTTGAAAAGAACAAAATTGGTAGCACTGCTGACGGTGATACCGAAAAAATGGTGCTTTTGATTGATGATTATTACATCATTGAAGCACCGCTACAAATCCCCGAAGACAAAGGTGTAGTAAAATCCACATTAAAAATCATGCCAAAGGCTGTCAAAGTCTTGGCTCGTGAACCAATGGCTAAGTTTTGAGGTGAAAATATGAAGCAATCACTACAAAAATACCGTCGCCTCGGACCAGTTGGATATGCCAAGTGGGTGATTAAGGCAAACGGTCTTGACTTAGTAGAGACTGATATTGATTGCGCTTCAAATCACACCATTCACGCCGCTGTTGCTGACATCCTCAACAACCCCGTTGAAGTGGTCGAAGAAGAAATTAACCCACTGGTGCAAGAAGAAGCACCATCCCCCTTCGTCGTTGACGAAGTACAATACGATTCCCTTACTGTCGCTGAATTGCGAAAACTATGTAAAGAACGAGGCTTGCCTGTTTATGGCACTAAAGCCGAGATAGTTTTGCGACTCAACCAAGACGACGAGGGTGTGACTGACGGCCCTACCGAAGAGGTAGCCCCGGAAGAAACGCCGGATGCCCCCACCGAAGAGGTGGCCGCACCCAATGGAAGTGAAATAGATGAGCAAGAAGCAAGTAGTGATGAACAAGAGCCTATTATTGAAGAATGACGATGTTACCAAGCACACGATTCGGGTTGACCCCGATGACGAAAGTGCCGTAATTGAAGTATGGGTTCGTGAAATATCATTCCTTGACATCCAAGCCGCCGCACAAGAAATGTTCCTTGTATCAAACGGCGATGTAGCATTGAACTTGAAAGGCTACTGGCAATTCGCATTCACCCATTGGGTCACTAAAACTAATCCATCCTTGACTACAGAAGAAATGCTGTCTCTCAAGGGTTATGTCGGTGAGCAACTCTCCAAAGTGCTACCGCAACCTAATGAGATGGCGGAGGCTTTGCAAGGGGGGTTTACGAAGCCGACCGAGTGAGGGTCGAGAAGTTTCTTCGTAAGGATAAAATTGACAGTGAAAGTGATTTAACAACTCAAGTAGAACTTTGGGCTTATACAATCGCTAAACATTATTCAATATCCTTGCTTGAAGTTTACTCAATGCCCCCTCGATTATTCAAGCAATCACTCGTTTGGGCGATGGTTGCGACCGAAGAAGAGAAAAAGAAAACCGAACATAGCAAACAACAGGCGAAGGCAGGTGACAGGGAGATGGTAAGTTTGGATTACTCGTTTTTGGATTGGGAGGGTACTGAATGACACTCTTAGCCACCCTCGCCTCCATGTCAACGATGGTAAACAGCATCGGACCAGCATTCAAAGGTATAGGCCAAATTGCAAAGAAAATGTTCAGCGACCTCAAAACATTCGTTAATGATAAGTTCATCAAGCCACTCAAAGAGCAACTTGACGGCATCAAAGAATGGTGGAGTGGGTTCAAAGAGACTGTCATTGAAAAGTGGCAGGGTATCAAGGATTTTATTAGCGACAATGTAGTTGCACCCATACAAGAAAAATGGCAGGGTATCAAGGACTTTATCAGCGATAATGTAGTTGACCCTGTACAAGAAAAATGGAATGGGTTGAAGGAATGGTTTGGTGGACTTAAGGATTCAGTTGTTGAAAAGTTTACCACAATTAGAAACTTCATTATGGACAAAGTAGTTGGCCCTGTTATGGCAAAATGGGAAGCACTTACAGGTAGAATTACAGGTCTTAAGTCGAGTGCAATCGCTACATTCGGTAGCATTAGAGATACTATAACAGGCGTTTTAAGTAATTTATGGGATGCAATACCTACCATACCGGATTTTTTAACTCTTGATTATTGGAAAGGACTTGCTAAAGACATCGGTGCTTCGTTAAGCGGTATCGGTGATTCAATTATTAGTGGTATCAAGACGGGTATCAACGCTCTTATTGGTTTGTTTAATGACCTATTGGCGGGTATCAACTTCAATAAAACTGTAACCAACCCCTTTACCGGTACAGAATATTCATTTGGAGTTGATTTGTCCGACTGGCAAATACCTCAATTAGCCAAGGGTGGTATCGTCAACAAGCCTACACTCGCTATGATTGGTGAGGATGGGCCGGAAGCGGTCGTACCTCTAAGCCAACGCAACAACCCCGGTGGGGCTGGTATGGGCGGTGGTACATACAACATCACCGTCAACGCCGGAGGTATTACAGACCGCACAGACAAGAGAGCATTAGCAAGAGAGATTGGTAACATGATTCAACAAGAACTCGCTCGTAGTATTGGCGGCTCAACCATGAGAGGGCGATACTGATGCCGACAAACATTCCTGTTCGATTGGTGCGTAAAGACGGTGGATTGATACCGCTAAATGTTACCACGCTTACACTGGATGTTGACCGTAGTATCAACCCGCATACCATACCCTTTGCTGGTGGTGAGCGTTTTGCTTTTGATTTGAACATGGCTAAAGCGGTTATTCTTTTAGAGGGTGTCATTACTGATGATGATTTAGTAAGTGTAGAACTCGGTAAAAGCGCAAAAGCAAGTATTGATTTTTCCACCACTGGTACAGAAGGGGTTTACAATCCTGTGTCGAAAAGAACAAACCAAGTTCATCAACCGTTTGTTGGTAGTACATTAACAACATTTGTGGCAGGATTAACTGCTGATGATTTTGCAGATACAGGCATACCTCAACTTACTATACAAGCAAAAGACGGAACTTCTTACATAATTTTCTTTATCAAATCCGATACTACATACGGGTATGATTTAGGTGGTAGTGGTGAATACCATGTTTCGATAGGAGAGGCTGATGACACTATGCGTACAGCCGCCGATATTGCTGGATATTTAAGAGATTTAATCAACAGCGGTGCAAATAGTAATGCTCTTAGTAGTAGATTTACGGCTACAAGGGTTGACTCTACTAATACAGACGAACCCGACACCACCGTAGTTATTACCCTTGATACAACGGGTAAAGATAACGGTAATGGTACACCTTCTTGGAAAAATAAAAACAAAAATGACCCATTTTCGGAAACTTTCGTAGGTGGTACTGATGCCGCTTCGGAGTTTACAAATATGAGTGCGGGTGACAAAGTGATGTCACTTTTTGCCACGCTTAACAATTCTAATGACGGTGGTTCTATTGTACCTGTAGTAGCAGGGGCGCAATATGCACAACAAGTGCTTACAGGTGGTAGTAAATTAAACAAAAAATACGGTGATTACATAAAAGGTATTCAAATACCGTTTAATTCAACCGTTAATAATTCAACAGGTGAGAAATATGCGGCGAAAAACTTCTTTATGCCTACTGGTCCATTTCACGACATAGATTCAAAACCTCCAAATAAAGCCAAGGATGCTTCTTCAAGAGTAGTAAATCCAAACGCTACTGGTGATAAAGCATTCATTAAAGGTACGGTAACTAAAGCCACTTTTGTACAATTAGGTGGCGAGCCTATCTATCAATTTAACATTCAATTTGTTCCTGTAGAGCATATCATATGAGGTGTAATTATGGTAGGGATAGGTAGAACAAGCAACGCTTTCTTTTTTGATGGTGTTACTGATTCAATACTTATCCCTCAAGGTAACTTTACCAGCGTAGGGCCAGCACGAGATATACTTGGGAAAACAAGTAGAGGTGCTGACGAGTTTACACATATCAATTCCATCATGGATGATAGTTTTGTTATCGAAGCGTGGGTAGTACCGGACTGTGGTGGTATAGTCGCACACCGTGATGAACAATTTACTCTTGAGTTTGGTACAGTAGATACATCCGGCCCTGCTAAGTTTACTGTACAATTAAAAACACGAAGTGGTATGAGTGCTGTTTCTTTAAGCACAGCCAAGGCTACATCAACACGATGGGATGGAGTGGTTTACCCACCGCAAGAAGTAGGTGGAATACATGATACCTACAATAGATACTTGAAAGACAATACCGCTTACAATGATGCTACAAATCTCAATTTCAAACACCGTGGATTGTATCATGTAGTAGCAGGAGTTACAGCGGGTTCTGTTTTTTTGTATGTCAACGGACATGTTGTAGCAACGCAAGAAATTGACATTGAAAGTAGAATAGCAGACTCAACAGCACATGTGTACATCGGCGGTAAAGGTGGAGAGTTTAGAGGGGCTATCGAGGCTATCCACTTTAACAGTGAGTTCGATTCGCAAATGGCTGTAAGTACTGTACCTGTCAACAGTGATACAACAAAAGGTATGTATCGCTTTGAAGAACCACTGGATATTGTAGAAGAATCCTATGACTTTAACGCCTTTACTGTAGCCGCTGATGGTACGACTACCATTACCGTAGCCGCTACTGACGCTCAAGCCCTCATTGCTCGCTTGACCGGTAAACCGTATGACAGCACCAGTGCTACAACTACATTCACAGCCACTCCTTACAGTATGGGTAACTACAAAGTTACCGATTTTGCCACCACACCCGGCACAGAAGCGACACTCGCTATACCTCATACTCCATACAACATTCTCATCAATCCGGGTTCTATTAACCGGAATACGGAAAAACCAAACGCTTCTCCGCCGGAAAGAGCAAGAATAGAGTCAATAAACGGCAATGATGGAGTAATCACAGTAAGTAGTATTCACATTGATTTTAACATTAGTGGGGGTAAGCGGGGGCTATTACATTCCCGTACTGCTGATATTGACAACTACTTTGTCGTTGTAAATGCTGATTTGTTGATTGATAATGGAACAGGTAAGCCGTATCAACCTCCACACTACGGTAGTCAAATATTTGATAAAACAGGCCAAATGGTGATTGATGAGAGTAACTTTTCGCAACACGCATTAGTGTACTCTACTCAAATGGCTACTACTGATAATTCACCAAGCAACCCGTTTGCTGTTTCTTGGCCTTCTACATTGGATGTTTTGTATCAAGTAGGACACAGTGGGCGACATAGATATTCTCATATCACAGGTCATGAGTATATGCGCCGCTATCCTCAACCCGCATACCTCTCAATAGACCAAATCATGGGTGGAACGGCAGATGTCGTTGAAATGGGATATGACAGTAACACAAAAGGTATTGCTGATTTGTTTGCAATGAACGCTCTATCCGACTTCTATGAAGAAAGTACACAGGTGACAGTGGCTAATTTTATCAACTCGACACCTGCAACTTTTGTAGTGTCAAATGGTTTAGCAAAAAGTAAAGAGCAAGCCATTGCTATTGGTGGTATAAACTTTGATTACCGCCCATTTATGCTAAAAGGTCCAGTACCGGAGTTTGAAGGTGACATCAATGATGATACACGGTTGTATCATTTACGACCGGAAAGTGTGAGCCGTATTGCTTTACTCAAAGTTCCTACTCTTCAAACCACACATAGCCTTGCACCGTATGTTGAAATACACTACAATGCAGTTGACTTGACTGGTGCGAGTATGGGTAAAACAACACCTTGCTTAATGATTGAAAAGACTGTACCGAGTGGTAATTATGTTCTTACCGGCTCTACTACAGTGCTTGATGTCATTGAAGCAGACTTAGCCGATGCTACAAAAGACACCACATTGTTTGCACCCGGTGGCCTCATTATGATAGGTAACAGTCAAACGACCACTACACATCATTTAGAGACAGAACATTCGTTAATAGGTGATAATACCGGAGGGTATGAACTTGACAGTGAAGTAGATTTTAGTCGCTGTCCTGTCAATTATACGCCACCGAGTAATGCTACAACAGACGGTAATACAACACCTCAATACCTCACAGCATCACATAATAACGGTGTACATGATTCAGCATATCATAAATTATGTATAGAACCAAATGCTGATAATTCTGTTAAAAATATGACTGAAATAGGTTTACAATCTATTAAACCGGCGGCTGTAACCAACACTGGTACAGGAGTATTCGATGAAGGTTCAACTACTGATGCGAGTAATAACTTTGAAATGTTTGACATCATAGATAATGTCGTCTATAATACACACGAGTATTCCGGTATTATATTTGTTCAGCCATCCGACAGAACCCGAACAAATCAGTTATCGAAAATGCGTACAAATCAAACAGAAGGTAACTCACCAAGTATCGCATCGTTACTGTACCTCATGAGCCGCACTCGTATTCGCTCAATAAAAGAAGACGAAGACCCCGGTACAAATGAAAAAACCGTCACTGTATTGGCGACGGGTATCGCAGAAGGACTCGCTAATCAAAATGTCAACATCACCGGTAGCGGCTCACCGGATTCACACATCGTCAAAGAGATTGAGCCAAACGCCCCTGTAGTCACTGTAACACTTGGCGGGCCGGGGCAGGGTGCGATTAACACCAAACCTACCTATGACCCAAGCCCGCTAATGCGATTACCCGGCTCAACCCGCCGTAGTTGCGCTGTACGAACCATCAGTGTAAATGCCGATGCCAGTCGTAAGTATATTTCAGTTCAACCAATTAACAATTTATCTACCGATATGGCCTCATGGGGTACATACTGTTTTCCAAAAGTGGGTCGTGTTTACCTTGAAGACGGTTCAAGTGCCGCTTATACTCAAAAAACCGGTAGCGGTTTTGTTTTTTCAAATACGGATGCAATAACCAATCGAACTTATTTGGATGCTAATAGCGTAGCATATGCAAGTCTAAGGGCATGGTTAAACGGTGTAAACTTAATCAATAATACAGATGAAGACGAATACCCATTATCTACTGTTTTTTACAACGACCCACACTTTGCTGATGAAAACCTGTGTGATGATGGTAGTACTGTTAATGATAGAATGTTTCAAAGTATGGACACTGTGAATCATGATTATCAATTAGGTACGCAATATGCCAGCACTCGTGCAATGGTTGAGATACCTATTTTCCCAAAACAATTTTTCGACCATGCACCTACTGGTATTTTCCCCGGACCGGATAACAGTATGAAAATACACCTTGATGCAACATACACAGCCCATTCATGGAATCCTACTCCTGTCGGTCGTCGGGCAAACGATATTGCCGTAAGTGACCGTAACGCACATTCGGCATATGGGTTCAACGCAAACAACAACGACCATGTATCGTCTGCTACAATTACTCAAATTGTAACTTATACGACCCACACTGACCTATATGTTTCACACCCAAAGTTATTCCCAAGTGCTGAATCAGCGGAGAATGAGCATCGAAATATGAAGGATGTGACACGCTATCGTCGTGTTTTCTTGTCGAATAACCAATGGGGTATTTATCAAAATGACCCTGCTACTGACGGCTATATTCGCATTCCAACATCATTTAGTACAGCCCCTACTCCCGATACATTTGACGGTGGTTTTTCGGAGGATTTCTTTGCAGATGCTACTGTAGGTGCATTGGTGTATGTAGCCGGTGGTTATCGAAACGAAACACTTGTCCCTATCGCTTCGGATGTTACAACACCATCATCCGACTTAGAGAATCGCTCACCTTACTATCACGACCCCGCCAACATGCAAACTCAAGGCGGCAACCTCGATTACGGATTGCGTCAATATGTAAGCGCAGTAGAGTTCAAAGAAGGACCGCTTACCAATCCTCACGCCCCTCGTATAGAATCTAAGACCGCCTCCGCTACTATAATTGATGCGAGTCAAACATTTGGTTTGTTGACAATCACAGTTGATGATTCGTCAAACTTTCCCGATATACCGTGGACTCGTGACGCTTCTAATGGGATTTCTTTTGCAACTGGTGATATGATATACAGTGCTGAAATCATTCAAGGAGATACAATTACCGAAGTATTTTATGGCGGCAATATAGACTTTCTTCGACCAAACACAATTTTGTGCGTAATAAGTGATGGTTCTACTTTAACTAATTTAGTGGGTGCGACATTACAAATAAAAAAAGCAGGTCACGGTATATTTAACGAGCCGTATCTATCTGCGGCGAATGAAATATTATTAAGCACATTTAGACCAACTGTAAGCGGTGAAATATGGACTTTTACAGCCAATGTCAGTGATATTGGTGGTGCAACTACACTTTCAGTAGCCCCCGCTACTGCTTACCTTATGCCTCAAGCAAATACTGTTGGTATGAACCTAAGACCGGGTGATGATATATACCGTGAAGCGGCTGGTAATGCAGAAGAAATTGATTACATCGGTAGAGTGGCATACTATGAATCACCGTATGCTGGTAGTGGACACGCTACAAATACAGTAATCACACTTGAAACTTTTACACTCGCCAGTTCAATTACTGCCTCCGATAAAACCGTCACTGTTTCCGACACTACGAGATTGCGTAAAGGTATGGCTATTACTGGTACGGGTATAGACACTGGTGCGTATGTTGACAGTATCACCAATGCGACTACATTTGAAATGAGTCATAATCCTACGAGTAGTGGTACAACTACTCCTACACTTACTTTCGGTGCTAATGCACATGCTATTGCGGTTAATGATAAATTACGCATATTTGCAGGTACGGTTTTAGAAACAGACCCCGACGCTGTACTTAATCGTACATGGTTAAACCCTTATGCTCAAGGAGGGCTACGCAACGGTGATACGGTATGGATGAACATGACTATGAATAACCCTCATGCTGTTGAAGGGTTATTTGCAAAGTCTCGTGGTGTACTAAATCAGTACCAAGTATGGAGTGGTTTTAATGGCGGAAAGGGTGCTTTAGCGACTCGACCTCGTGATTCTATACCACTTGAAAACTTCTTAATCGGGGATTCATGTCTTGAAACAGCCAACAATTTTGTTCAACATGTAAACAAAACTATTGAATTAAATTACGAATCAATGGGACTATCATCATCTCAAGCACCGACTGTTGCTTACCTTGACCCTTATCTCGCTACCAAAGGCCATGCACGAGTTTTAATGTTCGATGTAGCACACGACCGTGAGTTCATCGCATTCCATGATTTACATATGCAGGTTCAATCGAGTGCCGCTACACCACATATTGGGTTTGGTCGGCACATTGTAACCGCTACAGGTGTTACAAATCTCGATAATTTTATCATAAATCAAAATGGTGGTGCGCCGCATTACTTTACCACTCAAATAGATGTAGCAAATGGATTTCCCAGTGAAAACCCATTTATTCGTCGTACTCAACAGTCTAAGTTTATTGAAAGTGCATATGTGCATAATATTGCCGCTTACAATGATTACAGTCATGTAACTGAAAATCCAACTATTGCGGGTGTAAGTGTTACAAATAACAACCAACATTTGATGGGTAAAGCACACGGTCATTATGTTCAAACAGGTATAATGACAAACGATATTGCTGATAGTACATTACCTCGTTTAGAACCAGCAGTTGCATCTGCATACTGGGCTGACAGAAAACATAAATTATCTAAGAAACTATTGGATAATCAACAATCTCCGTTGATTAGAAGTCTTAAATTAAGTCGAAGTAGTAATAACCCTGCGACTTATTCTTTGCGTGACAGTAGTACATTGATGGACACACCGGATGGTACACGAGCCATCTCCGCATTCTTGTGCTTGAAGGGTATTCGCTCTCAAAGTCTATTGCTTTCTAATCATGAAGAAAGTCGTTTGCAACATCTCGACCATTGGAGTAAAATGGATTTCGTGCGTCGTCTTACTATTGACTTTGGAGAAGTAGGTATCAAAGAAGGTGTTACGGATATTGAAGCCGCCGCACGAGAGATTGTTCGTTTAATCAATCAAGGTGGTGCAAAGAACGCTCTTACTACCGGTGCTATGAACGCTGATACTGGCTCTATACACGACCCTGCACCGTGGTGGTTTGCTGATGAAGCCTTTGATTCTCAAGACCGTGGTAGCCATATGGGTTATTTACGAGCGCATTTGGGTCGAGTTGTAGAAGACCTTGACGGTAACACAGGTCATTCTATCGTTATACACTCTACCATACCGGGTGCAAGTGGTCGTAACTTCTGTACATGGTTGGACAACAGTAAGGGTCAATCTCAATACAAACCCCAATTCCTTATCGGTCACGGTGGGCGTTTCCGAAACTTTTGGTGTCAACCCGACGAAACCAGTGGTGAGAATATGCACCCTGCACCTATGCCTATTAACAAGCATGGC
>Ga0181418_1000481_pt1 | contig 13458 bp, 16 predicted proteins | sample 41SPOviralmetaG_FD_130143 | JGI IMG/M metagenome (GOLD analysis project Ga0181418, IMG submission 130143) | Marine viral communities from the oligotrophic San Pedro Time Series (SPOT) site, San Pedro Channel, CA, USA - 41 SPOT_SRF_2013-03-13 | ecosystem: Environmental > Aquatic > Marine > Strait...
AGCAATAACTCTTCCACTATTACCCAACCAAGCACCCCACCATGAGAATGATGAGTTGGCAATAATATAATCACTACACTGCGTCATCAAATATAGGTCATGGTATGGTCCTGATGCCTCAGAGACAATAAATTTATCAGAGGAGAATAGTTCTTGTGCCATACACCATTTAGGATCATCACTGAAAATAACTACTTGTCTATTAGCATCAAACTTACTGAGAGCCTCCTCATAATAATCGAGATTTTGATTGTAATGATTATCAGAGTTGATTAAAAAATCACCTCTACGAATATGAATAGCAATAGGATTATCAAAGCAATCATCTACAATTTGTTTACATTCATTTATAATTTCTTGCTTGAATAAAAATTGCTGCCGAACTTCATCAGCACAATGCTTAAAGTATTCCTCGGTTTGAAAAAATCCATAGAGGGTATAATCAATCTGCCTATTGCCATGAAGAATATTAATGTCAAACTCAAATCCTTTCTCCTGGAAAACATTTTCCGTGTTTAGAAATCCAATATTGTCAGGTTTGATATCAAAGCAATCAAATAACTCAATTCTCAATCGATTACCTAATACATCAACAACCAACTCATCATGATTTGGGACTGTAAATGGTACTCCGTTATAACGAGCAATACCTAAAGTTGATGCATATTGGAACATTTGATTTCCCAATTGCCCCATCTTACCAAGATAATTAAATGCTATAGTCATTTTAAATTTTTCCTAACCCACTCAATAACTTTGACACTCCACTTCCATCCTAGAATCTCCTTCACTTTATCAATGTTTGCGGTAGAGTGCATCACTTCCCCTGGTCTCTGAGGAATTGTCATTTGATAATCAGAAATGATATCAGCAATTGTTTGAATCTCTGTTCCCTCTCCTGTACCAATATTGAATACCTGACCATACTGCTCAAGATCTCTTTGAGTAGCAAGGATATTAGCATAAACAACATCAGAGACATGAACAAAATCTCTTGTCTGATACCCAGGTTCTACGATCGTCAGAGGTTCTTTATCATCTTTCTGCCTCTTAAAGATAGACATCACAGGAGCATACTGACCTGACTTATGACATCCCTCTCCATAGACATTGAAGTATCTAAACATCACTGTTTGCAAACCATAAAGATGGTAATACATTTCACAGAGTTGTTCTCCAGAATACTTAGAAATTGAATAAGTATTCAGACACTGAACTTGATTTGTTTCATACTTGGGATGAAACATTCTATTTCCATACACAGCAGAAGTAGAAGAGAACACGAACTTATCCACATTATGAACTCTGGAACATTCCAGGACATTCATTGTTGTCAGGATATTATTTGCCATACTTTCATTTGGTTTCTCTACACAGTAAGGAATAGAGACATCAGATGCTAAATGAAAAACATTATCTACACTCTCAAATAAATGAATAAACTTTGAATAGTTTTCAGATAAATCTTGAAGATAGTATGTTGCTTCTGGGTTAGGTTTGTGGTGTTGAACTCTATCTAAAACTAAAACTTCATGTCCTAGTTTTACTAGTCTATCGACTAGATGAGATCCAATAAATCCACATCCTCCAGTAACTAATGATTTTGTCATTTAATGAGATGCAAAGGAAGCCAGTATGGTTCTTGATAAGACAAACATTCACTTGTTGGATATGATGTCAGTTTTTGATTTGTTCCATTTGAACTAGTTTGATAGAACAATGGTTGATTAAAGGCATAGACATTATAATATTTTTGGACATCCGTAAATCCAATATCAACATGCTCATTCAGCAAATGTTGAGAATATGCTATTTTTTTACACACAGAAATATATTCTTTTTTAAGATATAAAATAGCGTGAGTACCTAGCATATTATATACTCTAAGTAGTTCACCGTCAACATCTTCCTCATATTGAACAAAAGGTCCAGAGTGACCATTCATTCTGCCCCATGATGAAATCCCAAGATAGAATGCATCAGAATCATCTGGTATTTCTATCTCAGGATTAAAGTTACATGGAGTAGCATCATCCTCTAAGATAATGAATGGTGGATCAATCTCTTTCAATGCATTGTGTTGAGCAAGAGCACAACCAGCTCTAGGTCCTGCTTCATGAACCACTCCAGGACACCTAATGGTTGTTTTAAATTCAAGATCACTGAGGACTTTTTCAATCCTTTCTCTCTTTTCAGTGTCTCTGTCTAGATTAATATAAACAACAGGAATTTCTCTAAGATCTAAGTTCATTGTGATTCTTCTTCAAAGCAATAATTTTTCCAGGTTTGTATGGATAATTTGATCCAATAAATTCTTCAGCATAACAGTATGTAGGATCTAAATCAAGGGTAGGTGGATTATCAATTAGATACCTATTCATATGACTTTCATCATGCCACAAGGCAACCACATTATTAGTAAGATCTTTATCTACTCTATCAGCAATCACCTCTGACATCTCAATAAAGTTTTCAGTTTTACCACCATTAAATCCCCCTGCATAATAAGTAACGGTTTCTTGATCAAAGGGAACGTATGCAAGTGATTTGGGATTTCTATCAAATGACTGTTGAGATTTATCATGCAGTGATTGATAACCATGCCTTGTGGCCACCAAATCACCACAAACCTCTTTTGATTCTACAACATTATCAATCCTCATATCAGCATCAAAATAGAAGCAGTAATCATGCTCTAGAATAAAGTCCTTCTCCTTTACAAAGTAATTGTAACGCTTCAAGGTAGGCATTGGCCAAGGTTCATGGTCAATATAATGCACTTTTACTCTGTCTCCAATCTCTTCAATTTCGTGGTCGGTGAAAAGAAGACAGTTAATCTCTGCCCCAGGACAAAATTTTTCAGAAATATCCTCATATAATTTTTCAACAAATTGAATATATTTGTTAGTTGCGATAGTTAAAATACAGATTTTCATTTTTCAAAAATATCCAATAATTTTTTGACAGAGGCAGCATATGAAAATTCAGACTCATATACTTTTCTTGAGGTGTATCTATCTAGGTTAGAATAAAATCTATCAAAAGCATACTCTAATTCAATAGCATCCTTAAATTTTTCACCACAATCATCAGACCAATATGGGACTGATGTGGCAGGGACTCTATAATCTTCTCCCATATAGTCCCACTCACTCACATCCCAAACTAAAAGAGGTGTATTCATTGACATCATTTCTTGAATGGCAATTCCTTGACTTTCAGTATTGTCAATAACAAAGCAGAATTTAACAGATCCTACAAGTTTTCTAAATTCTTCTTCTGAATAATTACCATATTGAGTGACAGCATATTTAACATCTTTTGAGTCAAGGAATTTTTTAACGTAATCAAGTTGCTCAATTGGTCTAGACTTAAAATAAATCAAACAATCAAGATCTCCTTTACCACTATCATATCTCTTGAGATCTTCAATCCCTACAGGCCAAATACAAGTTTTCTCTACTGGTATATGGAGTTTATTAACAAACTTATTCTGAACCCATTCAGATGGAGCAACTACTTTTTTGTAATATTGAGGATTATCAATCAAAAATCTTCCATAGGGATTATTCTCAAAGAACCAGACTTGAGGTCCTATAATACAAGTATCATGTTCTAATTTTTCATGCTTTCTAAATGCTTCATCATGTTGGTATTGCATCAGAAAATTATACTTATACACATCTTTATTAATGGCAAAGTCAATATTTTCTTGCTCTAAAGATGCAATAGTATTCTGAACAACTTTTTCTGGTCCACTTAATCTACCACCAGTATGACTCCAATAAGACTCCTCATACCACAAATTAATCATATCTTTACCCACTCCTCTAACATATGATCAGATCCAGATGCCTCACGATTCCATCTCTCTGGTCCAATAGTGAACTCACTGTTTCCTAAAAATGCACCCCACCAAGAATATGATGAGTTTGCAATGATGTGATTCTTACACTTAGTCATCAAGTAAAGATGCCCGCTATCTTTAATATCATTACATTCAGATCCAACAAAAGTGATTTGCTTATCTGTTTTGATATTTTCCGTACACCATTCAACATCCTCAGAGAATATGAAATAATGCGGATCGGGATACTTAGATTCCATCAGTTCGATTGCACGATCATAGTATGCCTTATCAAGAACACCATGATGGGCGAGAGCTGTTGGATTAGTAATATAGTCACCCCTTCTAACATGAATGGCAACTGGAGTTTCTGTATTAGAAATTTGTTTTTCAATATTCTTAGTTGCTTCCGAAAATTCTACAGAGAAAGTAAATTGTTCTCTGATCTCATCAACAACATTTTCAAACTCTTTTAAATTTTGAAACCATCCCTGAAGCAATGTCGCACCTTCTGGCGCTTCTTCTGCAATATTATGTTTGATATTTAAAATGTCAAGATCATAACCACGTCCAGTTAAACCATTCACAATAATCTTTCTTTCTTGATTCTGATAGAAAGAAGAATCAAGACGGAGTTCTGTAAACTGTGGATATTCTTTCAGTGCAGAAACTGCAGCCGCATACTGAAACATTTGGTTTCCCAAACCACCTTGGAGATAAACGTATAAAATCATTATTAGTTTCTTTCTAAAAGGATATGACTTCCCTTACCATTGTAAGCAAGATAATCTACACCATTATACAATTCTGGTTCATCAATCTGGTAGTTAACCCAATCACCAGCATATGGTCGTTCGACATCAATGATGCCTGCGAGAGCATCAATTGAGGCACCCACATCAAGAAATACAGCATCAGTATACTTCTTAAGTCTATGTATTAGACCAGACTTAACATGGCCCATACCCATTAAGAAAATCTTAGATGTGGTATTTTTAAGTTGCTCTCCAACCATTTTTTCAGTTGCATCAATATCATCACAAGCAAATTTCTGGGGAAGAGATACATAATCTTCAAACTTTTCAAGTCCAAGATACTCTTGATATTGAGGTGCTTCAATAATATTACGAATGATATTCATCTTTATATCTGCACCAATCAAACCAATCTTTCCAGCAAAGGTTTGAAGCAACCACTTGTTAGTAACTAATCCATACCCAAACTCTGCTGGATAGTCAATATTCACTCCGGAGAGAACCTCACCGAACTTTTGGCGATTATCAGGATAAATCTCACAAGTATAATAATCACACTCTCTAGCACCATCCTTGAATGCCTGGTGATCAATCTGACTATATGGTTTACTTAATGCTCTACGCCCAGGTGTTGCACTACCAACTGACTCACCTTTTAGGAAAAAATAATCACCATCACCAAACTTGTAAAAAGTTTTAGATTCATTCTTATCTACAAGATCAACCAGAAGGTCCTTAAATTCACTCAACTTCTCTTGAAAGTTTGGGTAGGTTTTAACACTACCAAAACATGGATTGGCATCTAAGTTTTTAGTGCCATCAATTTTGTAAAGATCCAAATACATATCAATCCTCTACTACTATGGTGCCATGATAGATGGTTGTTTTACCATCATACGATGTAATTGATTTCTCATAATAATATTGTTTAATCCAATAGATCACATAATCAATATCTTCTTGTGTCATTCCGGGATGACAAGGGAGACTTATTAACTTTTTCCATTCACGATCAGCAACAGTGTAACTACGGTCCTGTCTAACAATTTTATGTGTATGTAGTGGTTTATAATGAACACTGGTATGAATTTTTTTATCTGCAAGATAGTTTATCATATCATTCCGTTCGATCGCAGGAACACGGGCACCATAATGCTGAACTGTTTCTGACCAAGCCGGTGTTCTAATTAACCCAGACAATCCTTCATTGTAACATTTCTGAATGTGCCTACGCCATTCAAGATGATTAGACAATTTTTTCATTTGTTCCAGTGCAATTGCTGCTTGAAGATCTATCATATAACACTTATATCCCAGAACATCAACATCATAATCCCAAGAGTATCCAGGTTTATCACCCAAATTGTTCATGCGAGAAAATGTGCTGGTAATTCCCATCCAAGTTAGTGGAACAAGTTTTTCATAAAGATCCTTATCGTTGGTAGTAATCATGCCACCATCACCACATGGCATGGTCTTTACTGCCTGAAAAGACCATACTGCAGCATCTCCTTTAGATCCTGCTCCAGGAGTATAACAACTATGAGCACAATCTTCTAGAATGAACCCATCATAAAACTCACGAATCTCATCAATAGGTGCAGGAACACCTGCCATATTAACAGCAATAATTGCTTTAGTATTTGGTTTTAGATTTCTACGAACATCTTCAGGATCAATGCATAGAGTATCATCCAAAACATCCACAATATTTGATGTACAATTATTCCAAAGAGGGGCAACTGCAGTTGTTATAAACGACATTGTGGGATTAATAATATCACAGTCTTTAATACCCAATGCCTTAAACACAAGATCTTGACCTGCAGTATTACTAGTTACTGCCACTGCATACTTGGCACCAACCATTTCAGCAAACTTTTTTTCAAACTCAGCTACCTTGGGACCTTTACCCCACCAACCAGTTTCAATACATTCTCTAAGAGAATCAAGTTCTTCATTACCTCCAACTGGTCGAAGAACAGGTAATACGGTTTCACGAATTTTCATTTTCTGGTCATTGTCGTATAGTAAAGATAACCGTTTGGCGGCCAAAAGTCAAGAACCTTTTCAACATTAATGTCAAAATCTTTCTCTGCTCTATTAAGAAAAACTTGTCTGCTCACCTGACCCCTATTCAAAATCATATAGACTTTTTTAGAGTTAGAAATAATATTTTCATAGTAACTAGATTGTAATTCTTCATTCAATTCAGAATAAGCATAATTGCTAACAACTAGATCAATGTCTTCCAACTTTTCAATTGTTGAATGATTAATTATTTTTCCGGTGATATCAAACTTAGAGAGATATTTTTCCTGCAATTTTGCTGCTGGTTCAATATCATAAATGTGGTACTCTTCAAAATCACAAAGACAACTAATGGTTTTACATAATCCACCATACCCTCCACCAATTTCAACAATTCTATTGAGTTCTCCCTCACTATAGAAATATGAAATATCCAATGCATTTTGAATATACCTTAGTGTAGATGGTGAGATGTTACCAAATGGTAAATCATACCCCACTTTTGAAGATCCTCCATACAAATCATTTTCTTTGAATGACTCTATAAGGTCTTGATCCAAATCATATTGTTGAATTCCCTCAATATATTTGAGTCCTTGCTCTGGGGATACATGCTCAAGAATAGCTATGTATCTTGGATCTTTTTTAAATTTATCAAAGACTTTATTATCAGACACTGCTTCATTGCAAATGTCAGCATAAGGGAAACTAGTTTCATCCTTATCTAAATTACTCCATCCTTCAATCATAGTTACCTTTAACAAAAATGAAAATTATTAGCATCAAATGGAACGCCATTTGCACTCCAGTCATTACGAATTCTACCAAGATAATTTAGTTCTTCATAATCAATGTTATTTTGAACAACAAAATCATAGAGATTGTACTCAGAACCAATGTGATTATTAATTAGATAATCAAATCTATCAAAACTAAAATTTGAAAAATCTACCATGATGTTTGATTTCATGGAGAAAAATTGATCATTGAAAAGATTTGAACTTGCTGGAGAAGTTCTTCCATCCATCCAAATAAAATCTGGATTTCCAAGTAAGGCTTGCTTTTCAAGTCTCTCTGTCTTCTCAAATACATATGGGCAAGTTAACACACCTCTTGTTGTGACATATGAAATATTTTCATAATCAAATGGATTTACTTGTTCAAGTGCGGTTTTAAGTTGTGATAACTCACCAACTCCTTTATTATTAGAACCAATATTTGATCCACTCCCCATAGCACATAGATCAACATCTTTGATAAGATTTTTTAAATCATCATTTTTAATATCTGATTCAGAGTCAATAGTATTCTCACATAAAATAAAATCAAATGACTGTGGTAGGATTCTTAGTATTTGTCTAATACATACAAAATACTCTTTCTCCCTAAAATCACATACATCTTCAGAATATTGTTTGGGTCTGAGAGATGAAAATCCAACAGCTAAGTTTTTCATATATGATATACACTCATCATCATTATACTCTAACAATTATTTCTTGTCAATAATTTTCATTTAAAAACAAGATCTATATGTAGTATAAAATTTTTTAGTATCCTCTGGCAAATACTCCATGTAGTTTTTAAGATCTTTTAGAAGTGAATAAGTATTTCTATATCCAATAACTTCTTTTTCAAGATTAGTAATTAGGTCTTGGACATTCCTATCTTGATAAACAGATGCTTTATTGTAAACAACACTATTAGGAAAATAATGCTGAAGAATATATGAACCCCAGATATCATCCATCCTACCAACATGAGGTAGAACGGCATAGTATGGAATCACTTCCCTTGATAGAAAAGTATTCTGACTATTAAATGGAGCAATCTTATTTGAGCAATATGGACCTTCTACATCATATTTTACAATGGGTTTCATTGTAAGTCTAGCCATGGCATCAATGTCAGGATCACCGTCCCACAAATCTGCCTGGACTAAAACCTTACGATTTGTTTTACCTTTGTACTCAACCTCATGTCTTTTGCCTAACAAATCAATTGGAAAACCTCTATGCCAAATGTCAGGAGTGTTTGTTACAGACAGTGGATCAAACACATTTTGAGATGGTTCATACAAATCACACTCTATTGTTTGTCCAACTAAAAGATTTTTTCCCCAATCATCATAAGGAATATTATCATCATCAACTGTGGCAACAATGTCTGCTCCCTGATTATATGCATAAAGAAATCCAATATTTCTTCTTTGAATACTCTTCCATCCAATTGAATCTGATAAATCTTTCTTAATTGTTTCTTGAATATTTGGAGAAAGGTAGATACAATCCAGTTCCTCATAATTTAGATGTGGAGTTTTTGTGTCACCTACTACAATGAGGGTCCATCCCTCCATCCGAGAAAACTTTTGTGTTGCTAGAGTTGGTGCATTAATAGTTGTAGTTACAATATATTTCTTTAATCCCATTCTATTTCTCCATTAATGATAATTTCCGTATTGCTATTAATTTTCTGCTTATTATACTTAGTAAATCCCCAGTCAGATTTATTTTCATACGTTAGTTTAGTATAACTACTATTATCTCTAGGAAGAGGGTGTCCATGATAAATGTGATAATAAGGAGCATCTATCAATTTAAGTTCTTTACCTTTAAGTTTTAAATTCCATAGAATTTCCGTATCCATATTAGATTGATTTTTGTTAGTCCTATGACTAAAATCACCTTCATTGTATGCTGTAGCAACATTGAAGAATACATCTCTTGAGAACATACATGCATCTCCAGACCACAAACCAATAACTGGATCTTCACCAAGAAGATTATGATATTTTAGATTTTCATACAAATCCAAAACTTGTTCAGGATCCCCCCATCCATTTAATGGTCCAGTTAAAACATCACCATTAGGAATTAGTCTAGGAGATAGTGAAGGAGAATCTCCTAATGAAATATCGCCTCTATATCTAACTCTATAAAAAACATCATTCTTCTCATCACTATCAAATTCTTTTTTAATTTCTTCAATTAACTTTTCTGTCAGCATAATGTCCGAATTAGTGATAAAGATCAATTTACCAGTAGAAATTCTACATCCAGCATTTTTTGCAAAATACTCATAGTAAGTTGAAGGTGTTAAATCTTCAGCAACAGATACTGAAGGGTCAACAATCAAATTCTTCACTCTAGGGTGTTGAAGAATTTCTTCCATTAAAGAATTAACATAAAGATATTGCTCATTGATTGGATTAAAATCAACCACAATCATTTCATAATCAATACCCGAACTATCAAGCAATTTAAGATTATGCGATACTGCTTGTTCTAACCTATCAATAAATTGTTCACCGTAATTATCATCCCTACCACCCAATACAATACTTAAGTCCATTAAACTTTCTCCATTAAAATTTGTTTGTACCAATCATAAGTCTCTTTAATTCCATCTTTTAATTCAATCTTCGGTTCCCAACCAAGAGATTTAATTTTAGCAACATCAAGAACTTTTCTTAGAGTACCATTAGGTTTATCAGTATCCCAGATAATGCCACCTCTGAAGCCAACTACATCAGAAATCATCCTTGCAAGAACACCAATCTCAATGTCTTCACCAGTTCCAACATTAAGAGGTTCATCACTATCATACTTAACCATGGCAGTGAAGCAAGCTTCTGCAAGGTCATCAACATGAAGAAACTCTCTCTTAGGTGTTCCATCACCCCAAAGATGAATTGATGGGTTAAAAGGTCCGCCAAGATCATGATCAATTACATCTTTACCTTCATCAAACTTGCGAATTAATGCTGGAAGAACGTGAGATGACTCAAGGTCAAAGTTATCGTTTGGACCATAAAGATTCGTAGGCATCAGAGAGATTGCATTGAATCCATACTGCTTACGATATGCTTGACACATTTTGATACCAGCAATCTTTGCAATTGCATAAGCATCATTTGTAGGTTCTAAAGGACCAGTCAAAAGGTATTCTTCTTTGATTGGTTGTGGGCATTCCTTAGGATAGATGCAAGAAGATCCAAGAAACAAAAGTTTTTTTACACCAAACTTCCTAGCAGCATGAATGATATTTGATTGAATCATCAAATTATCATAGATGAAGTGAGCAGGAAAATCCCTATTGGCAAGAATACCACCTACTTTTGCTGCTGAAAGATAGACGTATTCTGGTTCATTATCATTAAAAAATCTTTCTACATCTTCTTGCCGTCGAAGATCAAAATGACATGAAGGAGTTACAGAAATATTCGCATACTCCTTTCGATGAAGCATACGAGTAATTGCAGACCCCACTAATCCAGTATGTCCAGCAACATAGACTCGACTCTGACTATTCATAAAGACACATTTCCTTAACTAATTCTTTAAAAGAAACTTTAGGCACCCAACCTAAGATTTCTTTTGCCTTTGTGGCATCACCTAATAAAGTTTCAACTTCAGCAGGTCGGAAATATTTATCATCTATTCTAACAATTGTTTTTCCAGTATTTTTATCAACACCTACTTCATCAAGTCCTTGACCCACCCACTCAATATCAAAACCAAAGTAAGATGCAGATTCTTCTACAAAATCCCTAACTGAATACTGCTCACCAGTAGCAATAACATAATCATCTGGTTCGTCTTGCTGCAACATCAACCACATTGCTTCGACATAATCTCTAGCATGTCCCCAGTCTCTTTTAGCATCTAGATTTCCAAGATATAAACAATCATCTTTTCCATTTCTAATCCTATTCAATCCCATTGCAATCTTTTTAGTTACAAAAGTTTCACCTCTCCTTGGACTTTCGTGATTAAATAAAATTCCTGAACTTGCATGAATACCATATGCCTCCCTATAATTTTTTGTAATCCAATGGGCATATAATTTTGCCACACCATATGGTGATCTTGGATAAAAAGGAGTTATTTCCGTCTGAGGAATTTGTTGAACTTTACCAAACATTTCGGAGGTAGATGCTTGATAGAACTTAACTACATTCTCCATTTTAAGAATTCGTATTGCTTCTAAAATACGAAGAGTTCCCATTGCATCACTGTTTGCAGTATATTCTGGAGTCTCAAATGATACTTTTACATGGCTCTGTGCTCCTAAGTTATAAATTTCATCAGGTTGAATCGTTTGAATCAACCTAATAAGATTGGTGGAGTCTGTGAGATCTCCATAGTACAACTTAAAATTTTTATCATTTTCAAAAATATCATCAATTCTACTGGTATTGAACGAAGAACTTCTTCTTTTAATACCATATACTTTATATTTCTTGTTTAATAAAAACTCCGCTAGATAAGAACCGTCTTGACCTGTGACTCCAGTGATGAGTGCTTTTTTCATGAATTAATTTGAGAGACAATCCAGTTATAAGTTTTACGAATACCTTCTTCCAAAGTCTGAGAATAATCCCAACCAAGTTCTTTACGAATCAAATCATTGTTAGAATTACGACCACGAACTCCAAGAGGTCCATCAATATGAATCTTAGCAACTTCCTTTCCTGCAACTTTTGCAGCAGTATCTACAAGTTGATTGATGGTTACCATCTCTTCAGAACCAATATTAACTGGTCCCATAAAATCAGACTGCATCAATCTGTAAGTTGCTTCAACGCATTCGTCAACGAACAAGAAGGAACGAGTTTGTAAGCCATCTCCCCACACTTCGATTGCTCCACCTTGCTCCGGGAGGTAAGCGACTTTACGGCAGATTGCAGCTGGTGACTTCTCTCTGCCGCCGTCCCAGGTCCCTTCAGGACCAAAGATATTGTGATACCTAGCAATACGAACAGGGATGCCATGGTTGCGATTGTAGGCAAGGTAGAGACGCTCGCTAAAGAGTTTTTCCCATCCGTATTCGGAGTCTGGTGCTGCTGGATATGCATCATTTTCCCTCAGTCCAGGATTGTTTGTTTCTTCTTGAGCATATTCTGGATACATACAAGCAGAACTAGAGTAGAAAATTTTAGGATAATCTCCACCCATCTCTTTTACTACTCGGAGAACGTGCAGATTAATAGTCACAGAGTTCTGCATAATGTCTGCATCATTCTCACCACTGAAAACGAAACCTGCACCTCCCATATCAGCAGCAAACTGATAGATTTCGTCAAATGGTTCTACCATTTGATAGGGAATTTCATTATGATAATTACCTTGATATCCTTTGAATTTTAAACACTGTCTAACATGATCATAGTGAGTAAGATCAGTAACAACAAACTCATTAGCCTCCGTTTCAGAAAATTCGGGACGTTTTACATCAACTCCACGAACCCAGTATCCTTCGGATCGTAATCGTTTTACCATATGTGAACCGATAAATCCACCTGCACCCAGTACAAGTGCAGTCTTAGTATATTCAGACATTAATAAAAAAGTTTCTTATTATGTATCATACAAAAAAAGACCCTTGTTGTCAAGGGTCTTTGAAGGTCTTGTCATGCACGCCACTTGCTCTTTTACCTGAAGCAAGAAACAGAGCGGGAGTATAACCCCATCCGCACCACTTACTCTTAGGTAAAGTAAGAAACCTATTAGTCCCAGAGTGTTTTAACTTTTGTCTCCAACTCAATGAACCTTGCATCAACTTCTTGTTGTGCTTTATCACTAGATTCTAGTGCTGCAACCTTTGCCTCAAGTGCCTTAAGTCTAGCTTCAACTTCAACATCATATTTTGACATTGCTGCTCCGCTTGCAGACTTTGCTGCTTTTCCTTGTGTTGACATTTTAATAAATTAATAACTCTTTTTTTATTTAGTTTTAAGAGGGTCTAATGACTCCACCAGTTCTGTTAAAGTCCATCCGTGACTTTGGGATCATCCCGACCAGGGCTAGTTTACACGACATACCG
>Ga0181418_1000486_pt1 | contig 13408 bp, 11 predicted proteins | sample 41SPOviralmetaG_FD_130143 | JGI IMG/M metagenome (GOLD analysis project Ga0181418, IMG submission 130143) | Marine viral communities from the oligotrophic San Pedro Time Series (SPOT) site, San Pedro Channel, CA, USA - 41 SPOT_SRF_2013-03-13 | ecosystem: Environmental > Aquatic > Marine > Strait...
CCGCATTCGCTTCCTCTAGTCGACCAATAACACTAAGTAACAATCAACCAGTTAGATGTTTATATGTAAACAGCACAATGGGTTGGCTAATAACATAATATCATGCCAGATATAACAACATTTTATCCACAAACAATACAAACGGCTATTTCTGTAGATGATCAAAATCAAACAGCTAATGCGTTAGTATGGACAGGAACAGTTTCACAATATGCAGCTCTAGGGTCTAAAGATGCTAATACACTTTATTTTGTAATACCATAATATTATGCCATTATATAAAGGAAGTACTCAAATTCCCGGAGGACGTTTATATAAATCAACAACTAATATTAGTCATGGTTACAAGGGCACTGATCCTTTTTTTGTAAATAATGCTGTTGTTGATTTTTTAGTAATTGCTGGAGGCGGCGGTGGTGGATCATCTAACGTTACAGGTTATGTTTTTTCTGGTGGTGGTGGTGCTGGTGGCTATCGTTCAAGTTGGAATAATGAACCTTCTGGAGGTAATGGTGCTTCTGAAAATTCATTAACAATTACACCATCAACAAACCTTACGGTAACTGTAGGAGAAGGTGGTGTTAATGGCGCAGATGCTTTTAAAGGTGCTAATGGACAAGATTCTGTTTTTCATACCATAACCTCTATAGGCGGTGGTGGGGGTGGTTCTAGTTCTGCATACCTTAATACCTCATCTAATTTATTAAAACTACATGGCCAAGCCGGAGGATCTGGTGGTGGTAATGGTTGTACACAACCTGAAGGTGGTACTATTTATGCTGGTACATTAGGAGCGGGAACAGCTAATCAAGGAATTATTGGGAGCTACGGTACCGCACCTAGTTACCAAAATGGAGGAACTGGTGGTGGTGGAGGTGGTGCCGGAGGACCTGGAGCTACTCAAACCGTAACAAATGGTGTTGTACGTAACGGAGGTCCGGGTATGGCATCAACAATAACCGGAACATCTGTTATTCGCGCCGGAGGCGGTGGTGGTGGTGGATATAGTACAACCTATAATGGGGCTGGAGGAGGATTTGGTGGATCCGGGGGTGGTGGTAATGGTGCTGCTGGTTATCAAGCTGCTGGAACTGCCGAAACAAATGCCCAATCTGGAACTGTAAATACAGGTGGTGGTGCTGGAGGATCAGGTAGATACCCTTCAAACATTACAGGAATAAATGGAGGTTCTGGTATTGTAATTTTACGTTATGATAGTAGCTTCACTATATCTAATCCCGGAGGAGGATTAGTTTTTTCAACAGCTACTGTAGGGTCAGATAAAGTAACACAATTTACTCAAGGAACAGGTACTATACAGTTCGGATAAAAAAAAATAAAAAATGGCAAATTTAACAGAAATAATAGGTGGTCAACCTTTTGAATTAGGTTCGACCGGAAATAAAAAAAATAACCTACTAGAATTTTGGAGAGGTACACAAGCACAGTATGATCTTTTAAAAAGAACAGGAGGTGCTGCATCAGCATCATCTGGTGCAAGCTCTATTGCATTTACAAGTCTTAATTCTGTAGCTACAGGCTGGAGTGTTGGTGATGTAGTTTATGTTACTGGTTCATCTAATAATACAACTAGGTCTAAAGGAACAATAGCAGCAGTACCATCAAATACTGCACTTACTATAACAATGGATTCTGCATATACGAATACAGATACTACAGGGTATCAAATAGATAAGTATGATCCTAAAACATTATATATAATAGCTACTTAATATGCCAACTAATCTAGGACACGAAGCAATAACCGCAAAGCTGGGGCATGCAGATCCAAGTATGTATTTAGGGCATGAGCAAATATATCCTAATACCACAACTGTAACTTCTTTTGCTTTTGCAGATACTTCAACTGTATCTAATGCAGGCGCAACTAGAGTATTAAATATTGGTGGTGATGTAGGTTCTACATTTAATTTAACAGGTGCAAATGGTGCTGGTTCACTGGGAGCTCAGTCATTAAGTTCATCAAGCCAAGCTTTCAATATTTCAATAGGTAGTAATAATAGTTATGGTGCTGCCGGAAGATCTCCAAGTGTTACAATATCGCCTACAGGGAATACTATATTAGCATCAGGCTTACCCACAACTAGAACGTTAACTCAAGCCGCCGGCCCTTCTGTAACAAACTATTCTGCTAATGGTACAATAGCTGTTACTACTCTTGTAAATAATACAACTGTAGTAAATGGTGCATTAAAATGGGCAAATGGAGCTAAATTTAGAGTAACATATACAGCTAGCGGAACTAATAATACGCCTTGGGCTGCCCTGGGTGGTTATACAAGTTTCCAAATAAGAGGTATTGCATATGGGGGAAGTGGACAAACTACCGCTACGTTATCAAATATTCAAACAACTAACGTCCCAATGTCAATACAACCTAATAATAGTAATTTATATTGGTTTGTATGGCCCACAGGCTCAACAACTCCTAGCAGTCAAAGTGGCAATGCTATGGGAACAGGATATGTTTATCAAGCTGATTTTGAAATAACCAATTCCAATCATCCTTCTTATATACAATGGTATGTTATTATGGCTACTGGAACTGGATATACTGTAAATGGTGATACCACTCCTCTTATTTCTAATTTAGTGAATGATTATCCATAATGGCTAGAATACAACAATTACCATTAGATACCACTATCACTGGTGGTGATAAACTAGTAGGAACAGATGTTGGTAGCAATAATGCTAGTAAATCATATCAGATTGAAACTATTGCGGCATTTTTTGCACAAACAGGTGGTGCAGATCCTCTTAGAGCTGGATTACAATATAACTATGCAGGTAAATATGTAAACAATACATTAGCATCTGGTGAATTTAGGTATCAAGTAGATTCTAGTGCACCTTCTGCTTTTGGATGGGCACATATAACCGGTATTGCAGTTAGCAGATATAATAGAAATTTAGTTGATATAAATCCTGTAATAGGATTATTTACAAATCAATTAATTAGAATTACAGATATAGATACATCTAGTAATACAAGCTATGCAATATATGAGGTTAGTGCTAAATCAGATTTAACAAATGCATATTTATTATCTTTAATACATAGAGGAAGTGCCGGTGATCCAGTCGGTGGTGTAACGTGTATAGCACCGTCAGGATTTTCAAATGATACTACAGACACAACATTTATATTCACTCAAGGCTCGGCAAGTAACACTTGGACAATAAATCATAATTTAGACAAATTTCCTAGTGTAACCGTAGTGGATGATTCAAACAACATAGTTGTAGGAGCCGTAACATATAACAATACAAATCAGATCGTAATAACCTTTACCTCATCTATAACAGGTAAAGCTTATCTAAACTAAAAAAAAATGGCAATAAAATATTTAAATAATCTCGATCTAAATAAAAATCAGTTACAACAGGCTGTAATACAGACTGCATCTTCGGATCCAGCTTCACCTGTTGCAGGCCAAATATATTATAATACTACAGACAATGTTCTTAAGTTTTATAATGGTTCTGCTTTTGTAAGTGCTGGTGGTGATATAACAGAGATTCAAACTACAACAAGTAATCAGCTTGCTATAACAAATGGAACTGGGCCAATACCTAGTTTAGCAATAACAACCGGTGCTGTTGCAAATGCAGGAACAGCTCTTGCTACAGGAGACCAAATATATGATTTTGTAACTACAGGTATTAACGCAAGAATACAAAATGTTACAGATCCTACTGGCGCACAAGATGCTGCAACTAAAGCATATGTAGATACTGTTGCAACAGGTTTATTAGAATACAAAGGTGCGTATAATGCATCAACTAATTCACCTGCATTAACAGGTGGTTCTAACATTGCTAGTGATAAAGGAGATACATATACTGTAACTGCTGATGGTAGTTTTTTAGGAGAGCAAGTTAGAATTGGTGATTTAATTATAGTTGAAGTAGCAATAGCAGCTGCATCCACACCTGCACTTGCTAGCTTTACAATTGTACAATCTAATGTTGATTTAGCAACTGCTGCAGCAACATCTGGAGCTACTGTAAAAGGTATTTCAGGTTATGATTCAAATAACTTTTCTGTATCAGCAGGTTTTGTATCGCTTAAAAAGTTTTCAGCTAGTATAGGCGATGGATCAAATACTTCATATACAGTAAATCATGCACTTGGATCTAGAGATGTAATTGTACAGTTATATGATAATTCATCTTATGATACTGTTATAGCAGACGTTGTAAGAACAGATACAAATAATGTAACTATTGCATTTACAGTGGCACCATCCACAAATGATATAAGAGTACTTATACAAAAAATTTAATACATGGGTCTAAAATTTAAGTCGCCATTAGAGCTTTCCGGTCATCGGGCAATAGCACATACTGATGCTGCTCAGACTCTTGTAGTTAAAGTTGTAACTAAAACTACTGCACATCCAGAATATGGTAATGGCAGTACTTCAGGTTATACTATAGATGGTGTTGAAGGAGCATACTTAGAATTTACACCTGGTAATACATACAAGTTTGATCAGTCCGATAGTTCAAATAGTGGACATCCATTATTGTTTTATGAAGATGCTGCTAAAACTACAGCTTATACAACAGGTGTAACAAATAATCATGGTTCAACTGCACCAGGAAATTCAGGTTCTTATACACAAATTATACCTACAACAAGTACACCCCCTGTATTATTTTATCAGTGTAGTGCTCATTCACTTATGGGTAGCTATGTTAAATTTGGTACGGGTACTGTTGGCGATACATATTCTATAGATGTTACACAAGACGGCGATAATGTAGATTTAAAATTAGATGCTGCAAGTGGTACAGATTCTACAGTACAACTTACTGCAGGCACGAATGTAACACTTACTAGAAATGATGCACAACAAGTTACTATTGCTGCTTCAGGCGGCGGTATAATAGTGCAAGAAGAAGGATCTTCATTATCAACTGCAGCAACAACATTAAATTTTACAGGTGCAGCGGTTACTGCTTCGGGTTCAGGAGCTACTAAAACAATTGATGTAACAGGTGGTGCTATAACTGTACAAGAAGAAGGCAGCCCACTTTCTACAGCAGCTACAACTTTAAACTTTACAGGAAGTGCTGTTACAGCTTCTGGAAGTGGTGCTGTTAAAACTATTAATGTAACAGGTGGCAGCAGTGGTGGTACTGTTACTATAGAAAAAAATGTGTATACAGGTGATGGCTCAGATGTTACATTCGATACAACAACAGCTATTGCTAATGAAAACAATGTCCAAGTATATATAGACGGTGTTTATCAATCTAAAGATAATTATACAACAAGTGGCAGTACTGTAACAATGTCTACTGCCCCTGGTAATAGTACATCTGTAGAACTTATACATATGGTATCTACATCAGGAGTTATTGCAAGAGATAGTTTTACTGGTAACGGCTCAACTACAGCATATGTACTTACTATGTCAATTAGTAATGAAAATGCTACACAAGTATATTTAGATGGTGTATATCAAAGTAAAAATAACTATTCAACTTCTGGCAGTACATTAACGTTCTCCACCGCTCCACCGAACGGTACTGCTATAGAAGTTGTTCATATAAAAGCTGTTAATGCTTCATCTTTAAACCAAAATAATTTTACAGGTAATGGCTCTACAACAGCATTTACATTATCTCAAAGTATTGATGATGAAGCTAAAACCTTTGTATTCATACAGGGTGTTTATCAAGAAAAATCAACCTATAGTATATCAGGTACAACTTTAACTTTTAGTACAGCACCTCAAAATGGTTATACTATTGAAGTTATGGCGTTTAGTACTATATCAGTTGGTAACGCTGTAATTAGTGCAACTGATTGGCAATCAACAATACAAACATCAAGTTTTACAGCGGCAGCAGGTAAAGGGTATTTTGTTAACACAACATCAAGTGCTGTTACCGTAACTTTACCTTCTAGTCCATCTTTAGGAGATATAGTTGCTATTTCTGATTATGGCGGTAGCGCGGCAACTAATAATATAACTGTTGCATCATCTAATAATATACAAGGATCGTCGTCAGATAAATTATTAAATAAAAATAATAGTTCTGTAACACTTGTTTATTCTGACGCAACTAAAGGATGGGTTACTTCTTCAGATTCACATGATGCTTTAGCCCTACCAAGTCCTACTTTGAGTTTTATAGTAGTAGCTGGTGGTGGTGGCGCTGCAAACGGGGGTGGTGGTGCAGGAGGTTATAGAACAGGAACACTTACGGCTTCTTTAGCTACAAATTATACGGTTACAGTAGGTGCAGGAAGTGCTGGTGCGTCTCAAGGATCAGGACATGCAGCTAAAGGCTCAGATTCAGTATTTAATACTATTACATCAAACGGCGGTGGTGGTGGAGTTAAACAATATGATGGTCTTACTACAAATATGAGTGGTGGTTCCGGTGCTGGTGGTGGTGGTTATCCAACAACTAGAAAAGGATCAGGTAATACACCTTCAACTACACCTTCGCAGGGTAATGACGGCGCAGGTGGTACTTACGGCTCTAATTATTCTGGTGGAGGTGGTGGTGGTGCCGGTGCAGCTGGAACAGCAGGTAGTGGCACAACCGCAGGAAGTGGTGGTGTAGGTGCTACAACAACTATTATAAGCACATCAGAAGCTAGCACATACAGTGTTGGTGAAGTAAGTGGAGGTGCAGTATATTTTGCAGGTGGTGGTGCTGGAGGATCTAAAAATGATCAAAATAGTTATACAGCAGGAACTGGAGGTCTTGGAGGTGGTGGTGATACTGCAGCATCGGCAGGAAACGTTGGACAAGCAGGGGCTGCGAATACAGGAGGTGGTGGCGGTGGGCCTGCATTTACAGGATACGGTAGTTCATCTTTACTAGGAGGAGCTGGTGGCTCTGGTGCTGTTATAATTAGATACCCATCAACAAATACAGTATCAAATCCAGGAGGAGGGCTAACAGGAAATCTTAATATTACATCGGGTTCTGAAAAAATATCAATATTTACAGCAGGAACAGGAAGTATACAAATTAATTAATAAATATGGCACATTACGCTTTTTTAAATATGCAAAATATCGTTACCGAGGTAATAGTAGGTAAAGATGAAACAGAAGGCCCTACAAACTGGGAAATACATTATGGTAATCTTCGTGAACAAGTTTGTAAAAGAACTTCTTATAATACAGCAGCAGGTGAGCATACAGGTGGTAGCACACCATTTAGAAAAAATTATGCTGGTATAGGATATACTTATGATTATGCAAGAGATGCATTTATACCACCTAAACCTTATGCTAGCTGGACATTAGACTCTAATAAATGTATATGGGAGCCACCTGTAGAATATCCTAGTGATGGTAAACAATACACATGGAATGAAGACACTACGTCTTGGGATGAAATAACTTAGTATGGCACAAACTAAAGTAAAATCTGAATTAATAGATGGAGGTTTAGGTACTGACTGGCAGTCCACTATACAAACTTCTAATTTTACTGCCGCAGCGGGCAAGGGTTATTTTGTTAATACTACATCGGGTGCTATTACTGTAACTTTACCAGCAGGTGTAGTAGGAGAAGAAATAATATTGCAAGATTACGCCAGAACATTTGATACAAATAAAATAACTATTACTGCTAATGGCAGTGAAAAAATACAAGGCGGAACATCCGATAAAGTTTGTAATACAGAAAACGCTCTTGTAAGATTAGTATATCAAGATGCTACTCAAGGGTGGACGGGCAATAATATAGCTGCGGATATAGCTGTTGTAAATTATTTAGTTATAGCCGGTGGTGGTGGTGGAACTTTATATAACGGTGGAGGTGGTGGTGCTGGAGGATATAGAGCTTCATATAACAGCGAAGCTTCCGGTGGGGGTGGATCTTCCGAAACAGAACTAACTTTAAACGGAGGAACAAATTATACTGTAACTGTAGGTGCAGGAGGAACATCAAATCTTGGAACAAATGCAAATTATAATAGAGGAGTAAACGGTAATGATTCAGTTTTTGCTACTATAACTTCACTTGGGGGCGGTGCCGGTGGGGCTAGAGCTACTAATGGACCTGGACAAGACGGTGGATCTGGTGGCGGTGGCGGATCTTACAGTGTAGGAGGATATGTTGCTGGTAATGGTACCGCTAATCAAGGTTATGCGGGTGGAGCTGGAGCCGACTATGGAAATTATCGCGGTGGCGGTGGCGGAGGAGCCGGTGGGGGTGGCGGAAGTAGCGCTGGAACCGGTTCTGGAGGTGCAGGAGCTGCATCTACAATAACAGGTTCATCTGTAACAAGAGCAGGTGGGGGTGGTGCTGGTGCGAACAGTAGCCCCGGTGGAGGTGGTGCTGGTGGAGGTGGTGCTGGAACATCTAGCTTTACTATGAATAGCGGAACTGCAAATACCGGTGGTGGCGGTGGTAGTGGTGCTATGTCAGGTACTGCACAAGGAGGTCTTGGCGGTTCAGGTGTTGTTATACTAAGATATTCCAATACTAAAACTATAACTATAGGTTCTGGTCTAACTGGAACAACCGCTACAGTTGGAAGTGATAAAGTAACAACATTTACAGCAGGTACTGGAAATATACAAATAAATTAAAAATGGCAATAACAAAAGTAACAAGTAGCGTATTATCAGATGATTCTGTTTCTTATGATAAATTAGGGGTAGAATTTACAGCATCTTCAGCATTGTCGGGAACAGCAATAGATTGGGATGTAGCGCAAGTATTTACAAAAACACTTAGTGGTGCTACAACATTTACTTATGCAAATGATGAAATAGGCATGGTAAAAGATCTTGTTTTAACTGGTGACTATGCAATTACATGGCCTTCAGGAACTAAAATAATAACAGGTACATATGATGGCTCTGTTGCAAACTTAATACAAGTTGTTAAAACAGCAGCCGGACAATACTGGTTATCAATTTCAAAAGAAGCATAATAATGATAGCAATAGAAAGATCAGGAACAATACAAACCTTTACTAGACTTCCAAATGAATGGAATGACAATAAAGGGTATTATATAAATTTTAGGAAAATTACAAATAAAGAAGATTACGGTTTTTATAATGTTGTAACTCCTGAATATGACAAAGTAACACAACAGTTATCTCAAATATTTTGGGATGCTGATAATAAAGTATTTACATATACAGTAAGTAATATTGATTTTGATGCTACATACACAATTGAAGTAGAAGACGAAGAAGGCAATAAAACAGAAGAAACAAAACCTTCATACGATAAAGATAAATTAAAAGCAGATATTATCTCTAGTGTTAAAAGAGATGCTAATAATTTATTATCTCCAACTGACTGGTATTCAAGCAGAAAAGCGGAATTAGGTACTGCAATACCGGATAGTATACTTGCAGATAGAAAAAAAATTAGAGATAAGGTAATTACTATAGAAACAGAAGTTGCAGCACTTACAACTGTTGAATCAATATTAAAATATACTTATAACTTTAACGATTAATGTTAGGTAAAAAAATTATTAATACAGGTGGAGTTGCCTGTACTACAGACACTACCCAAATATTAGATGGAGGAACAACTCAATCTACAGCCTTATATAGATTTGAAGACAATGCTAATGATACTGCATCTAGTACTGGTAAGTTTAATAAAGGTGGTATATTCAACGGTAGCTCTTCTAAAATAGCTTTACCTGCAATATTACCAACAAGTAGCACAGCAGATTCATCTGTTTCTTTTTGGTTTAAATATTCCGGTGGACAGTCTGGTACAGGTACTTTATTTAGTTCATACGGTGGTAATAGTGCTCAGCCTGGTTATCACTTAGGACTTGAGGCTGCTTATACATATGGGGGTGTAAGCTATCCTGATGGTAGCCTTTATTTAACGGGTTACTCTATGGGTACAGGATCTGGTGTGAATGGAACAACGAGCTATGCAGATGGGCAGTGGCATCACGTGGTTGTTACTTATGATTTTTCAACAGGCGTTTTAAGCTGTTTTGTTGATAATGCATCTTCTGCCACACTTAGTATATCTTTTACTTCAAGGCCATCAAGTATTGGGCCTTTTTCGCAAAGTGGAGATATTGGCTATCAATTGCATAGCGGGCCGCATAGATATGCTAAATGTAGTATAGACCAGTTTGGAATATTTAATAAAGACCTAAGTACTTCTGAAAGAACAACACTTTATAATGAGACTACAACCACAGCTAACACCTTACAAGTTTTAGGTGATACCAGTTGTATTGCAACATATACTTTTGAAGGAAATGCAAATGATTTATCTACAAACTATAATGGAACAGCATCAAATGTAATATATGATTACAGCGGAACTGCATCCAACATAACTTATGCTACAGGTAAGTTTGACAAAGCTGCTGTATTTAATGGGAGTAGTAGTAAGATAACATTTAGTAATGATTTTGATGCTCTTAATGATTTTAGCGTATCATTGTGGTTTAATACTGCTTCACTTAGTGTAAACCAATATTTTTATTATTTTTCTCATTATGGCGTTTTTATAGACACTAATGGTTATATAAATTATTATGGTAATTCAAATTTACAATATACTACTGCTGTATCACTAAATACTTGGTATAATGTAGTGTTTGTTAAGTCATCAACAGCAGGAAAAAAAATATATTTAAATGGTGTTGAAGTAGCTACAGATACTGATACAGGAAATTTACCAGCTTCATTTCCAACATATTCAAGATCATTAATTGGTGGAGGAATTTATAACGCTAGTACGGATTGGCGTTTCTTTAATGGTAAACTAGATCAATTTCGTATATTTGATAAAGTATTATCTTCTGGCGAAATAAATAGTCTTTATAATGAAACTACAACTACAGCAGCACTAGGTACTATAACTAACCCATCTACCACAGCATATTATAAGATGGCTGACGCTACAGATGAAACTGGGTCTTATAATGGAACTGCATCAAATGTAGATTTTAATGTTGTAGGTAAATACGGTTTTGCTGGTAAATTTAATGGGACTAATAGCTACCTATATGCTGCTAATTCAGTACAACAACCAACTAAAAATTTTAGCGCTTCTGTATGGGTCTATTTAAACGCTAATCCCAGTAGTGGTTATGGTATTGTTGGTAATTTTCAAAGCGGATCAAGTCCACAAAACGGCTGGGTTATAGCAAGAGCATCTGGTGACACAAAATTTAGTTTTTGGGCAGACGGAACAGCAAATAGTAACGGAGGAAAAGCAGTAGGAACTACAGTTATACAAACAGGGGTTTGGTATCATGTGGTTGGAACTTATGATGGAACAAATGTAAAAATATATGTTAACGGCAGTTTAGAAAATAGTGTTGCATATAGCACTACTCCTGGAACTACAAATCAGCCTTTAGTTATAGGTAGATGGTATGGTAATTATGATGATTATTATACTGATGGCAAAATAGATCAAATAAGAATATTTAATAAAGCAATTAGTGCGGATGAAGTTACAAAACTTTATAATGAAATACAATGCGCTAATACTATAGCTACACCTGAAAGTTATTTTAATAGTGTGTTGTACACCGGTAATGCAACAGCGAGGTCTATAGATGTGGGGTTTCAACCAGATTTTACATGGATAAAAGATAGAACTACAAACTACTCTCATGTGTTACTAGATTCCATTCGCGGATCTAATTCAGAAATAAATTCTAATGACACCTCTGCAGTGCACACTGAAACTAATGGATTAACTGCTTTTACTTCTACGGGATTTAATTTAGGAAATTTAGAATATAGTTATAATAAAAATAATGATAATTATGTGTCTTGGAACTGGAAAGCAGCTTCATCTAATACAACTAATAATGATGGAACAATTGCAAGTACAGTAAGAGCATCACAAGAATCCGGGTTTAGTATTGTTAAATATACCGGTAATGCTACTTCTGGAGCAACTTTTGGGCATGGTCTAAACAGCAAACCTGAGCTAATTTTAATAAAAAATTTAGATCATGGTGGCAACTATCATTGGACTGTTTATTCAGGTCCGAATGGTGCAACGGGGTTGCTTTATCTTAATTTGACTGATGCATTTACTTCAACTAGTTCAAGATTTAACAATACAGAACCAACAAGTTCTGTTGTAACATTAGGTAACGATGGAACGGTAAATGACAGCGGAGATGATCATATAGCTTATTGTTTTGCAAATGTAGACGGTTATCAGCGTATAGGATCTTTTACTGGGAACGGTTCAAATAATGGCCCTTTTATTTATACAGGCTTTGAACCCGCTTGGATAATGATTAAAAGAACAGACGCAGCAGGTGCGTGGAATATATTTGACAATAAAAGAAATTCTACTAACCCAAGAAATTCAATTTTACAAGCCGGTAAATCCGATCAAGAATATACAAATACCAATTATAATTTTAATTTTTATACAAATGGTTTTCAATCTTTAAATAGTAATAATGATTGGAATGCCAGTGGTGGTAGTTATATATTTTTAGCTATAGCCGCAAATCCAGATACTACAGTACCTACTAAAGCTAATAGTTCTAATACATTATTATATACAGGTAACAATAGTAATGATAGATCAATAACGGGACTTGGATTTAAACCAGATTTTATTTGGATAAAAAGAAGAAATAGTGCTGAATCACATGCATTATATGATAGTGTTAGAGGTCCAAATTTACAATTATCAAGTGATACTACTGGAGCAGAAGCTACAAATTCTGGATCATATTTAGGCATGTCATCTTTTGATAGTGATGGATTTAATGTTGGAAACAATGGTGGTACAAATAGAGCTCCAAATACTTATGTGGCTTGGTCATGGAAAGCTTTAGACCACGATAGAAATTTAACTGCTATAAATACAAACGGGACTATTCCAAGTATAGTTAGTGCTAATCCAGAAGCTGGATTTAGTATAGTGAATTGGACAGGTACAGGAGTAAACGGTACAACAATTGGGCATGGGCTACAAGGTTCTCCAGAAATGATTATAACTAAAGGGCTATCTAATGCAACCTCTTGGGTTGTTGGTATAGGTGGTGTTTCAGGGCTTGGAGTTAATGACTATATGACATTAAATACTAATAATGCAAAATCAAGTACATCCACGTTTTATCAAGCATATTCTGCTAATACATTCCAAGTTGGGGTTTCAGCAGCAAATGAAATGAATAAAAGTAGCAGTAATAATTATATAAGTTATTGTTGGCGCTCTGTAGCTGGATATAGTAAAGTGGCATATTATACTGGGACGGGTGGTGCTTTTAATGTAACCTTAGGATTTACCCCTGGCTGGGTACTTATTAAAAGAGCTGATGGAACTGGAAGTTGGACTATTTTTGATAATCAAAGGTCTAATGGATTTGGACTTAGCCCTGACGATAATTATGGAAGTGCTTCTGGTGGTTATGATTACTC
>Ga0181418_1000487_pt1 | contig 13390 bp, 20 predicted proteins | sample 41SPOviralmetaG_FD_130143 | JGI IMG/M metagenome (GOLD analysis project Ga0181418, IMG submission 130143) | Marine viral communities from the oligotrophic San Pedro Time Series (SPOT) site, San Pedro Channel, CA, USA - 41 SPOT_SRF_2013-03-13 | ecosystem: Environmental > Aquatic > Marine > Strait...
AACAGAAGGGAGGTTAGTGTTCCTGGATTTGTTATGAAGTTTATAAGGTATTTTTTCACAAAAAAATGGGGATGCCGTCGCACCCCCAGTATAACATCTAGATGTTTACTTGTCTATATGAACAATCAGAAGTTGTACTTCAATCCCAACTTACCACCAACGCCGAGGTCATCAGCATCGTCTGCGGTCAGGAAGGAAAGCTCACCATACACTCCGATGGCATCGGAAACGGGGACGCCAACTCCTGCCTTACCAGAGAACTGGGTGTCAGTCTCTTCGCCGTCAACAGCGACGATTGCAGGACCAGCCTGGACGTAGTAAGAAGCAGCACCTACTTCTCCTTCAAATCCAACGTGAAGGTCTGTCGTGGCAGCAGTGTAGTCATCGCCAACCCAACCAGCATTGGTTTCTACGTTGACGTAGGGACCTGCAAGGGCAGCGCCAGCAGAAGCGAACAGAGCAGCGGAAGCTGCGAATACAGATTTAAACATTTTTGTTACCTTTAGTTACTTGCGGAATGGATACCCGCAGATGAATAGGGACTCGACTGTCCCGTGTTATGAATACCCTTTGTTACTTTAATTATCTGAAAGACAAAAGGTTAAGTATTTATACTATGTTCGGATTACGGGAATCCGAAAGCGGAATACCAGAATCGAACTGGTGACGAAAGGTTGGAAACCTTTAGTTTTGCCTCTAAACTAATTCCGCAGAGTGGGAGATTGCTCTCCCGACACACTTCCTCCACACAAGAAGTAGTATAAGACAAGATTGAGTTCTTGTCAACTCCCCCGACTGGAATCGAACCAGTAACCCCAGAATTAACAGTTCCGTGCTCTGCCTGATTGAGCTACAGGGGATTGTTTTTTGCCTTTTCTTCCTTATTGGTCTTGAAGTAGAGTTTATAGTATCTCTTCTTCATTTCATTGATCACATTCATATCTTCTTCAAATCCCATATATTTAAGCATTTGGGAAGAACCTTCTAACTCACTAATGAGTCTGAGGATGTTGACTGCTATTGGTGGTTGCCCACCAAAATCATATTTGCCCATAAGAAATAGAAAAGGACAACGACTCAGATAGGACTTGAACCTATGACCGACTGCTTAGAAGGCAGTTGCTCTATCCAACTGAGCTACTGAGTCATTTGTTGTATCTTTAGGTACTATAACACCAAATTGAAAAAAGGTCAAGCTAAATAAAAATACCCATAGACCATTTTTGGTAAAAAATATGAAACGGTTTCTACCTTTCATAATGTTATTGATGACCGCATCAGCAGCAAATGCAGGTGCTCTTACTCATAAATTATCTTCTAGTGTTCAGTTGACCGTTGATGCTGCTGCCACCAATGTCACAAGACTTGGCAGTAACTTCTCAATTTCAGGCAGCGGTGTAGATACTACTGACGGAACCACAGCTAATACAGTATCTGTTGGCACAATTACCTCTGGAATTTATACTCCAGGCACAATTGCTGCTACTCAGGATAATCCTGGTAGTTCATTTAGTTTCTCTCAGTCTTATACACAGGCAGATGCAATCCCAACCAGTGCAGTCACTGTTGGTGATGCAGCAAACTTTGGCAACATTACATCTACAACTGCAGGAGCTGCTGGTTCTCTAGCTGGTACTCTTAGTACTGCTGGTGCTATTACTTTGACGGCTGGTGGTGCTGGCACAAATGCTACTGGTCAATTTGTCAGTGAGCTCACGATTCTACACTAAATAAATGGAGGTCAGAAATCATGACTTCTGGAAAGACAATCATATATATTGTGATGTCTGCGGTGGCAGCAAGTCTTATTCCTGCCGCTGCCCTGGCGGTCCCTGTGGTCCCAAACTTCACTCAGGGAAGTATGACGAGCCACACCGAGACGACCAGTAAGGTAACTGAGACGATTAACTCTATAGATTATGCAACAGGATGGCAGTATTCAGTATCGGGAACAAACGTGACCAACGGGGGACAATCTCTAAGTCCCAACCCAACAACAAACTCAGTGATCGTGAATCCATTAGGAGGAACAGAGGGGCAAGTAACAAGTGCCAACTCTGGTCTCGATTTAAATGGACAGAGTTTCACAATCAAAGAACCAGGAGCAGCATTTCAGTTCACTCAGACCTACATGGGTCCGGGTGTAACAAATCAAACTGTGATCCAAAGAACCACGGAGGTTACCAGCGTAACCGACACAACAAGTATCTTTACCCAGTAAAAGCATTATGTCTATCTGCACTGACTGTGGTTGTAACTGCCCCTGCTCATGCAGCAGATGTAGGGGGTGTAAGTGCAACAGCAAATCCAATAGCTAATAGTTCAGGCTCGGTTACAAACCAAGCTATTCAGGTATTACAAGGTCCATATATTACTAACCAATATGGTGGGGGTATTGCCTGTCAAGGACCGACTGCTAATATCACACCATTTATTACTCATGCTCGTAATGAGAAACATCCATTTGAGACACATTATATGGAACCTCAATATGACAATAGAGATTTTAATGGTCAGTTAGTAGAGACTCAAAAGGTAGTAAAGAATTGGCCGTGGGAACCACATTATGATAATAGAACATATACGAATACTGCTGGAGAAACTGTTCGTGCCTATGAAGATGGTGCAGACATGACTATCATTGTTATGGAAATGCAGGGTGATGGTGTCCCTGATAATCCAGGCCGTGAACTCTGGCAGAAACCAGTGAGAACTGGTGATACTAGAAACTACAGCACAAGCATTGGATTGTCTGCAACACTTTCTTTCCCACTTGATGGTGGATTGCAAGAACGTTGTAAGCAGGCAGCAGATACTCAGATACAAATGCAACAACAATTAATTGCCAATAAGAGATTAGATTTTGAGATAGCGAGACTTAAAAATTGTGGTCAGTTGATGCAGGCGGGAATTAGTTTCCACCCCAGAAGTCCTTATTTTAAAATATGTGCCGATGTCGTAGTACAAAATGTTAATACCGTCAAGCAACATCGTCATACTATCCCTTCGGTTTCAGTGCCGAACGTAGGACCTTTATCGCACGGTTCCGATCACGTTGTTCCGCCTTCCTCTCAGTCGCAGACAATACCGGGGGTTTCTTACCCCGTAAGGCAGCAATCTTCTTCACCACTTTCTTCGTCACAGGTTTCACCACTTTTAACAAAAGATCAGCAAGAGGTTTTGCAAGCAGTGCCGAGGTCGTTGCCACCACAGCGATAGATGCAGTAACAGTTACAGCACCCGGTGATGGCAAGTTAGCAACAATCTGATCTGGTATATTTAAATTTTCAAATACAGGAAGACATTCTTTACCTACTGTCTCATACCTGACTATCTTTTTATTGTTTTCTAATACTTTTCCTACAGGATTCTTTAACTCTTGCTCTCTCGTAGGACACTTTGCTACTTCTGCCTCAGTCTTAGGAGTTGGTGGTGCTTCAGGAGTTGGTGGTTTTTTAGTTTCTGGGGATTTAATAGGTGGGGGTGGTGGAGACTTTGTTGTTATCTCTAACTTGTTTGGATCATAATCTATTGGACTGAAACTAGGTGTTCCTGCATCACAGAACACTTGGACGCCATCTCTATCTTCTTCTTTGAGTGTTTGATTCTCACTACTATCTCTGTGAGACTCAACACATCCAGGTATATTAACAATAGGAACACCCACCTGTGTAGTCACGGGTGGGTATATTGGCATTGCTGCAGGCGGAGTTTTTAACCAGTCAGGTGTATCGTTAATAATCAAATTACTAACTTGATTAACTCCAATATCAATATTACCTAACTGGATTTCTGGTATCATTATAAGTTCTTAATTATTATAAAAATTATAATCCTGTAGCATTGCAAAAAATCTCATTTTCATTATCATAAGTAATTCCTGTTCGTGTGAGGGTCTTCTAGGAGACCCTGGCCAAGTTTCTAAAGCAAAAGAAAAATGTTCATATAATGCACGAACTTCATCTATACCAAGTGTCATTTCTGTGTACCATTCTCCATCTCCAAGAGAATAATCATCCAGATCAGATGTGTCCACTAGTTAATCTTCCAAATACTTTTTAATAACTTCCAGACGTTCTTCTTCTTTTGCAATCGCATCAATTTGATCCTGGATTGCACCAAGCACATCTGGGTGCTCACCAATGCCAACTGGATTGACAAGATAAATTTCAATATTCATCTTTGCTTTTTTAATGTTCCCAATAGCAAGTGCCTTGAGAGCATCTAACATTTCTCTTCTCATAATAGAATTGCTCCAATAATAAATCCTTTTCCAAATGCAAGACAAAGCATCTGATAATCAGTCAAGTTAAACTTGTCCTGAATTTTATTTGCCATTGCCTTATCCCAATCTTTAATTTTAGTCAACAAGCGTACCATGTGCCCTCCTAATTTCTCTAAGTGCTTCTAAGTTCATGTCCTTTGTTCCGCCATCATATGGATGAGCATAACCTTGCTCAATCATTTGTTCGTTGAGGGACACACTGTCGTCCCCAATGTAAAGCCAACCCAGAAGACGACCATATTTACCGACACCACCAACAAGTTCAGTCCTAACAGACAACTCATCATCACCAGCCAAAGTACTTTCAAGTTTCGCTTCAAGCCAGTTGGTTGCGTCGATTCCAAGTGCCTTCTCCTCTAGATTTTTCGTCCTCTTCTCTGGCGTATCAACTCCTGCAACTCTAACTCTTTCTTTCTTGTATAGATCAAACCCGAGGTCAATAGTAACATCAATAGTATCACCATCAAGGACACGATTGATCTCCGTCACTCGGAAGTTGTAGCAGCTCTTCCTGCTGGGTGGAACCATAGCGCCCATCTTCTAACTCCGTATATGATATCTTTAATATGTATATAACATAACCCAGTGCCAATCCGACAGCAATGATTACGCACAAAATCACAGACCATACTGGATCATTTGGGTTGACATGAGGATTTAGTAGTAAATTCATTTTTTAAACCCACTCCTATGTGGTAGGGGCCAAGTAATATGCATTGCAAAACACAGCAATGAAACAAAGGAAAACACGAATATTGCGCTCATAATTCTATATTATTATTCTTTATATTTCTGAGGATTCTTGAGAGAATCACTACAATAATATGCTATGGGAGCAAGCATTAATACGCTCCCACACTCAATTATCAAAGGGTTTTGTCCGATCCAATGTGCAAATTGAGGGATCATTTTATATACTTCTTAGTATATCTTATCTATTCAATTAGCGTCTATTTTTCCCACTTTTGTCATGACTTCATGACCTTAAAATGCTAACAATCGTTAAACACAGAACCAACGGTAGATCCTGCTGCAGAACCTATTCTACCTCCTAAAAGTGATACCCAACCAGCTGCTAACCATCCAACATATGGAATTCCAATCACAGCAGGAACACCGACTCCAGCAGCAATACTACTTCCTGCCATCGCACCTTGTGACCGTGCTCCAGCGTCCGCCACGATACACTCTATTTCTTTTGCAGACTTTCCCTCGCCGTCTCCAACGGCACCTCCTATATTTCTAGTGCCATCCATAGTGAATTGATCTTTACGCCACTCTCTTCTAACTTCATTAGTTTTTCCACCAAAGAATCCACTCTTATTTTTATCTAAAGATAAGGATTTTTGGGACTCAAGAACAGCAGGGTCGTTTGCTTTATACTCTACACTATAACCTTCTTTACCTGCCTCAATTTTATATGAGGAATAATCTCCCCTAGGGAAATTAATAACTGGTGCTTCTGGCACTCTGGTTGCTGTGATGATGTGTCCCAGAACACCAATGTGTGCTACGGCAACAACACCACCAACTCCCAATGCAGTCCATTTAAAGAAGGTCATAAGATTACATGGTAGGTTTTACAGGTGGTTCATCATCATTAGTGATGAACTTAATTGGTGCTTGCTCGACACGAATAGTTTGAGCAGGTGCAGTTTGTGCTGCAGCTGCAATCAATCTTTCCATATCTGCTTTACTGATACCACCAATGGGAGCTCCACCATTTCCATTGCCACCTTTCTTTGCTGCCTGAACTCCGAAGGTAGCTAAAACTCCGGTGAAGACGCTGGCGATAAAAGTTGGATCTAGCTTTTGCTCTGGAATACCGAGTACGGGTGGTAGTTGAATATACGCCAACGTGAGTATTCCGCCACTCCAAACAAGGATGCCGAGCCTAACAAAAGTAGACAGAATATCAAGCTGTTCTTCTTTGTCACTTGCGGCCTCCTTCATTTTTCCAAGAATACCTTTCTTCTTGGGTTCTTCTTTCTTTACTTCTTCAGGCATTCCATAGAAAGCAACGCATCTCTATTTAGAGATAAAATTATTTTCTTCTAACCACTCTCTGGTCATTGGAGTTGGTTCATAGTCATTCCACATACTACCACGAGCACATGATTCTAGTGCTGCCTGAGTCATACCTTCAGTTTTACCTGCCCAAGTTGCTTCCTTCTCCCATGGTTGTGCAGAGACTGGATAAGTACGTTCTACCAACTCTTGCCACATCATAGGAACTTCTTCCTCTGGTTTGATAATAGCAATCATACTATTATCAATAGTTCCTGCCATACAATCCTGTGCAGCGTGCCATCCTTCATGACGCATCACACTCATGAGAACATGAGGACGACCCATAAATCTTTTGTTCAAAAAGAAATTATTAGAGACAGTATGATATACACCACGATTACCGACAGGGAAATATTTCTCATCAGCAAGATATACTTTGACACCGATTTGATTCAGTGAAACAAGCATGTTGTTAAACTCATTAGCAACAGGATAGAAAGAATCTGTGTTGTCATACTGAGAGGAAACATCCAGAAGAGAAAAAACTTCATCTACATCATCAGTACACTCTTGAAGAATCATACATCCCATAGAATGCATAGTGAAGTAATCTTCATCTTTAAGAGGATCTGCAATTGCAGCAGGGACAGCAAGACATGCTGCCATCAAGGCCATAATAATTTTTTTCATATCAGAAAGGTAGAGCAGGTCCAGTAGTTGTAGGAAGTGGTAGAGCACCACCAGTGGCACTAGGAAGTTCTGGCATTGCAGAATCCATCATTCCAGGAAGAGCACCAGCAATTGCTTCTCCGGCAGCTGCTGCGATTTGGTTCTTTGCGTTCTCAATAATAGAATCTTTATTGAGATATAGTGCAGTACCGCCACCGACGATACCTGCAGTTCCTACAAATGATAGGACTGCCAAAACATTAATTACTTTTTGCATAATAAGCCTCGTAGTATTTGGCAATGCCGTTACAATTTACATTACCTTGGGATACCCAATCATGGGCACATTCGTATATAGATTGGGATTTGTATTTAGATTCTCTTGTTGAATTAAGTTCAGAACCATATTTTTTCAAAAGAATACTAAGTGCTTGTTGACGAATTTTTAATTTATCTTCACTATAACGCCAATCATTATCCATATAGATTTTCCAAACCTCCTTGAAAATTTTCCGATGCGCCAATAGGGTCTAATTGAGTTGTAGTCTTGCCAGTTTTAGTTGCCATATCATACATCACTTCATGAATATTGACAGGTTCAGTTTCGACTTTCCAAGAACCACCAACTCCGCCATCCATATTTACAATAATGTCGTCGCCAGATTCTTTCATTAGTTTTTGATACTCCATTTGAGTTTCTGTTAAAATTGGTTCACTGAACCACTCATCATAAGGTGCAATAATTGGTGCTGGATAGGTCATGACTGCCAGTGATAATGGAAGAAATTGCCTTTTGAATCGCACATTGGATCTTCTGATACAACACGATACGGTAGCATCCGCTGTCCTTTGAAACTTGTTCGGTCCCCAATGATACTGTATGCTTTGAGAAAGTTTTCTCTTCCCTTATCAGATTTGAATTCATTCACTAAAGTTGTAGAAGCAACTGGTCTCCAATAACGAAATCCTTCATATTGTCCGGGAGCATAAACTACGCCAGCAACAGTGTTTGGGTAAAAAGGAGATCTGACACGATTAAGGATAGACACTGCTACACAGTATTCATCCATAGTGTTAGGGGCTGCTTCAACCTTGACTGCTCTTGCCAAATGGTCGTAGTCAATGGGCGTTAGTGCCAGGAGTGTTTCTAAAATCATACCATTAAAAAAGGAACCTTTTCAGTGCTTTCGTATTATAGGACATCATTCCAAACTTGTCAAGGCAAGGAGTCATCTCCTATGTATTCAAGAGAAAATACATCATGATCATCTATGTTTGGGTCCAACCATTCAGAAAATTCTCTTTGAATAGCAAGAGCATCATCCAAAGTTGGAGTTCTTTCTTTATCAATTTCACAAAGATAATGAATACGATCTATGACCCAATGGTAATTGCGTTCAAGGGTTTGTTCCAAAGTTACCATAATTTTTCTTCATGTACCTTCCTAGAATATTACTATTATAGTAGAGAGGTCCTCCGTCGTCAAGGGATTCGGTTAGAACATTATTGATGAAAAGTTGTTTCGTCTCTTCATAATTGACCTTTCCTTTGGTCTTATGGAGACTTAAAATTTCTCTTGTAAAAAATTCGTTTCCAATCTCTTTACGGTCTTTGTTAAGTTCATCAGAACTGCCGTAGTATTTTTTCCAGTCGCTTTCAGATTTAACTCTCCTAGATTTACCTCTAGGCTTTCTATTTGACCAGAAGTATTTTCTACCAATGTATTGGCGACCATTCTTGAGATTTGTAATGAGATAGACAAAACCGAAGTTATCGTCAATATTCTCAGATAAAAAATCGGTTCCCTTAAACTTCCAGGGATTTTCATAATCTGTCAAATCATTCCATCATCTGGAATTTATTTATGTTCAGTAAAAGCAGAGTATGCATCATAGTCACCAAACAGAAAGGCATCTGATTTTGCTGCCTCTCTGTATGCCTCTAAAGATTTTTCTTCTTCAGAATCAGAGACTAAATCCTGCGAATGTGTTTTCGGTGACATCTTGTTTGATTCCTCCGACGATGTAAGACTCAACCTCAGTCTCCTGAGGAGCGACCTGAAGACCCTTCGACGAAATCCAATGTTCCGTCCAGGGGAGTGGGTTATTCTTTGCGGGTACGTCATAGATTGGTTTTAGTCCAATTGCTTTCATTCTACGATTGGCAATCCATTCCACATATTGCTGCAGCAGTTTATCATTGAGACCAATCATCGAACCATCCTTGAACAGATACTCTGCCCAAAGTTTTTCTTGATTGACACAGTTTTCAAATGCATCAACCAACCATTGCTCTTCTTCTTTGAAGATTTTTTTCATATCAGGATCATCACCTTCACGCCACTTCTTCAGAATATTTTGCGTAATGGCAAGATGTTGATTCTCATCTCTGGCAATCAGTGAGATGATCTTTGCACTTCCCTCCATAAGTTTGAGTTCGCCAAAAGCAAAACTGCAAGCAAATGATACATAAAAGCGAATACCTTCAAGGATATTAACATTCGCAACTGCTCTGAAGAGTTTGCGCTTGAGTTCATATCTGGATTCTAATGCATAAGGGACTTGCTCCAATGCATGTTGCCAATCATTAGAATTATCATAATGATGTGCTGCATTAATGAATTCATTATATGCCTGAGTAACTGTCATGGCACGTTCAACAATGCGATCATCATTCAGAATATGATCGAATACATCAGAGGGGTCGGGATAAATGTTCTTGATAATATGAGTATATGAACGACTGTGGATCATCTCCATGAACCCCCAGACCTCCATACATGCCTCTAATTCAGGCAGAGAGCAGTATGGGATAAATGCCATACCAGGACCACGACCCTGAACCGAATCAAGCATAATCTGATACTTCAGGTTAGAAGTAAAGATATGCTTTTGTTCTGGACGTAGTGTCTGATAATCAGCACGGTCTTTCTGAAGAGAAACTTCCTCTGGTCTCCAGAAATATCCCAACTGCTGCGTTGTGAGTTTGTCAAAAATTGGATACTTGTAAGAATCGTATCTCTGAATACCCAATGGTTTACCAAAAAACATTGGTTGTTTTTTAGTGTCAACTTCCTCAGAGTTAAAAACAGTCATGGATTCAACCACTGGTTTTTCCTCTTTGTTTATCTTAAATTGTACAAGACTCACAGTCTTCCTCCTCCGCGTTTTCTAATTGAGAAATTAAACTATCAAGTGACTCCGTAGATTCCTCTACTTCATCATTTTTATTATCATATGTATTTTGGTAATAAGAGGTCTTCCAACCGTACTTATATGTAGTTAAAAGATCCTGCGCCATTACACTAACAGGAACTTCAGAATTTTCATAATGCTCTGGATTATAGGACCAGTTTCCAGAAATTGCTTGATCGAAGAATTTCTGCATAACTGCAACAATATTAATATACCCAGTATTCCCAGGCATATCCCAAAGCAACGTATAATTATTTTTAAGGGTTCCATATTGTGGAACAATTTGCTTCAAAGGACCTTTCTTCGATTTCTTAACGGACAAGTATCCTCTAGGTGGTTCAATTCCATTTGTTGCGTTTGACACAACGGAACTGCTCTCCGAAGGCATCTGTGCGGACAATGTTGAGTTCCGTACTCCGTATTCCAAAACCTGAGTTCTAAGACTCTCCCAATCGTACTGAAGCTCATTCGGCACAATTTCATCTACATCATGTTTATATGTATCAATCGGAAGAATTCCATTCCCATACTTGGTGCGATGACTATACTCACATGCACCCTTTTCTTTTGCAACATTGACAGTTGCCTGAATTAAATAATATTGGAATGCCTCAGTTAAATCATGAACCAGTTTCCAAGAATCTGGTTGGTCGTATTTGACTCCATGCTTGGCAAGATAATGTGCCAGACCAATATAACCGATTCCTAACGAACGACGTGCCTTAGTGGCAATCTCTGCTGCTCTGACGGGGTATCCTTGAAAGTCAATGAGTTCATCAAGACTCCTAACAGCAAGATCACAAAGAACATCAAGATCTTCAAGGTCCCTAATTTTACCAATGTTAATAGCACTAAGGATGCACAAAGCAATTTCCCCATCTTCATCATCAATATGTTGTAAAGGTTTCGTGGGTAGAGTAATCTCCTGACACAAGTTGCTCATCTCAACTTTGTCAATGAAAGAAGAATGAGAGTTGCAGTGGTCAATGTTCATAATGTAAAGACGACCAGTCTCTGCCCTTTCTTTTAGAAGGTCTAGAAAGAGATCCTGTGCCTTGACAGTCTTTCTTGGAACAGACTGATCTGATTCATAGTCCACATAGCAATCGTCAAATGCGTCAGTACCAAAAGCATCATAGAGACCTGGTACGTCATTCGGTGAGAATAAGCTAATCTCTCCATTCTTAATGAAACGTTCGTAGAAAAGTTTTGAAATTTGGATTGAGTAGTCAAGTTTCCTCACTCGGTTGTCTTCTGTACCCTTATTATTCTTAAGAACTAGGATGTCTTCGATTTCGATGTGCCAGATTGGGAAGTGGACTGTTGCGGAACCACCACGAATCCCATTCTGAGTGCAACATCGTACAGTTGATTCAAACTTTTTAAGGAACGGGACAACACCTGTGTGTTGTACTTCTCCACCTCGGATCTTACTGTTGATGCCACGGATTCTACCTGCGTTGATACCGATGCCTGCACGTTGAGCAACATATTTCCCAATAGCCATATCGCTAGTAAAGATACTATCGAGGGTGTCATCAACATCAACAAGAACACAGCTGGCATACTGTCTAAGAGGTGTTCTAACTCCTGCCATGATTGGCGTGGGGATGTTGAGTCTGTGTTTGGAGATTGCATCATAATATTTTTTAACGTAATCCAGACGGGTTTCTTTTGGATATTTTGAAAAAATTGTAGCAGCAATCAAAATATACATGAACTGTGGAGTTTCATACAAAACACCGCTGCTTCTATCCTGCACTAGGTATTTATCCGCAACCTGACGAAGACCGGCAAATGTAAACAAATAATCACGATCATGGTCGATAAACGACTGAAGTTTATCAAACTCCTCATCTGAATATAAAGTTAAAAGTTCTGGATCATATACACCCTTTTCTACACAACTTGATATATGGTCCTTTACCTTTGGAATTTCATGCCTACGTCCATATAATTGCTTGCGAATAGAAAACAATAAGAGACGAGCAGCAACAAACTGATAATTAGGATGGTCCAAGTCGATCAAGTCTGAAGCAGAGCGAATCAAAATCTCTTGAATTTCTGCAGTTGTAATACCATCATAGAACTGAATACCAGATTGCATCTCTACCTGCGATGCAGAGACTCCTGCAAGGTCATTACATGCCTCATCAACCATCCGATGCATCTTCTCAAGGAGAAGTGGTTCCTGCCCCCTTCCGTTGCGCTTTTTTACATTGATTCCATTGGTCATATTTTTTTCCAATTGTTAAATTTAATTTTTGCTTCTAAACCCGAGTAGGTGTTTGATTTTACCATAGACATGACATCATGTCCAGAAAGAACCATATCATTAATGTCTTTCTCAATTATGTTATTTGGCCAAATCACTATGGAGTTGCCATTATCGATTGTTCTACTGATTCGATTGACGATTTCTCGATTGCGTGGTTCGTTATCATAGACCCAAACAGGATTGCTAATACCCCAACCACTGACATCACCATCAGCTCCGCACATAGCAATTGAGTTGCAAATAAACGTGCTGTCGAATGGTCCTTCTGTAATGTAAACGGTAGATTTTTTGTCAATAGTGTCAAGTCCATATACTTTTGGTGCATCCTCATTCAACATTACGGTGATGTATTTAGTGAATGATTTCCCCAGTGCTCTACCTTGAAAACCAATAAGATTTTTATCCTCATCATACATTGGAATTACAATACGATTCTCATCTCTAATGATATTATCAAAGGTCAGTTTCTGACTATTTGCCCACTCCATGAACTTGTCGGCAAAATAAAATTTGTCAGGATCTATCCCACGTTTTGTGAGATATTCTGACGAAATGGGACTTGAAGACGCCTTTGGCAACCCTAGAGATTTTTTGAATATAGGTTTTACAAATTCAAACTTAGGTTCTTGAACTACAAAGTTTTTTCCTGTGTAACCTTCTTTAAATTTCTCAAGCGTATATTGTTTGTGGAGAGTCGCATCTATCTGTTTAAGAAAATTATTAAACGACAAACTAGCACCACAATTATGGCATTTAAAGTTGACATTATTTTTTACACGATAGAAATATCCTCGTGCTTTATTCTTTTGCTTCTGCGAGTCCCCACAAATAGGACAACGAAAATTAAAAAGATTTTCCTTAACTCTCTTAAATTTCTTAAGTCGTGAAGAAACTAGTCCAATATATTTGGCGTCAACCAAATCCATTACAAATAATTTACTATTTTGCTTCTCT
>Ga0181418_1000488_pt1 | contig 13375 bp, 6 predicted proteins | sample 41SPOviralmetaG_FD_130143 | JGI IMG/M metagenome (GOLD analysis project Ga0181418, IMG submission 130143) | Marine viral communities from the oligotrophic San Pedro Time Series (SPOT) site, San Pedro Channel, CA, USA - 41 SPOT_SRF_2013-03-13 | ecosystem: Environmental > Aquatic > Marine > Strait...
ATAAGAGATCATCTAGCGTACAGTTTGATTTTTCTGATATTAGACCAAAGGGAGCTCAGTTAGTCACATCTGGAGGTAAAGCACCAGGACCTCAACCATTAAAAGAGTGTATACTAAAAATTAAAGGTATATTTGATGGTAAAGAAGATGGTACACCATTAACAACTTTAGAAGCACATGATGTTGTTTGTCATATTGCCGATGCTGTATTAGCAGGTGGTATACGTAGAGCAGCTTTAATTAGTTTGTTTTCTGCAGGCGACGACGAGATGATAGCAGCTAAGTCTGGTAATTGGTGGGAAACAGATCCACAAAGAGGTAGATCAAATAATTCTGCTGTTTTAATGAGACATAAAGTAACTAAAGAGTTCTTTATGGATTTATGGAAGCGTGTAGAGTTATCAGGATCAGGCGAACCAGGTATTTATCTTAATAATGATAAAGACTGGGGTACAAATCCTTGTTGTGAAATAGCATTAAGACCTTTCCAGTTTTGTAACTTATGTGAGGTAAATGCTAGTGATCTTGAATCACAAGAAGATTTTAACGATAGAGTTAAGAAGGCAAGCTTTATAGGTACACTACAAGCAGGTTATACTGACTTTCATTATTTAAGAGACGTATGGAGAGAAACGACAGAGAAGGACGCCCTTATCGGTGTATCAATGACAGGGATAGGGAGTGCCGCTGTGCTGCAGTTGGATATGAAGGCCGCTGCAAATATAGTAAAAAGAGAAAATACAAAAACAGCTAAGCTAATTGGTATTAATCCAGCTGCAAGATGTACAACCGTGAAGCCTGCTGGGACGACATCTCTTGCATTAGGAACTTCATCTGGTATTCATGCATGGCACAATGATTACTATACACGTAGGATCAGGGTTGGTAAAAACGAATCTATGTACAAATACTTAGCGGAAAATCATCCTGAGTTAGTTGAAGATGAGTTTTTTAGACCTCATGACACTGCTGTAATTAGTATACCACAAAAAGCACCTAAAGGTTCTATACTAAGAGATGAATCACCATTTGATTTATTTGAAAGAATAAAAAAGGTAGCTCAAGAGTGGATAGTCCCTGGTCATAGAAAAGGATCTAACACTCACAATGTATCTGCAACTGTTAGTTTAAAGCAAGAGGAGTGGGATGCAGCAGGTAAATGGATGTGGGAGAACAGAGAGCATTACAATGGCTTATCTGTATTACCTTATGATGGAGGTACTTATACTCAAGCACCTTTTGAAGATATAAGTAAAGTTAAATATGATATGGCTATGGCACATTTAAAAAATGTTGATTTAACTAGAATATCAGAAGCTGAAGATGAAACAGATCTATCAGGTGAGTTAGCCTGTGCAGGCGGTGCATGTGAGATAGTATGATAGCATCCGCCATATATGGAGTTGTTGCAGCGCTGTTAGTACTTGTGATAACGTTTATGATAATAATGCTTACTAGTAGGTTTGAAAAAGCCGGCTATGGCATTATGTATGGTAGCTTGTTTATTAAGATGGTAGCTTTATCTGGTTTTACTTTAGCAGTTAAACCTTACTTAAGCGACGCTATAATATATGCTGCTTTAATATTAATAAGTATAATGTTTTCCAATGTATATCTTATAATAAAAATTAAAAAATGAAAAAAATAGCAATAATTGGAGGCGTTGCAATGATGTCTTTTGGAGCTGGTAATATGCTATGGCATAAACAAAAACTAAAGTTAGGACCAAACGAATTAGCAGTAGCTACTGGAGCTATAGTTCTATCTTTTGGAATAAGTATTAAATTCTAAAATTAAAAATATGTGCGGACTATGTCTAGGCGGTATTTGTGAATACTGTAACAGTTAAAATATAAAAAGGGGAGGTCATTACGACTTCCCCTTTTTTGGTTACAGGAACTTTGGGTATGGTGCCCAGTTTTTATTAGTTCCTTGATCTTAAAACTTTTTTCTTTCTACCTCTTGTTGGCTTATTTAACCTTCCGCTTCTACCTTTATATCCACTCCTTTTACTTTTAGCTTTCTTTTTGTTAGGTTTTATTTGCCACTCTGGCCAACCTAACAGCATTGCTATACTTTCCCAAGTCTCAGTATCTTCAGCTAGCGCAGCATCAATATTATTTACTTTGTTATAAACTCTATCAACAGGTAGATTTGTTGTAGCAGATATTACTTTACCAGCTGCCTCATAAGCTGGATTATCTAAAGCAAATCCTTTTTCGTATATTTCTTCTCTACGTTTCTTACTGTCAAACATCCAAGCTGCTTGTCTTATCTTAGATACTTTACTACTTATTGGTGGAGAGAATTGTAATAATTTATAAACAGAATCTACATATTCAGGTCTAGTTCTACCTGATCTTTCATATAAATCTAATAAAAAGTTTTTAGCTACTGATACTGCTCCACCAGCTATGCCAAGTCCCCTTAATATAGAATCAGCCATACCGTTTGCTACATCAACATACTTTTCTTCTTTTTCTTCATCATCTTTTTCATCGTCACCGAAGCCTAACATTGTAACTGCCTGTTGCAACACGTTAAATATCATGTTCTGCACTGCTGTATAGTATATTATTTTACTAATATTACTTTTTCTATCTCCTCTACCATTTATTAAATCTTGATAAGCTCTTTTAGTTAACCTACCATATTGCATAGGTGTGTTAGCAAACGCTAGCAATACTCTACCTAAAGAACTTGCTTGTTGTTGTGATACTTTGTCTGGTCTACTAGACTGTTGAGACTCTTCAGATGTTTCTCTAAAATCTTGAAAAGCTTTAGCTTCAGCTTCAGCTTTAGTCATACCTTCTGACAAATAAGTGTTAACTCTATTTCTATAAAAAGTAGCACCACCAGATGCTATAGCAAAACTATCAGCTATTTGCGTAGGTAAAAATCCTTTCTTTAGTATGTAGTTTAAAACTGCTCTAGCTTTATTCTTAGATGTTTTAGCAGCATCAGCTATCTCTGACTCTGATACGTTTATTTTAAGTCCATTACGTCTGTCTACTAAGAAATCAGAATTCATTAACATTTTAAAATCAGCCCAATATTGTTTTTGATTAGCAAAAGCTTTACCTGCTGCATATAAATTATTATCGTTCCAATTTATAAAGTTAATAGAAGATATTAACTGTAGCACAGCTGATCTAGTATTAAAGAACATTATAGCACCAACAGAACCATTGATCCAGTCTAATACTCTATCACTCATCCTGTTACTACCTTCTATTCTATTTTTACCAGTTTTCATTCTGGTTAACATATTTTCTAAAGCCTCTCTATAATTACTTCCGTGTATAGCCTCTAGCTTATTTAAATTTTCTTTACTAAATATAGCATCAACATTTTGTTGCCATTGCTGCAAGTATCTAGGTCTTTTAACATCATTTAAACCTTCAATAAGATCTGTAGTTATAGTTCCAGCTAGCCAACTTTGAGAAGGCTTAGGGTAACCATCTTGTTTATTTATTTTTATAAGCTCTTCTGCAAATGTTTTTAGCTTTTCGTTTCCTTCTATTAACTTCTTAGCGTCTGCTAAATCTCTTTTAGATATACCTGGTATTTCCATACCTTGCAAGTCCCATATATACATACGTAAAGCCTGCTCGTTGGTAAACACATCAAAAGCTTCTTTTTGTAAATCTTTAGGAACGTCTAAGTTTTCTTTTAGTGCTTTAAAATCAGCCATTAATTGTACTCTTGCAGCAGCTAAACTTTCCATAGCTTTAGAGAAAGGGTTAAACAAGTTGTCTTTAAAAAACTTCATTTGAGTGTCTCCGACCTTACCTTTACCTAGTAGTGGGTATATAAGACCTAACATATCCTCAGCAGAAAAAGGTATCCAAAATTTACGTTTACCTTTTTGGCTACCTATTTGTTTTGCTCTAGCTTCTGAATATGTTTTTTCTCTACCAACACCTTCAGTTTCTTCTATGATTTTATTAAAGTCTTCGCTCATCTGTTTGCTAAATCTACCTTTTGCTTGTTGAACTTTAGATTTAACATCTAACACTGACATTGCTTTTTTAACTGCAGTTACATTAGCAACAGCATCATCTGCAAAATAAAAGTCATTATAGCCTTCAGCAGCTTTACCAACTAGCCACTGTGCTTTAGCTTCACCAGTTGAATTACCTAAGCCTATTATATTTTGTTTTTTAAATTCAACACCTTGTGATTTTAAAAATTCATATATAGCTTGTTGGGCTTCAGGTGCTCTAGCAGTTAACACAAATAAGTCTTCATTACCTCTAGCCGCTTTTATTTTTTTAGCTATATCTAGTAATGGACCAGGTTTTCCTTTAGTTACTTTGTTAAACTCTGAAAAATCAAATTTATAACCTTTATCTAACAAATCTTTACCTTGCTTGGCAAACTCTTCAGCATTTAATTTACCAGTTGTCCCGTCAGGTGCGGTAAATAATACGTCGCTTTTAGTGTAAGCAAGCGTATCATCAAAATCAAATACTCTAATTTTTTTGACTGGTTGGTCTAATGAATTAGCTATGGCTAAAGCTTCATCCATCTTACTAAAATCATTTAATATATCTTCGTTGGTTTTAGAAAATAAACCGTTTTGATTTATATTAGTTTGAACACCTGATTGTCTCGATGCAAAACCATTTGACTCTCTTGATTCTTCTACTGTTTCTTGTAGTTGCTCAGGCTGCCCATATACTTCGTTATTGTCAACATCTAATAAAGACATAGGAAACCTACTGTTGTCTGCATACCTACCTGTTTTACCTAACGCAAAGTCTCCAGCCTCTCTAATAGATGGCGTGGTTTTTAAAAATAATTCTTTACCATCCTTTCTATTTACCTGTTTGTCAAATTCCTGAGGTATTATAGCGCTATGATATTGCTCTAGTTCAGATTTAAATAAGTCCATAGAAGCTTTATCACCACCAATTACAGCATTAAACATTGCTAATTTAACCCTATTGCCTGGTATAGTATGTTCTAAAACAAAATCGTCTTTTGGTTTTAAATTAAATATTTTTTGTAATCTAGTCCTAGTATCTACAGGTATAAATCTAACATCAGAAGCTAACTTCCCTAAAGCATCCATACGAGCAAACTGTAAATCTATAAAAACAGCAGCTGTTTGAGGTGACAATTTACCTTCTTTAACTAATTTAGCCATAAGAACAGTAACTTTATCTAAAACTTTTTTAGCCTTTAATCCTTCAGGTTGTATTTCATTTTTAATAAACTTAGCTCTTTTGTTTAAAGGTAAGTCATCAAACTTTTTAACACCATATTTCTTTTGTTGCTTTCTTGATAAAGGTTGTATATACCAAGATTTATGCTTGTGTATTTGACCTTTTATTCTTTCAGTACTATCAATATTAGCATTAGCATTAGCATCTGTAGAACTTCCGTAAACTCCCTGTCTTGAGGTTCCTTTATCTACAAAAATATCATTGTCTGTTAAAGCCTCTGCTGGTGCAACTCTATTGTTATTAAGCTTAAAGTTGCCCATTTTATAAGACCCTACTAAAGCGGGTAGTATATATTTAGATATATCAGAGTCGCTTACGCCTTCATCTTTTAAGTCTTGAAGTAAGCTACTTATTTCTACTCTTAATTGATTTAGTTTTGTTAAATCAGAATAAGCGCTTGTGCCAGTTTCAATATTAAAACCTCTTGCTTTAGCTATTTCTTCTAAAGTAGAATATATACCTATTTTAGCTTCATTAATTCTTACATCCGCGGCTTTCTTTACATACTTTTGCCAAGATTTTTTAGGATCTAATTCAATTTGTAACTCATCACCTATTTTTTGAAGTTTTGCAGGGACAACTCCGTATTTCTTTTTAAACTCTGGAGTAGCTACGGCTTTTAAAGCAGCACCAAGCCAATTGCTTTTAGCATTTTTTGAATCTGTTCTAAACTCTTCAGCAAGTTCAAGCGTTGTATCTGACGTTAATAAATCTAATATAGCTATTTGAGCTTCTATATCTAGCTTACCTAAAGTTTGTGTACTAAAAAACCCTGAAGGCATACCATCTCTAAGAGTTCTTGTAGCTTCTATTGGTTCACCATCTTCTATAAGTTGTTCTCTAATTTCTTGACTAGATGTTACTTGATCAAAATTTCTAACAAACCCTTTCAGTATGTCACTTACACCACCTTTGCTTGCTGCTACTTTTTGATTCCAGTTAGCTTGATCTTTACCTGTTATTCCAAAAGCTTCTTTAAATTCAGCATCTGATATATTAGGCTTTTTAATTTGAATATTTAAACCTGGTCCTGTTTTAGCTCTTACACTACGTTTGTTATAAAACTTTTCTAATAGTTTATTTACAACACCTGTAGCTTTAAATTCAGAAGTATAACCTTCAAGCAAAGAACCTTTAGCTAGATCGATGTTTGAATTAATAAACTTTTGTATAGCTAACATCTCAGCTTTATTAAGATCAGCATTTTTACTTATCTTTTTAAATATAGATTTACCTAGTTCTTCATCTCTACCTATCATAGTAGATATTTCTTCAAGGGCAAATCCTTTTAATTGCTTTATGTTTTTACCTTTAAAACTTTTTCCTTTAGCTTTATCTCTTATAGACTTAACTACTGAATCTACGTCGTAAACTTTAGGTAACTTTTCTCTAACTTTAACACCTTTTCTTTCATCTTGTCTTATCTCTCTTTCTGATCTAGCATCTCTTGACGTTTCTTCTTCAGCTGCTATTTGTTTAGTGTCTTCTGTGATTCTAGTTGTTTGAGTTTCTGCAGATTTTACACCTAGTCTTTTAGCTAAAGAATTAAGTCTTTGCATACCAGTGTTAGCCATGTATCTATCAAACTCAGCTCTAGAAGCGTCAAACTTTTCAGCTATACCAGCTAATTCACTTTTAGCACTATCAATATATGATCGTCTAGTTAATCCTGCTTCTTCTCTAATATTTTGTGGTATACCACTAAAGAATTTAGCAGCAGCTCTATTAGCTACTTTGTCTATCATTGTTTGTACTTGCTCTGGATCTACTCCTTGAACTTGTACACTTTTGGCTCCAGTAGCTCTACCTGCAGTACCTTCTGCTACTATATCTCCTACTTCACCTTCAAATCCTTCTTGTTGTCCTTCAGCTATACGTTTAGATTGTTTAGCATAGTCTTTAACAAAATTATAAACTTGTCTACCATCTTTAAAACCTAGTTGAGCATTAGAAAATCCTATAGGTCTTAATATGTTTTCAACTATAAACTTACCTAGTTTAGTAAATACATTTTCATCGTATACAATATCTCCTTGAACAACTCCATCAACTAAAGCGTTGAAATATTCTTCTGCATTAGCATCGTCTACACTAGTAACTCCATAATCATCTTTTAATCTTTTCTCAACTACTTGTAGTTCTTTGTTTGTTAAAGAATTTTTAAATCCTTGTACAGTTTCAGGAGCTACGTTTCCTAATTGCTTACCAACCACACCATGAAGTAACTCATGCTGACCAACTGAAATATCTCTAAGATTTTTAGCAGCTTCTCTGTTTATATATATATTACCATCATTATCTATATAACCAGAAGTACCTTTAAAACCCGCGTCATCTTGCTCTCCTAGCTCTTTCATCTTAGCTTCAAACTCTTTAGATGAGTTAAATTCTGTAAAAGACTTACCAGATGCCTCAGTTTTTTCTCTAGCTTGCTCTAATCCCGCTTCAAATGCTGATTCAAAGTTATATTGTAAACTAACAGCTTCTAATTGTTCATTTATCTGAGTTATATCTTCTCTTTGTTTTTTTACAATAGCTTTATCAGTTGCTTTATCTATTTGTTTTTGTAAAGCTTTTTTTCTCTGCAATAAAGTATATGCTTTTTTCTCCCCTTCAATAGTTAAACTCATATCATCTAACTCTCTCATTACGCCACCTTGCTCCTTTAAATCTCTCAATATTGTATTAGCTTGTTCTTGAGTCATAGGATCATTAGGGTCCATTACTTTTAATTGTAAATGTTGAGAATAACCTTCTTGAAAACCTTTATTAAGCGTAAAGCCTTTAGCCATTCTATATTGGCTATCAGATATTTTATCCATTGCTTTAGCTTTACTAGCTTTATAACCTGCAGATATAGTTCCAATAGGTCCACCTGCTAAAAAACCCATAGCTCCTGCTCTAACCACATTTGACATGGTTATTTCTGTAGCCATTTTATCAAATACTTCTTTTTCTTTCCAAGCGTTAACACCGGACTTAATAGACATAGTAGCTATTTCTTGTGCTGCTTCAGTTACTGCTTCAGCGCTACCGGCTTTTAAACCAGCTTTAGTTAAAGCATATACACCTGTTTCTAATCCTTCTTCTATTATTTCATTAGTAGCTTTTTTAATAGCAGCTTTAGATACTTGTTTACCTGCTAGCTTACTCATTACCTTACCTAATATACCTTTTCTAACTACTGAACTAACTCCTTTAGCACTAACTCCGCCTATCATACCGCCAAAATAACCACCAGCACCTTCTATAGCACCATTAACAACTCCTATTGTTGTAGCTAGACCAAACCTTTCTTTCATAGATAATCCTTCAAAGTCTTCACCCATCATCTCTTCCATTTCTCCACCAGCTATAGATAACCCCATTAAAGCACCATAACCAACGGCGCCTGTTCCAGTTAATCCTGCAGCTAACATCATACTGCCCATTTCAACCATAGAGGTATATACTCCACCAGCAACAGTAGAATTAAACTCTTGTTCGTATTCATTAGTTACATCAGCTCCATACTTTTCAGTTATTTTAGATATAGCCATTTCAGCCTCCCTTGCTAAGGCTTTTTTACCCTGTTCTGGATCTTCACTCCAATACTTTTCAATATCATCTTCTTTTAAAGCTAACATGCCTCCATTAAAATAAGATGTTATTTTATCTCCAACGCCTAGTATAGTGTTCGCTGTTATACCAGCTATATTGCCTTTTTCAGCTTCTACTACATACTTTTTAGCATTGACTATTTGAAGTTGCGCTTGTAGAGGTTGTATTTGACTACTATACATGCTACTTAACCTTTTATCAGTAGCTAATATATCTTGTTCTGTTTTAACTAGTAAAGCTTTTCTTTCTGCAATTTCCTCATTAGATAAATTACCTTGTTTTATTTCGTTTTGTAAATTTTGTAAATCTAATTTGTAAGTATTAAATGCCGCTTGATTCTGAGAATATTGCTTATTAACATCTATTAATTGGTTGTTTAATTTTTGTGTTTCTTCTTTAACAATATCAGCATCGTAAATTGCGTCAAAGTTTTTTACTACATCATCAGAAACTTTTTCTTCTTTAAAAATATTAGTGACCCAGTCCCAATCACCTTCACCTTTTTCATCTTTAGCAATTTTTTCCATTGCTGCTACATCTAAATCTCCATTAGCTATAGTAGCCATCTTCTTAATACTAGTAGGATTATAGTTGCCTTTATTTAAATCTAAAAAACTTTTTAATTTTGTTGCTTGTTCTTTGTCACCTGCATTAGTCCAATTATCTAAAGATATTTCAGTCGCTTGACCATTAGGCGCATACACTTTTATATTGTCTCCAATACCTGTTTCTTCAAAAGTAAAACCATAATCACCATACAAGTTATTTAGAGTGCTATAAACTTGTTCTTCTTCGTGACCTACAATTTTAGCTCCAAGATCTCCATCTAATACACTAGTCGGTATTTGACCTTGTTTAACGCTAGATAAAGCATTAGATAAATCTTTACCATATTGCCCTAATTTATTATCATATGTAGAGCTTTCATCAAAATTCCTATAACTAGCTATTCCACCAGCTGCAGTATTAAAACCAACTTCTTTCTGAGCGTTTAAAAATTCATTAAAAGGTTTGTCTCCTGCTAAAATTTTTTTACCTTCAACGCTTATGTTGTCCCACTCTCCAGACTTGCCTAGTTCAAAATCTGAATCTTTAAGTTTCATCCTAACTTCAGTAGGTAAATGATCAAAAGACTCTATTAATAAAGCTTTGTTAGGATCGTATCCAGAAAGTTTATTTTTAATTCTATCTCTATACTTATCATCTGGATTAATTTCAACAACTTCTTCTACAGCTTGATCTTCAGTAGTCGTATCAATAGTGCTAATAGACTCTCCATCACCTGTTTCATCTTCTATTTTTTCTACTATAACAGCGTCTGGATATGTAGACATAAAATCCGAAAAATTACTATCATCTATGTCATGCCACAATTGACCTGTGGAATCTCGCATTGTATATTTTGGCATAAAATTTTATTATTAATTAGTTACAGTACCTCCACCTTGCTGAGTAGGTTGACCAGCTTGACCAGGTTTTCCTTGATTTTTAAAAGATTTAGATGGTGAATTTGCATTTACACCTTGATAATCAGGGTTTAAATATCTTCTTCCTTTATAATTAAAAAATTGTTGATCAGAGCTTGGCTTTGGCTCTACTGATTTATAAGCTTGTTCTGCAGCTTGAGACCTTCTTTGAGAATATATAGTTTGTTGATCTAGGTTAATACCACCTTCATCAGATAAAGCAGCTCTTATGCCTTTAGCTGTGTTTGTATTAGGAATTATATCACCTTGCTCATCTATTATAGAACCTATAGCTAGTTTATTATCTTTAGCTAGTTTGTTAGCAAATTTAGTTTTTTGTTCTTTAGTGTCTAGATCATCGTATTTTTTAAGGTCATCTTCTGACATAATATCTACTATGTAATTTTCATCAATAACACTATATGTTTTACCAACTGGATTAACCTCAGTTAAAGCAGCAGCTATATCTTTTGGATTACCAACTAATTCATTAGCACTTTCAGAATACTGATTGTATCTTAACTCTCTAGCTTGATCAGTTAAATTTGATTTACTTTGTCCTCCGCTACCTCTACTAGTAGGACGTTTATATTTTGTAGTAGACTGTATCATTTTAATACCATCTGCAGCTGCATTATCTTCTATAGATTTATTAGCTAACCATCTAGCAGCTTCATCTCTTTGCTTCTTAATATTAGCCTCTGTTTCCTCAGCAGTAGCACCTTCAACGTCCATCCAGTCTGTGTCCTTACCCATCATATCAGCCCAAATGCTTTGCATACGTTCTTCATCGTCTAATATACCTTTAAATTGATTAGAAGCAACCATAGATTCAGCAGCTTTAGTTCTTTGCTCAGGTGTCATAAACTTGACAGTAGCTTCTTGATCACCTATTCTTTTAGTTTCAAACATTACCAAATCAGCATTGTCTTTACCACCAGGCTTTACAGTATTATTATAAACACCTTTTAACGATTCAGATATATCAGGAACTGTTTTAAAGTATTCTTTACCACTGTTTTCTAATTGTAATAACTCATTAACATTTATCATAGCTGCTTCTTTACCATCTTCACCTGGCTTAAATAAACATAATTGACCATTGTCATCAACTAACTTCACATCACCTCCTTGTGATAAAGCCAATAAAACTTCTTGTTGAGCAGTTGGAACTCTAGAACTTATAGATCCAGGTTGTCCAGGTGGTATTTTAAGAGCTTCTTGAAGAGCTTTTGTTTGTGCCATTATAGGAACAATAGCATCTCTAAAACCTACTACCTGCTGGTTCAAATAAGACAAATGCCTATTACCTTCTTGCTGTGGTATACTACCATCTTTTATACCTTTTTTTATTTTGAAGTAATTTTCAACTTGATCATCAAAAAAGTCGTTCATATTTTGATCGAAAGTACCATAACCAGTTTCTTTAATACCAGCTACTTTATCATACATGGCTCTTTGCTCAGTGTTTTGCTTTGCAAATAATTGCTCTTGTTGAGCTCTTTCAAGTTCATTTTTAGCTATTAACGCAGCTGTGCCTTCATCCATTGTTTGAGCAACACTTTTTTGACCTGCCATAAAATCAGCAAACTGTTGATTAGTTCTTCCTTGAGGATTAGAGTATGAACCACCTCTAGATGATACACCACCTTTGCCTAATGCTCTACCGTAATTTTGTACTTTTGCCATAATTTATTTTATTAAGGTGTTGTTACTGGAGGAGGAACCGCCCCAATTGTTCCAAGAGAACTACCAGCCATACCTGTTAAACTTTGCGCAGTGCTACCAACAGCACTTATCATTTGTTGATTAGCTTGCATCCTAGCATTATTAGCTTGAGCTGACATTATTTCAGCATTATCTTGTTGTTGAGCTAGTCTATCCATCTTATTAACATCTCTTTGCTCTTGACTTTCAAACTTATAAGCTTCACCTTGAGCTTTTAATTGTTGTACTTGATTAGCACCCTCAGCTCTTGCGTCGTTATTAGCTTTTTCTTGTTTTTGTATATCAGCAGAAATACCACGTTTAGATTCTAAAGCAGCTCTAGCAAGTGCAGTTGCACCACCAGCGCCACCACCTGTTTGCATAATAGTGTCAAGAGTATTAGCTAAAGCAATATCAGCCTCTTCAGCTTGGAACTTAGAAGCTTGCGTAGCAACACCTAGGTTTTCAAATTCATTAGCCATATTTTCATATGGATTAATAACCTCTTGCCTGTTTTTCTCAAGTTCTTCCAAAGCTAATTTAGCATCGTTAGCTTTTTGGTCTTGTTTTTCCATTTCTTTTTTAGCTTCGTTTTTAGCAACTTGGGCGCCTACCATTTTAGTAATACCACCTACCGCTGCTCCTACTGCTATTGCTGTCATTACTGCCATATTACAATACTTTTGTTAATTCATAAGAGTGTTTAGTATCTGATACCCACCCTAATTTTTCATGTGTTTCTATTAGTCCTTTATGTTGCATTACTGCAAATAAATATTTATAATCAAGAGACTTAACTAAGTTTTCAGCACCAGTTATAAGAAGCTCTATAGCTTGTTTTCTGTCACTTTCTCTATATTTTGGATTAGATACTATCCATTCTAATAAAGCTGTCTTAGAATTAGTTAAATAAATAAATCCAGCTACTACTGGTGTATCATTTATTTCTACTATTAAACCTCCTTTACCATTTTCTGGTAAAAAGTCTTTTACTGGCGCTTTCCATTTAGGCCAGTTGTCCCACCAAGATAATAATGTATCCCAGTCGTTGTCTGTAAGTCTACGTATATTCAATTTAATTTAATTAGATGATTGTACTTGATTAGACGATGCTGCAAATATTTGTTTTTGCCCGCCTGGATCAGTACTAGTATCAGTTGATAATTTAACTGTTGCTATAAATCCTTTTATTCCACTAGTTGGATAACCACCATAAGCGTCTGGTCCAAAAACTACTTCTCCTGCTCTTGCTGTGCTGTTACTTTTTAAGTTAGCAACATACTTACCTTCTTTTAAATGAAAACCAGCTCTATATATTGGCTCTGTTAAAGCTGCCGGATATTCATTACCAGCTGAGTCATAAGCACCTTC
>Ga0181418_1000489_pt1 | contig 13365 bp, 15 predicted proteins | sample 41SPOviralmetaG_FD_130143 | JGI IMG/M metagenome (GOLD analysis project Ga0181418, IMG submission 130143) | Marine viral communities from the oligotrophic San Pedro Time Series (SPOT) site, San Pedro Channel, CA, USA - 41 SPOT_SRF_2013-03-13 | ecosystem: Environmental > Aquatic > Marine > Strait...
GCATGGAAAGCAACATCAGTTCTTTTAATTTTACTTATAATCTTTCCTTCACCAACATAGGCTATAATAAAGTTATTTACAATGTCTTTAAGCGAAATAAACTGATAATCCCCGTAGTTTTCATCTAAGCTATTCCAAACTCCATCTGGGCCTAAGTAATATTGTTCGTCTGTTAAGTTTTGTAAAGCCATCTATTATGATTTTTCTTGTTGTATAGTTTCTATTTCTTCCTGGTTTATGGCATTGTATATATTAAAGTCTTTTATTAATAAGCCAGATAGCTCTAATATTTTTATAACTAATTCAGTTTCTTCAGAAGGATCTAATTCAAAGTTAACAGAGTTAGAAGCGTTGTAAAGAGGCTCATCAAAAACAATAGTATAAGCCCATTGAACTTTAGCCGGTTTCTTTATATAAGTACAAGAAACGTTAGTTATTAACTCTGCGGCTCCAAAAACATTAAGACCAGCGCTGTTCTGCGTGTATACAGGGCGCGTATTAACAGGCTTTGTTAAAGGCGACGAGTTTATGTATAGAATTTCATTTTGGTTGATTCTTTCGGCTTCTATTTGCTCAGTACTTGTAACGCCAAAATTGCTTGTTGTGGTGTTGCCATATATTACTGTGCCTAGCCTATAAAGATCAGCCGGTAAATCAAAGTGATTGTTTACTGCGTCATATGTAAGCGACGCTGATGTTTGGAAAGGAGCTAGCTTTTTATCTAGCATATTGAGCATATCAGAATACTCGGTATCATTACCAGGAATTCTGCCAAATTGATTTATATCGTAAAAATACTGCTCAAATAAATCTAACTGTGCTTGATTAGCAAATAAGTTAAATTCTTGGGCGGTAACATAGCCTCTTTGTTCTTTATTTAATATACCTAAAACTTTTTGGTATACTGTATCTACGCTTACTGCCATATAATTTTTTATTAATAATAATTAGGCCACCGTTACAGCAGCCTAACTACTATAATGATAACTTATATTTTTTTAGTTATGTGTTTTAAAACTTCCATGCCATCATCAGTTTTAAACCAAGCGGCTAAAGCTGAATATGGATGTTCATCAAATGGGACAGTCATAAGTTTTCTGTCATTGCTTCCATAAAAGAAAGTTCTTTGATCTTGTGATAATTTTAAAATACCAGATTGAGTTGCTTTAATTCCAATGTTTCTTAATTCCACATTTTCATCATTAGCAAGATTTATAAATAAACCAGGATTACGTTTTGCAAAAATCAATAAGTCTCTTTTTAATTCTGAAGAGCTTAATGAATCTACCTTGTTTCCCTCCTCTACTCTTAATACAGCTTCTGCTTCATTTATGTCCATTTGCTTAGCAATAAGTAAAGCTTCTATTTCTAATTCTATTAATGCTGTTTCGTCTATAGACTCTTGAACAGGATTGTACTCCTCATATACTTCATTTCTAGCCGGGTGATACAAAGACAATAGTTTTTGTAAACAAACGTCTGATTTAGGAACCCTTAAAGCTCCTCCTTTAAAGATAATTCTACCCAAAGTTACCATACCTGTTTGTTCATCGGCTAATGGTGATCTTTGATTAGTAGAATACCTTAATTCTCTTTGATAGCCTTTTTCTTCATCGAACCAAAGTAATGGTTTTCTGCTTGAATGTTTGCTCTGTAATGTATATGTTAAAGGTTTTTTATTACCCTTTAAAGTATATAGTTTATCTACGTAAACTGGTTTTTGTTTAATTTTTTTAGGTGCAGCTTTTACCGCAACTTCCTGAGGTGCAACCTCAACAGCTTCTGCTTTAGCTTTTTTAGCCATGATATAATATAATTAAATAGTTAATAATAAAACCCCGGGGCCACGTCTCACTTTAGTATGTGTGACCCCAGAATTTTTATTTTAAAATTATGCTATTTTCTTGAATAACACAAAGTTGTTTGCTCCCTGAACACAAAGTGCACGCTCCGATAAGAAGTTTACATTCATTGCATCCTCTTCGCTCGTGTAGTTTCCGCCAACAGATCCAGTGATCCAAGACTTCATTCTTCGGTCGTCAGCTTCAGAAGCTCTGTAGCGTACGTGTAAGAATGGTCTTTGAATGTTTGTACCTAATTGTTGATCGTAAACAGTTGAAACACCAGCAGGAACTAATACTCCTTCAATATTTGCGAAACCTCCACGAGTTGTAGAGTCATTCAAATATTTCCAGTCAGTTTTGTAGAAATCGTAAGATCCTCTACGGAAACCGCTAAATCCAAGGTTTAATGCCATTTCTTCATCGTTTTCAAATACGCCAAAAGATGTTCCACCTCCGTAAGGAGCGTTAACAGCAGCAAGCATATTATCTATAGACAAAGCAGTCCCGCGATCTAAGAAAAGCATGTTTTCTTCAATAGCACCCTGAGTGTCTAATTGTGTTAAAATAGTATCAAACTCATTGATCCCGTTGTTAGCAGCATAATCAACTGCCGCAGTGCCCCCTGGTTGTCCAGTGGCAACAGCAGCACTAAACGTTTGGGTAGCACCAAAGTCAGCGCCAGTGTAAACATTACCTCTGGCTTCAATAGCAGAGAATAAACCTTCACTACCACTATTAATACCAGAAGGTCCGCCTGCACCTGTAACTTCCGCACTAGTCATAGCTTTTTCAGCTTCAACCATAGACATTTCTAGGTGATCTTGAAAACGCAATCTTGACTCATGCTCAGACTTCAGATACCATAAGTAACCCCCTGTTCCGGCCTCAGAAGTTACTTCAACCCATCCAATTTGAGCAACGTTGGATCCAGCAACTGAATACTTGTTACGTAAAATAATTGGCTTGTTGTTAAAGAATTCTGATTTAGCCTCAATTGAATTACCTCCGGTAGCGCTTCCTTTTGCATACTCTGAACCGTATACAAATAAAGAACATCCTGCTGTGTCATCAGCACCAAGAATGTCAATACCAGGATTCGCTGCATCATGAGAATAAGCTAATACTGTGGCTTGTTTGTTACCGTTAGGGGCAGCAACTGCAGAAACGTAAGCTTTAACCTCATTGTTTCCTTTTCCTAATACAATAGTGTCTCCTACACCGATAAGTGCGAGATCAGCGTCAGATGCAAATTCAATTGTTGTGTGGGTTTTTTTCGTAATATTGTCAAAAGCAATGTGTAATCGCCCTTGTTCAACCCATGTTACTAAGTCAGAAGCCATTGGCATTTCGGCTCCTACCATAGTTAAAAATCCAGAGATTGTACGATTTCCAAATCTTTCGATTTCTTTTTCGTAAACCTCAGGCAAGAACTGTTGATCAAATTTAAGATCACTAATGTTCAAGTAATTATCCCAAGCTAATGTTTTAGTTGGGCGCGGCGTTAATTTAGCCGCAGTTGTTGAAAAACTCATAGTTTATTTTTTTAAGTGTTAATTTCTTGTTCTAATTTTTAGTTTAGAAGTATCTTGCCCGTTTATTGCTCTTACGGTCCAACCGTTAGAAGTGGTAACTTTTTCATGAACACCTCTCGCGTCCATATTAACATTCTTAGATTTCGCCATACTTTCTTTCATTGCATCGGCTTTGCCTTGCTCATAAAAGTGTTTTGCAACAGCGTCGGGGTTCATAGCGGTAAAAAGTGATTTATGGTAACCTTTGGCATCTGACATTTCATTTTTATCGTTTAAGAACTTCTTAACAAAATTATTAATGTCGCTTTGGGTTTCCTTAATCTCATTTGTATTTTTAACCTTAAACCTGTATTTCTTGTCTCCAACTTGATAGTCAAAACCTTTGAAATCATTTGAAAAAACATTATTGGTTTGGTTTAAAAATACACTTTGCTGCTTTTCAGCCACTTTGGATGCTTCCGCATTATCTTTATTATAGCGATTAAAAAACTCAACCGCTTTTTGTTGTTCTGGATTTAATTTTGATCCAGCTTTAATTTCTTCGTAATATTTAGACTTTAGTCCGTCTAGGTGATTTTTAGCTCTTGCTAATTCTTCCTTGTATGCAATTTTCTTTTTCCTTATATCCCTTTCTTCATCAACATCTTCTTCATAAGAAAAATTATCTTGCATTAAAAAATCAATTTCTTCTTTATCTAAATGAGGTTTAGTATTTTCGTAGTATTCTCTAAGCAATTGGTTTTCGCTTAATTTAGAATAGTCTGTATTTAATTTAACATAATCCTCTAGGTTGCCGCCCGTTTCATTCATAAAGTCTACAACTTTTTGAATATTTTCAGGAAGTGGTTCACCTGATTCAGCTTGCTCTTGAACAGCTTCTGTAATTTCTTCTTGTAAATCTTCAGCTTGCTCTTGAACTTCCTCTTCGGTTATTTCTTCAAGTATTGACTCTTCATTTTGCTCGGGCTCCCGTACTTCTTCAACCACTTCTTCGCTGTTGCTTTTGTCTTGGGGTTGTTCGACAGTAGCATTGCTGTCATCTGTGCTTTGCTCTTGAACGGCATCTTCTTGTTCTTCTTGTTTATTTTCTCTTAAATCAATTTTAATAACGTCATCTTCTGTTGGTTTGTCAACAAGCTGCTTTGGACGTCTTGGCTTTTTTACTTCAGCTGTAGGTTCTACAACTTCGTTTTCTTTGTTTTCCATGATAAAATATTATAAAATTACTATTATTATTATTACTTGGGCTCAAAAGAACCTAAGTCAAATCCTCCTCCAATTATGTCATTTCCGCTAGATTCAAAGTTTTTAGGAGGAGTATTGTTTTTTCTTTGATCTATTAATTCACTTTGCTGAGTACCTTGAATCTTGACTCTTTTGTCTTTTCTATCTTCTTTAGAATTTTCTACAGCATCTTTTTGAAGCGTGTCCATTTCTCTTAATTTAACATTATATTGAAATTCTAAGTTCATTAATTGCATTTTAGACTGCACTTCTAATTGCATTTTTCTTTCATCCAGTTGCGCTTCGATTTGTTTTAGCTCTATCTCCTGCTGTCTTAAAGCTTGATTTTTTTGCACCTCAGCCTGAGCGGCCACCTGCTGAGATTGCGCATTTGCTTGCGCTTGAGCCTGAATATTTTGCTGTTGCATTAACTGGTCTCTTTCTTGCTTTTTCTTTCTTCTTAGTTTTAATACCTGATTTGCAAGTTTAATATTTTTTATTTCTCTAATATCAATCGCATCAGAAAGCTCTATTAGACCCGCTGACAACGCTGTCTGTATATTATTTTCTAGCTGCTGTTTTTCTTCTTCATCAGGAGCTAAATCTATAAATATGCCAAAATCATATAAATGCAATTCACCCATTTCTTCTAAGGTTGCAACATTATGGCCACCAATTTTTTGTATAAAAGCCTCTTTAGTTGGGGAATATTCTAGTATATCAGATATTCTTAACGATAAGCATTCGGCTAAAGTAGCAGTTAAATATAGCCCGCCATTCAATATATGTCTTGTGGCTGTATTACTATTTGCTGCTGCAATTTTTTGTATGCCGACCAGGGCTCTTGAATCTGGGGTGCTCCCGTCTCTCGCTTCATTTAATCCAGTTGTGTCGCGGATCATTTGCAAATAATAGTTGTATGTGCCTATTAATGCTTGCATTTTATTACCGCCACTACCACTGGTTATTTCTTGTATCGGTACTTTTCCTGGATTCATATCTCCCTCCTGGGTAAAAGACCTGCCAATTACAGAACCTGTTTGGAAAAACATATTTAACGCCTCTTGGGGGTTATAATTAGTTCCATTGCCTAAATCAACTTCAGCCAAACCGTCCGCATCAAGGTAAACGCCGTCTGGTACCATTCTTGACATTACCTGTTGCAGCTTTAAGTGGGTTAATTGAATCATATCAGCAAACCCAGTTATGCGGCTAACCAAAGATTCAATTCTGCCTTTATACATACGCGGCGCAACTATACTATAATTCATAAGAACTTTTGTATAGTCACTTTTTGGGCGCATCATATTTTTTGCCATTTCCCATTTTAACAAATAGTCCGTGCCTAAAACCAAAACACCCTCGTACAAGACTTCTAATGATCTTGATAATTTGCCAAATTGCTCCTCTAGCATTTCTACAGGAGGATCAAATTGGTCATCTCTTAACACTATTTTGCTAGCACCAGTTGCAGTTTCTTTAACCTTATAAACTTCATTCATATAAGTTTTAAAGTTAAAATATAAAATTTGCACAGTATTTACGTCTGGAGTTCGGCCGCTATTTATAGGTCTGTCATAAAACCCTGTAGTTTTATAGGACGTTTTTGATATTTTTTCTAAATCGTCATTGGTTAAAGATGGAAATTGTTTTTTAAGTTCATTTATTGGAACATCTTTAACTTCGCCTGCATAATATATATCATCAAAGTATGGGGACTCAGTATAGGAGTATACTAAGTTTGCAGGATCTACATAATCAACAACAACTCCTTCTGATAGATTAAACGTGTTTTTGACCGCTCCAATGCCTATAGTCGCTAAATCATAATATAGCCTACGCTGTATTAGATCGTAATTGTTTCCATCCAGCAAGGTATTTATAGCTTGCTCCTCTGCCATTTCTACAGCCTGCTTATACGTTAGCTGCATATGTATTTCTAATTCTTCTTTTGTTTCTGGTAGCTCTTGCACATCTGTTCTAAATATAGATATACCAAAATTATCTTGTACAAACCCGGAAAGCTCTTTAACATGCATATCTCTAAGCACGTCTTCCATATATCTAGTTCTTTTACTCACCCCGTACGGGTCTTGCGAGTATGCTTTTATATCAAAATTTCTTTCGGCCATTCCGTTTACCACAATATCCACAAATTTTGGAATAATAGGCACCGGTTTCCAATCTAGGTTTAAATAAGATAAATCACCGTTTATAGAAAGTTCATCTTTATATTTTTGTATAGGTTGCTCCCCTCTTGCGTATAATCTTAATTTATGAAAAGAATTTTGGTTACTAACAAATCTATTTAAATTAGTACCAGAACCTCTTTTAAACCATTCTTCTTGGATTGCTTTGCCTACCTTTAACCCGTATTCTTGAGAAATTTTTTCGGCGTCACTAGCAACCTGGCTAGGAAAAAAATCTTTTACAACTGACTCAGCCATATTTATTTTATTATTTTTGATAAACTACCGCTATTAGTGTATTTAGCGACATTTAAGTTTAATTTTTGTTTAACTTTTTTGGCAACAGGCCTATACAAATTTCTATTACAAGCCATTATAGCTAGGCCGCTGCTTATAGCGGCGTCAAATTTTGTTCTTTTATTTATATCAAACTTCGCCCAATCGTTTAATGTTTGATTAAAATATAAATCTCCGTAATCGCCATCAGACTTTATGCCAACGTACTTATCTATATAAGATTCAATCGCGGCAGCGTGAGCCTGCTTAATGTCTTCACTCGAGTTTGGTATGCCGCCTATTTCTTTTTCTGTTACAGATAACTTATTCCAGAGCTTGTCTGGTCTATTCATAGAATAACCCCTGTAGCCTCTTCTTTTTAAATAGTATAAAAGTCTAGGTTTATTATTTTCTGCTAATATTGGCATTCCATAAAAAACTATAGCCATTAAAACGTCTTCAAAAAACATTTCTGCTGTTTGTGGCCTTGCAACATATTCTAAAAAAAACGAGTGTGGAGGGGCATCCTCCATACTAAACTTCGTAACCCCATGCAGCGCCCCCTTGGAGCCCTTGCCGTCTGTTGTTCCTGATATATCATAACTATCACACCCAAACGCACCTATATGCTCATTTCCAGGATATTTAACACCGTTTTTAATAATTTGGCTATTTTGCAAATTAAAACTTGGAACCCAAGATATTTTAAACCTTCCATTGGGGTTTGGCGTAAATTTAACTTTAGTGTCTTTTATACCGTTTTCCCACATGAAACTTCCGGTGCTTACAACACTAGTGTTTCTTAAATCTTCGTTATAATCTATTTGCTCGTATATTTTTACTAAATTAAATATACTATTTTTTGTTTCATCTCGGAAAGCATGCTCTTCTGTTCTTGGGAATTGTCTGTAAAATTCATTTAAAGCGTCTTGATCGCCTCTTAATCCATCTACTTCATTATTCCAATGGTTGATGACCCCAACTTCAATAGGGTCGCCGTATGGGCCCTCGCAGCCTTCTGGTGGGTCTTCGAATACAGGCATTCCATAATTGTCAATGAATCCTTCGTAATTCCATTCCATAGGTATGAACAAAGAATATAATCCTGACTTAGTTTGTCCATTCCTGTTTCTTCTTGAAACATCTGAATCATTATAAAGTTTTTTAAAATTTTCGCCGCCCTTATCTAAAGCATTTGATGTTGATCCCATCATACACTTACCTATAATTCTAGCCCCTAATCTTAATGTTGTTTTTGTTACTCTCCAGTTATTTAAGATGTTGTCCGGCCTTTCCCACTTACCACTTTCATCGTGTACAAGCAGTTTTAATTTTTCACCATCATACGAGTTGTCTCCTGTATTTTTCCAGTCAATTTTTGTGTCTAATCCCTCAAGTAGTTCTTGATCTTTTTTGGATTGTATGGACTTCCTGGTAAGTCTTGACGCGGGGATTCTATAGGCGAGCTCGGTTTTTGGCCTGTCCATACCGTCCTGGATGGGTTTGAAAAAGAACGGGTAGTTGACTGATATTGGTACGACTTTGTCTGTGAACATTTTCTTAGCATCGGAACCAGACTTAGACAAGATACCGTACCGTGCATCTGATGTAATTGTTGCCAAATTAACGGTTTCTGCTGAAGACATAAAAGAGAATCCGGAACGGCGGTTCTTAAGATAACACATTCCATAACACCGTGAGTCGGCTTTACAAGCTTCCCAGAATATAAAGAATAATCTGTTTGCTTCCCTAAAGTCTGGTTTCCCAACATCAATCTTGGAGTGCTGCAGGTACATAAAGTGAGTACCAGTAATGTAAGTAGCCATGCCTCTATTATTAAACCAATGGCCTTCTTCTCTTTTTTTAAATTGTTCATCTATATATGGCTCCCATTTTTCCTTAAAGTTATCTGGATAATCTCTCCATTCAAACACATTTTGTATTTGTTTTAATTCCTTTGGAAATTCCTCTGGAATCCATTTGTCTTTAGAGTTATCTATTTTTGCGGAAAGTTTTGGTAAAGCTATTTTTAAATTTTGTATCTCGTATATTTCGCCTATTTTACCTGTTTTAGATATAACAACAATATCGTGCTCTTTGTTATATCCATAAACCCATTTCTTAGATTTGTTTAACCTAGTTATTGTATTGCTCTTTATGGGTGAAATCACCTTATATAAAGTTTGTTCGTACATTACCTAGATCTTTTTTCAGCAAACCCACTAAAGGTTTTTTTCTTAGTATCTTCTTTTGGCTTATCTTGCAATAAGTTTTCTTCTTGCTGTATTCTAGTTAATATTTCAAAGGCGTCAAATATAGCTAGTTTCTTAGTGGCTGCCGCATTTTTAAGCCTGTCAGCTGATATATCATCGTCTGAATCTACAATAGCTTCCTTGGCAACCTTAATTAATTCCTCAACTGCTTTGTGTCCAGCTTGGATTATATTCTTCTTCGTTTCCTTGATATTCATATTTGATTAAAATTAAATGGCTAGGCACTCTGTAAAGTCTTTCCTTTTCTATAAAAAATTCATATTCAAGTCCGGGTTTAAATCCAATTAAAGATTCTTTTTCAACTGTACCATCAGAGTATTTTACAATCCCTATATTCTTTTTTTCAAAATCAATAGAAAACATTTTATCTTCTTTAATTGGTTTTACAAAACAATAACCTTCAATACAATTCCATTTCCCGTTTCGCTTATATGCAAAAACCTGGTCAGGGGCTAAAAAATACTCATCTTCTTTAAAATAACTGCGGCTATTTTTTTCATTACCTCTTACATCATAAAATCTTCTAAATACATTATGATGTACAATAACCTCATCCCCTACTCTTATTTCTGTGTCTAAAGCTAAAGGTGTTTTTTTAACCACGCCTAATCTGCTTACATAGTGATGATTTTGTAGCTCTGTATTCAACATAAGCTCAGAATCATTTACTTTTTTAATACTAGTAGTCCGCTTTGCTTTTGGAGATATTATAAAATTAAAAATACTATTCATTAATATTCTAAATTATATTCAACAGCAACCGCCATATTTTTATTGAAGTCTTTCCACGGCAAAAGCTCCCCTCCTTTTTTAATATAAATAGAGTACTTATCTTCTTCTTCTAATATATTATCTATAGTATGCCCGCCATATACCTCTTGGCCGACCGAATAATGCATGGCGTCATTTTTATAATCGCGCCCTATGCTAATCTTCCTTATCAGTTGCATCTTCTTTAATTTCTCCAGTGTCAATATTAACGGTAATTTCTCCGTATATTTCTTTTAAATCTTTTTGCACAGATTCTAAATCTGATACCGCGGTCATGGTTGCGTGAAGCAAATCGTGCTTTTGAAGCTCTAGCCCCCCTATTTGAATTTGAAGTTTATTAACCTTGTCTACATTAGTTCTTAAATCCTCAAGTTCCTGTTTTTTTAATTTTGCCATTTTATTTAATTTGATTATTTGTAATTGATTTTGCTTTTTCCCAGCTTCTTCCTACAAAGTAAGCACCATACACTGTTACTAATAATGTTTGGAATATTGGGATGTACTCTTCTGCTATTTTAAACTGGCCTATATTTCCATCAAAAAAAGCACAAACAGTAAATATAACAGTCAAGTATATTAATACCATAGGGCGTATGTTTTTTGATAAAAACGAATCAGACTTCATATCTGAATCCCATCTTGCTGTAACTTGCTCTTGAGCTTCTTTGTCAGCTTTTTCAAGTATTTCTGTAATTAATCTTTGAGCCTCTAGTTTTTCTTCTTTAGTTGTTGTTAAATCATCTATAACTTGACCAACTTCTTTTATTACATTACCAGTGAGCCATTCCCATATTTTTTTCATTTGTAAGGAAACATTTTATTTAATTTATCTCTTCTTGCGCTGCAACCGCAGTCTTTACCTAACGCACGATTAGTTCTTTCAACAAAAGCTTTAATGCCTGTGGCCTTAGTTACCTTTTCTATTGAATCGCCTAGTCCTTTTGATTTCATAATTCTAACTGTGTCTACTGCAGCACCATCTTCTTCTAGCCGCTCTGCCTCTTTCGCCAGTCCAGCTTTTAGACCTTGAACAAAATGCTTTTTGTCTTTTATAAGCTTTTGTGCCAACTTTAACATCGCATTTAGTTACTGCGGTTTTTAATTTACTTCCAGGATTATCTTTTTTATATTTTTCAACGCCCTTTTGCGTCATTCCACCACCAGCCGCCGCTCCTTCTTTAGTTTTAGAACGAACCTCATTATAGTAACCCTTTGACTTTTTGCGCGAAGGTGCATCTCCTTTTTTAAACAAAGGGGATCTTGGAGTCATTTGGAATGCCATAATTTATTTTTTAGAACCTGATTTTCTCATTTTAAATCTACCTTGCTTTTTTAGCATTTTTACTCCACTGCCTTTAGCAGATTCTTGAAGTTTTTTCTGCATATCACCGAGAGAACCTAAATTTTCAAATAAACCTGAACCTTGAACTCTTACATTTTGAAAAGCATCATTGCTAAGTAAAGAAGAAAATGAACTAACCTGACCTTGATTGCCAGGGGGTGGGGTTGAGTCGCCGTCTTTTCCTGCAAATTTTAAAAACGGCTGCGTGAATTCATCCACGGTTTGAGTGCCCTCTGGCGCTTTTACAGGTTGCCCCCCTCTTGTTCCCGCTTGCAGGTCTCTGCCGTACTCCATACGCTTTGTAACATATGGATTACGCATACCCGTCGTTTGCTGAGTCACGTTGTCAAATTGAGCTATTTGATTTTGGACTGCTTGTGAAAAATCTGCTTCTCTATCTTTATATCTGGTATATTTTCTGTACCCAGGCTCGCCCGGTTTGGGAGGAGTAAATACGCCATCTTTAGTTCTTTTATTTATAAAACTTTGGAGCCGATCTTTCGCCTTGGCTAACTTGTTCTTCATTTGACTTGTTATCCTCCTCTGCGCTTTATTTAATCTACTTCCCGCTCTACTTTCGGGCGACGTCATTAAGTCTATCGACGAGCCTCTTTCTTCTTTAGAAAGAACTGGATCTGAGGAAACATTAACGTCTCCCTCTTTCTCTGTTCTTAAGCCCATCTCTCTTTCTCTTTCTTCAATTTCCTCTTGAGTCATATTCTTAAGCTTCTGACAAGACTCTCTAGTGTCAATAATTTCTCCTTTTGAATTTGTTTTGCATTGGTCATCGGCCGGCGTTACGGTTTCCTTTGGAGCAGTACCAACCCCTGTTGTATTTTGAAGGTTTCCTTTTCCGTCTTGGGTTTGGCCGCTACCTGTCATTGTATCATCTCCAGGTCCATTATAACTTTCGCGCCCATCTTTTTTCTTTTTCTTTAGCATGGAAGATCTAACTTCCATCATACGCCTTGTAATTGGTTTGTTGTATGTCATAATTGTTATTTTTATCGGTCCATGCCTATGCCACCATATTTATCAAATTTGTCAGCGTTGTCTGCGGCGTCATCCGTGCCTTTTTTAAATTCTTTTCCTGCGTCAATAAATTTTTTACTGCCGTACATGCCTTTAAGGTCACTGACAAGATTAGCCATATATTTAGCAATAGATGCGCTTTGCATATTTTTGCAAACTGATGCAGATGCTCTTTGTGTAATTGGTGTTGCTTTCATTGTTTAGTTATTATTTTTTTTCTTTACTGTATGCTTCTTTTTCCCACTCAAAATCGCCACCCTCTGGCCCTGATTTTCCTGTTTCCATAGATATTATTTGCCCCGCTTCTCTTTTGTAAACCCTTGATGGGGACTTTGTATCTTTTTTCCACATAACCATATCATTGGTATAAGCTAAGCGCCATTGGTCCATTTGCTCCTGGTGTTTTTTTTCGTGCTCCGTTGCTTCTTTCTTTTGGGTGTCTGTTGCGCTAGCGCTAACAAAAATGGTTCCGTCTCTATTTGCCTCACCTAAAATTCCCTCCCCTAAGTCTTTTTCAAAAACAGGGGTACCGTAAGTAGAAAGCTCTTCGTTAATGCCGAACAGCTCTCCTTTTGATTTTAGCTTAAAGCCCATAGTCTATTAAAATTATTTTTTCTTTTTCTTTTTATTTTTATTTTTATCTTTACCCACTCCATAGTAGCCGCTAGCGTAATTTTTAGCCATTGAAGCTTTTTCTTCATCTTTGGCTGCGGCTTTTTCTTTTTTAGTTTTAACTTTACCTTTAGCTTTTGATTTTGCTTTAGCTTTAGCTTTTGCTTTCGGCGTAGATCTACTAGAATAACCCGAGCCAGAACTTCTACTTACAGGCTTAGATCTGACAGGCTTAGCTCTTAAAGCCCTTGTTTTTTTAATGCTGGTCAA
>Ga0181418_1000491_pt1 | contig 13345 bp, 17 predicted proteins | sample 41SPOviralmetaG_FD_130143 | JGI IMG/M metagenome (GOLD analysis project Ga0181418, IMG submission 130143) | Marine viral communities from the oligotrophic San Pedro Time Series (SPOT) site, San Pedro Channel, CA, USA - 41 SPOT_SRF_2013-03-13 | ecosystem: Environmental > Aquatic > Marine > Strait...
TTACATGACTGAACTAAGTCTTGCGTTCCGTAAGCATTGTCTAATGAATATAATCCACTTAATGTTTCATCACATTCGGGACAACGGGTAAGTGTTCCGACTACGGCTTCAAAGGTTTCCGCACCATACTTTTCTTTTAATGCTTTCATCTTTTCTTCTTGTCGGATTTTATCTTCTTTCAAGTATTTTTGCCGTTTTACGCCTTCTCTTCTCAACGCTTCACTTTGCGATACAGAATCATAAGCGAGCATATATTCAGTAGCCACCCATTTGTATTCCCCAAAAGAAGGAATGTCAATAGTGAACTCTTTGTATTTTTGGTTTCTTGTTCCTTGAACAAACCTTCCTTTAGGATATATGGCTTTCAAATTAGAAAAGAACTTAAGCGTGGTTGTTTCAGTATTGAGAAACATTTCTGTTTCACCTCTATAATTACGATTATATTTTGTTGTTTTAAGGTGGGTTAAATCGGGAATTTTTAATACCCAAATACTGCTTTTTGAATCCCTACGCTTTAGTGTAGGTATAGTAGGATTATGAAGGCTAAGTCTTGCACCTACTAATAATTTAGGGATATTTTCTTGACCTATTTTTTCAGCGACATGATGATACAAAGGCATCTCCGAACCATCATCAAAATAAGTAGGGGCTACTTGGTATGTTTCTCTCACCCATTCAATGAACTCATATTCCCATTTTGCTTCTTCATACTTGGCTTTTTCATAATCCTCACGGTCAAAAAATTCCATCATCGTCATGTTTCCTCTTGGGTGTGGCTTATTTTGAGTCCTCGCATAATAGTCATTTATATTTTCATACATACCCATTACAGGGAATGAACCATCTCCACCTGTATAAATTTTCATACCTGCAAAATTAATTTCGGCAATATCGGTGTCTTTTGAGCCGAGATTGACTCCATCCTCCATCCAATCTAATTTCTTTTCTAAATAATCCTCATGAACGATTGTATAACCTATAATATCAGCCTCTTGACTTATGCTGTTAATATCATATTTTCCGTTTCGCCATTGATTACCCATACCCATAATCCTGTTGTTCCACGCTAAGGATTCTCCAATTTTATTAGTAGTAATTGACTGATTAGGGGATTCTTTTTCTTCCGCATTAAACAATTCACTTTCAACAAATGATGTAAAATCATCGTTGTTTGCATTTTGATTCATGGTTTCAGCAATAGCCATTGACTTTTCTTCAAATGTTTTTGCATCACCGCCAATCAAAACCTTGTAAGCGTAATTTACAAAATCCTTATCATTTAGGTTTTGTTGAACGGCCTCAATAACCCATTCGGATTCAAAAGATTCAGCATTCTTGTCCCAATAAACATTTCCGCCAATTGAACCTCGTCTTTCATCATCACACACTTCACAGCGTTGGCCGTATTCAACCGAAGCCGTTCCATCATCGTCAAGCCCATAATCATTTCGGATATAAGCATTAGACCATGTGCAACCTTCGCTACAATCTTTCTTTGAAGGTATTTCAAATCCAAAGAACTCAAGAACCTTATCATTTAGGCTAAACCAAATTGTATGTATGTTCCCCGTTTTTTCCCCATATATCCTTCTATCTCCGTCAGTATCAAAATATATTTCTTTAGGATTGAACTTTCTTTTTAACCAATCCTCTATTCCTTTTCTTTTTTCACCTATTAACCAATTGCCTTTTCCATCCCCATTTTTACTTTGTAGGTGCATATTCAAATCGTAACTCATTATCTTTTTGTATAGTGGATAAGACAATTGCGAACCATCCCACCCATAATCATACAAAGAATCTATTTGTATCTTATATTCTTCGCCATCAATAACAACGACTTTATTTTCGGGAATTGTTTGGGTTTCCGCATAAAATGGTGAATAATGAGGGTCTAAATCGTTTTTGTATTCCTCCATCCATTCTTTGTAGCAAGGAACACACACTAATTCACCATTAGCCATTTCATACTCAACGGTTTCATCACCATAGACTTCTTTTTCATTCCCAATTACATTCCAACAATGACGACAGGAAACCATATCCTCTTCATCATATTCGGCATTCTTTTCTAATGCTTTGTAGCAAGCACACTTCGGGGCTTTAGCGGAACATTCCATAGGTTCGGGGGCTTTCATGCAAGCGCAAGGTTTGGCTTCGTCAGCACCGCAACAACATGAAGTCTTGCTAAGTGTTTCAGCACTTTTACAACCGCAAGTGCCACACATAGTTATGAATAACCATTCTCGCTATCTAAGCGTTTGCTTTTCAAGGTGTAAGACCTGCTTCGGCTCGCAATCGGGCGGTCAAGTCCTTAGTGCTTTGAATGTAGGCATTCCATTCTGCTTGAACATACTGTTCATCAGCCCAATTAACGGCTTCTTCCCAATCTCCAATTTCCACCCAATCATCAAATTTTCCGTCAATGTAGCGTGTAATTTTGATTTCGGGCGTTTCCGAATAAAGGTAATCATAGTCCTCTTCATTCATCAAATGTTCAACGGAATCTCTTGCGTCTTGAATACAAATCCAAAGAGGCATTTTTATGCCGAAAGGAGATGAGGTGCTACATGAATAACCTCTTTCATCCCATGACATTTCCCATATATATTCGGTGTCGGTTCGTTGTGCTTCGGTAATCACTTCTTCGCTCATGTTTCATCCCATGAGCCACTACTACTTAAGTATTACTCCGCTTTAATCTCTTCTTCCGTTGGAGTCGCATTAAAGTCTAAGTCGCAAACATCATTGTCGCAAAACCTTTCAATAATAACTTCTTCGCCTTTAATTCTTCCAAAAGACAATTTGCCTACTGCATCATTCATAGTATTATAGGTTTCAACATCAATCTCTTCATACGGCATTTGAGGGTATGCGCCGTAATCTAATTTCGGCAAGAAAGAAATACCTTTTAATTGGTATTGGTAAATATCTAAAGCATTAGCAATTTGAGAGCCTTCGGTTTCGGGATTAAATGTAACTGTGCATGACACTTGATTATCCGCCCACCATTTTTGAGCCAATGCCGCTAAAGACAATTGTTCCCACATTGAAACATTAGAAAGAGTTCGGACACCCTCTCCAATATCAACAGGGATTGATACTACTAATGTAGTGGTTTCGCTTCCGAAAGCAGGTTCAATGTTATACCCTGCCTTTTCTAATGCAGGTAATAGATTGCTATTGATTCCTAATCGCATCCTTCTAATGTAATAACGAGATTCGGGGAAATGGATTCCCGGTGTTGAACCTGCGAGTAGTGAAACAGTTCCCGAAGGCTTGATACTTGTTGTCTTAATTGAACGAGGAATTGCCATCCAATCGGAGTATTGTTCGTCAAGGTCTTGAATATGGTGATAACCTGCATCCATCCATTCTTTGAGATTTCCTACGCCTTTATTCGCAATAAATTGAGCAATACCCGACATAGAGCAACCAATTCTTCGGTTTCTCAACATAACACGGTTTGTTTCCGCCCAATGAGTCTTACCCAAAGTTACGGTCTTTGCATACAAATAAGCATATTTCAGCGTATTTTTGTAATCTTCAAGTGATTCATGATTGTTTGGGAATGTTTCAACAAGACAACATAATTCATAAGACTCTAATGTTTGCTCAAGACAAGGGTTGCCTCCTTTGGCCCTATGGTCTTTGAAATCGGGTGCGTCAGCCATTCTTCCGTAGTCTTTCATATTTCCTAACCATGCGTAGCCGGGTTCTCCATTATAACGGACTCTTTCAGCCGATGGCTCATAATCCATCCCCAATTCAGCAAAGATTGAATTATTTGAAGTCCAACCATATTCGGCTCGGTGTGGGTTCACTTCATAATTCTTTAAGTCTAAGTATTCTTCGTTATCGGGTTCTCCGAAAACAATTTCAGCAGTTCTTCGCACATTCCCTGCAACAACACATTTTCCAATTAGATTCATAATATCAACAATTGATGTAATGCTAATGGGCTGTCCGATTTCATTATCCAAAATTGAAATACACTTTTCATGCAATTCAATCAATGGTTTAGGGCCGCTTGATTCTCCACCGAAGCCCTTGATAGGAACTCCTTCGGCTCTAATCTCCGAATAGTCAAATTCAACCTTTGCAGTCCCTAATGAATATGAATCAAGTAATGCTCTCAATGATTCAAGCCATCCCTCTCTTGTATCGGGAATTGTAATCTGTTCAACCTTGCGAGATTCATTAGGACCCTTAACCATAAGGCTGTTTGCACCCTTAGTGTCAAAGCCAACACCGACTCCGAGCATTGAAGCATCCATCAAGAAACAAAATGGTTTAGAAAATTCACTACTCATACTTTCTGTTGAAACGAAAGCGCAATTATTTAATGCCGCAAACAATTTCTTTTCTTCTGTAATCGCAGTCCCCATAGCCCAAAGCCCTCTTCCCGGAGGCAAGAACTTCATGTTAAAAATACGGTCATACATTTCTTGAGCCGAATGTTGGGCTTTCCATGCGTTCCATCCAAGACCATGAGCATCAATATGTCGCTTTTGCATATTAAATGTCCCTTCAACGACTCTTTGAACGGTTTCCCACCATTGTTCATTTTTACCATCGTCTTTCAAACGAGAATAAGTCCTTTGATAGACTAATTCACCAAGACCATTAAAACCAAATGGTGCTTTCTTTCTCTTGTATTTAGATACGAAATTTTCGGATAATTTGAAATTACTCATGCACTCACCATTCAACGAAGTAGCCTTTGTTTTAGGGACTATCTAATTGTTCGCCCCATCTCAAAATTATGGTTTCAAGACCCATCGGGATTAACGATTTCTTGAATCTTACGGAACATCGTTTCATCTTTCTTAGAAGGGGACTTAATCACTTCAATTTGAGTATCATTACGGAAAATCTGTGCTAACTGTCGGGGGGTCGGAACTTCTTTTCTTCCTGTGTCCTTCAATCGGACAATAATTTGCCGAGCCGTTAATTCTTCCATAACGCCCATGACTTTTTTACTTGCTTCAAACATATTTGGCTTCTTTGTTTTTGGTTTCGGTTTCATAATACTCACTTCAATTTTTTGTTCTCGTTGCTATCCATGACTTGATATTTAATTTTTCAAATACCCATTCACATTCTAAAGGTGTGTGTTCATTACCACCTTTAATGAAAATACTTGTCTTTGCACCACTTGTTGAAAGTGTGTTGGCGAAATTCTCTTTTCCTAAAAGGATTTCTTGATTGTCCCCTTCTTTCTTGTCAAAGTGCAAATCAATTTCATTCAATTCCGCCTCCATGACTCCATCATCAGTCTGTGCATGAAATTTAACTGCCTTATCATCCAACATTAGACTAAACACATCGGTTTTACCTATGCTCGTCATAAATGCCTTAATTGATTTGTAAGGCAGTCTTGCAGACCATAAGGCTTCAATTGTAGGTGTCTTATGTCGCTTCATCATACTTGACTTCAAAAGCCTTAACTTTCTTTTAACACCACATGATTCAAGCCATAACCATGTAGGTTCTTCTAAATCATATTCAATTAAAAGTGTATGCTTGTCTTTAACAGTCATTCCTTTCGTCATGTCTTTTATGTGATTTACAATAACGCCGAACTCAACAGCATTCTCTTCAAGGAACTCATAAGAAATCATATTTTCAGCAGGGATTCTAATGTCAATTAACCTATAACCGTTTGAATCCATTAACTTTGTTCTCAATCCTTCTTTCTCAAAGAAAATCAAAGCCATATCGTTTGTATTTTCCATAGCCTTAACAAAAGCCTTCGCTAATTTAACATCTAATTCCGCTTTCATACTAAGTCCTCCAATTTCATTTGTTTTGATTCCGACCTTTTCCTTTGACGGATTAAAGGCTTTTCACCTTGAGAACCCCATTCCTTATTCAAAAACGCCTCAACATTAATCCATGTTTTACCCTTAACTATGCCTTCGTCTTTAGCCTTATGCCAATTACTCATCATGTCTTTCAAGTTATCAAAAACACCATAGATTTTCTTACACTTTTCACGCCCAATTCCCGGTAATGTTTGTAGCAAATTATGATGTGCATTCCTACTTGACTTAACAGCCGTTACAGGGCGAACAAAATGTCCTTGAGAATTGTCCTCCAACCTCAATTTGAAAGCATTGATATACCTTGCCGTTTCCATAATTGAATCTGTAAATACAACAGGCAATACTTCAACGGAAAGCCTATTCAAAAATGCCCTAAAATGTCCCCAATCATCGGGATTAGGTGCATAGAAATCACTTGGGCGACCTTCAACAATTAGTGCATAATTATCATGTAATTCAATCATACGGCTAATTTGGTCTTGTAGTCGCTTAGATTTCCACGCATTGAGTCCATCTCCCCATGTCTTTCTTTCAAAAATCCATGTGTTGTCGCCATCATTGTCTTTAATCAAAACATCTCCGACTTCTAAACGAACCTTTTCTTCAGCATGAACCATTGAAGGCAATAACTCTCCCTCATTAGAATCAACAGTTATAGAAAACGCCATGCTAAATTATTGTCCGAAGGCATATCTAAAGGGTTGGGTTCAAGACCTTAACAAGAAACCATTGACCCGAACCACACTTTATTGTCATTCGCAAGACCTACTGCATCTTCGTCTTTATTGTCAGCAATACAATACAATTCATAACCTTGTTTTGTCATGTGAAAATCATTTGCTCTCAATTTTTTCAAAATTTCTTTATCCCTCTTGCCTAATTTCTTTTGCCATTTATTAAATGCCCTAATGATTTCATTTTTGAAATCAATGATTGTTCCTTCACTAATTGAAGGGTTGCGGCGGTTCGGGTAATCCCAATACTTGCTACGCCCATATTTGTCATATCGCTCATCAAGAAGATACCATCCCCAAATCCTACGACTTTTCATACTCCTACTATCAACATTGTTTCTTTTTGAAAATTCATTGATAAATTTATCGCCTAAAATAACCCCTTCAAAATTGAAAATCCAATTTTTTAACTTATTCAATTCAGTATCGGATAAGAAGTGAAAATAGTTAATGTTCGCTCTCCAACATTCATAAAGTGTGCATGAATAACCACTACGCCCATATCTATCTCCTAAATCCTCTTGAAGCATACTAAATTTTCGGTTGATTATGCTTTTTATATCGTCAGCAGACATTTTGCTAATGTGTTGGCCTTTTTTACGCCAAACAATTTCGGCTTCATCAAATGCACCGCCCATAAAATGTAATTGTTCTTTTTACTATCTAAGGCTTGGTTTGGTTTCAAGACCGCAAATAACGCAAGTAATTTTGTAGCCATCATCAACCTTAGTTAATTGCTTAATAGCATGAACGCAATTCGGAGGAATAACATAATTTGTAAAATAACGGAAAGGCATAATCCCTTATTATAAGAAGGCTTATTTATATGTTTTGTATGAAGCATTAAATACTTGAAAAAAGAAGTAGTCTTTGGCTGAATAATATGGTTGATGAATTCCGAATTAATGAAAAAATGATTGATGATGCAATTGACTTAGTAAAAGAAGATGCAGAAATGGAACACCGAATGCTTTATCACATTTTAACTTCTATCCGTGAAATGGGCTATCGTTGGAGAAGCCCTTACAAAGTAGTTCTTTTGGGAGATAACGAATTAGAAGCCGAGTATGAAGATGATTATGCACATTACTTAGATTTGAAAGCCCAAAGAAGAAAAATTACTTGGGAACAATACAAAGAATTACACGGACTTGACTCGGAGGAATAATTATGAACTGTCCTATTTGCTCAACAAAATTTAGTGCGAAGCCTATGAACTTAAAAGACGACTATTATGACTGCGGGTGTGGCTATTCAGTTAAGAAAGATAGTGCCGAACCTAAAACAGAATCTAAATCTTTCAAATCGGGCATTGTTAAACCAATATAATGATAGTCGGGTGTGCTTTCATAAAATAATTCTTTCTTTTTACGCCTTTCTTCATACTTTGGTTGGACTTGCTTCGCCCAATAACTCGCATTAGGCTTGAGAACACTTAAGCCCCAATACTCAATGATTACAGGTTTAGAAATACCATTTTGAGGAAGCAATACCCAATCGGGATTTACAATCTTTCCTTTATGGATTTTAACAGGCGGTTCATAAATTGCATACCAACCACTACGGTAAAGCCAATTGTCAATTTTCCTCTCGGATTCGGACTTGACTTTATTACCACATTTTGTTTTTAGCAACGACTGTTTAGCCATCATTAAAGAATTATATTTCTTGTTATCTAAAACCTTACTCAAGTGGTGTATCAATACCCATCTCACCAAGAGTCCATTTTAGAGTCTTAATGACCCCTTCTAATGCCTTCTTATTCCTTGCGGCCTCCTTCATACCATACTTGTCTTTATTCTTCTTAGAATGATGATAAAATAATATCCATTGATTCATCTTTGCTTCAGCCTTGATTAACATAGATTCAATCTCATCCCAAGAACGATTATATGTCCGATGGAAAGAGTCTTGGTGGTCGCCCATTGTCGCCATAACCTATTCTTGATTTCTTCTGTTATTTATAACTTTGCCTTTTATGGGAAATCAATTTACGGTATTCGGGAGTTCGGGCTGTCCGTCACCAAAAGGAAGTCGCACTAATCGCTTCCATTTGAGGGCTTTATTGTAGTAATCATCAAATATCAAATATCCCGATATGTCAAACGCTTGAGTCAATTTCCGAACTTGCTCACTATTCATTTTAACATCATCACCATTTTCTAAAGAAACCCATGCCGAACCATATTCTTTTTTACACTTAGAAATACTCCAAGCATTTTCTTCTCTAACACTTCTTGTCTTGCTCGCTAATTCAACAGGACTCTTTGCATAATAGATTCTAAATTCATCCAACGGAATATCCTCCAATTTCTCATAAGAATTCAATAATTTAGTCGTTTTTGCTTTACCCAAGTTAGGAACGCCCGGTATGCTATCGCTTGCATCACCTACTAATGCCTTCCAATCCGCATATTGATGAACCGTAACTCCTGTCAATTCTTTTACATCTTCAGCAGTAATTTCTTTTTTGAAATTATGAAGCCTTACATTAGGATAACGCAACATTTGAAACAAATCAGTATCAGCCGAAAGAATCACTACTTTGTAGCCTTGAAGCAAGTATTCCATACACTTCTCCGCTATCAAATCATCAGCCTCTTTGTATTCATCATAAAGTGTTAGCCAACGAGAACCTAAATCATCTAATTCTAAACCTGCTTTAGTAAAAATCTCTCTTGTGTCTTTGCCTGTATGCTCACTTGCTTTGACTTCAAGACCCTTGTTCCTTCCCGATTTATATTCATCATAAATAGCACCTCTTAATTGTCGGCCTTTGATACCATCAAAACAAAGAACCGCTTCGCAAGTCTTATCATATTTAGGGTTGGATTTCATACGGGACATGACTACTTCGCAATAACCAATGTCGCCCTTTATCGCCTTATTAGATTTGTATTGAAATTGAAACCAATTCGTCTTATTGGTCTTGTAAGAACGCCATGCCCTTTTCAAAGTCCCTCTCGGACTCCAATGCTTCTTTTGACGGCCAACAAAATATCCCGAATCAATGAGAATCTTTGTTTCATTATTCGTCGCCAATGACACCACTAATTCTTTATAGTCATTGATTGTATCTAAATGTAATGAATGAAAAGGTGAAGGCGGTGACAGGGGAACGAAACCCTTTGGCAACCTTCGGTGTTAATGATGGCCGAAACCACCATCCCCACAGGAGAGATAACACACTTTAATGCCGATGCTCGCAACGGTTTGACAGGAGGGTATCGCCCCGTCTTGAGCAATTATAGGTTGTCTTAACGGGTATTTATACCTTTACATTTTGAACCCAAATTAACACTTCTCTATTTTCGGGTGCATCATAGAACGCCATAGCCTCTTCGGAAATAACTCCTTGAACTCTTTTGGGTATTTTATCCAAATTAGCAATAGATTCAACCGTATAACCGCAAGAATAACATGAAATGTAATCATAACCGAAATCCGCACTAACTTTCACCTTAGACGAATTACAGGATTTACAAGTAGGTTTGTTGGATAAACATTCACTACAAATATGCCCTGTTGAAAATTGAAGGCTCGTTGATAGGGATAATCCTAATCTTTTACATTCGCATGAATCGCAAAGTGGTTCAGTCATAACTCTTAATTGAGTTAATCACTATTTAATCGTTCACTTGCTCAACAAATTCTTGAACAGGCATATACGGATGATAAAGAATCATTCCTGTTCCGCAAAGGTTACACTTCCTGTAATCAACAACCCTTTCAAATGTAGCATCTTTAGGGTCGGGTTCAATCCGAAAGCCCTTGCCTTCAAAAGTTCCACCGCATACTTCGCAATTCATTTATCTCATCTCCGAATGTTCTTTACAACAATAAAATGTTGTTCCTGTATAGCGACCATGAACCACCGTATCAACGGCAACCCAACCGACTACATGATTATGGTTGAAGAAACCCTTCGCACCATGATTATATTTATCGCAATTCTCAAATCCGCACTTCGGCATAGTAGTCCCTATCCGTAAGACCTATTTAACCATTTTGTAATGAACTTCCTTTCTTCGGTTGTTTAACTTGGTTTCCTTTAGTAGCAAACCTCTTTGTAAATAACGAATCGTTGTAAATTGAGCAAATTGTTGCCGTGTTGGGATTTGAGATTTAATACCCATTGACCGCATCTCATCATAAAATTCATTGTATATTTTGCTGAAAGGAACAAATTCCTCATGCAATCCAATAACTTTCTCAAACGCTTCATACCATTTATACTGCGGCCTATTATTTACCATGAACCTTACTCTCCAAAAACGACTTTATTAAATCTTGGTTTCAATGACTTGTTGAAAGGAATACTCTTGTCAATTATTTCAAAGTGATTTTTGCCGTTGATTTTCATTTTCCGAACATTTTCAAAATAATAAAACATATTGTTGAAATTAGTCGCTCGGCTTCCTATTTTGCTCTCGCCAAATAAATCTCTCGCATTATGAATAATTTGCGTTGAAGTTAATGGCTCATCCCATTTCCTCAAAATATAATATGTCAAACATAATTCTCTTGAATTGCGACCATGACGCTTCTTTTTGCCTAAATCTGTATTCTTTGAAAGAACCTTGATTCCTCTATTGGCTTGATTTGCACACGGCTTACTACAATACTTAAACATTCTTTCCGTATTAGGGGCTTTTAGTTCGGGACTGTCGCAAACCAAACAAAGTGAATTAGGTCTTGTTTTATGTTTGTTTCTTTTGACTTTGTTATGAGTAACTAATTTATCAAATACTTTTTCTGTTTCTTTTTCAATAGTCTTTACAGGTGTTTCCGATTCAATCCACTTGTTAGACTCAACATCAAATACCCAATCTTTCGGCATACTTAGAGTTAATACAAACAATGTATAAATACTTTTGCTTATTTATTCTTGACAATTAGCCCTACTGCGAGTAATGCGGCAGGTATTAACAATAATGGACTAAATGTAGGTGTTGGCTCAACAATTGGAGGGTCTGCTAATGCACCTCCGTTTCCATCATCTTCGGGATATTTACATTTTCCTGTGAAACCTGTTGAATCTGTATTTGCTTTTTCATCATAATTTGTAGCCGTAGGGTCGGTGCAACCCCTTACTACTTTACCCACCAAATCTTCGGCTGAAGGTGATTCTTCAAATGGTCCGAAAGTAGTAGTAGGAGGCATTACTGCACCATTATAAGTTACAATAGGAGTTCCGCTACTTTTCGTTAAACCATCATAAACAGGCCGTATTTGAAGTTCGGGTGTATAATCATAAACATAAGTATAACCGTAAAATTGACTTTCTCCTTGAGTCTTTTTTCCGCAAGCATCTTCTATAACTTCATAAGCCTCAACAACGATAACTAATTGTTGGCCGTTCTGTTGCCCTAAGACTCCCCGACTATTTTCATACTTCTTTCTATAATTCATTTCCGTTGTAGTTCCTAAGCCTTTGTTATGATTATCAACCAATGTCATTAATCTATCACTTAATCCACCATAACCTGCTCTTGAATCCGCAGGGGTTGAGTTCTTAAATGCCGAAGAAGTAATTCCCGATGATTCTTCCCATGTATAAGACTCTCCATTAGAAAAAGAATAAACAATTTTTTCAACCGAACCACTACAATTACTTGTATAATTTGTTTGAGTAATACCGAACTGTGTTCCGTCGCAAGCAACCTCCGTCTTGTAAGTAAATGATGGTTGTTGCATCATAGTGCAATTAGGAACATAACCTGCTTCTAATTCAGCCATAGCACTATCAATAGCAGTCTTTGAGGCCGCATTTGCTGAATCATAACTTGCTTTATTTGAACCCCATGTAAATGTAGGTGTGGTTTGAGTCCATGCTACGGTCTTTTCCCTTGCACCATTTACAGCACACCTTGAACTTGTGCAAACCTTTTCAATTGTTGATACAAAATATGAATCCACTTGATTGTTAGGAAGGGTTTTTCTAAAGAATTTCCTGTTTGATTCAAAACGCACATCATCACCAAAGGTTTTAGATTTCTTTGAATAACCTAAACCCAAAGAACTTTCATAGAATTGACAAGATGTATCTAATGTTAAGGCGGTTGAATCATAATTTGAAGAATTAGAATCGGTGCAACCTGCATTAGCCGATTCATGAATGTCCCTATATGTGTGCCAACCATTATATTGACCTACTGATGTATTCAATAAAACAAAACCGGGATTATTAGGCAATACGCAACGACTATCTCCATTGGCTTTAAGACCATTCAAATGTCTTTTCATAGCCGTAATTTGATAACTCGTTGGCGCACTTGAACTATCCCATGAATACCATTGATAACCGCCATTAGGATTATTTTTCCATATTTGATAAATGCGATAATTGTTTGCACTATCTTCATAGACTTTTTGAAAATAAGAACTGTAATTATTATTGTAACATGAATTGGCCGTTGAAGGATTGCCGCCACCGCCACCTTGTTGTCCTTGTTGTTGGCCTCCCTGTTGCTCAAATACCGTTGTTTCAGCCATCATACGGACAAGACTCTTGCCGATAGGCGAATCAAAAGGACTGAACATATTTAACCATTAACAGTCTAATTATCTAAAGAAGTGCATACACATTCTTCCGCATCCATATCAAATCCGCACACTTCGCATAAATTAGGCATGGTTGAATTGTAATATGTTTGACTATCTATGCTTTCGTTTCTTCAAGTAGCCATTCAATTTCTCGCAAATATAAATCAAATAATAGAAAACAAATCATGCAAGGTTGCGGCGAACAATCGCACACTTTGAGATATTTTCGCATAAAAA
>Ga0181418_1000493_pt1 | contig 13328 bp, 17 predicted proteins | sample 41SPOviralmetaG_FD_130143 | JGI IMG/M metagenome (GOLD analysis project Ga0181418, IMG submission 130143) | Marine viral communities from the oligotrophic San Pedro Time Series (SPOT) site, San Pedro Channel, CA, USA - 41 SPOT_SRF_2013-03-13 | ecosystem: Environmental > Aquatic > Marine > Strait...
AAAATGTTTTAGTGTCAAACAAATTGTGTATTTTTTTTAATTTCATTAGGTAATGCTAGTAATGCAGTCCAAAAAAAGCCACCCGGAGGTGGCTAGGTGCTGACACTCCTGCCAGCTAACTCAAGGGATTACTACGGCCCTTTAGTAAATGCTAAGTTAGTTTGAGTTATTTATTTTGTCAAGTTACTCTAACTCTAACTCTGGAATATTTGGTATGCTTGGCATCTTTCCAATGTTCTCTATTGCTCGCTTCTTTGCTTTATATTCCTTGATACGCTTTTTGCGTTTGTAGTCTGCACCTGCACCAAAATGTTGGCTATATATCTTACCACCAATTGGAATATTCTTCTCAATAATTCTACCTGCTTTATCAAAATCTCCACTTAATGATGACTTGCCTAACTCAAAGACTTCAGTTGCTTTTGGTGGCAAGAACATATCAACCACACCATAGAGTCCATCATCTTTAATTCTATATACTGAGTATCTACTTAGTCCAAATAGGGTAAGAATTGCATCTGCTGCTGCACCTGCCACATTCTCTTTCTTTGGAACTTGATCTCCTGTCATGCCAGGCTTGTCATCTCTATCAAGTAGGTAGTCTTTAAATAAGTTATTTGCAGTCATACCACCACCAAACAGAACAGACAATCGTATGCCTTGCCTCATGCCATCACGAATTTCGTTTGCATTTCCGCTTGCAAGTTTTCTTGTTATATCTCTGCGAGTAGTTTCAAGTTGTTTGAGTGCAAAACTTTTAAGAAAGTATGCAGGTCTTGCACCAGGATTCCTTAGATAAAACTCTGAATATTCTGACAATGATATAGGCTGCGTCTTTGCAAGTTGTGAGAATAAATATGTTTTAACATTAGGATCATTTGCATCGCCACGCTTGAGGGCATCTAGGAATTTCTTTGTTTCTGACCCGTAGTATTCTGACATCTCCTTTGCAAAATCTTGGTACTCTTTGGATCTAACATTAGCAACTTTCTTACGAGCTTTTAAAAAAGCACCATTCAAGTTGGACTCTTTCATTAGTTCATCCATGCGTTTAAATTGCACTGCACCAAGTGTCTTTCTTAAAAGTTTATTAGTAACTTCTTTGGCTACCCCAAACTTACCTTTTTGCGATTGAGACAATGGATCGGAAAACTCTTTTGCAATATCATCAAGTCCCAGGTCTTTAACTGTTATTCCTTTTTTAGCTAAAGTTTTAGGTGCAGTTGTTAATGTATTTAAAGTACCATTACGATATGCATTAAGCATAAATTCTGATGCCTGTGTTATCGTGGATATTGGATTACCAATACTTGTAAGGTACATACCATCCCTATAAAGTTGTGCTACCTGCCCAATGGATTGCTCACCACCAGATAAACGAGCATCAATGAGTTCATTTATTTTTACAGCATCCGCATCTGCCACTTTACCTCTTTGGTTTAGCTTGGATAAAAGTTCTGTGTATCCCTCGACACCTTTTACTTCTCCTGTAAATCGATTTTTTGCAACCCGGTAGGTTACATTGTTTATATAGTTCTGTATGTTTTCCTCAAGCCCACCATAGAATGGAAGTATATCATCATCAATTTTATCAATGACACGATTCTTCATAAAGCCTGGTGTACCATCTCCTGTGTACTTAGTTCCTTCTAGGTATTTCCTTATTGCTTCACGCTCTTCAAATTGTGTGAGTGGTTTTGGATTGGTGGGCAATGCGCCACCTTGAGGTACTTTGTTTTTATCTAAGTATGCTTGGTTGATTGCTTTATCAATTTCAGATTTTGCATCCACTCCAATATGCTTACGATACCCATCATAATCTTTCATTATGCGTGGCAGATAATCTTTTCTGTAAGGTACATCTATACCATTATCTGTTGCTAATTTATGCAAGTCATCAAAAGTTTGACGCAGATCATCAAATTGACGCTTCATGCCTGGTAGCTTTGTATTATATCTTTGAATAACACTATACACTTCAGATGTATCGCTGTTTAATGCGTGCTTAGTTAAAAGTTTTCTATCCGCTGGTTTCATCTTCTTGAGGGATTCCATGAATGGAATTGCCTTATTCATATATTGACCAGCAAGCATGTTTTGATCTAACTCAAACTCATACAATTTGTTTACCATGCGTGGGCTAAGTTCTTCAATTCTTGAACTAATAGGACGAATGGCTTTGTCACTTAGCAGACCTGACTTCTGCATACCTGCATCTATTGTGTTAAGCACCTTCTCAAATGGTTTTGTAACAGCTTCCACCACTTTGTCAGGTAGCTGAATTTGACCTGCACTAGATCCTTGTATTACACCATCTTTTGTAGGTGGTCTAACAACTGCATTTGGTTTTTGCTTGGGTACTGCTTTGTCAATTTCCTGTGCGAGTTCAACCTCACCATTTGGTTTTGCATTCCCTGCCTGCCCACGTGTCTGCCTTAAAGTTTTTACAAATGGAAGCATTACCGCAACATCAAGCCCTGCAAATTCTAATGCATTTTTTAATCTACCAACTGCAAAGGAATCATCCACATCAGATGCAAGAAAGTCAGTAACAGGATTTGCGATTGCAGGAAATTGTTGCACAAGATCGGATAGTCTTTCTTGTTGTCCACTAAATCCTAGACCACCAGATACTCCAGATGCAGTTACAGTTTGTGCCATTGCACCTGCACCCTTTGCTTTCATTATCTGTGTTGCCGGATTAGCAAGTGTCACAAATTGCATAACTCCTTCTGCAAGTAGAGGTACACCTTCTTCGTATGGAATGTTTGCAATATTTTGATCTATCTTTTTTGCAGCTTCGTCATTACCTGCTGCTGCTGCTGCAACTCCTGTAAGTGAACCTATTGCACGCCCCATACCTTTACCTGCTGCCACCTCACCTTGAGATGGTTTCTCGCCAGAGAATCTAGGTCGCACAAGTTTAGTTGCAACTGTACCCATACCTGGGCCATCCATTGCATTGGCTCGTTGACGAGCCTGTTGTTTTGCTTGTTCTCTTTCCTGTGGAGATAATGGAGCTGCACTTATGGTTGGTATGTCTGCCTGTGCTTGCTCTGCTTGTATATTATCCTGTGCTTCTTGTGGCAATGAAGGAGGCATAGGCATTGTTTGTGTGCCACCCATATCAGAGAACTCATTACGCATTAACTCAATCTCTTCAGGCGTTGGTTGCTCGCCTGCAATACGGACTTTCTTTACTCCGTTATCAGTTAGTACGCTAATGACACTCATCGTGTGGTAAGGTCTAAGTCTACTTGTGATTGTAGTTTTTGCCTCAACTGATCTAAGTAAGTAATCTTATCTTCAACTGCTTGATTATAAGGTATTGTGATTGTCTCACCTGTGCTTGGATCTTCTACTTCGTAATCTCCATCTGAGTTCTGCGTGCCTCTTAATTTAGCAACACTGTACTGTTTGATAGTATTATCATTAAGTGCATCTATTGTATTTGTAATTAATTGTGTCTTCTCACCAAAGCGCTCAGAACCCAACTTATTAAGTTTTCCTGTTTTTGGGTCACCCTCATATACATATCCACCAACAATTTTATAATTAGGAAATCCTGGAACAGATGGAATATCGGTAAATTCTTTTGCTTTGTATTGTAACTCAACATCAAAGCCATCTTTGAATTTCTTGAAAGATGCACTTACTCCCTGTGGTAAATCCTTAACTGATTCAACGGCAGATGCTCGGTCATTAAACTCTGGCATCTTGGCTGCCTCTTCTGTCTTCTCAGTAAGTTCTAACTCTTGCCCTTTGATTTCATTTTGCTTTTCTTCTAATGTAAGTTTATCAAGTTCTAATTTATATTCATCAGCAGAACTAAACGCAGCCTTCATTGGATCAATTTGCCTATTTTTAATGAGGTCAATATTTCTATATAAGAATTGTGATCTAGCATTTAAGTTATCAAGAGTCACACCTGAGTTAGGATCTTGAATCATTGACCCTATTTCATCTGCTTCTCTTTCAAGTCCTTCAAAAGCTTTTTCCCTTTGACCTAGCTGTACCTTCTTTAATTCCTGTAACTCATTCTTTGTGTTTAGTTCTTGCTCAAGGAGTTTTTTATTAACTTCGCTAGTTTCTCGTGCAAATTTTTTAGCCTCAACCTTATCCTTCATAGCAAGCTCGCCAGCTAGACCTTTAAGGTCTGCCATACTCATGTCTCCCTTGCTAAACTTTTCTAGTCTTTGAAAATTCTTTTTATCATCTACCTCATTACCTGTGCTGGTAAATGAATCCATGTATTGTGGAAGCATGGCCTCTATCTCACCTGTAAGTTCTGCACGCTTCTCCTTATTAAGCCCGTACTGCTGAATCATGCCACCAATCTGCTTGCCCATATTGGCATACATTTGGCCTTGCGCACGCCCGGCTTCAACAATGGGTCGAGTATCGACCCGTGCAAGCGCTGATCCGTAATTTCCGCTAAAGAATGGTTTTCTTGCCATAATATTTATCTCCTTATTTTTGAATCCATCCACTTACGGATTACTGCTTTCAAGCGTGGTTTATCTGCGATGAAGTTTGCGAAGCGTTCTCCGTAATTCTTGTATAATTTAAAGAACCAAGTAGGTGATTCTAGGAACATCCACATACGAAACATCTTCCATGCTGGATTATGCTCGCCATATACTTCTCTTGCTACCCAGCAATACTTGGCAATCATGCCACCACCAAGTCCACCAAGCGCACTTCCAATACCACTATATATACCAGCAGTCTTAGTTGCATCTGCTGCGACTTGAGCGCCATACATATTCGCTGCGTTAGTTGCTTGGTTTTGTATGTATCCAAGTCCACTCTCTGGATTAAGATATGCAGGGCCAGAGTTTAATCCATAACCTGCCTGTCCGAATACAGATTGTCCGGCTTGCAAGCTTCCACCACCAGAGCGTCCAAGTATTGCCTGGAATGGATCAAGTTGTCCTTGGTTCTCAAGTTGGGATACTCGTGATGCTGCATCTAAATATCCAAGCAATCCTTGTTGCCTTAATGATTCACGCAATTTCTCGGCATCCATTTGTGATGCCACGTTAAATTGGTCTGCCTGCATGGAACGAGTATTATCACTTGTCTGTATACCTGCTTCCTGTCCAAGTACAGATTGTGCAAATCCTCGGTTCTGCATTCTACGCTGGTTGTCTTCAGCAACCCTTGCCTCTGCTTCTGCGATTGCACCAGATTGGTCAAATGTTCTGCCCATCATGGTGGAGCGTGCGCGTGCAGCCTCTGCAATTTGGCGTTCCTCACGATCTGTTAGTCCTTGTCCAAGTGCTTCTTCTGCATCGGTCATCAAGCCTGCTCTTAGGGCATCTGCTTGTACACCTTGAGATTGAATTTTTGTGGGATCGGAAATGCCCACTTCTCCAAGCAGGTTATCTTTTTGTTCCTCAATTAAATCTTTTGCCCCGGTAAGTGCGGATGTAGTACCAGGTTTATAATCCTCCATGATTTGACCAAAGAGTGGTTCTAAACGAGCTACATCTTGTAGGTCTGCTTCACGCTGGCGTGATAGATTACCACGTTGTATATCTTCTGCCATTGCAGATAGACCAAGGAATTTATTGTTATCATCGAATCCAGCTTGGCGTGTGGTATCTACTCGTTCAACTACTTGTTCACCTACTTTGCTGGCAAGATTTGCATCCACATCAGCTTGAGTTGCTGTACGGGTATTAAATTCTTGTACTGCACGTGTGTCACCAAGTAGGTCGATCATACCATCACCTGCGCGTTGTGTGGATTCACCTGGTGTAAATGTTCCTTCTGGTGCTACTACATCATTACCAGACGCATCTTTTTTGTAGATGGGTTTTGCTTTAGTTACTCCTCCACCTTGACCAAATACTAGTTCTTCTGGATAGTCTGCATCTAAATATGTTTGTGCTTGTTGTGGTGTAAAATATTTAGAGTTTTTTACAAAATCTACTCGTGCTTCTTCAGCAGTTCTTTGTGAATCAACTGGATCGATGCTGTAAGGTGATGGAGGTACTATTTTTTTCTCATCAACAACTTTTCCGGTAGTAGTATCAACTATTTTAAGGTCAAGTCCAAAACTATGCCGACCAAATAATTCATTTGGCCCTAAAGAGAAATTTTGAATATCAATACCACCTACAACTTTATATTTACCACCACCACCTCCACCAGCATCAGCAGGTGGATCTTCATAACCCGTAATGATACGTCCATCAGGTGCATACTTCTCATCACTACCACTACCTAACAAAGTCTGCCTAAGTATATCCGTGTCTGTCTGTGCAGTTTTTCTACGAATTGATTCTTCAAGTGGAAGCAAGGATTCAAGTGATCCTGTATCTGCAAAGTCTCCTGTACCTGTAAGTAATTCTACCTGTGCTTTAAGTGCGTCTGCCATCCCTTCGCCATAACTTGGCTGGTCTGGATAATTTATGTCTGGCCCTCCTCCCATTGTTATTTCCTCCGATTGATTCTATTAAAGTCGTACCACTTAATAGGTTTTTGTTTTAATTGTCTCATCCACCCAACAAATGGAAGTGGGTATGGAATACTATTTATAAAGTCTGAAATTGCATTATCTCCAATGGCGGTTTTTACATACCAGGCATCGGGTGCAAGTACACCCCATTGTTCATTTGGATGGATGTCTGAATCTGTCCTTACTGCTTTTCCAAGCAACATGGTTTGTGGTGTAATAAATACATATCCATAGGCTGCATACGCACTTAAATCCTTGAACATATCGCCCTTGGTCTGCTCGTAAAATTCCTTTGCTCGTTCTAGTATATTCATTCTGCGATTATATACTCCTCTGCATCACTTGCACTTACGGCTGCCCCTAGATTTATTCGTAACCATGCTGAACCATTGTCCAATGCCAAGCAGGGACTGCCACCATCTCCATTTGTACAATAGACTACTTTGCCTGCAGTTCCAGCAGAAGGTAGATCCGCAACTGCAAAACTCTTTAGCACTACTGTTGTATCGGTTACGCTTGGTACGGTGACTGTTGGCTCGCCCAATTGATTTAAATTTGCAGCCGAAATGTCTATCCCGGTTGCGTATGTAAAACCACGAGTTACTGTACAGGTAATTGCCATTATGCCACCTCACGTCTTGCATTTGCTCCTACGCCTATAGCTTCCAAGCTAACATGTCTGAAGCTCGGTCTGCCTGCTGTGACATTGATTTCAATTTCTGCACCATACCCACGGGTACGCCCCGTACCAAAGCGGAAGAGTGCTTCTTCTGTGCCATCTGCGGTATGGCTTAATACTGTTGTACTTGCATCTGGATCGAGTGTGTTGACCTTAATGTTAAATGCATCTGCATTAACTGTGTTTGCACCTAGTTGTCCACGCTTCCAACTCTTTACATTGATGTCTCCAAATGTGTAAGAGCGTGTGACAAGTTTACCTGCAATTGCAGTTGTGCCTGACTCGGATGTACTTCCTATCTTGCGTCCACTATCATCAATGGAATTTTCTTCCATGAGATACCAACCTGTTTTGTTACCTGCGAATAATCTGCGTCTAGTTGGTGCAGATCCATGCGAGCAGATTACCCAATCATCCACATGAAATGCCAAACTGCCTGCCATTGCTGGGTAGGAGTCAACGCTAGTCCATGTGCTTGTAAGTAGGTTAAATATGAAAATCTTATTAGCTACTGTTGAACTACCTGTTGGGACTGCAAGATAGTATTTATTGTCCATCACGATACCACACGCTTTGTCTGCTGCTGCAAAGTTAACCTCATCGAATTGATCTTGTATAGGTCTGGTCATGGGTATGGTTTCGCCACTTACTTTACTAATAGCTACCCCAAGTCCCTTGGCAGGGTCTGTACCAGGTGACAAGACGATGACCCCATTATCTGATAGGAAGAATGTTTGTGGCCCAGACTGTGCAATTGATTTGCGTGCCACACATCCATGCTGTCTTGTAATCTCGTAAGTATTAGCTGCGGAGGTTGTCGCTATGTTATTAATCATATGGATGCTGTTACGCATAAACACGATTAACTGATCTTCCTGGTATGGATAAAAGCCTACAAGAAAATCTGCACTTCCTTTATTGATTCTAAATTGTGAGTCAGCAGCGTAGTAATTATCTGTGTCTAACAAGTCAGACATTATAATTGAATAGTTACTATCTGTGGGTTGTGGGATAATTAAGCGATTGCGAAAGAATACACCAAAGTCTGTGTTCGGACATTGTATGCGTCCTGCTCCTGGGCTTCCATTTGCTTTAACCACAAAGTCATTGCTTACATCTCCATCCCATTCAAGTGGTGTTTTATTCTTACCACGAAACAAGATGAGTTTTTCCAATGCCTGCACGAAGCTCGCGCCATCTGCTGTGGCCACAACTTCACTACCTGGATAATCAATATCTATGCCTGAGTTATTTGCATCATTCCATAGGATTACTTTATCCTTGGTTGCAACTACCACATATTCATTACCTGTTGCAGGATCTGAATAGAGTGTGGATGCAAATACCATCTCATTCGTACCATTGTAACTAAGTGTAACTGCACCTGCCAAGAAATCTATACCTTTGCGTACCTCTGCAAGATCACCAATCAAGCGCATATTCTCGCTTGTTCGTACAAAGCCCGGTTCTAAACTTGTTGCTTCTTTGTATGAATCTATACCACGAAATCCACGATCCCCATCTTGAAGAACTTGGTCATCCAATCTACCTGATGTGCGATAACGTGCCATTCACTTGTTCTTTATTTCTTGGTAGAGTTTTCTACCCATGTAAATAATTGTGATTACACCTGCGATACATCCAAATAAATCATCCAGGTGTGCGAGACCAAAAGTGGCAACTGTACCACTCATGCCAAGAATTGCAGTACGATCCATCATTAGAACAAACAATCTAATATGATGATACCAACGACAAGTCCGGCAAATATGGTTATCATTTTAGCTTTAGTAGACATGTCCAAGAATTTGTCACGTAATAATTCTAAGTTTCTCATGGGTTACGGGAGGGTGGTTTTACGGGAAATGGTGCGCGAGTCATGTGTTTTTCCGCCTCGGTCTTTGAGCAATTACGTGCAGTGCGTTTGGCAATAAATATGGGAATGGCAAGGTAGCCACCAAGTAATACTGCCGCTCCGATTAGAATCTTTTTTATGTAGGATGTGAATGCATCAAAGCCTGACTTGTGGCTCTCCATGCCCTTTGCCACTAACTCGCTTACATCTCCGTGTGTGAGTAAATCAAGTTTTTCTTCTGCTTCGATTAGGGCATCTTTGTTTTTTAATGCCTCGCCAGCTAGTACGCCAGCACCAGCACCTAATGCCGCAGTACCTGGGCCACCTAGACTACCTACTCCACCTCCAGCTATACCGCCAAGTGTTGGGTAGACAGAGCGCAAACTACATCCCGTGAGGCATATCGCCAATAATAGTATGGCGGTGTAGATCATTCGCCAGGTGGTTCGTCAGGAGTCCATTCGTCAGTTGCTAAAATGGTAAGAATTTCAGAATGGGAGTATTGCGTTTTACCATCCAAGAATGAAGGTGTTGTGTCCGTGTCAAACTTAACAAAAGTTTTAGAACCATCGACTGAGTATCTAACTGTATCTGCACTTGTTTCGTCAACTTGGCTAAAATCAACGGAGTCTACTTCGTCCGCATTTATTATTACATATTTTCTGCTCATAATTTAAGCTGGTACATCCGTTGAAAAGGTTGGGCCGTTTGTGCCTGTCATATTACCTTCTCCTGACCCTGTATTAACTGACCCTTGATTTGCAACTGTACCAACAGTGTCAGTATTAGCTGGATCGCCTCCACCTGAGTCCGTGTCACCCGTGCCATCGCCATTTCTCCACCAACCTTTCGGACTTAATGAAGAGATGTCCGCTGGTACTCCACTATTATAAATAGCAGTAATATCAGTTGAGGATAATGCAGAATGGAAAACGCTTACCTCATCAATCTTACCATTAAAATGATTCGCTGATGAATATAACATACCGCCTATAACTGTTTGCGTGTAGGCTATTGTGTTTGTTGATACACTCTTAGACCCTTTATCTGCTCCATTAAAATAAACCTGTGCAGAACTTGATGTAAAAACTACTGCCACATGATACCATGTGTCAGCAGATATTGAGGTATTAGTAAACGGCAGATTCCAACCCGAAGAGTAAGTGTTTGCGACTATTTGTGCATCACTTCCTGTCCCTCTTATTCCTATAGCTCGATCCTTGCCTGGTGCACGTCCGTCCGTGAGACTAAACATATAATCAAACGCACCACTGCCTGGCAGTGAAGCACTGTTAAACCACAGTGAAATTGTGCAGTCTCCTGATGTTGCTAGATTAGATTCATCCGTGGTTAAATAGTCATCCGTACCATCGAATGATCCAGACAGAGTGTTACTAAATCCACCTCCACTAGCTGGTGCAGTAGTCCCCGCAAAACTTGGTAAACAGATTGGCATTAGCTTGCAGTGTCTCCGGCTAATACAAATACATTAGCGGCAGTTGAAACTAAAGTAGCGACTCCATGCTGACCAGCAATCTTAGTGTGCGATTGGCGATTGTTAATTGTGGTTGAGCTTGCAACAAAGGTAACTTGTCCAGCCCCTTTCTGTACAACTGAACAGGTAAACCCAGCACCTAAACTTGCAGGAACTGTTAAGTTAACCGCAGATCCTTTGTTCATAACTACGACCTTACCAGCATCACTTGTCTGCAATGTGTAATTATCTGTTTGGTCATTTAAAGTTGCATCAAATCCAAGGATTGCATTACCACCAAAATCATAACTAGATAACGCACCTGCACTTGTGGCAGATACTAAGTTAGCTACTGTTATCTTCTTGGTTGTTGCAGTTCCACTGACATCAACAATAGGTATAACGTCGGTGGTTGCTCTATCTCCGGCAGATAGTTCTGTAAGTGCGGTTATCTTTTTATTAGCCATTTTATAATTGGGTTAAAATTCAAATTCTAAATACTTGCCATCCTCAGTCTGCATGAATGCACCTGCCTGTGTAAGTATGACCAGGTTAGGTGATGGTACTCCACCACTTGTAAATACAGCAGGTGCTCCTACATTTAAATCTAGACCTAAAGCACACATCTACTTGTTGTATGCTATGACTGCACCACTCGTTAAGGTGATTGCATTTATGTTTCCGTAAATCGCAGTATTTGCAGATAGGGTCGTTGCATCTTGCCCGGTGCAAATGTCAGACAAGTTAGTAATGTTACTTGTAATACTCGCAATAACTGTGTCCTCCGTGGCAAGTATTGCAAACCATCCATTTGTGTTTGTTTTGGCATCGGTAGTATTAATATACTCGCCTCCGTTTAAACCTAAACCTCTATATTCTGATGCTGATCCCATAATATGTTTTTCCTTTTATGCCGATGAGACGGCAGTTGTTCCGTAAGTAATAAATTGTATTGGGGTTGATTGCCCCTCTTGTCTTTCGAGTTTATCTAACTCGCTTTGTAAAATTGCTTCTGCTTGTTGATAGATAACTTGTGCCTTGTCTGTCTGGCCGTCTGCTTGTAACCAATCTCCATACGCTCCAATCACCGCATACTCGCTGAATACATAGGGGAAGTCACTTGCGTCACTTGCATACTCAGGGTAGGGAGCGCGGTAATACACCCATACAGGTGCAGTAGATGTGCGGTCTGGTAGTATTGCTTCTCCGTAATCACTTGCACCTGTTACATATACATTCTTGTATGCAATGTCAGATGTTGTGCCTGTACCATATGGGTCATTCTCCGTGACCCGGAATATCTCGCTTATGGTTGTGCCAAAGTCCAGGTAGGTCAACATGCTTGCAGTGGCCGTTGCTCCACTTCCACTACCACCACTTATTGCAACTGTGGGTGTGCCTGTATATCCTGTGCCATTATTGGTAACTGCAATTCCATTTACTTCTCCATCTGCATTAATAGTTGCAGTTGCTGCTGCACTTGAACCTCCTCCACCACTAAATGCGACAGATGGTGCAGAAGTATAGCTCGCACCTCCACTACCTACTTGTACGCTTCGTACACGCACATCTGGTATGACTTGCGTGATACGGGATACAAATGGCCATGCAGTACGATCCCAGGCTAACTTGCCAAAACGATTAAAGCTGCGTACAGCAGCAGTTGATTCAGCAGTAAGGAATGAATCCACGCCAACCATACTTACTAGGTTGGTGACCATTGTGCTTACTGCTGCTCTCCTCATGCGAAGCTTGGTTTGTCGAAGCCTCCAGATACGAAGGTCTTCTTAGAAAATGATTTGGCTTTTAAATGTGGGTTGTCACGAAAGAATTCATTCGTAAACGCTTTATCGCCCCAACAGCCTTGCTTGTATTGATGCCAGCGGAAATATTCACGGGCAGGTATTGTGCCTTTTAACTGACCTAGTCCTTCGACTTGTCCACCTTCTCCGTTCTGCTTACCACACTCTAACTCACGCTTTTTTGCCTCGTACTTTTCGAGGTCTACTTCGTAACGCAAGTGCTTGTCTAAGTTCTTCATAAACTGAGAACCATTGCCTTGAGATGGTTGCCACTTTGGTATGAATATTTCTGCCATAATAAATTGATGTGGAAAAGGGAGTAGCCCGCTACGCAGACTACTCCCCAAATCCTAATTGCAATTATGCAAATTGACCTAAGTCAACGATACGTAATCCGATAACAATCTCTCCAGCAGTTGCGGATGCAATCGCTGCGTCTGTTACTTCCAAGATAATGGAAGCTGCTGTGTTTGTTCCACCTGCTGCTTGTGATTGTCCACCTGTGAATGCATCTCCTGTGTTGAACACAGGTGCGGACATACCATCCACATCAAGAGCATCAATGAACTCATCGGGGTCACCACTACTTGTTCCTACGTCAATGACGAGGGAGGTTGTACCAGCAAATGCAATACTTTCGTATACACCAGCAAGTTCAACTGCACCACCAGCAGGAATAGTAGCGATGGTCAACTGACCACCATTACCGATTGTTTGTAGATCTTCGTAAGTAGCGGTGTATACGTGTGTAAAACCTCTACCTGCTTCATTGTTTGATAATTCTGACATATCTTAAATCTCCTTTATGTTAAGTGTTATTGTGCAACTAATTAGTTGAAATACCCATGTGCAACAGGCGAGAGGCACGCAAGTCCGGCTACGACATCAACAAAACCGCGTCTTCCACCTCCTTGATTCTCAAGCTCAGTTACAGACTCAGCTTTCAAGGACATCATGGATACATACTCAGGATCAATTAAGAGACCTGCATCTGCGTCAACTGCGTCACTTCCACTTGTTCTATTGATGAACAAAGAAGGAACGATTGCCAC
>Ga0181418_1000501_pt1 | contig 13204 bp, 10 predicted proteins | sample 41SPOviralmetaG_FD_130143 | JGI IMG/M metagenome (GOLD analysis project Ga0181418, IMG submission 130143) | Marine viral communities from the oligotrophic San Pedro Time Series (SPOT) site, San Pedro Channel, CA, USA - 41 SPOT_SRF_2013-03-13 | ecosystem: Environmental > Aquatic > Marine > Strait...
ATAGTAATGACATCTAATGTTGGTGCAAGAAAGCTTGCAGACTTTGGAACTGGTATTGGATTCTCTACTTCATCTTCAATGTTAGAAGAACAAGCTAAGATGGATGGTATTATTAAGAAAGAACTTAAGAATAAATTTAGTCCAGAATTCTTAAATAGATTAGATGACATTGTTTTATTTGACCAATTAAAATCTGAAGATGTAATTAAAATTGTGGATATTGAACTTAATAAGTTTATTGAAAGAATGGGTAGACAAGATTACACATTTAAGTTTAATAAGAACGCAAAAGAGTTTTTAGCAAAGGAAGGTTACGATCAAGCCTATGGTGCAAGACCAATTAAAAGAGCTATTCAAAAATATGTTGAAGATGCTGTGGCAGATGCAATCCTAGATGGTATTTTAAAAGAGGGTAAATCATATACAATCTCTAAAGATAAAAAAGAAAACAAGCTAACTATTAAGTAAACCTTTTTTTACTTATTCATATAACTACTATAGTTATTAAAAAATAATACATGAGTTTTTCAAATACATTCATAAACATTATTAATCATATAGATGACGAGGGTCAAGAATCTCAACCTAGAGATTTAAAAGTTAAAGAGTCAATCTTATCTAGCTTTGTGATTAATCCAACACAACCTATAGCTAATTTTAAAAATCGTAAATTTAATTGGAAGTATTTAGCAGGTGAATTAGCATGGTACTTAAACCAAGATAGAGACGTAGACTTTATTGGTAACTTTTCTAAATTTTGGTCTAAGCTTACAAACCCAGGTACTAATGAAATTAATTCTAATTACGGATCTTTAGTTTTTAATAAAGAACAATTTGGCTGGGTAATCGATGCTTTAATAGAAGATAAAAATAGTAGACAAGCTATTATGTTTTTTAATCAGCCTAAATTTCAGTTTAAAGAAAATAAAGATTTTGTTTGTACAATGTATGCAAACTTTTTTATTAGAAATAATAAATTAAACATGAAGATACAAATGAGGTCCAATGATATTTTTTATGGACTTACGTTTGACGCTCCATTCTTCTCATTCTTACAACAATCAGTTTATCTTAAGCTAAAAGAAACATATCCTGATTTAGAAATTGGAGCATATTATCATTTTGCTGATAACTTACATTTTTATGAAAGACATTTTGAATTAGCAGAATCTGTTAAGAATGAAAAAATATCACCAGAATCAGAACATACATTTATTTTAAATAAACCATTTATTGACTATGACGGAGATAAAGTATTTTTAACTGATATTGCAAATAGCTTCTGTAAAGAAATATATGAAAGTATTGGTGAAGATAGATCTACGTTAGAGCAAGATGACTATAAAAATATTCTTACTAAATATTTTACAATATAATGTCAAAGATACCTAAAATACACATGGATCCTAATAAAATCATAAGAGAGGATATTGATAAATTATTAATGTCAAAGTATGATATATTTTATAGAAGGATTGTAGAATTTATTTTAGAAAAAATAGAAACCCCAAACTCTAAAAATGAAATACTTGCCATATTAGTAGATGATGACGGTGTAGAATACCAAATGGATTTACCTAAAGGCGGTTATGAAAAAAGCTTAGTAAAAGCATTAGAATACTTTTTAAAAATAGAGGAATACGAAACGTGCGACCTCATCAAACAAATGAATAAACAGATATGAATTACTTCCCAAAAGAAAAAGAGTTTGAAAGATTTGCAAGATCTGAACATAATATAAGTTCTAATAATTTAGACTTATATAATAAACAGGCTTCGTTAACACCTTATATTCTTGAAGAAAGAGAAATGCGTATGACGCAAATGGACATCTTCTCAAGATTAATGGTAGATAGATTACTATGGGTCGCCGGACCTGTAAATGATAATATGTCTACAATCGTCCAAGCACAACTAATGTTCCTATCCTCTACTGGAGCTGGAGACATTACAATGCATATCGATTCACCAGGGGGTTCTGTTAAATCTGGGCTATCTATGGTGGATGTGATGGAATATATTCCAGTAGATATTAAAACTGTAAATACAGGAATGGCTGCTTCAATGGGTTCAGTACTTTTAGGAGCAGGTACAAAAGGAAAGAGATCTTCATTAAGACATTCTCAAACAATGCTTCACCAGTCTTCTGGTGGATTCAGTGGAAATATACAAGATGCTGAAATTGATTGGAAGGAATGGAGAAAGGTTAATGATGAACTTTTTAAACTGTTAGGATCTTACTGTGGTAAGAAGCCTGATCAAGTAAAAAAAGATGCCCAACGTGATTTTTGGCTAAGTGCCGATGAAGCAATCAAGTATGGTATCATAGATGAAATTATTAAACCACAAAAATAATGGATAAAAGAAAAAAACAAGAAGAAGTTTTTATCGAGTTAGTAAATCTTCAACTCCAGCCTTTTGGTAAGACATATAAAGATGTCAAAGGAGACCCTGAGTGGTATATGAAATTTAAAACATCTAGAGAAGAAGAAAAGCTTTTCATGAAAAACGGTGTTGAAATTATCAGAAAAAAACTTAGGTTATCTAAAAGAATAGCTGAACAGGAAATGAGTTGGTTTGTTTTACAGTGGGGATTAACTACTGTTGAAGCGTTTGAAGAAATTAAAGTAAAGGCTGATAAGATAATTAAAACTGGAGATGAAGGAAAGTCTTGAACAAGGGATAAATCCTAAGTACATAAAAAGAATAGCCATACATCAAACAATAAGTAATAGAGGAAAATCTAAATTCTTCATTCTACATAAAAGGAGCATTCTACATAAAGCTTCAGTATCTTCTGTGCCTAAAAAATATAGATTAAGATATAACTTTAATTCTGCTGAGCGCGCGGCTACACACTTACTAAAAAATTACAAAAAATATTTTTTAGACTAATGTCATAATAGCTTGCTACTTTAAGGAATACATATAATATGAGTAAGCTAAAAATTCCAACATGGGTTGAGGAAGGTCCAATGGACCTAGAGTATAAGACTTATAGAATGTTAAGTAGATATAAAGAATTATTATATACTTTACGTGAAGGTAAGTTAATGGATGTGTTATGGGAAATAGATGACACATTAGATTATCTATATAGATATGACGCACAACAAGTAACTGGACAAACTCCAGCTGAATATGAGTTTATGGGTTTAGATTGGGAAGATCTAGAATTGGTATTTACCAGTAAAGAAGAGCTAGAATCTAATGACATTATTGATAAACTATGCGGTGACGCTATCGATAAATTTGAAGAACTCCATTCTAAATGCAGAGAGACTTGGCGATCGATTGAGTCAAATATAAAATATAGCTATATAGGAGATAGGAAGTATTTTTTATCAGATGGTTTTGTTTTTATTACAACTCCTGATAATAAACTCCATATTTATTATTTTAATAAACCTACTAAACACTATCAAATGAGCTGGAAAGATTTTAAAATGCAACATATTAAGACTGAGGATTGGAATAAAGATACTTATATCGCTAGACTCGAAGAAATTTCTGAGAAAAAATCAGATAAAATATTGATAAAAGTTGCTTTAGAAAAAGATACTAAGATCGAAAATCATGCAATGGCAGTAATAAATTATTGTATATTTAGTTTATTACATAGAGATTATGCCTTTTAGCTCAAAAGATAGAGACTTAATTATTTTAGCTTGATATATAATAAAACAATAAAAATATAACGCGAACTATGCCTAACGTACAAAACCAAAATTTGATAGCAGTTGTTCCTGAGTACATTAACGTAATCAGAGGACAGGCTGCAAACGTTACGGTTACTCTACATAAAAGCTTTGTGGGTAACCCAATTAATATCGGCAATATAAATAATGTAACTGCAGAATATCTAGATACTAATAATAATATTATTAAAACAGAATCTAAAGTAGCTAATACGCTAACATTTGGCGCTGTTAATACAGACGCTAGAAATCAAGTTGCAATTTATTTAACTGCCAATGAAACATCTACCCTAGTACTAGATGATAGTGGAGCTTCTGGAGAAGTATGGGTAAGATTTAAAATTCAAGAAGGAATTAGTGAAGTAGTATTACCAAAACTAAAATTAGGTAATATTTTTGATGCTGGTGATACAATTGGAGAGATTGTAGCATCAAGATATGCACAACCAAGTACAGTATATAAAGTTTCTGCACTAGGTTCATCTGCATTTAGCTCAAACCAACCAGCACAAGGTCAAATTATTTTTAACTCTGAACAACCTAATCAGGTTACAATGGTTAAATTAGGTAATAAAGATGATAAGGGTTACAAAAATGAATACCTAGAAAACTTATTAGAAAATAGATTAGATATTGATGGTTTAAATAACTCAATATTTTTTACTAATGTTAAAAATAATTCAGAGTATTCTTTATATAGAATTATATCTTATACAAGATTAAATATTTCTAATCCACTTAGTGATCCTAACAATCCAACAAACGAATTAGATGATGCTATTCAATTAGGAGTTCAGTATGAAGGTGCTTCTACTACTCCAGGTAATACTTATACATTTGCAGTTGGTGATGAGTTTGGTATTATGACAGAATCTCATTTAGGTGTAGATTTACAAGGCGTTAAAGTTTCAGCTACTGATTTAGGTAATGAACCTCCTTTAGCTGCAACACAAGCAAGAACAATTAATTTTATTGGTGATTTAGCAGGTACGGATGATGGTAATGGTAATGTTACAATTACAGTACACAATCACCAAGAGGCTATTACTTCTGGTACTTCTGGTACAGATGGTACTTCTGGTACAAATGGTACAGATGGTACAGATGGTAGCTCAGGTACGAATGGTACAGATGGCTCTTCAGGTACAAATGGTACAGATGGTACAGATGGCTCTTCAGGTACAAATGGTACATCAGGTACAAATGGTACTTCAGGTGCACAAGGCCCTCAAGGTCCAGCAGGTACTTCAGGTGTACAAGGTGCTCCAGGTACTTCGGGTGCTCAAGGTGCTCCAGGTACTTCAGGTGCTCAAGGTGCTCCAGGTACTTCAGGTACTTCAGGTATAAATGGAACTTCAGGTATTAATGGAACTTCAGGTGCACAAGGCCCTCAAGGTCCAGCAGGAACTTCAGGTATAAATGGAACTTCAGGTATTAATGGAACTTCAGGTGCACAAGGCCCTCAAGGTCCAGCAGGAACTTCAGGTATAAATGGAACTTCAGGTATAAATGGAACTTCGGGTATAAATGGAACTTCGGGTGCTCAAGGCCCTCAAGGTGCTCCAGGTACTTCGGGTGCTCAAGGTGCTCCAGGTACTTCAGGTGCTCAAGGTATAAATGGAACTTCTGGTTCTTCAGGTATAAATGGTATTCAAGGTGCTCCAGGCCCTCAAGGACCAATAGGTACTTCAGGTACTTCAGGTATAAATGGAACTTCAGGTATTAATGGAACTTCAGGTGTTTCTGGGACTTCAGGTATAAATGGAACTTCTGGTGCACAAGGTCCTCAAGGGCCAGTAGGTGGTTCAGGTACTTCAGGTGCTCAAGGCCCTCAAGGTGCTCCAGGTACTTCAGGTGCTCAAGGCCCTCAAGGTGCTCCAGGTACTTCGGGTGCTCAAGGTGCTCCAGGTACTTCAGGTGCTCAAGGCCCTCAAGGTGCTCCAGGTACTTCAGGTACTTCGGGTGCTCAAGGTGCTTCAGGTACTTCAGGTGCTTCAGGTACTTCAGGTATAAATGGAACTTCAGGTACAAATGGTACAGATGGAACTTCAGGTACAAATGGTACAGATGGTTCTTCTGGTTCTTCTGGTTCTTCGGGTTCTTCTGGTTCTTCAGGAACTAATGGTACTTCAGGTACAAGTGGTACTTCAGGTATAAATGGTACTTCTGGTACAAATGGTACAGATGGCTCTTCAGGTACTAATGGTACAGATGGCTCTTCAGGTACGAACGGTACGGATGGTACAGATGGTTCTTCGGGTACAAATGGAACAGATGGCTCTTCAGGTACAAGTGGCACTTCGGGTACAAATGGTACTTCGGGTACAAATGGTACTTCAGGTACAAATGGTACTTCAGGTACGAACGGTACGGATGGTACAGATGGCTCTTCAGGTACTAATGGTACAGATGGCTCTTCAGGTACTAACGGTACGGATGGTACAGATGGTACAGATGGTTCTTCGGGTACAGATGGAACAGATGGAACTTCAGGTACAGATGGAACTTCAGGTACAAATGGTACTTCAGGTACGAACGGTACGGATGGTACAGATGGCTCTTCAGGTACAAATGGTACAGATGGCTCTTCAGGTACAAATGGTACAGATGGTTCTTCGGGTACTTCAGGTACTTCAGGTGCACAAGGTCCTCAAGGTGGCGTAGGCCCAGGTATTACGCTTATAGGTAACGTACCGACTACTGCTCAATTACCTGCTAGTGGTAATACACAAGGTGATGCGTTTATTGTACAAGCAGATGATTCGATGCATATCTGGAATGGAAGCGCATGGATTGATGGTGGTCCAATTCAAGGACCTGCAGGAACTTCGGGTACAGATGGAACTTCAGGTACAAATGGTACTTCAGGTACAAATGGTACAGATGGAACTTCAGGAACGAATGGTACAGATGGAACTTCAGGCGTTTCTGGAACGGATGGTACAGATGGTACAGATGGTAGCTCAGGTACGAATGGTACAGATGGCTCTTCTGGCACAAATGGTACAGATGGTAGCTCAGGTACGGATGGAACTTCAGGTGCACAAGGTCCTCAAGGTATTCCAGGAACAAGTGGTACAAATGGTACAGATGGCTCTTCTGGCACAAATGGTACAGATGGTAGCTCAGGTACGGATGGAACTTCAGGTTCACAAGGTCCTCAAGGTATTCCAGGAACAAGTGGTACGAATGGTACAGATGGAACTTCAGGAACTTCAGGTGTTGATGGTCAAGATGGATCAGGCGTGCCAGCAGGTGGTTCAACAGGTCAAGCACTTGTTAAAGCTAACAATACAGACTACAACGTAACATGGGGTGACGCTGTTGGAGGTGGAGGTACACTCTACTTCGTAAGACTTGAGTACACTTCTACTTCGACTGTAGGAGGTGCAGAATTCTTAGACCCTTCTGGAAACGGTGATTTTAAAACAAGTGGCGCTGCAATCGGTACTATCTCAGGTGATAATGTAGACTTTACGTTCGGTGAAGCTACTCCACCAAAAGATATTATTGTATATGCATATCAAGCTAACAGTTCAAGATATATTATTACTCAACTAGATGGTGGTGGTAATAGTGATGCATTCTATGCACTTGGTGCAACAGAAAGTGGTCATACATCCAACTTTAGTATTGGTAACCAAGTTACAACAGATATATTCACAAACTTTAGCAACGCTAAACTAACTTTAGATTTAAGTATGGATAATACTAAAGCGATTAGAGAACCAGGTGGATTCGTTCCTACAAAAGAAGCTCACGCATTTATCGTATTTAGATTCTAAAAATAATTAAAATCAGGGGTGGCTTCGGCCACCCTATAATAATAAAAAGTAAAATATGTCAACACTATTTACTCCAATTACACTTACAGGTTCTATAAGTTCCATTGCAAATGGATTAACTTATGGAGAGAATGATGGTACAGGGATGACATCTCAATATCAAACGTATGATATGACAATAACTGTCAATCCTCAATCTACTGGTGATGGTTCAACTAGAAGGGCTAATCAATATAATGGTATTGATGTTGCAGTTGGAATGTGGATTTCAGATGCTGCAGGTAACTCTATTCTAAGAATCAAATCAATTTCTAGTAAGACTACAACTACACTAAGTTTAGTAGCTGAAGACGCAAACATGCTTTCTTATAGACTAAATGGGAATAATACAATGGCTGATGGTGCAGCTATTATATTATTCGCTCAAAATTCAGAAGGTGAAGCTATTATCACAGATACTAGTGGCTTTGCTGCAGGTGGTTTAGATAAAGTTCAAAGTAGATTTGTTGTAAATGAAGCTGATGATAGAGTTAAGTTTTCACATGATGTTGCTCCTTCAGTTGATAAAGGAGATGTTGTTACAGTTAACTCAAGTGGTGACTTAGTAAAGTACGGAACTGCAGGCGGTTCTGACATTAAAGTAGGTACAGTATTAGATAAGATTAGAGGTGGTAAAGACGTATTTGTTAAACCATTTAATGATATTATTAGAGAATATAAAGACCCTGAATCTTTAACAGCAAATCCTGGTGGAATTTATTACACAGACACTAATAATGCTGGTGAAATTACTACAGCTACCGGAGGTAAAGCTACTTATATGCACTTAAATACCGCAATAGCTTCTAGTCAAATTGCAGGTACAGCACTTCCAGGTGCAACTGACGTGGTAGAAATTAATGGTGTTACTATATTCGACGGACCTAATGGAGATTCAGTAGCAGATATTGATGCATTTAGAACTTTAATTAATAATAACTCTGCGTCTACGAATGTTACTGCAACTTCTGCAGCAACTCCAGTAAGTATTCAAGGTGGTGATGAGATTCCTAATTTCGAGCAGCAAGATTATTACTCAGGAAGTGATTCTTATATTGTAACAGGTCTTCAGGGTGATCCTCCGGCTATTGGTCAAATTACAATTGGTGATGGTGTTAATGCTCCAGTAACTATTGATTTTGATAATCCAGACGACACTTTATCTTTAGGAGCTAGCGTTTATGACGTTATTTCTCCTTCGGCAATGTTAACTAAATTTCAAGATGCTATTACTAGTGGAAGTTTAGATTTAACTGCAGAATTAATAGATATGGCCGCTTACGATGGTCAAACTGTAAAGATTTCTACAACAGGTTCTGCGACTCAAGTTGTTTTAACTAATGTAGCTCCCGCTGCATTTGGAAATGATGTTGTAGGCGCTAACTCTTGGACTGGTATTGGTATGAGCGCAACTGTTGGTTCTTCAGTATTAACATTAACTAGAGATGCAGGTGGACCAATCAACATTACTGGTTCTCCAGTTTCTGGTGGTTGGATTAACTCAGGTGGAGCCGTATCTTCAAATTCTGGTAGAGTACCTTATTTACTTTTGATTGAAAGCGAAGGTGGTGGAGGTCTAGCCGAAACTGGTGTTTCATTTAAAGATGAATTTAATCCTAGTGTAACAACCAGCGATGAAGATACTACAGGAGGTACAATTACATATACTCCTTTTAGTGACGGACATGTAGATATTAGAGTAAATGGTTTTGGAGTAGATGTTGGAGATGGCGCTAAAGACGAAGCATTATATTTTTCTGTAGATGGAGGTACGACTGCTAGAGCAATTGCAGATATTACAGCAGGGGATACTTTATATTGGATGGGATCTATTGCAGGTTTTGAATTAGAGGTAGATGATGAAATTACAATTAGGTATCAAAAATCTTCAAACGATTAATTTAATAAAAATTTAATTTAACTTAAAGGCCACAATATTGTGGCCTTTTTTATTAAACAAAAATAATATATTTAATTTTAACATTATTCGCTATTTCTAGCTTTATTTAAGCTAAACATAAATATATAAGTATGAGGAGATAATAACATCTCTTTAGGCCTAAATAAACAACAAATAAATATGGCAAGATTAAAAGTAAAACAAATTAGCGACTTTACAACAGCGGTTAATGATTTAATTAGCAATGGTCAAGTTAATGTAGATTCATCTATTGATTCTTTAGAGTCTCAGCTTTCTGAAGGTTTAGATTCTTTAGGAGTTATTGATTCAGCAGTTTCTAACGCTTTAAGCGATGAGATTGCAGCTACTGATACAGCGATAGGTTCATTAGAAGTTATTGATTCAGCAGTTTCTAATGCTTTAAGCGATGAGATTGCAGCTACTGACACTGAAATTGGTTCATTGGAAGTTATTGATTCAGCTATTTCTAACGCTTTATCTACTTTAGATGATTCAGTTGGTAACATTGATATTGCTTCATTAGAAGCTATTGATTCAACTATTTCTACAGCTTTAAGCACTGAGATTGCTGCTACTGATACTGAAATCACAGCTTTAACAAGCAACATTGGCTCGATAGATACTAGATTTGATTCTGTATCCAAAGAACCTTATGTTCACGGAGTTGTGTCTGACATCGTTACAGGTAACGGATTAACTGTTCCAGTATTAGATAATGCAGGTCAGGTTAATTCTGATAACGTAACTGATGGTGGTGTTAGTGGTAATGCTATCTTTGACTTAGCTGTTGCAATTGAAGGTGGTAGTGCAGTCGAACATGAAGCTAACTTCGTTAAATTTACAATTAACGGATTAGAAATCGGACACGATGCATTAACATTCGGAACACCGCTTCAGGTAACGTTAAATTACGCTGCATTAGGTTACAACTTAGAAGCAACTGACGTTATTGAGTATAAGTATATTCAAGACTAAGTTATCTATTAAGTTAAGCTAATTTATAGCAAACTAAAGGGTCCCATTTTTGGGACCCTTTTTTTATTGTATGATATATAGATTATACTAAATTAAATTACAGATATGACAATAGGAATTACTTTAGGCCTTATGCAAGATAATGAAAGTATGTGGATTAATGGTATTAAATTAAATGCCATTTTTTTAGCTAATATGTTTCAAAAATTAGGCCATGATGTTTACTTGCTAGATACACATGGAAAGGTAAGCGCCAATCCAATCACTGGTAAATTAAACGCAGATAAAATAGTATGGGATATTAATGAGTTTCCTATTTATCAATTTTTAAAGAAATGGGAAGATGTTGATGTGCTTATTACATTAGGTACTGCAATGGATGATACCATTTTAAAAAAATTTAAAGCACAAGGTAAACATAAGCGCGTAATCAAATATATGTGTGGAAATAATTTTGTATTAGATATGGAACGTATATTATTTCACGAAGATACAGACCAAGTACCCACTCTTCAAAATGAATTAGATGAAATATGGTATGTACCTCAACAAGAAAAACAAAACCATGACTACTATAGAATATTACATAGATTAGATGATGATAAAGTAAAACCAGTCCCCTTTATTTGGGATCCAATGTTTATCGATAAAACAGAAAATAGGTATGGCGGTAAATTAGAAGATGGTACTGATATAGAAGTTGCCGTACCGATTTATCAACCGAAGCCTATTGAAAAAATGAGATTAACATGTATGGAACCTAATATGAATGTGGTTAAGTATCATATGATTCCAATGTTAATTGCAGAAGAAACTTTTAGAAGGGGTATTAATTTTAAAGAATTTAATATTATTAGTGCATCAAGACTTATGAAAAGTAAGTATTGGAAAACTATTTTAGGTAAATTATCAATATTCAATCCGGATGATAATCGGGTTTTTGTGCACCATAGATACCCAGTCCATAGTATTCTTGCTAAAATGACTGATATTGTTATTTCACACCAATGGGATAACCCATTAAACTATGCATATTTAGATGCAATGTACTTACAATATCCATTAGTACATAATGCCCCAATGATTCAAGATGCTGGATATTATTATCCAGACTTTAATGTTAAGGAGGGTGTAAAACAATTAGAATATGTTTTTAAACACCATAATGATAACATAGACTCATATAACGAAAGGAACGAAGAAGTCCTAACAAGATATACAGTTTACAATGAAGATATGTTAGAAACTTACCAAAAGCTTTTAGATAATCTAGTAGATAAAAAAAATACACATGGTTTATCATATAAATATAACTGGAAAACAAACTTATATAAGTAATGGCTATAATTAGAGATAATATCGGTATTCAAAATAATCCTCAAAATAAAAATGCAATCATTGTCTATATTGATAATAAAGAAAAATGTGTTGAAGAATTTTCATGGTTATGGAAGTCATGGTTAATGTGGAATATTAATAAGGAATGGGATTTGGTTGCTTTTACAAATCCTGCTATAATAGAAACTATAGAAAAAAGATTTAAACATAATAATTTAAGTCTTTTACCTATGGATTCACATGCAATAAAAGGTACTGAATGGGAGGGTTACGGTTTCGTTAATTCTTTTTCTATGTTTGATAATCCAGCACATAACAAGTTAATAAACGAAAAATATGACTATATTTTAAAAACAGACTGTGACACATTTTTAACAAAAAACTTTAAGACCATTAAATTAGATACCACAAAGGTACATTTTGGGACAGGGTTATATTATCCTGACCAAGGTATTGATTTAATAAATATGGTTAGAGAAAAAATTATAGCTACATCTAAAGCTATGGGTTTAAAATATAGAAACATAACACATGTTGGTGCTAGTATGTTAGGACCTACAAATACAATATCTAGTATATGTATATTACAGAAAAAAATAACATCTATTTTATTAAAATATGGTTGGCAAAATGGAGATGTAGGTAAATGGCCGGGTTGGTGGAAAGGCACTGCATCTATGTACGCTGGAGAAATAGCGGTTAATCATTTATTAAAGCCTATGAATACTGTATTAGGTAATATTGATGTTTATTGTACCATAAATAAAATAACATCAACGGATTTACATATTCATGCATGGCAAGTAGAAGATTCAGAAATTTTATTTAATAAACGTTTATTCCATAAGGGTAAATTGCCTAAATTAAAAACAAACCATAGGATAGAATCTGCCGGTGAATACTGTTCTATGATTGCTACTCATGATTTAGCAGAGTTAAAAATATTTGCTTCTAAGCTTAATTTTTACTAATTTTTAGTAACCACCTTAAAATTAAATTGATATATACAATAACGCGATAACAAAAAATAGTGCACCTATTAAATGTCTAGACTTAGAATAAAACAAATTAAAGAATTTTTATTAAATAATATCCAAAACGGAGATTATTTAACATACGATTCATCAACTGGCCAGTTTGTAAATACATCTGCTCTTCAAAACTCTTCTGGTAGTTCCGGAACAGATGGTACATCCGGTGATACTGGTATAGATGGAACAGACGGTACTTCAGGTACAAATGGTACAGATGGCTCTTCAGGTACAAATGGTACAGATGGCTCTTCAGGTACAAATGGTACAGATGGCTCTTCAGGTACAAATGGTACAGATGGCTCTTCAGGTACGGATGGCTCTTCTGGTACAAACGGAACAGATGGTACAGATGGCTCTTCTGGTACAAACGGTACAGATGGTAGTTCTGGTGTAGATGGTCAAGACGGTACAGAT
>Ga0181418_1000506_pt1 | contig 13129 bp, 15 predicted proteins | sample 41SPOviralmetaG_FD_130143 | JGI IMG/M metagenome (GOLD analysis project Ga0181418, IMG submission 130143) | Marine viral communities from the oligotrophic San Pedro Time Series (SPOT) site, San Pedro Channel, CA, USA - 41 SPOT_SRF_2013-03-13 | ecosystem: Environmental > Aquatic > Marine > Strait...
GCTAAATGCCTTTGCTCCAGCCTCAATATCGCCACTGCTACTCTCACTTGCTTCGGCTACTGTCTGTGGTGCTGATGTTGGGTTTTCTGGACTGGCTTGTGGTTCTGATGTTGGGTTTTCTGGACTGGCTTGTGGTTCTGGTTCTGGATTAGCCGTGTTCTGTATTCGTTGCCCCCCACTTGCCGATGGGTCATTTGGGTTCGGTGCTGATAATCCAGTATTCCCTCCTTCTGGGACGGTGTTTTGTCCAAGTGTCCCCAATGCTTGTCTCTCACCTACACCTTCTACCAAATCTGGATTTGCTTGTAGTTTTTCATATATATCTGGATTGTTCTTAAAGAAATTACTTTGTGGAGCATCTGTCGCTGGTTCAGCCGACGCCGTAGGTGGTTCTGCTTCTGTTGCGTCTGTTGTAGCCCTCGCTTGTGCTTCATCTGTAGATGCTGGGGTTGCCGATGCATCGTCTTCTGCTCCATTTGGAGTGTGTGTGTCATTTGTTTCGTTTTCTGGCGTATCTTTGGTTTCGTTGTCTTGCTGATTTGCTTCGTCTGGCTGTTTCTGTGGATTATTTTTAGCGTCATCTAATTTATTTTTAGCGTCTTGGACTGCTTTTTTACCACTTTGAAATTTCTTATATACTTTTCTACTGACGTGAAATGCCCCACCGAAACTACCCAAATCGCCACCGACTTTACCTAATATATCGCTTACATGACTAAATTGTTGGTCTACAGCGTTCTTACCAGCGGACGCCGATTCGTTGGCTACATCTTGGGCGTGGTTTTGTATAGCATTAGCACTATCTTGAAATGAGTTTAATGTATTAAAATACGACATCTATAAATATAGAAAAGATAAAAAAAGAAAATCTATAGATTATAATTTATAGGTCTAATGCCCCACGTGCTTTATCACTACTTTTGGCGAACCCTCTTTTTTTTGATGTACCATCTAAATAGTCGCTTTCTACTTTCTTTAATCGGTTTATATTATCCAAGAAATCCTTATCAAAATCGTTCATGTCGTTTTCTTCAAATCGTTTATAATACATTTTTAATGTCGATTGCTCTACATTCCCTTTATCTCCATAAAAAGCATAATCCTTAGCACTATTTGCGAGTTGTATAATTTTCTTACCACCTTTTATTTTTTCTACTCTTTTCACATACTTTTTTAGTTCAACTAACGCTTTTCTATACTCTTTATCGTATTCTGCCTTTGTATCGTATCGGCTTTGGCGTTTGGCGTCAAACTCACCATTCATTTGCGTCATATATTCGGTTAGACGTGTGTTTAATGGTGATTTCTCCGCTACTTTAAAATTTACTTTTTTTGCTGGTTTCTTTGGCGGTTCATCTTTAAAATAACTCAATTTATTATTTGAAAAAATATCATTGCCGAATTCTTTTTTTAATTCGTTAACATGCTTCACTACATATTCTTTCTGTAGTTTTGTAAGAGTTTTTTTAACCATCATATTAGTTCGTAGATTTAATTTATCTTGTATGGATATTAATTTGGCTACAACTTTATCATGCCCTACACTATTTTCGTCTTTCATTAGTTTATCCATTTTTGGTGTACCAGTTTCACTATAACTGTCTAGTGCATCGTTTACAAATTTATTTAAATTTACTAATAAAGTTCTATCATCTTCCTTCTTTACTACTTTAAATTTAATTTTCTTCACTGGTTTAGGGTGAGTTTTACCACTCATTACTGTCCCGTCTGGCATAGTGTGCGATGCAATCGGTTTCTTTTTGACTACAAATTTTACTTTCTTTTTCACTGGTTTTTTTGCTGGTTCTTTCTTCGTGTATGCCATATATATCTACACAGAAAATAATCAATTTTATTTTAATAAATCTTTATCTACTTTTTTTGCTTTGCCCCCCATGACTGCCGAATATAGACGTGCGATACCCCATTGAGTAGCACTCTTGACTTGTGGTCTAACTGATGATGGATTAGATTTATATGCCCCTTCGCCTTTCTTAACTATCTTTCTCGCATTCGCAACCGATATACCGCTCAATCTTGCTATTTTTGCGACACTATTAGATGTGTCTTTTGGTTGTTTATGTTTAGCATTAAATTTTTCTTTATAGGTTGCCATATATATTACTCAATATATTTTTTTCAAAAATAGCGGTGTCTGGTTGTAAATCCCACATATACTCTTATAGGCTCGTTTTACAACTAGACACCTTTTTCATCTACAGCGTTCTGGTTTTCATTGTCGCCCATCTCTGACGGTTTAGTCTTGTTGCCGTCGTCTAACTCCTTATTATCATTAAATTTAAATCCATCTGTATCCCATAATAGTTCGTCATGATTACGCCGTGCTTCTAAATGTTCTACTGATAGATAGAGAAAGTCAAATGGTTCTTTGCGTGAATGGTTATATATCTGCTGAAATCCATCATCAGTTCTACCAAATATAGACAGTGCCTCCGACATTTTTTTTACTTCGCTTTCTGGGAAATGGCCCATAATGTAGTATGCTGATGCGTTGTTTCTTGCGATTGGATTTAGATATTTAAAATACTGGACTGCCATTGCTATTGCCAGTTTGCCTTCAAAATCTTTATTACCAATATGCCTATAAGTTGTGATTAGTTTTGTTAATAAATCGGTCTGCCCAGCTCGTTTAAAATTCTGTCCACTATTAATAATATCATCAAAAATGATTAGAAAGCGACCATTGCCCTCATCTTGCTTAATAATCTCCAATAGTTCTCTCAATAAGTCTTCACTAAATTCTTCAAATACGAAATCAAAGTCGTCTAATAGATATTTATTGACTGCATCGTTAAATGCCGTTGATGATATGAGTATCTTTGTTTTATAGTCTTTACCAAAAAATCTTTCACTAAGATAGAGATTATTTAATAATACTGATTTACCACTCTTTACACGCCCAACAATAAGATGGAGATGGACTGGTGATGATATGGGGTATTTATCGCTATCACTGTTTAGTTTGTCGTCATCAATCCGTATAGGGTATATTTTTAAATCACGATTAGTTTTCGTGGTACTCATTAAATATAGATAAGATAAAAAAATGGTTATTCTTTAATAGTTTCAAGTCTTTTAACTTCGAATGGCTCTAATACTTTTTTAGCGTATGCCCTTAGTTTTTTTTCATCATGTAGGGTATCCTCATCAATACCGTCTAATGCTACTTTCATTTGGTTATATTCTTTAACGTTTTTTGCTGTACCATAGCATTTCACTTTTAATGTATCAAATAGATTACTACGTTCTTCTTTATGTTTTTCTTTCTCCATAAGTGTTGCTAATATATCGTCTTGTTTCTGTTTGTTTATTTCTTTAATCGCCATTCTTTTTTTTTTTAATCCAGTAGACTTAATTTTTTGGTGTTCTTTAGATGCCTTTTCATCTTTCTTTAGTTTTGCCATCTTTTCTTTCTCCTCCGCCCTTTTTAGTGCCATCTTCTCTCTGCCTTTTTTTAGGTTTTCTAATTGTTTTTCACTAAGTTTTCTCTTGGGTTTAGGTTCAACTGGGGCATTATCGCCTTTATCAAAAATTTCGTTTTCGCTCATATATATATACTAAGAAAAAAATTTAATAGGAGACAATGACCGACATGCCCTTTGGCGTATTTCTAATGTTGGCGATTCTACTCACTTCAATAAAATAATTAACATTAAATCCGTCGGCAAATCCAAGAGCGTTGGCTGTTTTACCAGTTTTGGTTGCGGTATCTATAGGGGTAAATCTGTATTTCCAAACAATTGGATAATTACCAATCATTCTACCGCCACCGACTAATGCTGGTTCTCCGCTCCTAAGTCCTACTGCCAGTGGTTTCATCACGCCAGTCATACCATTATTTACCATACTAAGTAGCGATGCCGTTGTATTTTCATCATTACAATACATAGGTTTATCTACATAGAGGGGGCGACCTAATGCGACTTTGAGTTCGTTATACTGTGATACTGGATTAAATTTAAAATCAGTAAATTCTTCTCGTCCATTGACTTCACAGTTATATTCTTCGTTTTCTACACCGATACAATGCTGTCCTCTTAGTAGGCATTTTGCTCCTCGGTTGTTTGTTAGAGTTGGATAATCATTGCGAAACGATGCATCGCTTGTATATTGTTTCCACATAAAAATATTATGGACTTCACGCCCATTCTGTCCGATACGATGTTCTATATCACGTCTAGTCCCAGTCGCCGACCCAGCGATACCTTTAATAACATTGACGACATCATAAAATTCTAGTCTATATCCACCTTGCTTCTGTGTCTGGGCCATGACTTCATTCTGGACTTCACCGCCCATAATCACATAATCTACAATAAGTCTAACATTGTTTAATCCAAGAGGCGCTCCTTGTGGAGCCATGACTTCTTGTCCGTTGTAGTTGTTCTGTGATATATCACACACATATTCGGCGACTGGGTTAAATTCTACTTTGAGTAAGATACGCTGTTTATCGAATAAGAAAAGTGGTATTTTCTGTCCCTTGAGTGCTGGGAATAGCATACCAAGAGTGATACCATACTGGGGGTTGTTATCTACATTTGTCCCAATGCCATAAGAGTTAATTGCTACCCCAGTGCCATCGGTGGCGTTGCCTTTCTTGATACCACTCTTGATGGGGTCTACAAGTATACTGCCTACACGCCCACCGTCTTGGACTTGGTATGCTCCGCCTTCTAAATCTGCTCCACCCTGTTCGAATGTGCCAGAGTTCTGGACTTTGGAGTGCCACTGTAGACCGAGATAATGTCCGAAAAATTGATTACGCTGTGTAGGTGGGACGTTGATGCGACTCATGGTAGCGTATTTGTAGACATCTTGGACGTCATTGAGTATATGGTCGCCGACCTGTAGTATAGCACGTTTGATGCCTCCTAATGCTCCATTCCACGGATTAACACGCTGGGTATTAGTTGTCGCCCCTTCGTGTTTAAATACCAACATTGAGTTTAAATCCAGATAACCAGCTTGGTCTAATCTAAATGTAAATTTGTTTGCGGTTGCTTGGATTGGTTCTAATGTGTCTGTGCGAACTTCAATTTGATTTGGAGTATCATTAACGTCATAGTTCATTAGTTGCTGTAGAGATGTCTGTGAGTTCATTTTATATATACTAACAATATTATTTTTTTGTTGATTTTGTTTTTATAAATATATCTTCTAAAGAAACTTTTTTTGGTTTTTTTATACATTTTAAACATTCTTTAGTTCCAATACTTTTATATACTTGGTTTTTTTCTTCTTGTCTTGGTGGGAGTTTAATAATAAAATGTTTCGGCATATACTATACTCACACATAGTTTTTGTTCTAACTTTTTTTAAAAGTTTAGAGATTTTTAATGTTTTGTATGCTATTTTCATTTACTACAGCGTTGGGTGGTTCTATTGTAAAATTGATGACACTATTTAATATCTCGGTTGCTGGTTCATCGGTCTTGCTATTAACAATTTCTACATCGAATTTGTTTGTAGTAAATGCTTGATTGTTTAGGTTATTATTGACTTTAAATGGCGGTTCATAGGTAGATGTGAGTATATGTGTGTCTTGGGCGTTGTAGTCTGTATCTGTGTCTTTGAATGGTGCTGGTATATTAGCGAGTATATTCTTGCTAAACCCTCCGTGTAGTGCGTTTGCTGTATTTTTAAATGAGCGTAGTGGGAGACTATTGACTTTGACTGAGTATCCCATCCTACGCCACGGTAGCGTCATTTTTGTAGTTGCGATTTGTTTGCTATTACTTGATGATGTATCACGAGTATTAGGATAGTATAGTCTACTTAATGTACCAATATCATAGTTAAAATTTTTATTTAAATTTCTTTCAAAATCGGTTTTCTTTTCTACATTGATTTGGTTTGCGAGTTCATCATCAGCCACTATACCATATCTTCTTATAATTGATATTGGTTTTGTGGCGTTATCTCCAAGTCCTACTATTGGGTCATATTGTATATCGTCCCATCCCTCGCCGTCTTTTAATCCAGACATAAATACTTTAAATGGTTGCTGACTATTGACGCATGGTACTCTTGTATAATCTAATCTACTCCTACCGCCATCCGCAACAACGACTGCATCGTTTCTCGCATCTAATATATAGTTCATGTTAAAAATAGGTCGTCTTGAGACTAATACCGATTCCGTTGGTTGGTCGCCTAATGGTTTGTCAATTATCATTGATTTACCATTTAATACGTTGATAGAGATACTACCCCCCCTAGTATTTATCCGTGTAGCATCATTACTGGCGTATCCACCTACAGTAAAAAATATAAATAGTTCTACTTGGTCTGCTAAACTAAGTCCTAATGACGAACACGTTTTATTAAATAGTGTGATTGCTCCAGTTTGATGGTCTCCTTGGTTAGCATAATATAACGCCCTATTTGATAGGTTGCGATTGCTGTCGCCCTTTCTCGCACTCACTACTTTTAATCGGCATTCACCAGTTCCACGTCCGTCCAACATGACATAACACGGCATACATAGGTTTTTTTCATTGGCGTTTGTCGTTATCGCTCCATTGGTTCTCTGTTGATAATGTGTCTGTCTTGGGTTAAATGAGCCACCATTGCCATCAGTATCGGGGTTGATTTGGGCAGTTAGTCTTGTTCTATCTCTATCATCTCTATTTAGGGCGTTGGGTGCTCCCTCAGTTCCATATAATCCTAATGCGTAGTCTTGACTAAATACGCCTATACATATTGCTCCATTGTTCGCTGATAGTTCTTGTGGAGATTGTCTTGATAGACACTGTATTCCTTTATAATCATATACTCTACGATTATCTGGATTATTATAATAATTTAGTTTTTTGTCGGATACTCCATAACAGTTCCAAACACTACGCCCCCCACCGTCGTCCAGTGTTGTCCCAGCGACCGCCGTGATACCATTTGTGTCGTTGATAGTGGCGATACCTCTGCCGTTAGTGGTAGACAGTACGAAACTTTCTTTTTGGACTATGTCCGTTGACGAGCCACCTTCACCGCCTTTTTGTATAATACCGAAAGCGACATCGGCTTCATTCGGCGTGATATAATCATCTTCTAAATCACTGATTTTTATAGAGCGGTATAGAGACATATTTGCTCCATTATTGGTATTTGTGAGTATTGCGTCTATGGCTGTCTGTATGGCATTTACCATTTCTGTATAGGTATAGACACCTTTAGGCACAGTTGCTTTACCATAGCGAGAGACTGCTGTCCCATCGTAGAGTGGTTTATTAAATACACTTGTATCTCCTTCAGTGCGACTTGGGTATATATTCTGTTCTAAATCTGTAGGAGTTGCTGTGTTTTGTGGTACGACTATCATAAGTTCACAATCATTATTTAGATTAAAATTGCCTTTACGAGATAGGGTAGCATGGTTTAAATATATTTTAGAGTTTGGTGGGATATTAACATCTTCTTTAAATCTTACGGTATATCGGTGTCCGTTCTCTTCTGGTGATATTAAATTAATATTCATTCTATAAATATAGACAATATAAAAGTTTTGATATAACTATTTTATTTTTTCAATCAAATCCAACAATAATCCCTTGTTTCGATGCATCTTCATCTGGGGTATCTATTTTTCTATACTTCTCCATCATCGTGGCATTATAGGTTTGTCCCATAAACTTGGCGACTTCAGTATTTTCACTGATAGAGTGTGGTTTTTTCATGTAGTTGGTGATGAAAATTTTACGTAGTAGGTCGCACGATAATTCTTTATCAAAGATTTTTTTAGATGTTTGTTTGAGTATATCTGTATATTTTGGTTGAGTGATAGGGCTACAGTATATATTGATTAAAAATAACTCACATGAGTAGGGGGCGATAGCATCTCTAATATCTAAATATTTATTGATAAGATTTTTGAGATTAGTTTCGTTGGGCGTATTACCTATTTTTTTATAGACCGACCCAATATGCTTTGATGTTTTGTATTGATTAAATACTAGATAATAGTTTGGTTCTCCTTCATAGTTTTCTCTAATAATAAAATTTCTATCTGTGGGTAGTTTTTGTTGTTGAGATAGGACATCAGTTTTTAGATACATTTTTTCGTAGTTGGTGATGCGAGTCGGTGGTATGAGTATGAAAAATCCCAAGATGAGATTATTTCTATGAAAGTAAAATTGGTCGCTTTCGCCTTTTGGTTCTTCAGTTGCTCCTATATAGTTGTTAAACATCTTGACTAGAGATGTGTAGTTAATCCAGTTATCACGTTCTTTAGTAGTCAATTTGTTTTCATTAATGATTTGGTTGTTTCTATCGCAACATATTTTTAGGTATTTGTTGAGTTGATTTCTATACTTGTCTACTGTATGCCGTTTATCGTTATCATCATTCAATCCTAAACTATAGAGTTCTAAATATTTATTTAGTCCCAAGATGGTTTGTATTGTTGTATTTAGACTAAATTGTTCTTTAATATCATTGACTACACCGTTGATATTATTGAGATAGTCTTTATGTGTACCGATTGCATCGCCTATCTGGTCTATGTTGGATATCTTAAATATTTTGACAATTCGTCGCATATTCGTTGCCATTGTTTTGTAAGTGTTAAAAGCCATAGTTTTACCACCGCTGTTATGTTGTGCTTTAAATAAGTCGACATAGTCATCAATATCCATAGTATATATTATTTATCGTAGAAATTTTTTAAATAATTTATTCTTATAGATTAATGACTGAGTGGGATTTAGATGGCGATACGACGGAGCAACGATTAATAGAAATGGGCGACCATTTCAAAGAGATATTAAACAATAAAGACAACGAAATAAAAAATATTAAAAAAGAAAATCACCAAACAAAGAAACTATGCTATACTCTAATAAGTGGTATAGAGATGTTGTATGATAATATGGTACATCTACAGACAGATGGAGAAAGCGATGATTATGTGTTTTTTTATAAACTACTAGAAAATCTGTTTGAGCGTGGAAATAGATATGTAAATAATTAGAGATTAGGTAGGGGTTTTTTAGAGCGAAGCTCGTAGTCTTTCTTATACATATTTTTAGATGATGGTTCTATTTTACCATCTACAATCTTATCAATATTTTCAGTTCTGTTTTCTATGGCTTCGTCATTTCTAACAAAAATCTTATTGAGAGATTTGCCTATAACTTTGATGCCGTATAGAGAAATCAGTTTTCTAACCGTTTCGCAATCTTTATCTTCGCAGTAGGAGTAGCCATAGCCGACCCATTCATTACACGTAGGACAATAACCCATTTTTATATATATAGCATAGATTTTAATTATTTTAAAATAATATATGAAAATTTTAGGTAAATATTTTAAAAGATGGCGAAAGACTAAATTACTACCTAAACCAGAAACACTTGTGATGTGCTTTCATGGACACCCAGAGTATCGTATATGCGATGCTGATTTATGTTGTGCTAAATGTATGAAAGAGCGACCTTATCACTATACTTGCTGAGCGGTGTCTGGTTGTAAATCCCACATATATGCTTATAGGCTCGTTTTACAACTAGACACCGCCCTCATGTGGTATCTTAATAAGAGCGATGCATCGTTATACATTTGATATAAGACTAAAATCCGTTGTTTTATTGACGCCAGTGATTTCTACATTGATTAGGTTAGATGATGCGTATGCTCCTCCAGCCCCACTCCCTTGGGCTAGATGTCCGAATGCCTCTACATAGATTAGGTCTCTTTCTTGTAGTATGACATCTGTTTTGATAGCGAGAGTTCCGTTGTCTTGTAGTCGCTCCATATACAATATCTCTAATACTGGGTCGCTTCTTATACCGCTTGTATTTGTTTTATAGTTTGCTTTTCTAATGATGACTGTTGCTGGTTCTACACAGTCCCATCTTATATTGATATTGTCTAAATATGTCGTTGTATTTGCTGGTATAGATTGATAGGGTAGTTTTGCTACCCCTGCTCCTAACGGCATAATAAATGCGTAGACGCTTTGTCCGCCGACATTTTCTACGGCACTGATGTCTCCGTCATTTACCAATAGACTTCCAGTAGAAGCGACTACAACCGAGTTGATAACGTCTAGAGTGGCTGGAGTTAGTTGTCCTACATTACCGCCAAGACTTTGGGTAAATGATTTAATATCGCCATATTGGTCTACGCCAGTGATGAGTAGAGTTCTTGCTCCAGTCCCACCCCCAGTATCGTTCGCTGAGCCAGATGAGATTACAAAGTTTCTATTTGCCGTAGTGAGCCTAACTATATCGCTTGAGTTATATTGTGGCATATTCGTGCTAGTTGCGTTGCCACTAAGAGTTAAAAGTTTAGCATTGCTAGAGTAGTTGCCGAGGGCATGTAGTTTGAATGGAGAAAATCCTTCTAAGTTATTGTCTTTCATATCCAGTCTAAAATCACTGATGGGTCGCACGTGTTGGGTATAAGTGTTTAGTTTGATATTACTATCACGTATACCAATGGGCGTTATATCGGCATTCATTTTATATGCGATTACACTGACTTGGTATGGCGTAGTATCATCGACTTCTTTAGTGAGACGTAAGAAATAGTATCGTGCTGAAACTGGAAACTGGTAGTCAAAATGTTCTCCACTTGCGATTTGTATAGACCCAGCGGTTTGAAAATCTGTTAGGTTATTTGTAGCCAATTCATTTGTATATGAGTTTAGTGTTTCAAAATCTACATCGCCAGTAAATATTTCTATACTCATCGCCATAGGTGCTTTTAGATAAATACGGACTTTGTTGTATCCAGCGATGCAGTCGGTTGGGGACGAAACGACTTGTAGATATGTAGTCAATGTTTCTGTCATAGATATTGATTGTATTACGTTGTCATCTCCAAAGTCAAATACCATCTTATACTATATAGAGATATTATTTTTTGTTGTGTATCTTACATAATTGTTTGTAGATAGACTTTGGGGCGACCTCCCAACCTTTTACTCTAAGTATAGACCGCCACAAGTGGACGCCATATATATAGTCTTCATTTATAATGTCGTCAAAATGTAGTTGAGTTATCCCATATTTGGTTTCGCTTTTAAATGTGTGTTGTGTGAATAGGTCTTTAGCCCACGCCCAATGAATAGGGCAAAATGCGACTGGGGGTAGTACATAGATGTCATCGATGTTGTTCTCCCAGTTTTTTAAAAGATGACTTTCGTAAGCGGTGGATTTGTTTTTAGATGTGAGTATTTTATCCCAGTTTATTTCTTCAGTCCCATCAAAAATCATGGCTCCGATATTTGCTTTATAGTTTTTTTGTGATTTGTAGTATCCAGTTTTGTTGTTGTATTGACTTGATGTTTTGTTGATGATATTTTCTGGTATTTTTCGAATTAAAAAAATGTCGGTATCCAGCCATATTATTTTGGTTTTGTTCTCCGACTCTTGGTTTTGTTTGAAAAGATTGAAACGCCAGTGGTCGCTTTGAAATGATTTAACATTAGTGCTATCATTAATAGGGACGACATCGTTAGCATCTAATATATTTAATTTGAGTGTAGAAAAAAAATCTTTATGCGAATATGTATGTAAATTAACCTCATATCCTACATCTATCCAAGACTGGATACACGCTTGACTTATTTGGTCTAGTGTATCTTGTATCCATAAACAATCTATAACTTCTTTCATATACTATAATACGAGATAATTATTCTTCCAGATATACCCAATTAGTCGTTTCTTACTCCAAGATTTTCTTGGGATTTTCTCGTCGCAGTTGTGCATCGTCAATGCTTTTTCGTATAACCATGATTGGGGCATGAGTTCTAATACATCAGCATCAGTTGGTTCTTTGTATGGTGTGTATGGTTTATCCCATAAGAAACTATGGATTTTATTATATGTTCGTTGTGAAAATTCTTTATTAGGGTTCTTATCGTTCTTGTATGTGTATGCTGGCCATCGACTCCAACCTTGCTCCCAGTTTTTACCCAGATATTTTCTTAGTTTTTTATTGGTTTTTATTCTATGTTCATAATGGCTACTATTTACAAAAGACGTGGAGGCGAAATTCCAAACAAGAAAGCATCTATTAATGCTCTGTTCTAATATGCTCCCAGTTCTCCACTTATTACCCAATCCTTTATAATGTTCATCGTAGCATTCGTCACCCATATCCTTATATCTCTGGTCTAATAGCCAGAGGCTAGTGTTTGGGTCATAGCATATATAAGCATAGTTTATGCGACTGGATAGCATTAGATTTGTAGACCAATGCCTAATATCGTGTGGCTTCATATATTTAAATATCTCAGCCATTACTTCTACTGGTATATCGTATTTATCATAACAATAGTCAATCAGTTCTTTACTGAAAGAGTTGGGGATAGTAGCGAGAGTGTATGCGGATAGCATATTGGTTGTTCTTCTTTCTATGTGTATATCTCATTTCAATTTTACAATTTTAATCAATTTTATTTTCTATAGATAATTATTTGTTGCGGTTCTTCCAGTAGTTTGCTTGGTATTCTTTTTGTTCTTTTTGGTAGACTTCCAGTTCTTCTGGGGGCATCGTCCAGTATTCAATATCAAAGTCTAATATACTCGGTTTATCTTTCTCAGCGATAAGTAGTATTGTCTTACCGAACCAGCCACGCACATTACATAGATAGATTCTGGTTATACCGAAACCAGCGTCAGTTAATAATTTGCATCGTTTAGGAGATAGGTTCATAATACCAATAAGATATGCGATGCCCTTACTCGCTATTTTGACGCTATGAGAAAATACTTCATTGAGTTTTGAATAGGGTGGATTGGATATTATCCAGTCTACTTTGTTATCATAATTAAAAAAATCTCTGTCTTTCTCTATTTCGCACCAATCTTTTTTAACATGACTGGGATATTGTTCGTAGAAAGCACCATCACCGAAAAATGGGTCTAATACAATATCATCAGTTTTTAGGTCAATCATATTAATACAATGTAGGGCGAGTGGTCTGTCTGTTTTCTTTTTATCATTAGGATTTTCTTTATCTCTTAGTTGTTTTACCCAAGATAGTTTCTTCATATACATAAGACTATATTTTAAATGCGGTGTCCAGATGTAAAATACGCTTATACTCTTATAGGCTCGTTTTACAATTAGACACCATATTTGTTATAGATTTGACATA
>Ga0181418_1000508_pt1 | contig 13109 bp, 25 predicted proteins | sample 41SPOviralmetaG_FD_130143 | JGI IMG/M metagenome (GOLD analysis project Ga0181418, IMG submission 130143) | Marine viral communities from the oligotrophic San Pedro Time Series (SPOT) site, San Pedro Channel, CA, USA - 41 SPOT_SRF_2013-03-13 | ecosystem: Environmental > Aquatic > Marine > Strait...
GGCCACATTTTCTGTTTCTCCTCGTACAGAATTGCATCTGACAGTTTTGCTCCGAAGGTGTTTTCCGGCTTGTTCTTCTTGCGCAGAATATAACTCCCTGTCTTTGTTTTCTCCACTCGGCTCGATTGCTCTCCACCCTCTACACAATTTACTGTCGGAGTAGGCCACAATCCAGACTCTATATCTTTGGTGTGGAGCGTTGACTGCTGAAGCTGGAATAATAAACGATTGGACTTCGTAACCTTCGTTTTCCAAGTCAGTACACACTTGTTCGAATACCATGCCTTGTTGGATTGAAGTAAGATTCCGCACATTTTCGCCAATAACCCATCTTGGTTTCGATGCTTTGATGACTCGTAACATTTCTGGCCAGAGGTGGCGATCATCTTCTGTGCCTTTTCTTTTACCTGCAACGGAGAAAGGTTGGCATGGGAATCCTCCAACAACGACATCTGCTTGTTCTTGTCCTTCATAATTTCTAATATCTCCTGTTATCGGTACATTTGGAAAGTTTTTTGCTAATACTTTCTGACACCATTTATTGTTTTCTACAAACTGGAGTGTTTCAAATCCACCTGTAGACTCTAATCCTAAACTAAATCCACCTATGCCGCTAAATAAATCAATGACTTTCATAGTTCATACTTAGGATCGTGGTACAATCCTTTCTCTGGTTTGCGTTTTAGCAATCTTACACGCACCTCACTAGGTTTAAACGACACAGTTTCTGGTAATCTTTCGCTATCTTTGACCACTTTATCTATAGCTTCTTGCTCTGATTTAGCGCCAACAGCTCCTGAAAAGGTAACTGTAGCCCTATAACAATAGTAATTCTTTTTCATGTATCACCTATTTTAGACAAAGAATCCTGTTCTAGGTCATAAATCATGTGAGATATTACAGCATATTCTTTGGTAATTTTTTTATATTCTGATTCTTTCATATCCATAATCGAACACTTAGTTCTGTCATCGTATATAAAAACACCTTTATTACAATGATTACAGTCTTCTATAACCTTGTTGAATGTCGTATATCCAACTCCCTGACAAAAAGGACAAGCGCTTATTATGTTTTCTAGCAAGGCGCAGCGGACTATTTTCTCAGGCGTTTTAGGATCTAAGTTTTTTATGTTTTGTAATGCTTTATTGGCTTTATTATTAAAATGTTTAAACAATCTGTCTAAAGCTGCGCTATCATCTAAATATTTCATAAGCAAGAAATCTGTTTGGTTTTGACTTAAATTTGAGTAAGAAAGTATGACTGATATATCTTCTGGTGTAATTGCATCGTGAGATTTTCCTGATCCCACGCTACTCATGTCTAATGATTTTGGCAGTAAAGATGATAACATTTCTACTTTCATAATTTCCAAATCCTATATTTTTCTTTTGCAATAGTACGAAAAGATACTTTGTGTCCTTTTCTCCAACCAAAACCTCTTACTGCATCTACTATTTTATAATCATTTACAATGAATGATTCACCAGACTTCATATCAATCATGGTTTGTATGTATTCATCATATTTGCTTTGATGAGATACCGGTATATTTTTTTCTATTTTAATCATTTACCCTCCCTAAATACCACTCTAAAATCTCCTCTTGTGTTCCAAACCTTTTTTCGAACTCCCTATTTCCTAAGAAATGTATGCCTTGCGCCCCTTGGTGGTGCATATGGCATAGTCAAAGAGGGATAAAGTCCTTTGACTTTAACCCCATTCCTCCCCCAGTTATATGATGTATTGTTGCTGGACTAAAAAGATTATATTCTCTACGACATATGCAGCAACCATGCTCTATAGCTTTTCGATAAGCGATTCTAGTTTCTTTGTTTGGTTTCTTCGCCAATGTAATACTCCCTTAACATCTCGTTAGCAAATTGACTTGGTATGTGATTCTCATCAACGAGAATTTTATATATTTGTTGCTTACTTCTTGTTTCGTTAAATTTTTCAATTAATTCTATTGTATTGAAATACATTTCGTTATTTGAACTCATCTCTGTTCTCCAAGTAATATTCGGCAAATTTCTTCTTGCCATCTTTGTTTTTTACTAGTTTTGTTTCAATAGAGTGTCCATCTGCCCTAAGATCATTGATTCTACTCGCTAATCTAAAGCATTTGTACTTGGACAAAGCTATTAAAGGGTTCATTTTCCTACCTTTTTTGAGATCCTTCAAGATCAATTCGCATTGTGTTGCCATTTTATACTCCTATTTAACTTAATTCTTGATAAAACTTCATTTCTCTTTTGTTTTTGCTGTTGATACTTCTAAACATATCACACCAAATTTCCCTGGCTTTAATCTTGTGGCGCAAAGCTATATACAATTTCTTAGCTTCTGCTATCTTTTCTATGTACGCAACAACTTCTCCTTGCGTGTTTGCTATAGCTTCTTTCTCTTTTAAGGTCATCTTTACCTCTTTTAGATTAATAAAGGCTAAATCTCTCTCATATTTCATCTCAGAAACAAGTTTTTCATACTCTGCTTCTGCTTCTCCTAACGCTTGACCCATGATTGAGATATCATGGATCATTTTTTCTAATTCCTGATCTCCTAATTTAAGCATTGTCTAGTCCTATGAGTTTGTTTTTTAAATTCTGCGGCAGTTCTCCCATTCTTTTCTGTGTAGATTTTTGTTTATATAATTCTACAAATCTTAACTCAAGATTACGATAATCTTTTTCTAAAGATGTTCTCCTGAGTCTTTCCCCTCCCATTAGTTTAAACACCTCCAAAGCAATATTGTCTTTAACTTCTACTCCATTGAAAAAATTAGAGAATGTTTCGATTATAGGCAGATTAACATTAGGTAAATGTTTACAAATATCGCAAACTTGGGGTTTCCATTCTCCAGAATGAGTATGTGAAACAAGTGCTTGTATCGAATCATGCAAAGAATGATCTTGTAATGTAAGCCAAAACAAACCTTTTTGTACTTGATTCAACTTTTTTTGTTTAGGATATGCTTCATCGACCATATTCATAAATGCTTTAAATTCTTTTACTTCCATTTTACTCTCTTTTGTTGTATAAAAATAAATTTATACTTAAATATATATTTAACTGTGTATATATTTCAATAAAAATACTTACAAACTTATATATATATTTATATATTATATTAATATTATAATTAATTTATAATAATTTAAAACTTTATGCAATCATTTCTTGAAATAAATCAAAATTTACATTATTCTTTATATGTGGCTAGGGGATTTTAGGCTCTCATCAACCTTTACCGATCCTCTAGCTTATTTAACAATTTTTTACGAGGAAATTACGATGGAAAAATATTTAGTTTTAGAAAGAGATGGGTCACCAAAATGGCAATACTACAGAGTAGTAACTATATCTAGAACAGGATTGGACAAAGATGTAGCAGAAAGTCTTTGCGAAAGTTTAAACAAGGCTTCAACAACACAGCTTCACATAGTTGTTGCTGCGCCTTTTGTTGAGGAGGAATAATCATGGCTAAGTTTGAATACACAAAAGAACAGCAAGAGTTTAACAAAAAATATTCTCTTACAGACAAAGATTATTGGCCTTGTCATGGTAAACCGGTCATTTTGCATAGCGCTTGTGAGAAAGTTGCTATAAAAGATGGTATAAAAAGCCTGGATTTAGAGATAATTGAGATCAATTCTGAAAAACGAATAGCTGTAATCAAATGCAGCGGTAAATTAAAAGACAGAACCGAAGTCAGTTTTGGAGAATCTAACCCTAAAAACACCATGTCGGCATATCCTGTCGCTATGGCAGAAAAAAGAGCCAAAGATAGAGTAATACTAAAGCTCGTTGGCATGGGTGGTCTTATCTATTCTGAATCAGATGTGGTTAAAAACAAAGATGGTAAGTGGGATTTTGCTGATGAAGTTGACTCTTTTGAGATGACAACAGAAGAAGAACTAGCGAAAGCAACAGCAGAACTCAAAAAGATGGAGAAAGCTAATGAAGAATCTAAATCTTAGAAGTAGTAGCTTTCTTAATCACACCATTGGTTATTACACTCCTAGGAGAGAAATGCTCGAATGGGATCTAAAGGGCGAAAGAAAGCCCATAACCAATGATTATCAGATTAAAGCCATGAATAAAGGCATAAAGCATGAAAAACATGGAATTGCTAAATGGGTGCAATTAAACAAAGAAATACCTAGCTATATACTCAAAGATCAAAAGAGTTTTGTAGTGGATAATTGGCTTAATTTAGATCAAAAAGAAACTATTAGTTTGTCTAGTACGCCAGATGGCATTTCAAAGGATTTTAGTACCATTTTGGAGGTCAAAACCACAAGAATGGCTAAGTTTATGTTCAAAGAGTTTCCGAAACATTATTTACCACAAATTTATGGTCAAATGATGGTCTTGAACATGTCTGGGCATAAAGTCCAAAAAAGCCACTTGATTAATTTTAGTACCATTGGGTCTAAAGTTTGGGAGGTGGACTATAATCAAGGTTTTATTGATTATATAACATCACTTCTCAAAGAATACTCTCTTGCGCTATTAAGCGGCAACATAGAGGATCTCTCGGAAAAGCCAGAAACTTACGAGGGAGATATTTTGGAAGAAAGTGTAAGATTAATTTATGAGGACAAATAAATGAGCTTATTAAATAAAATAGAAGGATATTGTTTAAACGAAATTAAGCAAATAGGCACAACAAAACCAATAGATGAAAAAAACAAAGCAAGAGTAGAAATAGCTGAAGAAATATTGGCTATGATACAGGAGAGTAGAGATGAAACATAATGTAAAATTATTTTTTAGTGATAAATATGAGGATATAACTGATCTTTTTTATGCAAAAAGAAAAGAATTAGGTAGTCAGACAAAATCTGGCAATCCTCCTCCTTATCTAAACAATGGCAAGTTTAAACCATACAAGAAGCCAATCGTTCTAAGTCCGGATAAAACTTACAATGTGGCTATGTGGTTTAACGAATCTACTGATGATGATGGAAATGTTAAAAGAGATTGCAATATTTCCTTTGAAGAAGTTGAGGACAAGGGAGAAAGCCAGGGAAACAACAATTATCCTAAAAAACAGAGCAATCAAGGGCAAGATGAAAGCATTTTTGGACAAGAAAGCGACAACGAAGTACCTTTTTAATTAACATGGAGAAACAAATGAAAGACTTAAAAAAGAAAATGAGTAATTGTTTTATAACAAAAGATTATAAACTGTTTACAAAAACTAAGGGCAACAGACCAATAAATCTTGCTCATGTAGAAAAGATAAAAAAAGCCATAGCAAGAAAAGATTTAAAATTACCAATACTTATTACCAAGAAAATGCAAATAAGAGATGGACACCACACTTTTCAAGCAAGAATGGAGTTAGGTTTAGAAATATACTGCATAGTATTAGATTCTGATGATGCTTTTGATATGGCTCTGTTAAATTCTAATAGATCAAGTTGGTCATATAATGATTATTTAAACTTTTTCTGCACATATCAGAAAAAAAATTATATAACATTGAGATCCAAAATTAACGAATACAATATGCCTATTCAAGAAACTATTTGTATATTTGTTAAACAAATTAGGTTGAGTAAAGACCACATGGAAGATTTTAAAAATGGTGAATTTAAAATACCAGATGGCGCAACATTTTATTTTGATAGAATAGCACAAGAAATAAGAGATATAAGTAATATTTTAGATGAAACAAAAAAAATAAAGAGAGGTTTTATTAGAGCCTATCTCGTTGCTGTAAAATGTCCAAATTGGAATTTTTTAAGATTTAAGGCAGCTATGAAATCAAGAGGAAGTAAGGTTTTGGGATCAGAAACAACAGAAGAACATATTGCTCAATTTCAAAACATTTTTAATAGCGGCTTAAAGTCAGACAAAAAAATAAAATTAAGTAGATTTTTTGAAGATAAAGAGTACGAAGGGAAGAAAGCAATTAATTAAAATTAAGGAGAAAATTTTATGCCTGAGAAAAATACTAAATGGTGGATAAAACATTATGCTAAAAACTCAGAAAAGATCAAAAAGAAAGCTAAGTTGTCCTATAATTCCATGCCAGAAGATGATAAAAAGAAACTTTTACAGAAGTTAAGGGATAGAACTGCGCAAGAAAGCCCAGAAAAACGAGCAGAAAGGCTAAAAAAAGGTAGAGAAAGGTATTTAAAATCAAGAAATGATCGGTTAGCATACCAAAAAAGCTACAACGAACAGAAAAAAACAAAAGAAATGCTACTAGAAAGCAAAGTTAGGAAGCTAGAAAAGAAATTAAAGCAGCTTACAAGCGCCAATGAGGAATAATTATGTCAAAAGGAAGCCGGAATCGTATCAAGGATCAAGCCAAATTTAACAAAAATTTCGATAAGATATTTAACAAAGAGTCTAATTTATCTGAATTAAACATAGAATTTGCTTGTTATTGCAATAAAATACAGGAAATTAGAGAGTTTTATGGGTTAAGCTCAATCGTTTATAGCCAGGAAGATCGTGAAGAATTTATTAAGGCTTTTGAAAACAAATACTACAGCTAACTTACTAAGACATTTTGCTAAGATATTTTGCTAATAAATTTTTAAAAGAAAAAACCCCAGACCAATAAAAAAGAAGCAAATAAACTGCTGATCCAAGCAATCAAAAAAGCTATTTCTCCTTTTAAATATAGCTGTATAAGGGCATATAAGACAGCTAAAAAGCATATCAAGAATATTGATATAAATATTGCTAAGATATTCAAGTTTTCTTTTCCCACCCTAATATCTCGTGTGTTATTTTTTGGCTCATGTAATCAGTAATATTGAATTTATCACTAACTTTAAATTGTGTATCCCATAGATCAACCAAAGAAATCATATTATTTCCCTTTTTTTTAACAATCATGTTAAATTGTTTGATTATATACTTTTCAATCTTTGGTTTATTTTGCTTGTTTACTCTCATAAATCCTCCCTATCGAAAGTTATTGTCATTACATTAGTTTCATCTTCTGCATAATCTTGATAATCCTCATCATATTCATCAACAAAATACACACCTAAATGATGTGTAATTTCATCAAGAATCATACGACCATCATTCATTCCATATCTATAAAGATCAATAATATTGCCTTTTTTGACATCAAAATGAATATAATGTTCCTCAAATTCTATTGAATAATCATGCCCATTACCTTTTTTAATATTAAAATAATTTATGCCTTTAACATCTTTAAGTTTTAATGTTTTTGTTGGTCTGTAATATGTACTCATAAGTCCTCCTCGATTATTTTTGATGAATGGCGCACATATTTTTTTGTTTTCGGTCTGCCAGACTTTTTATTTTTGAAAGATATTGTTATAAAATCTTTGCCTTTGGTTATCTCCGGTTTGTCTGCCGCGAGATCCTCTAACATTTTAATTAAGTCCATCTTTATACCTCGTTTAAACTATTTATTTGCTAAGTTATTTAGCGAGGATAAGTAGCCTATATGAGAAAACTACCTATCCCATATATAAGATTAGCAATATTGATGTTATTATGCAATATCTAGTATAGAAAAGATTATTATAAATAATTTGATATTCTTATTGACAAGCATATGCGATGTATGAGATCATTAACTATCTTGAAAAACATATCGTTTGTAAAGATAACATGAAAAAGCAAATCGTTTAAACTACATCAATCAAAACACAGTTTAAACAACTTTAACAAATCAAAAACTTTAAAAAGCATCACACAAACAGTTTAAACATAACCAACCAAGAGAGAGAGAGAGAAGGAGCAGCGATCCAGATCAGCAGACCAGAAATTACCAGACCGGCAGGAACCTGGCATTTAGACCGGTAATAATCGGGCATTGCGTGGCGGCTAATCAATTTTGCTAGGTAATTTTGCTAAATAATTGTGCGTTTATACGCTTTTTTACCCAAAAAACGCTTATTTTCTATAAAAAATCATTCATTATAATAATATAAAAATTGATGTATTAATTTGTTTAAACAGTTATAATATAGGAATAGCAATTAAGCTATATATAACAATAGGTAAAAATGATGAAACTAATTAAAGAAAATAGAGAATCATATCATTACAAGTTTTTTGAATGGGCTTATCCAATTATGGATAAGATCGTGAAAGACAATAAACTTGGTTATGATATGGACTATATAAAAGAAAATGTTCGTATTTCTACATCATGGGCATATCGCTCTAAAAAGAATGTAATGGGTACAACAATGGAAAGTCTAGGTAGTGCAAAAAACTTTACAGAAATAACTGTGAGCCCAAACTATAATTCTAATAAAGATTATTTTGGAACAATGATACATGAATTTGTACATGCGATTTGCTTTACTCTAAACCATACAAAACATGATCAAAAACATTTTGGAACACTTGCAAGGTTGTTTTGTTTAGAGGGTAAGTTAACTCAATGCGGATATTCTGCCGAGATGTGGGAATTATTTAACATTGATGAATTTATGAAAATCAATGGCGCATACAAAGATATTCATGCAAGGGTAATGACTCATTATAAGACAAATGATGAGGGTAATATCATTGATGATGAGGGTAATGAAATACTAGATGAAAATGGGAATCCACAAAAACCCAAATCTAGTGGTAAACCAAAACAGACTACGAGATTGCTTTTGGCAGAATGTAAAGAGCATGAGTATAAAATCAGACTATCTAAAAAATGTGCAATGATTGGGCTACCAAAATGCCCAATATGTAATGAGGTTTTAAGACTTGATGAAAAAAGCCTTAAAGCTATGATGTCCGATACAATCAAAAATGAGGTACAAAAAGATGAAACTAAATAAAGAAGATATGAAAAATTTTAAAGATTATATATGGTCTTTTTATGGTAAAGACAAAGGAATATATAAAGATTTTTTTGATAATAATTTGACAATGGAAGAAGTAGAAAAAGCCATTAAAATCAGATTATCAAAAATTAAACTTAAATTTGATGGTGATAGTATCGATAGAGAAATTGTTAGAGATATTATTTTCAAATTAAGAGAACCAAATGCAGAAACTGAATATGAATTTATTGATTTAGAGATATTTTCAGATAAAGCAATAGACAATAGTGAGGTAAAAAAAGATGAAACTAGATAGACAATTATTAATCAGAATTAAAGGCTTTTTAGAGTCCGAAATTCAAAAAAATAAACAATTCACATATGAACATGATGTTTTTAAATATCGTAATGATATTAAAACATTAGTATATGTAAACTATGAACTACAACAGATGAGGTATAAATAATGGGATATACAAACTATTGGAAACAAAAAAAATCTTTTAGTAATTCCGAATGGAAACAAATAAAAGATGAATACGATTATATAAAAGATGTATGCAATTCAATCATAATTGACCAATCAGAAAATGATGATGAAATTGTATTCAATGGCATAAATGACAATGAACACGAAACATTTGTTTTACTAAAAAATGTTAGAACTGTTGCACATTATGAAAATGAAGATTTATCTTTCAATTTTTGTAAAACTGCTCATAAACCTTATGACATTGCAGTATGGCATTTATTAACATTTATTAAACAATATGGAATTGAAATTTCTAGGGATAGATAAATAAAGCCTAAATTAGCCCCCATTAATAAAAATCAATGGGGGCTTTTTCTTGTCTAAATGCTTAAATATGCCCCTAGTGTTTATACCTTAGACTACATGAAATGGGCATAATCGAGCTATTAGAGATCGCTTTTTTCTACCAAATGCCCATAAATAGCATAAATACCCATAAGGCCTTTAAATCAATAATATCTAATAATGTTTAGTGATCTATTACTTTTATACTTAATGAGCTATAAAGCGGCAGAATTTAAAAAATACCGGTAAACTTTACCAGGCGCAGATCCCGAAAAGATTCTAATCAATGTTCATTGATACATAAATACAAATATTAATAATCTATATTCACTCTCACATTAAAAAGTTTTATTTAATCAAGGCCAAGATACAAAAGAATTAAAATGTCAGTGATAATTATTATTGATTTCATTATATGTCTATAATGAAAAACTTGATCTTTAAATAATAGAGAATCGCAAAAGAATCTCTTATTACATCTTATGTAGACAGAAACACTAATAAAAGATTAACAATTATTTTAATTATAAATATAGATAGTATTTAATAGTCTTAATTTAGGTATGAAAAATAATAGTATCTACATTAAATAGCGCCTTAAATAATATTTTTAATAATAGTCTTTTATATTCTTATATTGTTATAGCTATTACTAATGCTAAGAAAATAAATAATGTAAATAGTTTAAACATGATAAGAAATAAAAATAATTAGAAAGACCTCGCCCCCCCTATTCGCAGACATTTATATATATATATATCCATTCACACTATGGTGGGAAATATAGACCTATAAGCAAACGCTTATATACTAGATGTTGTGCCAGGATCATTGTTTAAACACAATATGTTGCATTAATTAAAAAAAAATTATACCCTTAGAGGTGGAGTACTATGTCTACAGAAAGAATACAAACAATCCTCGGTGAGTTAAATAAACGACAAGAGGAGAATAGATTAAACTACTATCAACCCTACGAGTTCCAGAAAAGATTCCATAAAGCAGGTAGAGATTGCTCACAAAGGTTGTTAATGGCAGCGAATAGGGTAGGCAAGTCCTATGTGGGAGCTATGGAGATGGCAGCTCACTTAACTGGACTGTACCCAAAATGGTGGAAAGGTAAGCGATTTACTAAACCTGTTAGGGCATGGGTCTGTGGCGCATCTAATGAAACCACTAGAGATATCTGCCAAAAAGAATTATTTGGGCAACCAGACAACCCAAGAGATGTCGGTAAAGGATCAATTCCTAAGCATCTTATCGGTGAAACCACAAGAAAACCTGGCGTTCCTAATGCACATTCATCAGTTCTTGTAAAACACAGCACCGGTGGGTGGTCTAGGGTTGCCTTTAAAGCCTACGAACAAGGGGCAGAAAAATTTATGGGGGAGAGTTTAGACCTTATTTGGCTCGATGAAGAACCTCCTCAAAACATATATTCACAATGTATTACTCGTACTTTAGACAAAAAAGGGCAAGTTTATATGACTTTTACCCCAGAATCAGGCATGACCGAGGTAGTACAGAGTTTTACCTCTGATCTAAGACCAGGACAGTCGTTGTTAACAGCAGGTTGGGAAGATGCCGAACACCTAACCGATGATATGAAAGAACAGATTTTAGCGGCTTTGCCACCTCACGAAAGGGAAATGAGGTCAAAAGGCATACCAATGATAGGATCAGGGCTAGTATTTCCTATAGATGAGGACAATCTAGCTATAGATCCTTTTACCATACCCCCTCATTTTGCAAGGATTGCAGCAATAGATTTTGGATATGACCACCCTACAGCAGTAGCATGGTTAGCGTGGGATAGAGATAAGGATATTGTTTATGTTTACGATTGTTATCGTATGGCTAAACAAATACCTAGCTATCACGCATCACATATCAATGAACGGGAAGGTAGCGACTATATCCCTATAGTATGGCCACATGATGGCTACCAACACGATAAAGGTTCAGGTGTTACTCTCGCCGAACAGTATCGTGATAATTATGTTAATATGCTGCCTTTCCACTTTGAAAACCCACCAGCGATTGGTGAGAAAAAAGGTGGTAATTCGGTTGAAGCAGGTCTTATGGAAATGCTAGATCGTATGGAACATGGCAGATTTAAAGTATTTAATACCCTCTATGACTGGTTTGAGGAGTATCGTATGTATCATCGTAAAGATGGCAAACTGGTTAAACTTAAAGATGACTTAATGGCAGCGACAAGATATGCAGCCATGAGTCTAAGACATTCAACAACACAAGGATCACGATGGGATAGAAAGGGTAGATTAGGCCCTGATGTCGCAGTCGTATAGGAGAACATTATGGCATTACCATTAATCCCACTAGCAGCTAGAGCAGCACTTTCACTTGCAAGAAACAAAAAAATGAGAGATGCACTTACAGCAAGTGTATCAAGAGCAACAAAAGCATTTAAAAAACCTAAAACTGCAGATATTACAAAAGCAACTAAAACTAAAAGTCAAAGAGCAGCAACTGGATTTCCTGGTGGTTTAGCAGTTGGAGCTGGTGCTTCAACAGTTATTATGGATAGAAAGTTACAAAAAGAAAAGAAAAAAACTGAAAGTAGTAAATCTAAATTCAATAAAAAAATGGAAGCAGGTCAAAGAAAATCTAACTTACAAAGAAAACCTAGAAAATAATGGCAATACTTACATTAATCAAAGCTGGTAATAAGATTTATAAAAATAAAGATAGGATTAAAAGATATACAGATTCTTTCTTTACTGACAAAAAAGCAATAAAAAAAGCAAATCAAGACAATGAAAAAGCTAGAAAAACAGCAGCACAAAGACTTAAAGATAAATTTAATAAGGATAAATAATGGCTAAAAAAATGACCGATGATGAATTAGCATCGAAACTGAGTAATGAGATAGAGTCTGCTTCAGGCGACTTTAATACTGAGCTTTCAGAACAAAGAGAAGATGCTATGAAGTATTATCTCGGAGAACCTTTTGGCAACGAGATAGATGGTCGTTCTGAGATTGTTACAACTGATGTTAGAGATACTATCGAATACATTATGCCAAGCCTTATGCGTATTTTTACTACACATAACAATGTCGCTGAGTTCGAGCCACAAGGCCCTGAAGATGTCGAAATGGCACAACAAGCTACCGACTATGTCAACTATGTCTTTAACAAGCAAAATAACGGATTTAAGGTCTTGTACGATGCCTTTAAAGATGCGTTAATAAGTAAGACAGGAGTCATTAAGCATTTCTGGGAAGAAAAAAAAGAGGTATCTCACGAAACATACGAGAACCTAACTGAGATTGAGTATCAATCAATCCTAGCAAATGATGATCTTGAAGTCGTAGAACATACAGAAACAGTTATACAAAAACAACAAGTCGATGATTTTGGTACTTTAATATCTCCAGCTATTGTTGAACACGATGTTAAAGTAAAAAGAACTAAAGTAGATGGACAAGTTAAGGTGGTCGCTGTACCTCCTGAAGAATTTTTAATATCAAGAAGGGCAACTTCAGTGGA
>Ga0181418_1000511_pt1 | contig 13082 bp, 26 predicted proteins | sample 41SPOviralmetaG_FD_130143 | JGI IMG/M metagenome (GOLD analysis project Ga0181418, IMG submission 130143) | Marine viral communities from the oligotrophic San Pedro Time Series (SPOT) site, San Pedro Channel, CA, USA - 41 SPOT_SRF_2013-03-13 | ecosystem: Environmental > Aquatic > Marine > Strait...
AAAACATACTGGTCTTCCTCTATCAATATCTTATAAGGAGCTATTGATGGGTCACTAATTACACTTCTAGCCTTAGTTTGGCCTTTTTGTCTTCCTTTTCTCATATTGTAAATATACGAACTAATTTTCAGTAAGCCAAAGGGCTTAATTAAATAATTTCTTACACAATTTGTATTTAATGCTGTCTATTGTGTTGGGTTTATGGCCCCATAAAATTGAATCATCCATATTATCGTACCATTCATACATGAAGTTTCTTAGATAAAATAAATCCCAATGGGTTACTTGAAATACTTTACGATCAGCCCCATTTGGTAATCTAAATTCAAATGATAGTAATGAATATGACCTGTGGTTTATTGCAGCAGTTCCTATTTCAATGCCCCAACAACCATGAGTGTCATGTAGACTTACGTTTAATAATGTAATTTTATAATTCCATTTACGTGTGTGCCATGATATTTTTTCTAATAATCCCATTTATACCCATTCATTATCATAAGCAAACCTACTGTTTTTTCTTACTTTTCTAAGTGTCTTAACATCATTAACTTCTTCAATGTTAAGTAATTTACCAGTAAGGGGTCCTTCATATAGGAAATTAGTACCTTCATATAACATAGGTCCCTCATATGGTTCACCGTTAATACGTCTATTACCTGCATATGATCTAAACCAATTGCATGTAGTTTGTACCCAATCACCATTAGAAGCATTTTGTACTTCTAAAAGAGATGCTACATTAAAATAATACACTAACTTAATCTTGCTCATCCTTACACATAAGGTATCTAGTTACACTACCTGCAATGAGGCTAGCTACTAATACTGTTACAACTGTTACTTGACTAATCATAATTTTTTAATTTTCAATATATTCTTTAAATATAGGAATATCCGATACCCTAACCAAGGTTCTAAATTGGCTTTCTCTTTGTAAAGGCCTAGCGTCATCATAAGATTCGCTAAATACAGGTTTACCACCCCTTAATCCACTAAAAAATTGTGCTTGATCGTTACAAACGATATATGCTCTTTCCTTCTCAACGAATACATCGCTGAGGTCTGCCCAAAAACCTTTAAACGCCATTTAATCTTCTATTAATTCAGGGTATTCTGAGTCTTCAAGACATTTATCATGAGATAAATCAAACTCAACTTCATCTAAAACTTCTTCTTGTAGATCTTCATCGCCTGATTTCCACTTCTCCAATTGCTCAGGAGTCAATTCTTCGGTTTCTTCCCACCTATAATCAGTGTATGTAACTAGTTTTCTTAATTTAGCCATTTAATTGCTTTTTTGATTTACCTCTATTCTGGAGTGTAATAATTGTATCAATACCATCACGGGCTTCGCCAAGTTTCTCAATTTGAGCACGTAGTTCTTGCATTACCTGTGGGTGTTCACCGATACCGACGGCTGAAGTAAGGTATGTGTCTATAGTGGCTTCTGCTTCTGCTGCGAGCCCCTCATAGTATTTTTTTGCTGCTTCTAACTTATCCATTGTATTTTTTATTTTTTTGGTCTGTATGAATATACGAATTCTATATTGTGGGAACACGTACTATACCAATATTCTTTATTTGGTTTTAAATTCTTCATTTGCAATTATTTTATCTTTGATTTTTAAGAGGTAAGCACAATCTTCGTAGCGTTCCATTTCTTCAAAATAATTAATTAAGTAGTTTAGATCAGCTATTTTTTCATCATATTCCATAAATTCCTCTAAGACATAGTCAGCAGTAAAATCTTTTGATGACCTAAACATAGATAAAGTAGCTTCATTAGACTTATTAGTAAATTCATCAATGTCAATTTTATTTTTAGGAGCTAAACTAAACATAAAGTCTTGTATGTTTTGAATAAAGTCTTTATTTTTAATTTTTTTATAAGTGTCCCAACGTTCTTCTTCTTTAGATAATACTTCAAGGTCAGTAAACATATCGTTTTGATATTCCATTATATCCATTAATTCTTCACTTGGTACAACAATTATAAACATACCAAAGTCCTTAGCCGAAGAGGTTTTATCGCCAAAGACTTGTTCAGATTTAATTAGGATTTTACCCCGCTTTAACCATCCATGACAACGTAAATGTTGTATACCATCTTCAGTTGTTAAACATACTTCAATATATCCTTTCTTAAACGTCATAGTTATCTAATGATCTAAAATCGTCGTCTGTAAACAGGTCTTCTTTATTTCCTTTTTGAATGTATTTTTGAACTAATTGTCGAACATAAATACGTTCTGAATCAGTACCACCATCATCTGAGTATTGGGGGTAAAAAATTAATTCAGCAATCTCGTCAATACTAAAATCATCTATTGACATTTCAGCTGCTTCAATTAATGTTCTAGTAGATAATATAGATGATAATTTAGAATTTTCTCGTTCACACTCCATTCTAATTTTAAAACTAATATCACACAGTGCTTCATTTACTTTAGGGTCAAGTTTGGAACCAAACTTTAGTGACAGTAATTTCATTTCTTGATCTTTATCGAGAGTATCCATCTCAATAATACTAAAGCGGTCAACCAAAGCACGGTCGAGCATACGAGCTGCTGTATACTCAAACCCAATATTGGCTGTAGAAATAAAACTAACACCATCAGCGACATCAATAACAGGGCTATTTTCCTTTTCATCTAATCTAAGTTTGCGTATATTCGCATCAAGAACTGGCATCAATATATTCCATGCCTCCGGGTTTGCACGCGAAATTTCGTCGAGTAGAATGACAGAATTTGGCGTTTTTATTGCGGTTACAAACGCGGATTCCTCAAAATATGTACCATCTTTAAAGTAAGTATTACCAATGATAGCTGAGCGAACATCTTGAGTAGATCCCAAATTAAAGTAAAATATCTCACGTTCTAGTGCTTCAGCTGCTTTAAATACTACTTGTGTTTTACCCGTACCTGCTGGTCCTACAAACATAAGGTTTTTACCTTTGTTAATGCAGCGTACTAAATATTTCCATTTAAGGTCACTAATAATAAAATCATCAGGTTTATTAATCATTGTAACTGGTTTTGTAGGTTTTGATTCTTGAACGTCAATGTAAAAACTATCTTGTTCAATGTATTTAAACCCATTACGGGTTCCACGTTGATATATGGCTAATAGTTGTTTAAAGTTAATAGCACGTTCAATACGTTGTTTCATATCGGGCCTATCCTCAATAAAATAAGGCTGATCCGTAAGTAAATCTATTGCTTTAACTTTTTTCTCTGTATCGTAATATCCTCTTAAAACTTGTTTGTACTCCATACTGTGAATATACGAACAAAATAAAGGAGAGCCAAATGGCTCTCTTAAAAAGGTGGCTTTGCGACTGAACGTCGTCTTGTATAAGCTGGAGGTAATTTATTTTGGGAACTATCATATGGAAATCCTTTTAAGTCACCGGGGTAACCAGGTTGTAATGGATGTTCTATATCGCTAGGATGTTTCCACTGGAAATCTTCATCACCATCAGTCATCTTATTATTATAAAGATACATAACGTACTCTTTAATATATTGCCTTAACTTATCGTCCATTACATATCTCCCCTTAATTGTGCTACTTTTTTTATCATTCTTGTATTAAATGCTTCTAAAGCTATTGCTTCAGCATTATTAACTAAACCAGAAGATTTAAGTTTGCTTATAGCATCCTGGAAAGTATTAACAGCATCAATTGCTACTGTTTCTTCCGCAGGGGTTATTTCATCTAACCGGCGCCTTTGGTTCCATTCATATACATTAAATTGTGACATGTAATACTGTTTGTATATAAATATAGAGGGGGCCGAAGCCCCCTCATAACTGACTGATCGTTTAGTCGGTTTATTTTATTTTGAGTGTTTTTGGTTTGTTTTCATCTGCATAAGGAATTTTGACTATAAGTAAACCATCATTCATTTCTGCTACTGCCTTAGTTAAAGCAAATCGTCGGGCTACCTTCCAACCAGTGTTAAAGCTAGATTTTTTAACGCTAGAGTGGAAATAACGTCGTTCATGATCTACTTTAGGTAATTCGGCTTTATCATACTTAACACATAGATAATCCCCTTTTAGTTCAATATTAACTAATTCTTTAGGAATACCAGTGCAAGCGATTTCAAATGTAAGTCCACCTTCATCCTCATAGATATCTACTGGTTGGCTTACTGTGCGGTTATCAATTTTTGTAAATTCCGCTTCTTTGTTAAAAAAGTCCTTTACTAGGACATCAAGTGGCGAGAATACTCGCTGATCAAATAGGTCTAATTTATGTACCATTGTTTATAAGTTTTGTGGCCCCTAAGGTGCCGGGTTAATTGTTTTGATTGTCAAACGATCAATCAGTCGCATATACATATTATTACTTCTTCAAAATATACCAAGGTGGTATATCTTTTTTCTTTTTAGGTAATGTTTTAAATGTCTGTATGTTAGGGTATTTATAACCATCTCTAGCTAATACACTTACAGTTTTATTTGCCTTATCTATTTCATATATCTCACCAGTTGCGGGTATGCCAAAGCATAAAAAATCAATTGTATCTCCTATTTTCATGCTTTAAATATACAAATAAGATTATTATTTCCAAAGAACCTGAATCAACACAATCGCAAATGCTAATCCTAACGTTACAGCGGTTTTAGGAGTGATCGCTTGGTTTAAATGAAACCAAGTTAAAAAAGCAAACGCAATCATTCCCATTGAAAACCCAATCAGGCGTTGAGGCCACAATTCACCATTAAAAGCCATTACTAGATCTCGGGTAGCTATAATGTAAACATAACTAATAGGTATCCCCAATAATGACATTATTAATGGGTGTTTTTTCATCCATTCACTTAAAAACTGTCCATTAATTTGGTACCAAACTAATACTTGCCCAAGCAAAAATAATAATGTACCTGTAATTAATTTAGTTATATTACTCATCTAACTTCTTATTTGCAATTTTTTCATCGCTAAATCGTTCTGTATTGCTTTCAATAATACGACTTGCTACTAACATACTCTCGGCATTAAGCCAAGCTTTAAATACCGTGTCTGAGTGGTTGATTTCTTTAATTAAATTCAACTCCTCAAGGCCAGATCCTCGCTTAACAGCTTTATGCATTTCTTTATTACATATGTCTATGCCGTTTTGAGCGACATAGAATTTCCCCCTGCTGTCTGCTAGTGTTACAGCTTTAGGAAAACGTTTTAGAACGTTCTTTTTTGCTTGTTGAAACCTTTCTTTTTTATCCATAACTTATTTGTATATATCATTTAATAGTCGTAATCATCCTCATCGCCACGATCAGGCCTTACGTTTTTTTTCTTTTTACTCTCTCGTTTCCATTTATCATATTGATAATCATCGTCTAAAAAGTCATCCTCATAGTCCTTAAAGGACTTGTTGCCGAATTTTACATCTTTTAATTTACCCATGCTTTCTGAACTTTGTGCCAGTAGTGCTCTGTTGATTGTTTTTTGTATCCGCGTGGTCCGCCATTCCAGTTTCGAGCAATAACTTCACTGCTTGAATTTCTGTGGTGGTGGAGACACCAAATGTAAAACATTTCTTTCGATAACCCACAATCCCATCGGTCTTCTTTAGTAAATCGTTTATCTTCATTTTGCTTGCGCAATATACGGTTTACTTCTCGTAGCATAATGGGTCGTATTTGTAGGCAACCACAAGCTTTTTCTTTTTTATTAAATGCTTTAGGGTTACCAGCGGATTCAACTAAAATTAAAGCGTCTACTAGCGTTTTTTTGGTTTTAAGTTGTTTAGTTGGTTCTATTGTTTGTATGTCCGTCTGTATATACGGAGTAAGTGGTTGGGGCGTGTGTGGTAAGCTTTTTTCTTGCTTTGGCATTGCTATTAACCCTATTAGTAAAACTATGTGTTTCATATTGTATCTATAAATTCATCACCATCATCTCCGTCCCATAGACCGAGTTCTTTAAGATGTTGAATATGTGAATCGTCTAAATCCCAATTAGGCTCATCGTCCTTATTATTGGTATTTTTATTTATTTGGTAGTCTTCCATTTGTTTGAGTTGGTTATCACTCCAAATGTTGCCTACGTTTAGGAAATAGCAATTGTAGCATAGAAATTCTAAATTGTCACGTTTCCAGTTTTTCTTATTATTGTCTTGAAAGTTAAGTACAAGTGGTACTTTATAATCTACCACCCGTCTTTCTTGGAACCCACAACTATTACAACACTCTACTAAAAACCCTTCTTGAATTAAACGTGATTTAAGTATATCAACGGTATAGTGTGATACATCTACCCTACCTTCAAGTACATCTTCAAGTGGTGCCTTAATATTTTTCTTAGGTTTACCATAACCACCTAAATGTTTTTTAATACCCTTACCTTGGCGATTTAAGTGTTTATCAAATAGTGTTTTACCCGTTTCATTATCATTAAATGTAAGTGCATAACGCTTGTAAACATTATATGAAACACCTAAATAACGAGCGGCTGCCCTATTACTTAATGTGTGTTTTTGGGCTCTTAAAACGTCGTCCTTTGTAAGGATTATTTTATTCATTTTAACGATTGAATTAGGTCCCAAAGTTCCTCAGGTGTATCTGAGGGGATTATATCACCATTTTCTGTGTTATTAAGTTGTAATATTGATTCGTCACCTGTATTCCACTTATCGTATAACCACCAATGGAGTATTTGTAGTTGGTTTTTATTAAATTGGAGTTCTAATAATGCTTCGATTGATTGAACAAAAGGTTCTTCAAAATTAACAAAATCAACTGCATGTTCCATTTTAAGCATTAGGGCTCTATCATTAGCGTATTTATAGTTTTGAATAAATCTAGTAAATGCTTCTTTTTTAACTAAACCTTTTACAGGACGTTCTTTAGTTATGTTGCCCTTAATTTTAAGAATATCTTTAAGGTCTTGTCTTATTTGATCACTTGCCATTTGTGGGTTGTTCATAAACTGAGAATAATTCTACTAATTGGTCGGGCCTTAATTGTTTAATTGTGGCAAACATATGTACTGCTTCAGATAAAGAATGTGCTACTACTTTATGTATTCTTTCTCCCCTAACCCCTTCTTGAGTTTTTGTTTCTAAAACGAATGTTTGTTTATTCATTATACTTGGTTTATAAGATTTAACGTACGGGAACATAATTCATACTCTTCTTGTTGTTCATAATAATTTAGAACAGTTTCAAGGTTAGTTTTAAATGATTCCCTTAGTATTTCTACATCTTTAACACTTTTACCATCTTCTACCCTAGCCATAATAAATTTATCTTTATCTTTATTAAGACTTTGTTCAACACCTTCAATAATACTTTTATAAAGTATTTTCTGGTATTGGGCTTTATTACCTGCGTCTTGATAAAAATCAGCAGGAATTGTCGGAATGTTTCTTCTCTTTCTCATCTGTATTAAATATATAAAAGAAAGCTCGTGAAACCAAAATTCTATTTTATTTTCCTTGAAGAGCTTTCGTAATTAGGTTTTTGAACTGAGTTATAGGAATATAGTATCCTAACACGTTAGGATTATCAGTTGCTTGCTTTATGTCTGGGTCAATATTAACCTGTAAACCATATTTATCTAAAGCATTATTCATTGCTGATTGTACTTTTTCACTGACGTTATTTTTTTCATCAGGATCGTTTAATATGGTTCCACCTTTAGGTATTAGCTGAATTTTGATACCTTCTTTGGTTGGGTTCTTATTTACAGCCACTTTGATTGTAAATGTATTGTCTCCAGTAGATAATTCGGCTTCAGTTATATACTCGTGCATAGTTTCTAAAACCATATCGTGTAATTCAGTCTTTTTCATTGTTGTCATTTGATAATAAATATGAGGTAAGGTAATCTTCCAAATTAATTTTAGGATTCCACCCTAATTCTTTTTGAGCATAACTATAATCACATAAAGTATATGGGTATTCTCCTTTTCTTGCTGTTATATAAACATAGGGGTGTTTAAATAATTTTGCTACTTCATTTATAGAAAAATTTTGTCCTCTTCCTAATTCAAATATATCAGCTTTTGATTCTCTATCTTTGCATCTATATAAAGCATCTACTATATCGTCTACATGTGTAAAGTCTCTTCTTTGTTCACCATCACCTGTAATGGTTAAAGAATCTCCTCTTTTATGTTGTTTTTCAAAAATACCTAACACAGTAGCATATTCTCCTTCTTCTAACTGGTGGGGACCATATACATTATAAAACCTACAAATAGTTGTATTCAACCCATAAACTTCAGAATATAGTTTACATAATTGTTCACCCCCATATTTTGACCAAGCATATGGACTGCCCCATAAGCCATGGTGTTTTGAACTTGAACCAGCATATATAACAGGAATACTATATTGTCTGGCTTTTTCTAAAATGTTTAATGTGCCTATTACATTAGCATCAATAGCAGTTTGGGGATTTTTAAGTGAAGGTTGAATTCGGGCTAGTGCAGCTAAATGGTAAATTATATCTATATCTGAAAAGTCAAAATCTGTAGTTCTAACATCATTTTCTATATAATTACACCCCTCTTGGTGATTTTTTGTAAAACCTGTAGAATAATTATCTATTGACCATACTGTATGGTTTGCTTTTAGTAGTTTTTTAACTAAATTAGTGCCTATAAACCCAGCACCCCCTGTTATTACTATTTTCATTGTACTTTTATTAATTCGTTTTCAAATGTTGTAAGATCTATAATGTTGATTTTTAGATTACCTAATTTAAATTCCCCTATTTCACCACTATCCTGAATAATTTCAGATAATTGTTGTATTATTTGAAAATCTTGTTGAGTAAAATAATTACCATTTATTTCAACCAAAACATAATTATTTTTTTCATTTTCATAGGGTTTGATTTTATCTTCAAGATTAAAACTTGATTTAAGTTGTTCTTTTTGAATATACTCTTTATAAACCCACCATTCACCATCACCATAATAAGTGTTACACCATGGCTCTAAAGTTTCTAATAACTGAATGTTATTATTTTTAACAATAAAGCCTATATTATATTTAGGGGGTATAATTGGTTTTAAGAGGGTATCATGTTTGCAAAAATGACCCCATTTACGTAAAAATTCTCTAGTAGCTTTTTGGTTTTGGGCTAACCATTCATCTGTTTCCCTATTCTTCATAAATACTTCACCATTGGGGTTACGTTTAGCCCCATCAGCAAATCTTGAACCTCTACAAGTCATATGATAAACACACCCTTCCCATGTTTGGATAAATTTAATACCATTTAATTGGAACCGGTTAAATATGTCTGTATCTTCCTTTGATTGTGGGGCAAATATAGGATCATGTCCCCCAATTTCTTGGAAATCGCTTTTCCAAAACGCCCAGGGAGCAAATATACCTTCAGTATTACTATGGGGTGCTTTTGAATTTAAGAAATCAAGTAAATCCTGTTCGTTGAATTCCTCAGGTTCAATACCAAAATCCTTAAGTATTTTTTCAGGACCATCAGGGTGTAGTGGTGGTTCAATTCTAGTAAGTGATACTATTGTTTTGTCTTTAAGTTCATCTTCAATAGCATCTAAAGCACCCGGACACAAATACATGTCTGCATGGTAAATCATACAAATATCATTTGTTGCTACCTCATTAACTAACCTATCATATAATATAGTATGGCCTAGTCTAGTTGGTCCTTCGTTCCTTATTGCTTTAAATAATGGATCTTTACCCATCATTTCTTGACACCAATCCCATGTACCGTCATTACTAAAATCATCAGCAACACAAATTTCTACTTCGTGATTGCCTTGATTTTTTCTAATTGAACTATAAGACCATTTTAAGTACTTAAGATTATTTCTACCAGGTTGTATTAAACTTATTTTCATATCTATAATTAATTTAAAGCTTTATATATATCTTCTTTACTATATTTTGGACCTAAGTATGAAGTTGTATTGTCCTCCCATTTAATCCTAGGATTATCTAAAATATTATGCCATAAGTATCTTGAAGCACCCAAACATAAACCCCCATCATAAGGAACTGGATCAGTATAAAAGTTTATATTAGGCCACCATTCTAACATTTTTCCGGTCATTAGACAATTTAAAGATACCCCTCCTGAAAGACAAATATTAGTAGGATTATATTGGTCAATATATTTTTGCATAAATTCTTTAGTAACTACTTCAGTTGCTTTTTGAAGAGAGGAGGCAACATTAAATTTATCTTGTTCGCTTTTTTCTGCTATAGGTTTATACTTTTTACAGTTATTTAAGGTAACAGGATTATGACCACCCCCTCCTACTTTAAATCCCTTATAAAAATCATCAAAGTATTTATTGGGATCCCCTACACAGGCTAATGCCATGACAGTGCCTGATTGATTACCTTTGGGGTAGCCTGAAGATAAACCAAATATTTTTCCTGTATATAAACGCCAAGGTGAACCTAAATTTAGGGTTGTAATTGGGATAATATCAATGGGTTTTATTTTATTATCTTTCCCCTGCCATACTGTAAGGGCAGTGGATGTTCCATTTTCTTCAACACCCCCTCCATCTATAGTAAAAATTAGTGCTTCATTAAAATTACTAGAAAAGAACGCGTTAGCGGCATGAGATTTATGGTGTCCTATAGTAATATTAGGTATGTTTTTATTGTCTAATTCTTTTAAGGTATTAATTGTTTCTTCATGTTGTTTTATTCCTTGAAATCCTGGGTTACCATTTACAAAATAATTAACTTCATCAATTTTCCCTATTCTATCCATATACATTTTTAACCCATCACCAGATGGTTCTTTTATACGAATAAGTCTTTCTAATTCTTCATGAATTATAGGAATTCCATTTTCTAATATACAATAAGATACATCATGTCTACCTGTTTGATAACCTACTATTTTCATATTTTAAATTTACTTTCGTGATAATATTTTTTATAATTTTCTATAGTTGTTTTACTACAATCATTATAAAATTCTTGGTCAGTTTGGAGTAGTATAAGTTTTTCTTTGGCCGTAGCCAAGTCCCCTAACTTAACTGTTAGATGGGGGTGGCATTTTTCTTGTGTGTCTAACCCTTCATATCCTATGCAAGGAATACCTAAATAAGCGCAATTTAAAGCGAATGTACCCGCGGCATGTGTACGCATCATATGAACGCCGTATTTAAAGTTATTAAGCGTTTTAATCCATTCTACCCAATTCATGTAGGGTAAATGGTTTAAGTTAGGCATTTGTTCTTCGCCTTCGATTTTTCTTCCCATACTAGGGGTATAAATAGGACAATGGGCTTCTTGAGCAACTATATATGAATCAAACCCACCATACCAACTACAAAAATTACCTCCTGTAATAATGTTTTTTCTTTCTACTTGGGGCAAGTTTTTAATTGAATCTTCAATCATTAAACTAGGTAAAATTTTACATTCCTTATTTGTTAACCCTTCATAGTATTTTTTATCTGATTCATTATGTACAAACATAAAGTCTGCTTCTTGAATGGTATTATAATACCATATTTGTTGGTTTAAAGGATAATCCTGCCAGTACCAATTTGGCCCTTCTTGCATTACCGCTATTTCCTTACAGTAAAGTTTTAGAGTTTCTAATTTAAATTGGGGGTTTTGTTTAGGGATAATTACAATACCTAAATCATATTTTTTATTAGGTATTTGATCTAATGGAATTCTATCTGCCCCCAAAGCACATATCCATGCTAAATCCGTTCTCATATTAGGATAATTTCTGGGGATCTTCCCCTTAATATTTCCTTCACAAAAAAATGCTATATTCATAGGTATAATTCTTTATAAGTTCTTTCCATCCAATATGATACGTGTCTATCGTTTTGAGGGATAGCATTAAAATGGTAAACATAGCCAGCTTCTAAAAATCTTAATTGGTCAGGAAACCCTGAGTATCCTGGTATGTGTAGTAAAGATTTTTTAAATAAATCTTGTAGATTATAACATTCTGGTAAATAAATAGTATCTATATTGTTTTGTTGAGTTAAATAGTTTATAATAGTTTGGTCAGTACCGGCTTTAATTTGTTCTCCTAATTGATTAATTTGATTAATATTAGTTATATAATATTCCTTTACGTAATTATAAAAAGGAATATGTTTTTTACTTGTTATTTGAAAACCACCATTAAAATATTCCCAAGTTTTAACTTTAGGTTCATTGGGAAATAAAGCATTGCCCCATTGTCCTATACTTCTAGTGACCCATTCATAACAACCATTATTAATTACTACTCCAAATTTATCTTTGGTTTCATTAAAAAAATTAGGACAATTAGGGTGTATAATAGTATCAGCATCAACTATCAATACCTGATCATATTCTATATTATTATGTTTTAATATATCATGGACCCAATACCTTTGTAGGGTAATTTTAAATTCTTTTGGGTCCATAATAGGTTCTGTCCACTCTATAATTTCAATATCATCATGTTGTTTAGCCCATTGTTTCCAACTTTTTATAGAATAATGATATGGTGTACTTCTATTATTTCCTAAATCTATATTTGGTATAAAAACTATATTCATTTTTTTCCCTTATGTTTACCCATATGTAAAAAATACTTATTACTTCTAGAATCTCCTTTAAAATATACGAAGGGGGTTTTAGTATCCCACATAGAATAGTTAAAACTTAATTGATCCCTTTTACTATTATATTTTATTTCTTCCCACCATTTTTCCATTGCTTTTATACAATCCTTTTGGTTATGTCTCCTTAATAATTGCATTGTAACAGCAAGACTATTATTTTCAGGATAGCCTTTATGAAGGTATTTATTCATTTGTTTAGTAATAAGATTAGGATCATCTTTATAATTACCTCCATTCCTTTCCCCAAAATATAAAATAGTTTGGGCTTCTTTATAAACACAGCTTCTAGGATCTAATACATTTTGATTGTGATCATGTACTGCTAAGTTAACTTTATCTAAATAAATATCTATTAATTTATTAATATCTTCTTTAATTAGAATGTTACCATCAACCCATAAACTATAATCATAATCAGGAAACCACCTATGAGGTAATACTTTATATTTCCTGGCATTTCTAGTTGAATCTTCATATATAGCAGGAA
>Ga0181418_1000515_pt1 | contig 12994 bp, 16 predicted proteins | sample 41SPOviralmetaG_FD_130143 | JGI IMG/M metagenome (GOLD analysis project Ga0181418, IMG submission 130143) | Marine viral communities from the oligotrophic San Pedro Time Series (SPOT) site, San Pedro Channel, CA, USA - 41 SPOT_SRF_2013-03-13 | ecosystem: Environmental > Aquatic > Marine > Strait...
GATAGACTCGAAGAAAAACTTGGACTTATTACGTTGGCTATAACTATGGCCTACAAAGGTGGTGTTAATTTTCAAGACACATTTGGTGTAACTGCTATATGGGAATCAATTATTTTCAGAAAGCTTTATCAAAATAAAATCATAACGCCACTTACACAAAAATATGATGACTATCAAATCATAGGTGCTACCGAAACATCAAAGAAAAATCCATCGCCTGCTTTTCGTGCAGAAGGTAAATCGCATAATATTGCTGGTGGTTATGTTAAAGATCCTATCCCAGGTAAATACGAATGGGTAGTATCATTTGATTTAAATTCGCTATATCCTAATATCATTGTGCAAAATAATATGTCACCAGAAACAATAGTCGAATATCCAAAACAACCTGAAGAACTTGCAAGAGCTGCAAATGAAACATATTATCGTAAAGACTTTCAAGGTGTACTTCCAAAAATTATTGAAGAATATTATGATGAACGTGTGTCTGTTAAAAACATGATGTTAGCTGCCAAGTCTGAAATGCAAAAAGGTTATACATTTGAATTAGATAAAGAAATAAACAATCTAGAAAACAGACAAATGGCTATTAAAATTCTACTTAATAGTTTATATGGTGCTCTTGCTAATAAACACTTTCTGTATTTCAGACCATCACTTGCTGAAGGCGTAACACTTACTGGTCAAAAAGCAATTAAATGGGCTCAAGAAACTATGAACTCTGAATTAAGAAAGTTACTTAAGTCTGATAAAGACTATGTAATTGCAATTGATACCGATTCTTTATACGTTAACTTTGGACCATTGGTGGAGAAATTTGCACCAAATAATCCAGTTTTATTCTTAGACAAAATTTGTAAAGATCACTTCGAACCAGCAATTGCTAAAGCTTATAATGAATTCTTTAAAATGCACAATGCATATAAAAACAGAATGGTTATGGCAAGAGAAGCAATATCAGATGTTGGTATATGGACTGCAAAGAAAAGATATATACTTAACGTACATAATAATGAAGGTGTACAATATGCTGAACCTAAACTTAAGATTATGGGTATTGAAGCTATTAAGTCTTCTACACCAGAAATTGTACGTAATAAATTTAAAGAGGCATTTAAGCTTATAATATCTGGCACCGAAAAAGAAACACAAGCTTTCATTGCAAAATTTAAAGCTGAATTTAAAAGTTTAAATCCAGAAGCTGTAGCTTTTCCACGTGGAGTTAGTAATATAACAGATTGGCATGACAGAAAAACTATATTTAAGAAAAGCTGTCCAATACATGTGCGTGGTTCATTGCTACACAATTATTATCTTAAACAAAATAAACTCAATAACAAATATGAACTTATTCAAAATGGCGATAGAATTAAATTTGTATATTTAAAACTACCAAACTCTATAAAACAAAATGTAGTATCATTTAAAGATGTATTACCTAAAGAATTAAAACTACATAATTATATTAACTATGATTTACAATTCGAGAAAACATTTATCGAACCACTAAATCTAATACTTAACCCAATCGGCTGGTCAGCCGAAGAACAAGCAACACTGGAGGATTTTTTCGTATGAGTACGAACTGGTTTAAAGACATGCAAGTCATGCATAAGAAATATGGCGTAGACGAATGGATGAAAAAAGAAAAGAATTCTGATTGGTCTAGACTTAATAAGTTTATGAATTTTAGAATTAAAATGATGCAAGAAGAACTAGATGAAACTAAAGCAGCATTTAAAAATAAAGATCAAGAAGAGATGGTTGATGGCATTATAGATATGTGTGTCTTTGCTATTGGCACATTAGAAGTATTTGGTGTTGATGCTAATAAAGCTTGGGACGAAGTACTAAAAGCAAATATGTCAAAAGAAGTTGGCATTAAAGAAGGCAGACCTAATCCTCTTGGTTTACCAGACTTGGTAAAGCCTGAAGGTTGGGAAGGTCCTACACATAAGGGAAATCATGGAAATATCACTGACTCTTTTTAATAGTATATTTGATAATAAGACTAAACAAAAGTTAACATTTGAAAACTTTGACAGCTTTGAACACGCATTGTATGGATTATCAAAGCGTACTATAAAATCAAAAAAAGACGCACCACTGATGTCACCTGCACAGTATAAACCTGATACCACACGTGCTAATGATAATGTCACAATGTGGGCTGGTTGGTGTGCAGTTGATGTTGATGATTTTAAATATGAAGGAGACTTTTATGACGCCATTGATAATAAGTTTAATGGTATTAGGTTTGTGTGCTATAGCACTGCTAGTAGTACACATTCTTTACCTAAATTTCGTCTTGTCTTCCCGCTTACCAAAACAGTCGCGGCTGAAAAAATTCGACACTTTTGGTTTTCTCTCCAAACAGAGCTCGGAGATATGGGAGATAAGCAAACCAAAGACCTTTCTAGGATGTATTATATACCAGCAAAATATAATAATGCTTATAATTTTATTTTTAGCGGTGCTGGGGATTATCTTGATCCTGATAGATTAATGAATAAACATCCTTATAAAGAAAAGTCTACTAATAGTTTCTTTGACAGATTACCAGAAGATATGCAAAAAGAAATCATTGAGCATCGTAAATCTAAATTAGATAATACTAATATAAATTGGTCATCATATAAAAACTGTCCGTTCTTTCCAAAGCAATTAGAAAAAGAATATAGAATGATAAGTAGCACTGGTTGGTATCATAAAATGTATCAAATTATGGTTGCCACTGCTGGTAATGCTATTAAAAACAAATACCCAATATCTGCACATGAAATCACATCTTTATGTAGAGAACTTGATACTGAAACTGGTAATTGGTATAAATCCAGACCACTTGAAAAGGAGGCCGATCGTGCACTTGAATACGTCTACAAAAATATTTAATATGAATATGTCATTTAGTATTGATGATATTAAAAACAAAAATGAATGGTATGAACGTGCTGTAAATGAAGCTAAACAGATACATAGAAAACCTTCTACAGCTCGTGGCAGAACTCTTAATGAAATTATTGAGGTATGTTTATATGGCCATGCTCCAGAGCAATACTTACTTGAAACTGGTTGGGACGATGATGAAAGACCATATAAAGATTTATTAGATCCAGCACTTGATCCAGTGGAAATTAAAACTACAGAACATTCTGGCAATATTCCGTATGTACTCGATAGATGTAAAGAAGCAAAACTTGAAACGTGGAGAAATTATCCTGATATTGTTTACATATTTACAAATGATAAGAAGTCTAAAGAATATGTACATGAAGGTGTATACGTGTGGAAAGGTAATAAGTTTAAAAAGTATAAAATTTAGTTAACATGTTCATAACAAAAATGAAAAAAAGTGAAAATAACTGTGTACATTTGCAAAAAAGTATGGTATAATATTACTATAAGATTGAAAAAGAGGAGTTTCTTATGGACAAACAATTAGAATTATTTACAAACGACTGGGGAATTAACTCAGGTTTTAAGAATTTAGCTGATCAGCTAAACGAGCTCTTACCTTTTCAAGGTAAAGTCCAATTTTCAAGATCAAAGAATAAACAATTAGAAAAGTTTAGAAAAGCTCAAAACTTATTGTATGATCTTTTTAATAACGCTCTTATGAATAGAAGATCCGAATTTAAATCTTTCTTTGGTTTTGTACCAATTAACACTTCAAGATATTCTTATCCTGTTACTGCTGAAAGATGGACACAAGTAGAAAATGAAATGGCTGAGCACATGAATAAAATCATTTTTGATGCAGCAGCAGAACAAGGAGTTAAATAATGGCTAAAGAAATGATTGAAGATGTTGTAAAGTTTGATAACATCATATATGTTGGAGACTTAGTTGAAACAAAGTATGGTGCTTGTAGAATTAAAAAGATAGAGTTAATGCCTGAAAAAAGACATTTCTCTAAGTGTGGAATAAATGTAAATAAAATGTTTACATCCATGATAGATCAGTGTATAATAGATCTAGATAACAGACATTTTGTATATGGAGATGAAATTGAAAGAATCGGTTAGAGTATTAAATGAATGTGTTGCATTACAGAATAAAAAGTCTGATGATTATCAGAATAAAGATTCGAATGTAACTCAAGCAATGCATTATCGTCGTGGTGTTGATAGCATACACGATATAATTCAAGGTAAGTGCTATCGTGCACAATCTATATTAGAAAGTCAAGGTGAACCAAACTTCGAATCACTCGAAGATACTTACAAAGATATAATTAATTATTGTTCATTTGCAGTATCTTATATGCGTGGTAAGATGGACGGCCAAAAACTAGATAGAGATATGTACAATAAGTTGAAAGGTAAAATATAATGATTAGTTATGATATGATAAAAACTGATGATATACGATCTTACTTCTACACTGAACTAAGACAAAAAAACTTTATTACTGATAAAAATGGTGGTAAACTGATTGAAATGCTTGGTGCATGTTTCATTGCAGATAAACCATCTATATTTGGTACACCTAAAGAAGATTATATTAAAAGAGAAATCGCTTGGTACAGTAGTCAAATTGGTAATGTAAATGCAATAGAAGGTGATACACCTGAAGCATGGAAATTAGCTGCTAATGATTATGGCCAAGTCAATTCAAACTATGGTCAACTTATTTGGTCTGATAAATACTTCAACCAATATGGTAGAACATTAGATGAATTGTTACAAAACCAAGATGGTCGTAGAGCCACTATGGTTTACAATAGACCAAGTATATGGGAGGAATACAATGAAGAAGGTAAAAGTGATTTCATATGTACTAATGCCGTTACTTATTACATACGTGACGATAAGTTATTCGCCGTTGTTCAAATGCGCTCAAACGATGTCGTGTTCGGATACAAAAATGATTACGCTTGGCAGCTTTATGTTCTAAATGAATTAATCAGAGATTACAATGATTGTAGAGCAGAAGCAGATAATGATATAACTGCTGGTGATATTATATGGCAAGTTCAGAATATGCATGTTTACGAAAGGCATTTTCATCTTGTCAAATAAGTGGGATAAAAGATTTTTAGAAATGGCAAAAGTTGTATCAACTTGGTCTAAAGATCCATCTACAAAAGTTGGCACAGTTGCTGTTAGAAATAGAACTGTTATTGCTCAAGGTTATAATGGATTTCCTCGAGGCATTAAAGACGACGATAGATACAATGACAGAGAAATCAAATACAAATTTATAGTACATTCAGAAATGAATGCTATATACAATGCTGCACAAAATGGTGTATCATTAGAAGGATCAACTATATACACCTATGGCTTACCAATATGTCATGAGTGTGCAAAAGGTTTGATCCAAGTTGGTGTTGCTAGAGTTGTATCACCAATACACGATGTACCACAACATTGGAAGATATCATGTGGTATGACTAAAACAATGTTTGAAGAATCAAAAATAAAATGGGATTGGGTGAAAATATGAAAATACTTGTAACAGGAATGAATAAAAATCAAGTCACAGAAAATTTTTATTTAAAACAACAATTAAGAGTAGTACCTTCACATTATTCTTTACTAAGATGTTTAAGAGATATGGGTCATACTGTTGAACAAAGATTAGTGAAAATTGGTGAAGACTTATCTTCGTATGATAGAGTTATTTGTTTCTTAGCTTCACCAAGACAAGCGTTACAACTTACATTTTATAATGGTTTATGGGCAATACATGATACTCCAAAAGATAAATTAATATTAGCATTTGATGATTGGCAAACAGATGGAATATTCAAAGGCATTCTTTCATGTACTGATAAAGAATCGCTCTTAAAAGAATTTACTATAAATCAAAGTACAACAGATCCAGACATTAGTAGAGAATTATTAGAACCTCATACTGATGTTTTATTAGATGCAATAAAATATATTGGTGAAAAGAAATCACGTATTTTACTTTCTGTATTTGCTGGTGGCGATATGACTAAACTTATTGAATATGATCCAAGTCTGTTATTTGGTTATAATCCAAATCCTTATCATAGAAATAGAGTACCAGGTAACAGAAGTGATATTCAAAAAAGTGAAATGAATTTTATGGAAGCACAACTTATACCCACTAAAGAAGAAGATGAAGTATCTTGGTTTAACAAAGAAAAATGTTTTAACTTTGCTTCTTTAGTTCAAGGTAGAACTGCTAAATGGTTAAAGAAACAAAATATTAGTAAATGGAAAATAGAATATTTTGGTTCAAGAAAAGAAAAACAAAGACGCTTGTCTGAAGAAGACATGTGTAAAGTTTATGGAGAACAATGGGGTTGCTTAATGCCTGGATACGAACATGCCGGATCTGGTTGGTGGAGAGCAAGACCTTTACAAGTTACTGATGCTGGTTCAATCTTGATTGGCGATTACAACGAACTTATGGTATTATTTGATAATGAAGAAGCAGCATCAGTAAAAGCTTCTGACCTTGAAGAATTATCAGACTCACAACTAACACAGCTAGCTACGCTACAAAAAAGCTCGATATATACTAAACATCCTTTAAACAAGGAAACACAACAAAACGAATTGAAGAAAGCTTTAAATATATGAAAATATTAGTAGTAGGTGCAGGTTTCTCTGGTGCAGTAGTTGCACACACATTAGCAAACGCTGGACACGACATACACGTCATAGATGAAAGAAACCATATTGGTGGTAATGCTTATGACTATACAAATAAAAGAGGAATACGAATTCATAAGTATGGTCCTCATTTATTTCATACCAACAACGAAAAAGTTTATAACTGGGTTACGCAATTTGGTGAATGGGAACCATACAAACATAAAGTTAAAGCACAGCTTGACGATGGTAGGTATGTAACATTACCAGTTAATAAAGAAACACAAGATATAGTAGGTAAAGAAAATATTGTAAGTACTTTCTTTGCACCATACACATATAAAATGTGGGGTAAAACTATAGAAGAATTAGATCCATCTATTCTTAAAAGAGTACCAGTACGCGATGACGATAACGAGTATTACTTTCCTAATGATGAATATCAAATATTGCCAAAGAATGGTTACACTGCAGTATTTGAAGAAATACTAGATCATAAAAATATTAAAGTAGATTTATCAGTAAAATTTGATAGAAATATGGAAAAAGACTTTGATCATATTTTTAATGCAATGCCAATAGATGATTACTTTAATTATGTTTATGGTGCTTTGCCATATCGTTCAATTAAGTTTCATCATGTTGATATACCTATGACAAAGGTATTACCAACTGGTACAGTTAATTTTACGCATGATGGTCCTTACACTCGAGTTACTGAATGGAAGAACCTACCGTGTCATGGTATAAATAATCAGTACACAACACTTACATATGAAGAACCGTGTGACTACCTGGTCAACAATCAAGAAAGATACTATCCAGTAAAAGATGCATCTTCTCACAATCGAATCAAATACGAACAATATAAAAAACTAATTCGTTCAAATATGACGTTTATAGGTCGTTGTGGAATGTATGTCTACGTAGATATGCATCAAGCAATTAATTCAGCACTAGCTATATCTGATAAATTTATGGAGAAAAATACATGAAAGTAGCAATTACAGGATCAAGAGGTTTCATTGGAAGTCACCTTAAAACAAGACTTGAATCAGAAGGACATGAAGTTGTTGAATGGGATTTAAAACAAGATCCAGCTAAATGCATAAAAGATTTTACTCCTAATGAAATTAATTATTGTATACACCTTGCAGCATACGCCGATGTAAGAGCAAGTATAGAAGATCCTCAAAAATATTGGAAAAATAATGTAGAGAATACTACAAGAATACAATTAATTTGTCATCATAATAATATACCATTACTATATGCATCTTCATCATGTATTCATAATTGGTGGTTATCACCGTATGGTGTAAGTAAAAAAGTAAATGAAGAAACAGCTTATGAAAAACAAGTTGGATTAAGATTTACTACAGTTTATGGCGATGGTGCTAGAGAATCAATGCTTATTGGTAAACTTATTGATGGTACAGTTCAGTATCTTACAAGACACGTGAGAGATTTTGTGCATGTTAGTGATGTTGTAGATGCAATACTTATTCTTATGAGTAAAGATATTGGCATGTTAAAACCAGCTTATGACATCGGTACTGGTGAAGGAAACGTTGTAGAAGAACTTGGTATTATTGCTGGTTGGGAAGGTATTGAAGTACGAGACGGCGATGCTTGTGAAGCACAAGATAATACTGCAGATATAACAGAAATGAAAGCACTGGGGTGGAATCCTAAAGTTAAAGTAGATGAATATCTTATTACTAATACAGTACCTCACTAATGAGATTCGCCAGCATAATACCGTTGATCGGTGGAGCAACACTTGCAATGCAAAATGTCTTGCAAAGAAAGCCAGAGTATTTATTAAGTTATGATGCATTTAAAGAAAACGATAATCACTTGGTACAATATTATAAAGGAGCAGTTCCCTATCATCTTTATGGAGATAATGGGGTTCCTAACTTACCTAATGTTGAGGTTATTAATACTGTATGCCCATGTGCTGGTCTTAGTAGTCTTAGTCCTTCAGCTAGTAGCGATGCTGCTGCTAACGATTGGATGCTTACCTCTGCTAATCTTGTCTTGGGTACACTCAAACCTCACGTATTCTGGGGAGAAAACGCACCAGGACTTGCTTCGAACATCGGAAAACCAGTTGTTGCAAAACTTAGAAAAATTGCAGCAAGCTTTGGGTACACTTTCTCAATATATAAAACGAAGTCTATCCTTCATGGATTAGGCCAAGTAAGAAACAGAACTTTTTATTTCTTTTGGAAAGGTGATAAAGTACCTAAGTTTGAATTTATAAAAAGAGAACATGAGAAAATTGATGAAACTATTAGATCAATAAAAAGAAGATCTGACGATCCAATGAATATTCTTACTAATAACACAACGCCTTCAGACAATCCATTTTATAAGTACGTTCTAGAAGAAATGTGTGGTGGAATTGGTCATAAAGAATTTGTTGAAAAGAAAATAACAAGATCTCAAAACGCTATGGATTACATCGAATGGAATGGTGGAAACTATAAAAGCGTATCAAAATGGATGGATGCTCAAGGATTTGACAAACTTGCTGAAAGATGCAGAAAAATACACAGTAAGTTAGCTCAAGGTGGAAATATTATGAGAAAACTTGTGCATTTTCCAAAAGAAACTATTGGTGCATTTGTTGGCCATATGCCAAATCAACTTACACACCCAGATGAAGATAGATTTTTGACTGTAAGAGAATGTATGTCAATAATGAAATTGCCTGAAGACTTTACGTTACAAGGTGGACTAAAGAATTTAAATCATATATGCCAAAACGTGCCTGTTACTACAGCCGAAGATATGGCTGAGCATGTACAAAAGTTTGTAGACGGCAGATTGGGAAATCAAATGCTAGATACAAATTTTTTAATTCAAGATAACACAAATAAAAAGTTAAATTTTGAAAAAAACAGTGTACAATTAGATGCTTTTATGGTATAATATAACTATTATTTGTAGGAGAAATGAATGTCAATAATGGATAAACTTAAGAAGAATAGTAAAGTTGATTTTACTTCAATACTTGCTGATTCTAAATTTTTTAATGATAAAGACATGGTACCAACTGATGTACCAATGATTAACGTAGCTTTGTCTGGCTCAGTAGATGGTGGTTTAGCACCAGGACTTACAGTACTTGCAGGTCCATCTAAACATTTTAAAACTTCATTTGCACTTATTATGGCTGCAGCATATTTGAAAAAATATGATGATGCTGTATTATTGTTTTATGATTCAGAGTTTGGTTCGCCTCAAGCATACTTTGAAAATTATGGTATCGATACAACAAGAGTATTGCATACACCTATTACTAATGTTGAGGAACTTAAATTTGATATTATAGCACAGCTTGAAGGTTTAGATAGAAACGATAAAGTTGTAATAGTTATCGATTCAGTTGGTAACCTAGCATCTAAAAAAGAATTAGATGATGCTATCAACGAAAAATCAGTTGCCGATATGTCAAGAGCAAAAGCGCTTAAAGGTTTATTTAGAATGACTACACCATATCTAAATATGAAAAACATACCATTAATTGCAGTTAACCATACATATCAAGAGATTGGATTATTTCCTAAAGCTGTAGTCTCTGGTGGTACTGGTATTTACTATAGTGCAGATAATATATGGATCCTTGGTCGTCAACAAGACAAACAAGGTACAGAAATCAAAGGTTACCATTTCGTAATCAATGTGGAGAAATCAAGATATGTTAAAGAAAAATCTAAAATACCTATTTCTGTTAGTTGGGACGGTGGTGTTCAGCATTGGAGTGGCTTGCTTGACGCTGCTTTGTCTGGTAATTATGTTTCTAAGCCCAGTGTTGGTTGGTACTGTAGGGTTGACAAAACTACTGGAGAATTGGTGGATCCAAAAGTTCGAGAAAAAGACACATTAACTGAAGACTTTTGGAAACCTATTATGGAAGATACTGATTTTAAACAGTATTTAACTAATAAGTATTCAATCGTAAATCAGTCTGCAATGTTAGCTGATGAATTAGAATAATGAAAGAAGGAATACACTATCAAATTATACCAGATAGAGAAGATGAACAATCTTGGAATGTAAGAATTCTCAAAGGTCAATATACCGAAACAGTTCTTAAATATGGAACTGTTCGGTTTAATGAAATACCAAAAAATATGTCATTTGATTTTAAAATTGTATATACGCCTGATACAGAACTTAAAGTGAGTAATGTAGATTTACAAGAATTTGCTGGATATATGCTAGAAAAAATTATGGCTCAAGGTATTGAAGAAGGAAGTGTGATAACTAGGGAAATAAAAAATGGAAAAAGTGAATAAAACAGATAGACTCGTAATGTTGATGGATGAGATTTCAATAGCAAAAGGTAAATTGCAACCACAAGATACTGGTCATATCCACACATCAATAAGCTACTTAGAAAGTAGAGTTGATGAATTAAAAAATGAAATAGATAACGATTTGAGAAAAGCCGCATATGCCTACTAATTTAGAACAAACCATATTACGTAATCTTCTAACTGATGAAGATTACATGCGTAAAGTGTTGCCGTTCATAAAGCCTGATTATTTTGTTGGAATATACAGAATATTGTTTAATGAAGCTGGTAAGTTTGTTTCTAAATACAATAAATTGCCAACCGCTGAATCATTTAAGATTGAATTAGATCAATCCGAAAAATTAAGTGAAGAGCAATATAGTATGGCAGTTGATATTGTACCACAACTATTTAATAAAAATGATGTTGATGAAAATTGGTTACTTGATACTACTGAAAAGTGGTGTCAAGACCGAGCAATATACAATGCTATCATGGAATCAATATCAATTATTGATGGTAAACACGAACAATTGACGAAAGGTGCTTTACCTGATTTATTAAGTAAAGCGCTTGGTGTAGGATTTGATCTTAAAGTTGGTCATGACTATACAGAAAATGTGGAAGAAAGATATGATTTCTATCACACAGAAGAAGACAGACTACCATTCGATTTGGAATACTTTAATACTATTACCAAAGGTGGTGTCCCACGTAAAACTCTTAATATTGCTCTTGCTGGTACCGGTGTTGGTAAGTCTCTTTTTATGTGCCACGTTGCTGCATCATCTTTAGTTCAAGGTCATAACGTATTATACATTACAATGGAAATGGCTGAAGAAAGAATAGCAGAAAGAATCGATGCTAACTTACTTAATGTACCTATTGATCAATTAGATAAATTATCAAAAGATATGTTTACTACAAAAGTAAATGACATTGCACGTAAAACAACTGGTAAATTAATTATAAAAGAATATCCTACTGGTTCTGCGCATTCAGGTCATTTCAGAGCATTACTTAATGAACTTAAATTGAAAAGACAATTTGAACCAGATCTTATCTTTATTGATTATCTTAATATATGTTCAAGTTCTAGAATGAAAGCAATGGGAGGATCAATCAATTCATACACTTACATTAAAGCAATTGCTGAAGAATTACGTGGCCTTGCGGTCGAATTTAACGTACCGGTCTTTTCTGCAACGCAAACGACTCGTTCTGGTTTTAGTAACTCGGATGTTGGGCTTGAAGATACGAGTGAGTCTTTTGGATTACCCGCAACGGCCGATCTAATGTTTGCATTAATATCTACCGAAGAACTTGATAAACAAGGTCAGTTTATGGTTAAGCAATTAAAGAATAGATATAATGATCCGACTGCTCATAAAAGATTTGTAATTGGAGTTGATCGTAGTAAAATGCGATTATATGATGTAGAAGAAACAGAACAAACATTAACCGATGATACACCAGTATTTGATAAAACACCAACTGGCGAAAGATTTAAGGATTTTAAATTATGATAGCAAAACTAATTTCGTATAGCAAACCATCTGAGTTTGAAGCGTATCAAGATGAATGGAATATAAAGTCTTGTCAAGATTTAATTGCATACTGCGCAAGAGTATCTAATCCATCTGGTCAAGAAAACACAGCAACAAATGAAAAACTTTTAAAATATTTGATTAAACACCAGCATTGGTCTCCATTTGAAATGGCCAGTGCTTGTATTGAGATCAATACTACAAGAGATATAGCAAGACAAATATTAAGACACCGTAGTTTTAGTTTTCAAGAGTTTAGTCAAAGATATGCAAATCCAGTAAAGGAGTTAGAATTTGTTACCAGAGAAGCGAGAATGCAAGATGATAAGAATAGACAAAGTAGTATCGAAGTTGATGACGAAACTTTCCAACTCGATTGGGAAAGAGAACAACAAAGAGTTATCTGGATGTGTAGGCAAGTCTATAACGCTGCAATCAAAAAAGGAATTGCAAAAGAAGTTGCCAGAGCAGTTTTACCAGAAGGATTAACTACATCTAGATTATATATGAATGGTACTATAAGAAGTTGGATTCATTTTATTGAATTAAGATCTTCTAACGGTACACA
>Ga0181418_1000520_pt1 | contig 12958 bp, 7 predicted proteins | sample 41SPOviralmetaG_FD_130143 | JGI IMG/M metagenome (GOLD analysis project Ga0181418, IMG submission 130143) | Marine viral communities from the oligotrophic San Pedro Time Series (SPOT) site, San Pedro Channel, CA, USA - 41 SPOT_SRF_2013-03-13 | ecosystem: Environmental > Aquatic > Marine > Strait...
ACTAACAAAATTTACCCAATTATGTAGCCTAGTAAGAGGGACCATGTAAGAGTCCTTCCATTTAGGATCATCGACAGGGTTCAATTCCTTGAGGGTTTCACCATCATCATAGGTGTATGTTTCAATGTATTGAGGTACTTCTTGCTCAATATTATCAAGCATGACCTGCATCTTGTCAGCACATTCTGCGACGAGATCACCGGGAATCCCGGCCCCATCATTAAAGTGCATTGAATTGTCAATATCCTCACCATACACATCGGCACATGACTCACTCATAAACATATGAATAGGTCGCCAAGACCAACAATTAGCACGAAAGTAATCGTTGTCTGCATCAGTGGGATTAACTGCTGAGATATCCATTCCCATTTTCATAATCCTCTATGTTGTGTTCTAAATCAGTGACAAAAGTTCTAATAGTATTCTTAGCTAAAGTCCTACGAGATTGCATAGATACTTTAGATATACCTAGGGAATCTGCTAGTCCTTCTTCTATTTTTTTATTTACCATTCGCTTAGGATCTTTCTTAGCTACTTCTGTTAGTATACATTTAGTATCATCTGACAGCAAGCCAAGTGCTTTACAGACAAGAGCATATCTATCTACATCATAGTTGATAGGCTTCTCTCTATGGTCAGCAATAGCATTTGAGGCGTAGTCCATAGTCTCGCCACGTTCATCAGTCCATTCAGGGTATTGACCAACATAATAATACCGAGAATTTTGGTCTTTTCTATAAGCATCTATGACTCTACGAGAGTGACCTTTAAGCCATTGCTCAAGGTTACCCTTAGCTGGGTCATATTTATGATAGTTCTCCATAGCCCATAGCCATAGTGAAGTTATGCGATCTTCAGTGCTATAGTCTGGCGTGGATCTAGCCAACCAGTAAGCACCGGGCATAAACTTTACTATTATATCATATATTTTATCACCTATGTCTGACATAAGGGACTCTTTCAAGATACAAGGTTATTCGGAAGTATGAAGATAAGGGCACCCTGAGAGGTTACGTAGATACTTCCCATGTTAGCTTATTGGATCAATAGTTAAATGTTAAGTAGTGTCAGGATGCCCTTTCTTCGACAGTTAAGGTTAAGTTCGACTGCACCGTTTGGGTCACCCCCACTCGCGGTACCGGACCACGATAGGCTTTGTGTTTATAGAGCGGCAGCACACTCTAGCGTCGGTCATATAATACACCATTTAGGGGAATAGACCGACTGCCAATACAGTCCCCGAGGCTGGCGCATATCCTACATATTGTAGGAGAATTACACACACCTCTCGAACAAACCATTAGTTTATGTGTGGGCTGGATTATTTGATTACCAGCAACGTTTCGGAACCATATCAAATGATAGTTGTCCTACTTTGTACCACCTACACGAGCCTGACTAAGGCTGAATCATCCGATTGGACTCTTTCAGACGGGTCACCGTCTTGGTAGCTGTGCGCTAGTCCTATGGTAAAGACTTATTACGCGACCACAGTCTAGCCTGATCGAGGCTTAGACTTAAATACTCTACCTCTAGTTTCCTAGAAGTAAAGCACATAGGTTTTGTATCAGACCTATAACTGATGAGGGGCATGTTACCCTGTCCTCTCACAGGGAGCTGAATCTGTCAGCTACTTGTCTTGGCAAGATCTTTGGAACCGGCCTTGCGGAGACCGCGTTCCTCAGCAACCTGAAAGGCTGTCCTCATCTTGTGCGCGTTACGCAGCTGAGGAGGATCAGCTTCAGCCATCTTGAGAAGATTCTCGATGATGTGATCATCATACGAGCGGTACTTCTCAAGCAACGATTCGTCCGCAGACTTGATCGTTGTTGATGCCTTGATCTTAGCCAGAATCTCTTCGTAAGAACTCATAGAGTCTCACTCCTGATATCTGGTATGTTGTTAGTATAAGTATCCACAATGGATGCTACCCACTAACGAGAAGTAGCTGAATTACCTACCACCCCCTCTCAGGAATGGAGGCTAGCACGTCGGGTGTACGGGCTATAGGTTGACCTCTAAACGTGGTCCAGTCCTGCCCGTTCCGCGACTCTCGTGCCATCGCAAAAGGACACCTTTGGCCTACCACAAAGGTGGCCCCGCAGTAGACGTTAGGAAAAAAGCAGATGCCCGCAGACTCGGGGGCTTTCCCCGGTCTACCCTACTTTATAAGTACATAACTACAGTAACGCCTAGGTTTTACGACCCTACCGCCTATATTCTACGCTCCTACCCTACAATCCTACCGACGTACATTCCTAGGGGAGCCTATGTAAGCCTATACACACCTACACCTACGAGAACCTACGCTTACGCATACGTCGTACACGTAATACCTAGGGGATTAATTCTTATTACATTCCTATTTATTTATTATCAACCAAGATCCAAGACCTCAGGATACCTCCCTTCACCCGGAACTTCGTGGTACAGGTGAGTGTGAATGCCAAAGTCCTGCAACTCCCTCTCGATCCTGTTGTTCCAGTGATCGTAGAAGATGTTGATAGCCTTGCTCTTCACATGGGTCTGGGCCTCGAACTTGACAGTCATCTGTCTGCCAGTCGTGTGCTTGGCAACACACTTAACGAGCCAGCCATCAGGAGTCTTCTGAAACCTGATGCCCTTGTTTGCAGTCCAGCTATTGGACAACACACGCCACTTCTTCTTCTCTGCCTGTGTCCTGAACGAGGCCATTGGGTGAACCAAAGCATCATGCTGAAGTTCCTCCGGCATCGTTGCAACACATGTGTGGTAGATCATCCCATTCTCTGTAAAGATTGGGATCAACACCTCATCCTTGGAGAGAATGAAGAACCGACGCGAAACATTTCTATTAGTCATTATTACTATTCCTAAAAAAGTGTAGTGAAAGAGAAAAACGATATCAGAGTGTCATGCCACAGAGACGGCTGGAGTCGCCGCCTTTGGACTGATCATAAGGAAACAGGTCACCGTGTCCCTGAATGTTGTACTGCTTCTTGTAGTCAAGCAGCACATTCACATCCATCTTCTCGAAGAAGTACTCTCCGACATGCCCCATCAGCTTTCGCCACATGGGTGCGGGAATGCCATGAGAGTCATGAATGGGAGCATATGGAATGCCATCCTTTGCCAAGCAGAGAGCCACATACATGATGCAGCCACTGTCGATGGTGTGGATAACACGGGGAGGTGCAGCAGCTTCGGATCGTTCGATGATGTTTGGCATCATCTTCCAACCACCTGACCGCTTACCGTTGGGCAGTGTGAACCTCTTAGTGGTCACCATTCGTGGTCGTCCTTCTTCCTCAAGAGCAGAGAAGTCAGGAACAACCTTTGCACAACGGTACGTGCAACCCATCACATTAGTGAACTCGAAGATGCCATTGCCACTATCCAGCTTGTTAGCCCGCTTAACGGACTCCTTAACAATCTGCATACCGATCTGCAACGGCTTCGACAAGGTGAAGATGGACTCAGTGTACTTCGTGCTGAGATCCTGACTTGCGTCCACTGCGCTCTTGAAGCCCATGCCCTGCCAGATGGCAAGGTTGCGCTTGTTGAGCAGTGATGCGTCACTGGCTTCGAGAGAACCGGGAATGTACCGGCCTGCACCATCAAGGTACTTGACCATATCTGTCTTGCCCTTGGCAAGGAGCAGAGATCCGGCAGCGGTATTTGCTGATGCCCCATAACCAATGGGGACAGTCAGCTCCTTGCCGGTTGGCCTGTTGTAGAAATGATCCTCATGCGGACGCACGAGAGGATGAACGCCAAGACCAGCAGCAATGTCATAGACTGCTGTGTAGAGATCGTTCACCGAACCATCACGCTCTGGCATCACGTTAGTGAGAGTCAGAGCATTGGTGCAACCAGTCAGCATACCCCAGAACTGGAAGCCACTACAGGTGTGGTCCAGCTGAAGGATGTAACTAGTCTTGCCAGTTGTGAGAGCTTCGTGCAGTGCATAAGCAGCTGCCAAGGCACGCCACTTCTTCTTCTCCTTGATCCCGTACTTCTCGGGGGAGTCGATGAGAGTGCCATTTGTGCCAGCATGAAGGATGCGGGTGTAGTTGTGATACCCCACACCATACTCTTCCTTCACTCGCATTTCCATGAAGTCAATGTCTTCACGGGTGCAGTCGAAGGACTGAGCAAACCAACACACAGCACGATGGAAGTCACCACCCTGATGGGAAGCAACACCAAGTGTCCATGCGTACAGTCTCCATGCAGAGTCGCAGAAGTATGGCTGGTAGTAGCCGCCAACTCCGTAGTTGTCGAACTCCTTGACAGCCAAGCACTCAGTGGGATGTGATGATGCATTGAGGTAACCCTTCTGGATTGCCACATTTGCACAGTCAAGGATGAGTTGGCACGGACGGAACTGAACATTCCGAAGATGATTGATCGCTGCCGCAGCAGGTTCGCTCACCTCGAAGTGTCCGTGTTGACCGACCGGAACCGTGCATCTCTTAACAGCATCAGTATCACGAACGAGTCGTGGTCCTGACTTCCCACCGTGATGTTCCACTTCATTCAACACAACATATGTGGTTGTGTTCTTGTTCTGTGAAACGCTCTTGAGGGCAACATGCCCCTCGTTGAGCCACTCTTGCAACTGAGCCTGAGCCATGTGGATGGAATCATTACCATCCAATGACCCGAACATGCCAGTTCTTTCGGTGAGACGGGACAGAAAATTCTGCACCGTTTCCACGGGCTTGATAAGCCCACGCATTATATCGAATTGCATATTACAATTCTCCTAGGTTGTCCGCTACATGTGATGGCGTAGATAGCGCGGACCAATACCTACGCCTACGAATGTCTACACTTGCCGCTTACTATGCATACGACCCGATAGCCTACGGCATAGGTAGCATCCTGCTAGAGTTGTTGTATACCCCACCATCCATGCACTTCCGTGTGTGGAGTATGTTATGTCTGCCTCATCAGTACGGGAAGACAATCCCGTAGACCACCTGTCTCACGACGGTGGTTTCGGCTTGACTAGACGGGGATGTCCATGAAGAGCTTAGTCATGTGATCCTCGGGGATCAAGATCTCATGCTCATGGATCTCATCTAGAACAACCATTGCTGATCCCTGCTTGAAGCTCTCTTTGTCCACGGTGGTGGTGAGGTGTTCAAGGTCGTGCCTGTTCACAGTTCCTTTGAACACATCTTCGGGAGCGATATCTTCCCATTGACACCAGTAGACCTTCTTGAGGCCACTGTATCCGTAGGCAAAGACCCTACCCAAGGTGTGCCTGACTTCATGACGGCTGTCATGCTCAGGCCCAACGATAGGAGAGAGAGTCATGTACTTGACCTTCACCTTCTCAGTTGCTTTGGCAAGTGCTATGAAAAGGGGATCATTGTTGTTACTACTAACCATTGTTACTATTCCTTAACAGGACTGAGGGTCTGCCTCATCAGCACAAGGTGACCATACCTTGTGGATCCCCATTGCTGGGGATTTCGGCATTACTTGAAGTCCTTCAATCGTGCCAGCATGTACACCCACATACCTGTGAATGCACCAATGATGCTGACCCAGCCTGATTCAATCAAGGCTGTTGATGAAGGCGCGAACTCTCGACGGTAGTCAAGAGCTTCCTTAGCATCTTCTGTACCCATGTAGAACATGAGTGCAATAGAGATAAGGAAGAGGGACAAGCCTGCAATCTTAGCGATTAAGCGCATAAAAAAACCTTTTGTAAAGGGGGTAGAGGGGGAGAAATATAACTACAAAGCTATATACCCCCTGTCCAGATTTTTCACCCCTTAGTCGATTTTCCAGCCTGCCAATAGGATAGCTAAATCTTTTCCATCAACATGGGTATCTAAATTAAGATCCCAAGGTGACAAGTACATGTAGTCTTTCTCAGGCCACGGAACGTCAACTACATAAGGTGGACCCCAGTCACTTAAGAGTGCGCTAAGGTCATCAGCATTAAACTCGGTTTTAATAATAAAGAATTTAAAATAACGATGGCATTCTGTAGGAGTAGGCCATAGATCGGTTCTAGGTCTTGACCAGTTAATGAAAATCTCATCATCGTAAATCTCTACTTCATCAAAAGGAAGCATTGGCTGACCGGGGTCAGAAGAAATAGCTGAGCCAGCTAGCCTTCCGGGTACTAAGTCAAATGTATAATTAATACAAGCTTCAGTATTTTTATCAAAGCGGAGCTTAGCCTTGCCTTCATATACAGTACGGGGTCCATCTACATAGATTTCATAATCCATCCCAGAGTTATCTGGGCCGCTCGCTAATAACAATAAACAAAGTACCATGAGTTTCATTACTGTAGTCCTTCCGGTGGAGTGATAGGTGTAGTAGCCCTGTCAGAAGCCGTAGAATCGTTCCTAACGGCAGGCTGTGAAGTAGCAGGGGCAGAAGGTGTCTCAGGAGCAGAGGGCTTAGGAGCGGATTCCTGTGGCTCAGGAGGCAAATCCGGAAGATAGTCCGGGGTAAACGCTTCTAATTCTTCTACTCTTCTGTTTCTTTCTGCCATCATATGTGGAATTTCTTTATTAAGATCTTGGATAACACCACGATATACTTCTTCAGCGGTGTTTCCTTCTTGTAGATCTTGATAATAGTTATAAGCATAAGCACTCATTGGGTTTCCTCCACCCCTTCTACGCTTAGTACTAGGTCTTGTGGGTTCAGGATATGCTTGATTAATAACAGCTGTGAAGATACTGTCATTAAGAATAGGAAAGAACCGCCTAGCAAACATCATTGCGCTTCTAGCTGCCATCTCTTGATCGTACTGCTGCTTCTTTATGTCGGATTCAGTCATTGCACTAACACCATGATTAACAGTATCGGCGAAATCTCTGCCCATTTTAATACCAGCAGCTAATGGTAGAACAGCATATTGTAGCATTTTAAGAGTTCCCTGTGTTCCCTTGTCGCCCACCATACCGTATAGGAGGCTTGTTACTGCTTCAATAGCCATAGTTCCTCTAATACCAAAAATTGGGTTTCGTCCAATAGTATTAGCAAGCATGACAGCATCCTGTCCTTCCCAATCTCCATTAGACCAGCGTTCAATATCCTCATCAGTAAAGCCTCCCCATAGGCTCATAAGGAAGAAGTTGTATAATAAGTCCATAGCTGCGGCAGAAGCCATCTTTACAAAGTAAGGACCGTACCCTTGCGTAGCACCAGCTCTCATAACATGCTGCATAGTGTAAAGATGTGGGAAAGATCGGTACAATGCTTGGAGATACCATGCTGTACCCTTGTCAACATCCCTATCCAGTGCGTCTGATTTAGTAATTGCAAGCTCAGCATACTTGTTATGGAACTGCTCAAGCCTAGAACCAAGAGTATATAGGTCAGTCATCTTAAATTGCTGCCCATTAAACTCTACAATGCCGTTAGGGTCTTGGGCAATCTTAGATTTAAGCGCAACTAAATCAATTGTTCCGCTCTTCATGAGACTATCTTCTTGACTCATGACCCATTGAAGCATGTTAATGTTTTTAAGGTTTAATAAATCAGATTCTTGCATTAGTTTAGCAACTTCAGGCCGTAAACCAAAGCCAAGTACGTTTCTAAAGCCACCGGGACCAGCTTCTTTTAGCATTTTGTCGTATTGACGCATGTCTGCGGACACTTCACTTCGATCAACGTTAGCTAACCATTCAGCCATAGGCTTTAGGTAGCTAGCATTTTTAAGTAAAAGCTTAGATCCTTCTTTCATTAGCGATATTCTAATAGCTAGGGCAGTAACGTTCTGATAGTTTCTAATACCTTGAAGCCATTGAGCTGGTTTGCTCTGTTGGTTCATGTCATCCATCTGATCGCCAACTCTATTGTCAAGAAGATCTCTAATTGAACTGTCAGTATCAAAGACTGCATCACCAAAGGCTCTTAAGCTGCCTTCATAAGACATTCGGTTCATGCCACCCTTCATATTCCACATCATCTTTGCAGAATTGCCTAGGATATTAGCAAATAAACTAAGAGGATTGCCTCCGTACATAGCAGTTGTAAGACCACCAATCGTTCCTTCAAAGATCATATTAGCTGAGTTAAGGTTTGGACCCCATGTTAATGTAAGAATGTCTGGACCATACTGTGCAACCCAATCAAATGGACTACGACCAGAAGTTTCAAACCTTTCACCCACATGCATACCTACATCGTGGACTCTTTTAAGAATCTTAAATCCTTTTTCTAAGACATCTCTTTGATCTCTGTCATTATTAGGACCAACTAGATCTTCTCCGTTCATAGACCTACCGAATACAGGATCGTCTAGTAGTCCTTCTAATGTATCAATAAGTTGATGGAACGTTACATCCTTAACGCCTGTAATATCAGCAATAGTTTTTCTAACATATGCAGATCCACCTAAACCAATTTGCGTACCCTTGATTAAGTGTTTGAAGTCAGTAGCAAATCCTTGCTTAAGAATATCAAACTCAGGTCGGTCGTTAAGAAAGATGTCTTTGATTTGAATGTCATTAGTTTTTTCTAGATAAGGTGCAAAGGTAGAGTTACCAACTTGTGCTAGGAAATAATCTGCCTTAATGTGAGCAGGCGACATAAGCATGTTTCGGTTGCGTTGTAGGTTAGATCGAATATCTTTAAGCCTAAGCAAAGAAGACAAGCGTCTGTCTCTACTGTTTGTGATTTGTTCATATCGTCTACCAGCAGTAGCACTTTCTCTAGTAGTTTGTCCTCGCAAGTATTCCATAATAATTTGTTTTTCTTGCGGTTGAAGACCTGACAACATAGTGTTGTAGTCTAGCTTTTGATTGCTTGTTTTCTTAAGAATACCTAGTACTGCTTTTTCGTAGTACTCTGCTCGTACACTTGCTTGACCGGGATCAGATTCAATTAGATCCCATGATGTTTGATTACGGCTAGAGTCTTCAGATAAAAAGATTTGTTTAGCCTGAGGTGCAATAGCCTTAAGCATTAATCGTCTTGCACTAGTGGTTTCTTGTAGTGCTGCTATAAAATCACTGTTGTTACCAACCTCAGGAACTACATCAGACATATACAAAAGAATAGGATCAACAGTACCCATTCCATCATCATTCAAAGAATTATTAAGCTTCTCAGATTGAAGAGTTACAAGGGCTGATCTAAACTCAGATTCTCTTTCTAGGTTGTTTTTATCTTGTAGCCATTCTTTGTTTAATCTAAATACTAGGCCAGAGGGATCATCGGTCAATCTTTCAGACCTAATCCCTGCGTCTTTTGCCATTCTCATAAACTGTGTATGACTCTCTAAGTATGTGTCAGCTAACGATTTAGCTGCATCCCACTCATCATTATCCATTTGTTCTGGCTTATCAGATCTAACATCCTGACTCTTGTTAAGTAAGATGTTAAATGCGGCTACTTCAATTTCCTTTGCATTCTTGAAATTACCCCTAATAGAACCAACTGCTTGGGTAACAGCTCTGGTCATTTGTTCGGTGTAGTTTTTATTATGAAGGATGCCTTCACCACCCATGACGAATACATTTTCTGTAGTGGCCTTGGTGGTATCGAGGAGATATGATAGACTCGCAAGAATAGCAACATGGCTGTTCCATGTCTTGTCACTTTGGTTACTGTTGGTGTACATCATTCGTTGGATCTTATCAATCATAAGATTATCATTACCAAAGATTCTTCTAATCATACCAGCAACAGTACCGGGACTGTCTACTCTAGTGCCTCGCTGTTTGCCAACTCTTCTAAGAACAAGAGATACCTTTGCAACTTCTTCTTTTCTATTGTAGGGTTCTCTTAAGCTGCCATCTTCTTCTGTCATATCAGAAATAAGAACAGAAAATTCTTCATGGGATAAACCTAGATGATCTACTTCTTGGTATTCAGAAAGTTCCATTTCAAGTTCTTCTAACCTAAGAGTTTTTTCTGGAGTAAGTACTCCATTTCCTTGTTGTCTTTCTTTTATTAAAGCCGTCTTCTCATTAGAAAGAGCAGAAACAACTTGAACAGAAGCTGCTGTAGTAAGATCAACTCCGGGTGAGATGTCAGCTGTTAATGCTACGCCAAGTCGCATATTAGGATTATGAACCACGGGTCTGCCAGTAACATCAGCTCTCATATCAAAGTTGAAGAGTGTATCAACAGACTTTTCCATTAAGTTGTAGGTCTCTGGGTGAGTTTGCTTAACAAGACTCATCTTAGTTAGAAGCCTATTGCCAAAGTTTTTAATAGAACTAAAGGCTCTTTCCCACCACGACATCATCTTATCTGCTGTTTCGTGTTTTGTTCTTACAGTATTTAGATCTGACATTACGCTCTTGTTGTTAAGAACTTTAGCCATTAAGAAGTATGAACCAAACTCAGCCATGAATTCATAAGGATTGCTAGAGTAGTATGCAAAATCTGCATCAAAGGTTTCAGAATCCTTAGCTCCCATTGAAAGCATAATATCTTTTAGGGCTGCTTTGCCGTCAGCAGACGAAAGACTTTGTTGAATAGCATTCCAAGCAGGGCTATCAATAGACATGTACTTAAGCTGTGCAATATGAACGATCTCGTGCGCAAATACACGGAACGCTTCTGGTGAATCAATAGCACCAAAGACTTTAGGATTAATTTTAATAGAGTATTTTTCACCAAATTTTGTAACTTCAGAAGCTTTTCTAATATTATCCGATGTTGATAGGCTAACATTATCAAAGAAGTTATTATCGTGTGACATGATAGTTGCCATTAGTCCACGATATAAGTTTGCTGTTGGTTCAGATATAGTTCCGTTTTGAACAAGAGCATCAATTTGACCAGAGATTTCTGTACCCTTGTCTCCATACTTTTGAATAAATCCGTATGTTCCAAGGATACCAGCAAAGTCAATGTCAGATCCTGTTCCGCCCCACATGTTATCCTGTACGTCTACTTCTTTAATACTTTCATTAGCATTACGAAGAGCAGACCGTGCCATAATAACCTGTTCTTTATTTGACGTATCTACCCCAAGATATGCTAATGCATCGGGATCATTAAGAACATTCTCAACAGCACCATTAACTTCTACATATCGTCGTGCTAGGCCAATAAACTTATTTCGTTCTCTAGTTCTAGTAGATGCAATTCTGTACGCTTCAATCCTTGAAATATTTTCTTCACCAATAGGTGCATGAATACTATTAAAGATTTTTTCTACTTCAGTCCTAGATGTTGATCCGGGCAAGTGAGCTTGTAGTTTAGTGATAGCATCTGCTCTTCCATGTGCAGTCTCAGCTACAATAATAACAGCTACATTAAGCCTAAAGTCTTCTTGCCTGTTTCTGTCTAGCATTTTAGATAAGACATCTGCTTCGGCCTTTAGTCCAAGCACCTTAGCATTTTCTCTAGCAGATCGAATAAAACCATTATAAGCTTCTTCGTGTGCTGTAGCTTTTGTTACTGGATCTACATTAGTAAGGTAGTACTGAGCATCATAAACATCAAGAGGGAAGCCGTACTCATCAGATAGTTTAGGGTTATTAGTTCTAACTGGTCTAACTGAAGACTCGTCATGTAGGTAGGCAAGTACATCCATCTCTTCTGCATAGCCATCTCTTTGTGCCTCATAGAATTTTCTAGAAGCTGCGTCTTGAATACGCATACTTGAGGATTCTTGTACACCAAATTCTGAGTTTGTAGCAGAAGCAAGGTGCGCTCTTTGCCAGAGTACATCGTTCCTTAGTGAATTAAACATCTGTTGAATCATAGTAGAGTTAAGATATCTTCGGCCTCCGTGTGTAGACATCATCTCAGGCTTTGGTCCTCTACCCATGTTAGGTCGATCTTTAGCATTATAATCTGTTTGAACTTTAGTATCTCTGTTTTGATCAAAGCCTAGTCTTGCATTACCGTGATAAGAATCAAGGGTAATATAAAGACCCATGTTTTTAATTGCAAATCGCATTAGTTTTTCATCAGCAAGAATAACATCTAGCATTTTTGTTTGATCGTCTAGGGGAATAGAAGAGATAAGAACGTTACCATTAGGATCTTTTTCTAATGCGTTCATTTCATCTACAGTCATTTCACCATTCTTAACTTTATCTTTAAAGTACTTTGTAGCTAGCTGCATACCTCTAGAGTTATATAACAAAGTGTACAGGACTTCAAAGGAGTCGCCGTTCTGTACTGTCAATGTTCCAATTCTAGTTTCAATTCTTTCATTAGTTTGTCCTGAGTAAATAAGATTACTCTCTTGAACTAGGTTAATAGACCCATCATTGTTTTGTCCAACAACAAGAGGAGCAAGAGAGTCTACGCCTCGTTGTGCCATCATCCTAAGGAAGTCTACGTATCGAACAGCCTCCCCATCCTTTGATAACTCACTAGCAGTAAACCCTATCATTTGCCCAAACTCTACAAGACTTTGTTTACCCTCGGACACATCATTGTGGAATTGATATAATTTAGTAAGATCAGATAGCATATCAAATCTTGATTGAATCGCTAAGCCAGTATCTTTTGCTCCATTTAATCTATCAGATGTATCTAGTTTTCTTAGCTTCTTTAAGTAGGGTTGTACTGTTTTTCTATGAACTAACCAATGGACATAAAGCTGAGACCAGTTTTCTTTTCCGTCTTCAAGCAAGTGATCAAGTCCTTTGTCCACTGCAAATCTTTGAAGAACAGGCTTAAGGGCTTCAGCTCTTTTAGCAATTCGTTTGCTGCTGTCGCTTCCAACAAGACCTTGCTTAATAAAGTCAACAGGAGATTCAGGAACATATGCAGCATCTGATCCCTTGTAAGGGTTAGCCCATCCTCGTGAGTCTTTAGGAATAATGTCTTCTGCTTTTGTGGGGTTATCAGCTAAAGCATCTTTAGTAATTCTACCGCCGTTAGCAATTTCCATTTGCCTGTTTCTTTGGGCAATAGCAAGAGACATGATTCCTTTTTCAGACCAAGGGATGTTAGCAAGGTCGGGCCTAAATGCACCTAAGCCTTTAATGGTAGCATTTGCAGAGGGGATATATCTAGACTC
>Ga0181418_1000526_pt1 | contig 12908 bp, 6 predicted proteins | sample 41SPOviralmetaG_FD_130143 | JGI IMG/M metagenome (GOLD analysis project Ga0181418, IMG submission 130143) | Marine viral communities from the oligotrophic San Pedro Time Series (SPOT) site, San Pedro Channel, CA, USA - 41 SPOT_SRF_2013-03-13 | ecosystem: Environmental > Aquatic > Marine > Strait...
TATGTCTCAGACTGTTCTTTCGGCACATCTACATCCTTTTCTCCGTGAATCAATAACACCGGAGCAACTGGGGAATGGTCCACGGGATTCAGTTGGCTCCAAAGTGTAGGGTCTTCCTCGGGGCTGCATCCAATCCATTTTCGTACAGCATCACCCTCATCAGAGAGTTGTGCTCTGTCGGCACTCACCAAGTCCGTTAAAGGTGCTTGAGCGATGGCGAGCCAAGGCTTTCTTTCTGCCTTAGATGCCAACAAAAGAGCGAGGTGACCCCCAGCAGAATGTCCCATCACCATAGAGCGGGTCACATCGATGCCTGGTAACAAAGCCAACTGACCCCAAGCACGCATTACATCAGATAGGGTGTCCATCCAAACGCCCTCGTCACCTTCACTCCAACCCTTGAATTCTATGTTCCATGCTGCAACTCCAGCCTCTGCAAGGTCTTCAGCAATGGGTTTCATCAGTTCACTGGTCCACTTCGTTTTCCAGAAGCCACCGTGGATGAGCATTACACAAGGGATGCCTGGTCCCTTCTGGTAAGGTGAAGGGTCATCTGGCATATACAAGTCTGCAAATTGCCACTCTTCAGCGCCCCATTGCATACGGTCAACGGCCATGTGGTTCTCACACCGCATGTCGTCTATCACCCTTACTCTTCGAAACGAATACAAGAATTGAAGTGCCGAACCCTGTACTGGCAAGTATGAACAACCCATTAGACATTGAGATAGAGACCATGAACGGCGAGAACACTACATTGAGGGCGCTGGGTGACGAAGGGACTGAGCATTGGGTTGTTGTTAATGTCGCAAGTGCATGTGGTTTTACTCGTCAATACGCTGGCCTGCAGACGCTCTCTCAGCAAGATGGAGTTACTGTCGTAGGTTTTCCCTGCAATCAATTCGGTGCTCAAGAACCTGGAACTCACCAAGAAATCTGTGATTTCACAGCAGAGAAGTTTGAAGTTGATTTTCCACTGATGGCTAAGATTGACGTCAAAGGGGACGCATCCACGCCATTGTTTCAGGCTCTTTCGACTTCATCAGATGCTTCAGGATACACAGGTGACATTCGCTGGAACTTTGCCAAATTCGTCATCAACGCTGACGGCAATGTTTCGAGATTTGCAAGCCGTGATGAGCCTGAAGACCTAATTTGATGTTCACTCGAGGTCAAATGCGCCGGGCTTGAACACCCATCTGTACTCATCTTCTCGATCATAGTAAGCCTTCACTCGTGGGTCATTTGCTACTTTATCGTGATACTTCAAGAGAGTCGGGTATGCATGAGCCATTGCTGAATCAATTCCGTCAAACTGCCCTGAAAACATCATAAAAATGTTGAGGAAGGCTTTGACATCAGCGAGTGTCATGTCTTCAGTATCTGCCAACCATCCAGTGGTTGATGTGTTGAACAGTGATTCTAAGTCCTTCAAGCCGAGGTCCAGTTTTGTTCCTTCAACGAACAGGGCCTTACGTGCTGCGATGCGCTCATCGAGGTCTTCGATTCTAAATGTTGGAGTAAACTCAGTTCTCCACCCTTGAATCAGTTCTATGATTTCATCAACCTTTCCTCGAACAAAGAGGTCTTCAGGTTCGAGTCCAGCGACTGCAGCAGCGTATCTCATTAGCGCACTGGATTCTGCGATTGTGCCTTGAGGTGTCTTGAGCACAGGCAAGAATCCCCATGGCAGTTCTCCGCTTTCCTTGAGGGCTTGGTAACCCTCCCAATCGACGATCGTATTCTTCCAAGGCAGTTCTGAAATTTCTAAACAAAGGCGTGTCGGCTCGGCATATCCAGGAGAGTTGAAGTAAATCAGTTCGTGCATAGAGGCCGGTCAAAGCCGAGGTTGAAGAAGACTTCGCCAAATAAATCAGGGACTTACTCTTCGTCGGTCGCGTGGGAACAAGACCGTTTCTCGAACATTCTTTGAGCCGGTGAGTTTCATCAAAATGCGCTCAACACCGAGTCCCCATCCCGCATGAGGAGGAACTCCATGTCGGAATCCAGCTACGTAGAATTCAAATTCTTCCGGGTCAAGTTCCATTGCCTTTAGGTTTTCAATGAGCACATCCATTCGATGCTCTCTTTGCCCACCAGATGTAAGTTCATCACGGCCGAAATTAAGGTCGAATCCACGGCTGAGTTGACGGCCAGTGCTCCCATCCTCACCTTCGACATGGTGGATGTAAAACGGCTTGAGGTCCATCGGCCAGCGTGGGAGGAAGTAAAACTGGGGCAAATCTTCAGCCAAGAGGTCGGAGTTCTCAGCATCAATATCGTCACCCCATTCTATTTCTCCACCTTTTCGTTGAATCGTTGCAATAGCGTCACAATAGGAAAGTCTCGGGAACGGCAGTTCAGGGACGATCACTTCGATTGGTTCTTCGTCTTGAGTTGCTCGGTAGATGTTGATAGTATCGATATGTTGTTGGGATTCAGGGTCTTCTGAAACCGATTTCCACATGTGGTGGATCATGCGCTCAAGAACGCCCATGACGTCATCGTCGTTTGCCCAAGAGCATTCAATATCAAACGATATGAATTCGTTCAAGTGTCGATATGTATCGTGCTTTTCGGCACGGAATGCAGGTCCAATTTCAAACACTCTTTCGAGTCCACCGGACATGCACAGTTGCTTGAACAACTGCGGTGATTGGTTGAGGAATGCAGGAGTGTCGAAGTACATCATTGGAAACAAGTCAGTACCACCTTCTGTTGCAGTAGCCACAATTTTGGGTGTATGTGTTTCAAAAAATCCCTCATTAATCAGGGCTTCACGGCCGTATTGGAGTATCTTTCCTCGCAAATGGAACATGGCATTGACATGCGAGCGTCGCAGGTCAAGGAATCGATTGTCCAGACGGGTGTCGAGTGCCACATGGACGGTGTCTGTGACACCGAGTGGAAGTGGTGCTTCGGCACGGGCGATGACGTTCACTGAGGTTGCAATGACTTCGTATGCAGGGGGTGGAACAGGCTCGCCTTCTTTGGTCTTCGGTGGGCGCTTTTCAGAAACAGTGCCGGTGAATTGTAACGTTGATTCGCGGGTCATGCGTTGAACCATATCGAGTTCTTCTTCACCAATGTTGTCTTTTTTGAGGAAAATTTGGGTAATTCCAGTTCCGTCTCGTAGGTCGACAAAACAGATGGCGCCTTTGCCTCTGTTTGCTTCCATGAATCCAGATACGGTGACTTCTTGATCGACGAGTTCAGCGCCATTGCTTTGAATTTCACCAAGTGTGTGCGTACGGTATGCAGTCGGAACCCAAGTGCTCATATTACATCGGGTAAGGGGAGAGGACATCAACCATTCGTTCCATTTCGGTTGTCAAGGCTTAGAGTAATTGTGTATATTCTTTCCGAATATACTTTTTAAGAATAATAAGGTGGTAAAATAAGCGGTTTATTCATATATGCCGGGCAAAGCGCCACTGCCATGACTGGAGACCTGTTTTCATCCGAATCAGTAACACGCGGCCATCCTGATAAACTATGTGATACCATTTCCGACGCTATTGTTGATGCCTGTTTGGCAATTGACAGCAATGCCCGAGTCGCTGTTGAAACATGCGTCAAAGGAAAGGAAGACATGGGGCTCATTGTGCTTGCAGGTGAAGTTTCACTCTCTGGCGAAGCACCGGATTATGAAGCAGTGGCCCGTGAAGCAGCTGCGCAGGTTGGCTATACATCACACGCAATCGGCATGGATGCAACCACTTCGCAATATACCGAAGTTCAAGTCCACATCACGACCCAATCTTCGTACATTGCACAAGGTGTCAATCAAGACTTGCTCGCCCAAGGAGCAGGAGACCAGGGTTTGATGTTTGGCTATGCTTGCACAGAGACCGAGGATTTCGAGCAACTCAAAGGCCGATATTTTCCACTCGCAGCAGCGCTTTCTCAGCGCCTGACCCGTCGTCTCACTCAAGTTCGAGAACAAGGAGTTCTACCTTGGTCCAGGCCTGATGGAAAATCTCAAGTTACTGTTGAATACGACGAAAATGGTGATGTTTCCCGTGTCCATACAGTCATCATTGCTATCCAGCACGATGACAAACTGAAAGACCAATTCGATGGCTCTGAAGAGGAGGAACTGGAATACGTACGTTCGCAAGTGCTTGAACACGTCGTGAAAGAAGTCATACCCGCTAACCTTCTTGACGAAGATTGCAAAGTAGTGGTCAACGGTACTGGCCGTTTTGCAGACCCAGGAGGTCCATACGCTGACGCAGGTCTAACCGGGCGTAAAATCATCGTTGACACTTACGGCGGCATGGGCCGTCACGGCGGTGGCGCTTTTTCAGGAAAAGACCCTTCGAAGGTCGACCGCTCTGCGGCGTATGCATCTCGCTGGGCAGCCAAGCACGTCGTTGCATCTGGCCTCGCATCACGCTGTGAAATCCAACTGGCATATGTGATCGGAATTGCAGAACCTGTGAGCGTTCGGGTTGAAACCTTTGGAACATCCACCGTACCAGCACGTGAAATTGCTGAGCGTGTTAAATCTACGTTTGACTTCCGTCCTGGAGCGATTGCTCGAGATCTCAAACTGCTCAACCCAATTTATTCAGTTACTGCGTCCGGCGGTCACTTTGGTCGTAACCCAGGTTCCGATGGGAGTTTCCCTTGGGAGCAAATTGAGGAAAGTCGAATCGACTCGTTGCTCAACTGAAAAAGCCTGTTTTGAACGGCCCGTAGGGCCGATTCACTCAAGTGGTATGCATGGGTGGCTTGACTTGGTCTTATGTCGAATCGTCCAACTCGTGCCGTCGCCTTTGTGCTCGTGCTGCTGTTCGCAAGCATGTCTCCACTTGCAATGCAAGTCAGCGCTCACCAGAGCATCCTCTTGTCAACAGACACATCTCATGTCGTCCTCATTGGAGGCGAATCCGGCAACGTTACCTTGACCATCGGAAACAATGCTACTGCTATTGAATCATTCAATGTCACTGTCGACACTTCAGGGCTCTCATCCGTTTGGCAAGTTATCCCAAGCGAGAGTACAGTTGAAAATGTGTTTCCAACATGGAGCAAAAACACAACCATTGTTGTTCGCCTCAGTGAAGGTGCTCTCTCAACCGACAGTGGCTCTTTTGATATTCATGTCACTGAACCTGATCAAAACTTCAGCAGTTCAATTACGATTTATGTTTCAGTTGCGCCAACGTATAATCCATCGTTGGATCTCTCGCCAATGGGTGGGCCACTTACCTCGATGGAGGCCGGTTCAAACACTACGTATTCGATTGGAGTCGAAAACCTCGGCTCCGTTGAAGATACCCTCCTCTTGGATGTTGAATATGAGCCTGATTTGGCAGCATGGTGGGCAAATTACACCAATGGCTCAAGCAACAATTCTGGAAATAACACCGGCAACAACACCGGCGGTAACGGTACTGGAAACGGAACAGGCGGCAATGGAACCGGTACTGGAAACGGAACAGGCGGCAATGGAACCGGTACTGGAAACGGAACGGGCGGCAATGGAACTGGTACTGGAAACGGAACCGGAAATGGCACCGGCAGTAACACGACTTTGACCGTCGACAATGTACTGATGTTTGGCAACAGTTACACTTTCTTCAACTCACTCGGCACTATGGTCGAAGCAATGGGTGTTACCAACGCTGATGTTGTTGCAGCTGGTGGTAATGACCTCGCAGATCACTGGGCCAATGTCAATTTTTCAGGAAGCAATTCGAACACTACACTGCGTGACCCAAATATCGACTGGGACTTTGTCGTCTTACAAGATCAAAGCCAAATTCCCTCATTGCCAACAAACGATACCAATTGGCAGGCAAGTAAGAACGGTTCAGTCCATCTCGCTACCGAAATTGAAGTTGAAGGTGGAGACTCCGTTCTTTTCATGACTTGGGGGCGACGCAGCGGTGAATCACCGGGCCAATGGCACCAATACAACAACATCAATCAAAACTTTACGGATATGCAAAACCGGTTAGCCGATGGATATTACCACTATGCAGAGAACATGAGTGCTGCTGGAAATACGGTATGGATTGCACCAGTAGGGCTTGCCTTTGAACACATTCACGACTACATCGTCGCAGGTGGAGTCGACCCAACCACATCGGGCAATACATTCTACAATTTGTATGACGCAGATGGAAGCCACCCCTCCGCATCAGGCAGTTATCTCGCTGCTTGTGTACTCTATGCGACCATGACTGGTAATTCACCTGTTGGTTCCAACGATACAGTGTCGCTTAGTGCAGCTCTCAAACTTGAACTCCAACAAGCAGCTGCTGCAACAGTCTTCAACGAAACTTCGCACATCGATTACCCTTGGGAATCCTCTCCATCTACGTCGAGCATGATGATGTCATCTCCCCGTGGACTCGGTGGAGGCATTCCGAGTGGTTGGAATGTGCATTGGGCCAACGACGAGTATTCGAACATGCCAGCAGGTAGTTCACAAATCGCAAACCTTCACATTTCAGTCCCAAGTAATGCCGCACCGGATTATTACGGATTCAGATTGTTTAGCGCTTCCACTGGCGGTAATGTGTCGACATCGACTTTGCTCGTGGTACATATTAACGAAGACCACCAACTCAGTGTAGCCTTCCTTGGCCAGAATGATGAATTCACTCCAGGGCTTGCAACCGATTCTTCAATTCAAGTCACGAATACGGGGAACGCTATGGTTGACTATGACTGGGAACTCTCGGTTGAAGACGGTCCTTGTGAAGTCATGCTTGCTACGGCAACATCTTCTCTGGCGCCGAATGATGTCGTGGATGTCGATTTCCAATTATCCGTTCATGAAGAGGCAACAAAGTCCGAGAACTGCGATTTGAAATTCGAAGGAACAGGTTCCTCGAATTCTGAGCAACATTCTGCTGAACCGTATTTGTTCACCATCGATGTTGATGAATTGGTCGAATTTGAATTGGTCGGCCCCTCATCGAACTTGGAGGTTTCACCGGGGACTCCTGTTGAATATGAAATGCGGATTCTCAACAACGGTAGTGAGACAGTTACCTTCTATCTTGACGTACTTTCTACATCTGGTTTGACGACGACTATCTCTTCAGGTTCGGGCGTCACAGTTGCACCTGGTGAATCGGGGCTATGGAGTCTGAATACCGATGCTAACTCGGGCCAGTCTGGCTCTCTCATGCAGATGTTTTCGGTAAGTTATTCCGATGTATCATCGACTGCGTCCATTGATATTGAGATCTTGGGCGTGAGTCAAGCAACTATTTCAGGTCCTCTTGACGGGAGGATTCAGGTCCGACCGGGTCAATCAGTCACTACCAATTTCACGCTTGAAAACACTGGGACTACGACGCTTTCACTGAACGCAGCTCTCCTTGGATTGCCTGCCGAGGTCGAGGCGACATTGAGCAATGATTCAGTGGCCCTCAATGTTGGTGAACTGAGAGAAGTTCAACTAACACTCACTGTTTCGACTTCCGCATCAGCCAGCACCAATGAAATCACCTTTGGATATATGGATTCGGAAGTTTCAGCGCATTTGACTCTCTCTCTGCAAGTTCAAGAACGAATCGCAGTTCTACTCGGTTCTACAAGCACCCGTGTGGTGGCTGGACCGAGCACAGACGCTGTGTTCACATTTGATGCAACCAACCTCGGTACTACCACTGACACACTGTACGTAAGTTTGGTCGATAACGGAGCTTCGGACTGGTTTGAATTTGAACTCTCAGCAACTTCTCTGCTTCTTGAATCAGGTGAATCCATGCCCGTAACACTCAATGTCCGAGAAATTTCTTTCGGCGCTCCATCCAACGGTGTTGCCGTAGCCGTTCAACTGCGCTCGTCAAGCGATGACTCCATCTTCACACAACTCAACCTCACTGTGGAGGCTCTTGTCGCCGGTGCTGAAATTGTCGTCCTCTCAGATGATGATTCTGCTCCACCTTCCGGTGTTATCCACGGGACTGTGGTTGTAACAAACAGTGGTTCTGGCTCGGACCAATTGCTTCTCAGTACCGTGGGAATTGATTGTGGTGTTTCGACAGTACTTTCTCTCGGTGCCGGTGAATCATCAACAGCTCTACCATGGTCGTGCATCTTGCCTGAAGATGCTGAGGCTGGCTTGAAAGAATTAAGATTCCGAGTTACCAGTTCTTCACGAACCTCGTTTTCAGACAGCAGTGTTGAAATCTACACGGTTGAACCAGTTTGGGGTGATTCTGGTGTTCTTCAACTGGCGTTCGATGAAGCATCACTCTCCGTTCCTTCGTCCGGAGGCTCATCAATGGTTCTCACCGTTACAAATCTGGCCAATGCCCAAGTCACTGGGACATTATCGCTTGATGGAATCGGTGACGGTCTCATGGTCAGCGAATGGACACGACTTTCTGATAATTCAACAACAAACCAAATGACGCTTTCACCGGGCTCTTCTATGCAGTTCACGCTCAGTTTGACCTCTCTGGTTTCCACCAACGAAGAGGCGACGCTTCGAGCCCGGGCCACGTACCTCATCGGTGATACGACCTCTTCAGAGACCTCTGGTGATGTTGTGGTTCGCATTATTGGCCCCGAATTGCCACCTAATGGCATTCAACTGCCGTTCGATGTTGCACTCAGTCAATCCGATTCACTCAACGCAATGCTTGGTGGTTGGGGATTATCACTGCTTATCCTTTCAGTGCTCTACCTAAGGCGTGGTAAGAAGGACTCAGTTCTTTCAGCAGAGGAAGACCTGTCTGAATACGATGAAGCAGAAGTTGTCGAAGAGGAGTCTGCAGAACTTGGCTACAATGAATGCCGTTTGGAAGGTGACAAGGTTTCCTGTCCTTCGTGTGATGCTCGACTTGGTGTCCCCCGAGGTAGTGAGCCGCCGTTTAGATTCACCTGTCCGAAATGTTCGACGCTCATACGAGTGATTGAATGATCATTCTCGCCGGTAAGCGAGAAGTAAGAACGCAGTGTGTCCAAAAGGGCCGTTGACTGGCCGAACGCCACCTTTGGAGGCTTTACCCCACTGGCGTTGTATGAGTTCGCCAGCCCATTCAACTTCAAGGCCCTGTTCTTCACAGGCAATCCACGCATTTTCGAGTTGACTTGTTACCGGACAGTAACAAACCATACGACCTCCAATGTTGAGCATTGACGCCACGGAGTATATCGCAGAAGGATGCTCTGGTAGGTCGAGAATGATCGCATCGAAGGACGGGCTTATTGCCGATATTTCATTGCTGACTTCTTCGATTGCACCCTCTATGTGGTGGTGCGATGGAAACTCTAACCAACTTTCCTCACAACGTCGCAAGTTCTCGAGCGCAACATCAGCGTGCTCACTGCGAGGTTCAACGGTGACATGGATTCCACTGCTGCCGAGAATGCGGGCGATATACATCGATAGACCTCCGCTGCCTATTCCAGCTTCAAGGACACGGTCGCCCGGTCCAATTCCCATTCGTGAAGTCATGAACCCAGCATCTTTAGCAGAGATTGTTTGGGCTCGTCGAAGCATGCCTTTGCTCATCTCAGGGAGGCGGAGGGGTACTCTTGTCAGCACTTTCTGCCCGACCAGGACCTCTTCTCCGATGTCAATGCCTGAGAAGAGTTCATTCGCATCGATGACTCCAAGTCCTTTGATTTTCCGAACTCCATCCAACATTTCAACGATGTGAACTCGACCGTCTGCTTCAACAAACGCCGACCATTTAACTGGGTTCATGACCCTGCCAATCCCCCTTGCGTCTAAATCTTGTTGTCCGGAGAAATCTATATGTGTGTTGATTCCATAGTATGAATTTTCTCACTGGAAAGGGAGTGTTTCATATACTGTCTTGGCAGTGGGTTAAGCATGAAGATGCTAGCGCGCCTCATGGCTCTCACAATTACGGCTTTGTTCATCGGTAGTACGATGACACACTTTGTTGGTCCGCTCCAATCCGAAAACGACGACTATTCGCTTGACGACGAGCGTGTAATCTCCCGTGCTGCGACCTCTCCCGGTCACACCGTCTTTGCTGAATACTACGGCGCAGACTGGTGTCCTCCATGTCAAAACGGTGGATCTCCCTCCCATCACGCTCTGAAGAGTAATTTCCCTGACGATTATGTCTACATTTCTTACTTCGAGTCGAATGGCCAGGGTGTTAGCGATCCATTGAATCGACTTAGCCACGTCCGAGATGGTACTGGCTCGATTCCTGCGGCGTCATTTGGTGATGCCCGAGCAGGCAGTTCATACCACAAACTTGGTGCAGCCACCGGAACCACAGCATACGACACTGAATTCTCAAACGGTGGAGATATGAAGTCAGTGAATGATTTCAAACTCTCAGTCAGCCAATCTCAAACGGGTTCAAACATGGACATCACCTATACTCTCGAATACCTCGGTAGCTCGTCGAGTAAGACGGTTTACCTTCTTGCGGTTGTGGCGGAAGAGACCAGCCCAGATACATACAACAACGGCCAAACTCATCCTCACAATGTCATCCGCTCTTGGTTGCTCAACTCAAACAACAACGGCTTTGAATCCTTTACCCTTTCTCCAAACAACCCAGTCACGAAGACATGGACAAAGCCAGTGAACACTGTACGGGCAAACGGGGCTACCGCTGCGGCTGACAACTTTATCTCAATTGGTGCAATTATGGGCGGCCCACACACATCTTGGAACGATGTATATGTTGCTGCTGATTCAAACATGGGTCCAAAGTTGGATATCTCAGTTTCCAACTTTGCAGTTAATTCTGCTGAATCCACAAACTCTGGCTTCGTCATTGGCGATTCGATGACGATTGATGCTACAGTGAAGAATGTAGGCGACTTGGATTACTCTGACGGTGGCTCGCTCGTATTTTATTACAAGAACGGGGCTTCGGAAGTCACACTCTCCTCATACTCGCTGAACAATCTCAACATTCAAGGAACTCAGACTGAGCAATACACCTTCGATTCTTCCTCCCTCCCATCTGGTTGGAAAACCACATTTGGCGCTAAACTCACAGGCATAATAGGTGATGTAAGCGGGATGAACAATGTTGCTCTGCAACAATACGACCAAGACCGCCCTCCTGTGTCGAAAAATCCACAAATCCAAGGAGACCAACTTATCGAGCGTGGAAATCATGCAATGGTTCTTGCAAAGGCCGAGGCCGATGACACTGTCGATACGACTGCGACCATGTCTTTCAATGTCGAAATATCCCCTGCTGGTCTCAACCAATGGTCCAGTTCAGTCATTTCTGGTGGGCAAAATGTGGTCTACGCCGGAACAGCCAATGAAGGCCGTGAATACGTCATCACGCCGTCTGCTTCAATGGCTGCAGGATGGTATGATGTCCGTTCACAAGCAGTCGATTCACGCGGACAAGTCGGTGACTGGAAGGTTATCAACGGTCAATCTGGCTTTGAACTCAAAAACGGCGCTCCAGTCGTGATTGCCGACCCAATTCCTTCGGTAATGTGTGATACTCCAACGAAGGTTTCGATGGCCGGACATGTTGTTGACCCAGAGACGCCACTTGGCGATCTTGTAATCACATCATCCGATTCATCGTTCATCGCATGGCATCCTCTTACCGAGGAACTCGAAGTCAACTTTGCATGGTCCGAAGTCAACGGGTGCCCTCTCGGTCAACAAGGGATTGAAATTACCATCGACGATGGTGGCGATTACTCCGACACTGGAGAACTTCCATACGGTACAATGTTGTTTAGAGTCACTGAAAACGGACAACCCCGTTGGAATGGTTTGCCTTCGCAGTCCGTCGATGAAGGTGGCAGCGGAATCCTAGCGCTCCTCCCGTATTTGTTTGATACTGATGACCTCGGAAACCCAACGCCTGTCGAAGACCTTTCCATCCAACTCATTAGCAATTCCAACGAAGAGGCAATAATCGCTTCCCTTGACGGAAACACAATCGGTTTCCAAACAGTGGATGATGACTCAAACGGACAAGCGGTTCTGACGCTGCGTGCAAGCGACGGGGTAAAGACATCTGATGCGACCATCACGATTAACATCCAACCAATCAATGACGCACCTCGTCTTATTCCAATCGATGACATCACAAACCTCACTTTGAAGCGTAATTCGCAAATGGTGATTGACCTAGCCAGCCGTGTTGTCGATGTTGATAACCCATCAGAAGAAGCCTTCATCACTGTATCCTCCTCAGAGGCGGGCGCTGCACGTTACAGTTTCATTGATGGAAGCCTTACTCTTGAGTTCGAACAAATCGGTATGCAGACGGTCACCATCCTACTGCAAGACAAATTCGATTCACAGTCTTATACGCTCAATATTGATGTCTTTGATGCATACCCATTCTTGATTTCGAAGGAAGAATCCGACACCAGTTACATGTTCGTCACTCTTGAGGATACGTATGTTGGCCAAATCCCGACTGTGACAATGCTGCTCACTGAAAACTCTCCAACATTTACCTTCATTTCCGTCTCGTGGAATGTATGTAACAAACTCACAGGAACTTGTGACGGAATGATGCAATACAATCTTGATACTTCGAAATCCAATGTTGGTTGGACCGACGAACTTCTTGTGCCTTCGGTTTTGACACCTGGCGAACTTGCTCGTGAAGACGGCTCACAGTACAAGGACTACTACCAACTGGTCATTACCGCAGTCGACAGTAACGGTGACGATTACAAGATGATGTCAGATTTGAAATGGGACATTACCGAAACAATGCCGACCATCGACGAAATGGATGATACAATGTTCTCTGACTATCTTGAGGATCTCACTGCTGACAAGGACGAACTTGTCGCACAGATTGAGGCCTTAGCAGAGGGAGAGGATTCCAGCGCTCTTGAACTTGAACTCTCCGAACTTAACGTCGAACTTGAACTCGCATGCAACGACCCTCGTGCCTCGTGTACAGAAGAAACAGTTGCCGGAACAACCCTTGACACAGCTGACA
>Ga0181418_1000533_pt1 | contig 12759 bp, 18 predicted proteins | sample 41SPOviralmetaG_FD_130143 | JGI IMG/M metagenome (GOLD analysis project Ga0181418, IMG submission 130143) | Marine viral communities from the oligotrophic San Pedro Time Series (SPOT) site, San Pedro Channel, CA, USA - 41 SPOT_SRF_2013-03-13 | ecosystem: Environmental > Aquatic > Marine > Strait...
AGAGGCGAGTTCCCTAACGCTGATGATGATTCAGTCATACCAATGGAACTGGCAAGAAACGCTGTCGACAGAGACGTAGCACTAACAACCAAAGCACCTATTGTTTGGGGATTAGACGTTGCACGTTTTGGCGGAGACAATTCTGCACTATGTATAAGACAAGGCAACACTGTTCTTGAAATTAAGACTTTCAAATCGATGGATTTAATGCAATTATGCGGTGCAGTTAAAAACTTATATGACGACAGTACCGTCATGGAACAACCACAAGAAATACTTATAGACGTAATTGGTCTTGGTAGTGGTGTTGTAGATAGACTAGCTGAACAAAATTTACCAGTAAGAGGAGTTAATGTTGCAGAAGCACCATCGACTAAGAAAAACTATTTGAACTTAAGAGCTGAATTATGGTTCGCAATCAAAGATTGGTTGGTGCTGCGTAATTGCCGACTTCCTAATGATGATGAGCTTGTATCAGAATTGGCAGCACCTAGTTATAAATATACATCAACTGGAAAAATAAAAATAGAGTCAAAAGACGAAATGAAAAAAAGAGGTGTTAAGTCTCCAGATAAAGCTGACGCACTTGCACTAACGATGGCAAGTTCCGCTGCAAGTTTTAGTGGTGGCGAGAACTTTTTAGGGTATAATTTCAAGAAACCCTTGACATCAAGAATAATCAGAGTGGGATAAATTTATGGAATACGACAAAGATCAAGAAATCGAAGAGTTACAAGTAGAAGATTCTTACAATGAAGAAGAACTACAAGGCGTACTTAAGTCCGAAATGGATGACGCTAAAGACTTTATCGACCAGATAGACCAGGACAGAGCTGACGCTACTGACTACTATCTTGGAAACTCGCCAACAGCTCAAAGCTCTATGCAATCAGAGTTTGTATCAACCGATGTTAGAGACAGCGTGTTATTCATGCTGCCATCAATCATGCGTACATTCTTTGGTACTAATAAGATAGTAGAGTTCATACCTCATGGCCCAGAAGACATACAACTAGCCAAACAACAAACAGATTACATTAACTATGTCATCCAACAAAAAAACCCAGGCTTCAAAGTTTTATACGATGCGTTCAAAGATGCACTCATTAGAAAAACTGGTTTTGTAAAAGCCTACTGGGATGACAGCATTACTGCATCAACTCACGAATATACAGGACTGTCACCAGAAGCCTATCAAGCTATTACCCTTGACCCAAATGTAGAAGTCATTGAAGAAAAAATTGAAATGCAAAGCATGACAATGATGAATCCTGAAACTGGCGAAGAGATAACTCAAGAAACTCCAGCTAGTTACGATGTAAAAATTAGAAGAATTAAACCTAAAGACCAAGTGGTAATTGAAGCAGTACCAACAGAAGAAGTATTAATTTCAAGACACGCTAGAGACTTAAATACTTCTCCATACGTTGCACACAGAATGGTTAAGACTGTAAGTGACTTGGTTGCTATGGGTTATGACAAAGAACAAATGGAACAGTTTGCTGGTTCTGGTAGTGCGGTTGATGAAGACTCCTACGACTTAGAACAAGCAAGAAACCCATACGCAGATTTTACTGGTGTTGATAGAGCAGACAGTAATAGTAAAAGTGTTCTCTATGTAGAGCATTATGTTTTTTATGATTTAGATGGTGATGGCATAGATGAAAGGATTAGAGTATGCACTGTAGGGAATGGATTAAATATTGTTAACTCAACACCCTGGGATGATTTACCTATTACACTCTTCTGTCCCGATCCAGAGCCACATACCTCCATTGGCTCATGCCCCGCGGACTACTTGATGCCTATTCAAGCAGCTAAATCTCAGATAATGAGAGATACCCTTGATAGTCTAGGCCACGCCATCTTCCCAAGAATGGGTATAGTAGAGGGACAAGTCAATATTGATGACGTTCTTAATACTGACATAGGACAACCAATAAGAATGAGAGCACCAGGAATGGTTCAGCCTTTCTCTGTGCCTTTTGTTGGTAAAGAAGCCTTCCCAGTATTGTCTTACTTAGACGAAGCAAAAGAAAACCGCACAGGTGTTTCTAAGGCTTCAGCTGGACTAAACGCAGAAGCATTACAATCTACAACTTCCGCAGCTGTATCGGCTACTATGTCTGGAGCTCAAGGAAGAGTAGAACTTATCTGTCGTCACTTTGCTGACGGAATGAAAGATTTATTTAAACTTGTAAACTCACTTGTTATCAAACACCAAGAAGGTCAAGACATGATGAGACTTAACAACGAGTTTATTCCTATTGATCCTAGATACTGGGATGCTGATAAAGATATGGTAATTAATGTTGGTATTTCTAAAAACTCTGACGAAGAAAAGTTCCAAGTCCTAACAGCACTATCACAAAAACAAGAACAAATATTACAAACTCTAGGCCCTAACAATCCTTTGGTTAATTTACAGCAGTATGCAAACACTTTAACTAAAATGATTGAGATGGCTGGATTTAAAGATGCAACAACATTTATAAATACAACTGTACCTCCAATGCCTCCGCAACCACCAGAAGCAGCCAAACCTTCTCCAGAAGAAATGTTGGCACAAGCCGAAGCAATGAAGGCACAGAACTTAGCACAAAAAGCTATCATTGATGCAGAGACAGATAGAATGAAAATCATTATGGATGACGACAGAAACCGTGATGAACATGAAGCTGACTTAAAAGTTAAGATTGCAGAATTACAAGCTAAGTATGGTGCTCAAATAAATGTAGCAGAAATAAATGCAATTATGGAAAGAGATAGAGAAGCGATTAGACAAGTAGCAAAAAACCAATCGCAAGGAATGTTTACTAATGGCAACAACCCACCAATCGGATAAGATTTACGACCTAGAATTTCTTGACGGAGATTTTATCTATGTTGGCTCTGACATAAAAGCTAAAAACCTAGAAGAAGCAAAAAGAGTGGCGATGATATTTTTACAGATACCACACGACTCAGAGCTTATATCTTCTAAAGTAACTTTAATACATTAATCAAGGAAGAAGAAGTAGTGAACCGTGAAGAATACATAGAAAATTTAAGACAAGGATTGTATACACAAGCACAAAAACCACCTCAAAGCACTATTGAGCCATTACCCTTTGGCTATAAAATGCCTTCTAAAAATCCTAGTATAAGAAAATTACAAAAACTGTCTGAATTTGCTAAAAATATGTTTAAGGTAGAAACACCTCTAGATGCGGTTTTAGCAGGTCTTGCTCCAGCTAAAGCATTAAAAGCAATACCTAATCCAAAAGATTTGATGTTTCTTCACCAGGTTAAACCAGAAGCAATTAAAAGCTATGCTCAAATGGGAGGAGTACCATCCCCAAGTTTAGCGGTAACGCAAAAAAATATACCCTTTGAAGGATTTGGTGAAATAACCTTGGTTGGTAAACCTAGTGCGTTTGATCCGTCTGTAAATCCAATGAATAAAATATATACAGCTGATGCCTTCACACCTAGAGCTCCGAAAAAAATACAGGTAGCTAAAAAAAATGCATCAGAAGAAATTATAAAAGATTTTAAACCATATCTTGATAAGGGTGTTGATTGGCAAGAAAAGCAACTATTACAAACAAGTGAGAGATTAAAAGATTTAGAAAAACCTAGGGCTGATAATTTGGCTGAATATGATTTTGAAATGGTTGTAGATAATTTTTTGGGGAGCAAAACGGTAGAAAAAAAATTTTTAAAAGACACGGGAAAAGATGTCAAAAATATGAGATCTAACAACAAAATATTTAAAGAATGGAAAGAGGAGCAAAAGAAAAAATATTTTCTTGACGATGCTTATTTTTTACAACGTGATGGTGTTATGGGTCATGTTGAATCTACAAAACCATATACACTAAACAACGTGGTATCAGAAATGGTTAGTCAAAAGCAAATTGGAGGCGAAGGATTTACTGCTGACATGATTGGACCAAATAGATTGGCAGCCTTAATGACAGGTTCATTCCGTAATTTAGACGACATTAAAAAATCCAAAGATAGACTAAAATCTAATACTCCATTCTTTGATTTAGAAGGAGAAATTGATGATGTGGTTGAAAAATTTTTAGGGTATGAAAGTCCTGGTTTTAGTGAAAGTGTTATGATGGATGTTGGAGAATCATTACTTCAAGGAAATGACTCTATAAATGCTGTTAAAAGTGCTGTTTTTTATCAAAATCGTTATGAACTTAATGATGCGTTATCAAATCAACAAATGGACGATCTTTCTCAAAAGTTACACAATGCCTTTCAAAATAATGCTAATAGACCAGTTAGTTACTTTGAGGCAAAACCCCAAAGAGCTGTAGATTTTGATGAATTTGCTGGAGCTATAGTAAATAAAAATACACCCCCTGAAACAATAAATCTTTTAAATTCTATGGGTTTAAAAGTGAAAACATACGACCCTTTTGAAAATTTCGATAAAACAAAAGCAAGAGATGCATTTGGAAAATATATGTTTGGTGCAGCTCCAGTAGGTGCAACCAGTTTGTTATTACAGGAGGATTAAAAATGACTAAAAAATATATTCACGTTAATCAACACAAGATTAGAGCAAATAAAAAAAATGGTACTAACGAGCCTGTTATTACCATTAAAGAAGGAAGAACAAATACTTATTGCCATGAGATAAAAGTATTGGGTGAATGTACTATTAGATATGGTGGTAATGATAAACCTATATTACCTTGTGGTGCTAGAGTAGTTATTGAAACTGAAGCACCTTACGAGATAGTAAAACCAAAAGATTATGTGGAGGCCAAATTAAATGGCAATAACATATAGAGGCGAAAGGTTCTCTGGTTATAACAAACCTAAGAGAACACCTAGTCACAAAACTAAATCACACGCTGTTCTAGCAAAGGTTGGAGATGTCATAAAACTTATTCGCTTTGGTCAACAAGGTGTTAGCGGTGCTGGTAAAAATCCATCATCAGCTAAAGACAAAGCAAGGAAGAAATCATTTAAGGCAAGACACGCCAAGAATATTTCTAAAGGTAAACTGTCTGCTGCTTACTGGGCAGACAAAGTAAAATGGTAAGGAGATACTATGTCACTATATGAAAATATAAATAACAGAAAGAAAAATAAAACAAGTAGAACTAAAAAGAAATCTACTATCACTAAGAAAGCCTACGCAAATATGAAAGCTGGTTTTCCTAAGAAGAAGAAAAAATAATGAAAGGCCTTAAACATTACAAAAGAGATGGAACTGAACACAAAGGCAATTCTCACAAAATGCCTAACGGACATTTACATTCTAATAAAAATCACACTGCAACAAGTGTAAGGCTATTTCATTTTAACGAATTAAGTGAAACAGCTAAGAAAAAAGCTAAAGGCAAAAAGTAACTTGTCTTACTTACTTGGTAAATATTTAGAATGGTCTTTTAAAAGAAAAGCAAAGAAACTTAATAAACATTTGCATGAATACAAAAACAAAGAAACAAAGAAAACAGACAGTTAATTCTTTGGCTAAAATACAACAACTATATAAAAATAAAAATGATAGAAAAACTAATAAAACCAGTAAGCGAACTTCTTGATAAGTTCATTCCAGATGCAGACACAAAGCAAAAGATTGCACATGAAATTGCAACCATGTCTGAAAAGCACGTTCACGAAATTGCTAAAGCACAAATAGAAGTAAACAAACTTGATGCTAAAGGCGACTGGTTTCAATCATCATGGCGACCAGCTACAGCATGGATTTGCGTATGTGGTTTTGCAGTAAACTTTTTAATCAGTCCACTTGCTGCTCCATTTGGTATTGTCGTACCACAAGCAGACACATCAACTATGCTACCTGTACTTATGGGTATGCTTGGTCTTGGTGGACTAAGATCATACGAAAGGGTCAAAGGCGTAGGGAAATAATGTCTTGGGTAAACTTTAAAGAAGAAGAGTTTTCTTGCAAACACTGTGGTAAAAATGGTATTTCACACGAACTAATAAATAAGTTACAATCACTAAGAACAGAGCTGGATTTTCCCTTTATTATAACTTCTGGGTACAGGTGTGAAGACCACCCAATAGAAGCGAAGAAGAAAACTCCAGGAACTCATGCAGAAGGCCTAGCAGCTGATATATATGTAAGAGGAGATAAGGCTCTACAAATAGTATCGAAAGCTAGAGATTATGGATTTACTGGTATTGGCGTAAACCAAAAAGGTGACTCTCGATTTATACACTTAGATATTTCAGAAGAAAAACCAAACAGACCAAGACCACACATTTGGAGTTATTAATGGACAACCCTATTTTATTTTGGAACGCAATCATTACGTTGGTGTATGTTCCTATTATCTATAGTATCCGTACTAACGCGGCAGATGTTAAACGAGTTGAAATACTTGTTAATAAAACCAGAGAAGAAATCCCAACACGCTACGCAACCAAACAAGACCTCCATTTAGACATGCAAAGAATTTTCGATAGATTAGACAAATTAGACGAAAAAATTGATAAACTAATAGCTAACTAGGAAATAATTATGCCAACAACATACGACCCAGAAGAATATATCGCAGCATTAGGCGATGCAACACCTTTAGTCAATCAACCTGGAGGCTACCAAGGAACGATTGATATCTTAAACCAATTTGCAGGGAACAAGGGTAGTGGTAGCTACAACATTCCTAATGGTGGATTTACTATGCCAACAACAGACCCTACTTATTCAAGTGGATTAAACTATGCTCAATCAATAGCTGGTGGCCAAAACGTACCTAATATGATTGCACCAGGTATAAGTTATTCAGCAGAACAACCAGGTGGTTATACTCAAGCAGACTTAAATGGCACACCACCACCTCCACCACCTGTATATAAAGAACCTGATGATCCTAGCTTTTTTGGAACTGGTATTGGTGGCGTAAGAATACATCAAGACCGAAAAAATATACCGTTTAGAAATATCTTTGGTAATATGTCTGACGTTACTGGATATCAAGCTCCAACAGAGCAAGAGCCTCCAGTACAATTACCACCACAAGAATTTAATATAGAGCAAATTCTTCAAGATATAGCTGATTCAGGAATAGATCTTCCAAACATACCAGGCCCAGTTGATATGCCTTTTCCTCCAAATCAACCAGATCAAATATTTATAGATGATAGTCCTTTTATTGAAGAAGATATATTTACTCCAAGAGAATTAGTACAAGGCCCAGTTGATATGCCAATACCAATGGATATACCTGAATCATTAATAATTCCAAAAGTACCAGATGAACTATTTATTGATAATATGTCAAGGTTTATCGATATACCAAGTGAAGATTATAAAGTACCACAAGTGCCACTTAATAATCTATTAAATCAAAATCCACCACAAGGACCAGTTGGTATGTCTCCACAAGAAACAGCAAAAGTATCATCACAACAAGAGTTACTAAATTTAATTTCTAATAAAGACATCTTACAAGAAATACCAGCTGATGATGGAGTAAGAAATCAATACCAGGTTGAGCTTAATGAATTTATAAATAAGTCTCCTATAAACATGGATACATATAAAGAAGAACTACCAGTAGGTAGTGCAATCAATTTAGGAATACCAGCATTTATGGAAGCAGTAGTTCCTATGGCTGTACCAGGATTAGGATTAGTAAAAAATATTTCTGATTCTTTCCAGAATGATTTTTCACCAAGTGGTTTACAAAGTTTTGAGCCATCACCAGTTCCATCATTTACACCTGGTATTGACTATTCACAAGTTAGAAGATTTGGAAGATAATTAATGCCATCACAAGAAGATATTTTAAATTCAAACGAAGCAGAGTTAATTCTTAACGCTGAAACTTTCACAAACGCAATCGAAGAACTTAAAAATGAATACATAAATTTATGGTTATCATCCAAGCAAGATGATATAAGTAAAAGAGAAAATTTACACAAAGCAATCAAACTATTACCAGAAGTCGAAAGACATCTACGCATTATCGTAGAGAAGGGTAAAATCACAAAAGCTCAATTAGGAAGATTGCACAAAGTTGTGTAAAATTTAGATAAGTATTGTTAAAATATTACTTTACATTTTTAAGGAATGATTATGACCAACAACGCAAAGCCGATTGGTTTACAAACAAACATGCAAGAGACAGAACAATCTTTTGAAAGTTTTTTGACTCCAGACGAGCAACCAGAAAACGAAATAGAAGAACAAGCATCGGAAGAGCTAGTTAACGAAGAGGAAGTTATCGAAGATAATGAATCTTACGAAGAAGAGCTTGAAGCAGATGTATATGAAGACGAACCTCAAGAAGATCAAGTAGAAGAAGAGGAGTCCGAGCAACCACAGCTATATACAATTAAAGTAGATGGCGAAGATACACAGGTCACGCTTGAAGAACTCCAAAACGGATACAGTCGCCAAAGAGATTATACGAGAAAAACTCAGGAGTTAGCTCAACAGCGAAAAGCTATTGAAGCTCAACAACAAGAGGTTTCTCAAAAAGACGCAATTTATTCACAGTTGTTACCAAAAATGGAAGCGACTTTGAAGGGCGAGTTAGGAAACGAGCCAGATTGGAATGCACTTTACGAAGCAGACCCTATTGCTTATGTCCGTGAAAAAGACATCTGGAATGAGAAAAAGCAAAAGTTACAATCCGTACAGGCTGAATCACTAAGACTCCAACAAGAGTCTCAAGTTGAACAGCAAAAGAAACTTCAACAGTTTGTTGAATACGGAAATCAACAGTTGCTTGAACAAATACCAGAATGGCAAGATAACGAAATGGCATCAAAAGAAAAGATGGCAATTCGTGATTATGGTGTTAATGTTCTTGGGTACACACCTCAAGAGATGGACAGCGTTTATGACTACCGAGTTTTACTTGGTTTAAGAAACGCATGGCTACAACATAAGACACAACAAGCGACTAAAGTGAAACCAACTGAAAAGAAAGCGGCAGCTCGAACCGCACGACCTGGCACTTCAAACGTACCCAAGACAACAACTCCTGTGAAGAGAGCACGTCAAAAATTAGCTAAGACTGGAAAGGTTCAGGATGCAGCTAAATTATTTGAACAATTAATATAAACTTTTAAAACATAGGAATTAAATATCATGGCAAAAGTAACAAACGCATTTGATACGTATTCAGCGACTTCTGATAGAGAACAGTTGAGTGACGTAATTTATAACATCTCACCACAAGCTACTCCATTTATGAGTGCTATTGGTAAAAACTCAATCAAGAACGTAGTTTTCGATTGGCAAACAGAAACTCTACCAACTGTTGATGCAGCTGGTGAACTAGAAGGCTTTAGATTAGACGGAGCTACTTCAGCTTCTACTGCTACAACTAGAGTTAGTAATGTTGCAATGATCTCTTCAAGAGATGCAACTGTATCTGGTTCTCAACAAGCATCTGACCCAGCTGGTAAAAAATCAGAAATGGCTCATCAATTAGCTATTATGGCTAAAGCATTGAAAAGAGACATGGAAACAGCTCTCTGTCAAAATGGTGGTAAGACAACTGGTAACGCAACAACAGCTAGAAAAACTGGTGGCTTTGAATCTTGGATAAAATCCAATTACAGTAAAGCAGCATCAGGTGCTCCTACTGGTGGTGGTACAGCTCCAACAGACGGAACTCAAAGAGCTTTAACTGAAACTTTACTTAAAGCAGTATTACAATCTTGTTTCACAAACGGTGGAGAGCCTTCAATGGCAATCTGTGGCCCTGTAAACAAGCAGAAAATATCTGGTTTCACAGGTAGAACTAACTCAAGACAAATGGTTGATGCAAACACAGTAGAGGCTTCTGTTTCTATTTATGCTTCAGACTTTGGTGAGTTAAAAATTATTCCATCTAACTTCAGTAGAGAAAGATCACTATTATTAGTTGATCCAGACTATGCTAAAGTTTCTTTCCTAAGAGACTTTAAAACAGTTGATATCGCTACTGTAGGTGATGCACAAACTAAGATGATTGTGACAGAATATGGATTAGAAATGAGCAACGAAGCTGCTCACGGTATAGTCGCAGATTTAACAACTTCATAAGTTAGTTAGAATTAAGGGAGAGCTTCGGCTCTCCCGCCCTTATTTAACATGGCAACAAAACGTACAATCACAGACCATAAAACTGGTTATAAATCAGAGTTCATTACCGAAGATGACAAGCTGGTTTATCATACGACTCAAGATGTTGCTCCCGTCATTGACCACGTTAAGAAACTAAGAGACAATACACTTAAGCCTGGAAAAGATATGCGACACATTGCTGAAGTCCCTATGGTGATTTGGCAAAAGGCATTACGCGAAGGCTGGTCAAAGGATAGAGCTAAATGGAAACAATGGCTCAACGACCCAGATAATAAAGTATTTAGAACTTGGCAAGGTAAAGTATGACATATGCAGAATTAAAAACAGCAATAGCAAATTATCTTAATAGATCAGATTTAACGTCTGATATAGATACGTTTATCGATAATGTCGAAGCAGAACTTAACAGAAGGTTAAGAACCAAAGACATGATTAAAAGAGCAACTGCTACAGCTGACTCACAATATTTAACAGTTCCAACAGACTGGATAGAGGCAATTAATGTAGAAATTACATCAAACGATTTCAGTCCTTTATTCCAACAATCTATAGAGTCCTTAGATGTCTATAGAAAATCAAATAACAACTCTGTAGGTCAACCAGTTTATTTTGCAATGGTTGATGACTCTATAGAATTAGCACCAACTCCTGATGGAGAATATACCCTACAGCTAACTTACTATGCTAAAATATCTGCATTAAGTGATACCAATACAAGTAACTTTGTATCAGTCTCGCACCCAGATGTTTATTTATATGGTGCATTAAAACATGCTTCTATCTTCTTAATGGAAGATGAAAGAATACCAATGTTCACTCAACAGTTTGAGAAAGCATTAGAAGAAATGAGACTCGAACAAGAGAAAGCTGCATTTGGTAAAGGTTCTTTAATGATGAGAAGAAGAACTTACGGAAAAAAACAAAAAAGAAATTATTACTACGGTAATTAATAAAGGAGAATAGAATGGCTGGATTTTCAGATTATTTAGAAAACAAAGTTGTTGGTCATGTATTTGGTGGATCAGCCTATACAGCTCCATCAACATTATATGTAGCATTATATACATCAGCACCAAGTGATACTGGTGGAGGAACAGAAGTTTCTGGCGGAGCTTACGCAAGACAAACAGCAGCTTTTACCATATCTGCTGATACAGCATCAAACACATCAGCTATAGAATACCCAACAGCTACAGCCGATTACGGTACTGTTGTTGCAGTAGGTGTTTTTGACGCTTCATCATCTGGTAACTTACTTGCTTATGGTAACTTAACTACAAGCAAAACTGTTTCTAATGGAGATGTATTTAGATTTAATGCAGGTGCTATAGACATAACTGTAGCTTAATAACATGGCTTCAGTTGGCTATGGTTTTGGTGGATACGGTAAGTCTTACTGGGGAACACCACAATTTGAATTAGCTGAAAGCTCAATCACAGCAACATCAAACCTAACTGCGGTTGGTGTTGTACCTGTAACTGGAGAAGCGTTAATAACTGCTTCTTCTAATGTCACAGCAGTTGGACTCGTACCAATACAAGGTGCATCATCTATAACAGCAACATCTAGTCTTACATCAGATGCAGTCATAGTTAAGTTTGGTGCGTCAAACATATCAGCAACATCTAACCTAACCGCTGTAGGTACACAGATTGATATTGGTGGCGTTATCATGGCGGCATCAACAAGTCTTAGTGCAGTAGGCACACAAATTGATGTTGGTGAATCAAATATTACCGCATCTACAAACGTAACTGCTGTTGGTGTCTTTATCGTATCAGCGGCAAGTCAAATAAACGCTACAACCAACCTAGATGTCACTGGTTCACTGATTCAGTTTGGCACTTCTAGTATTCAACAAACAAGTGGTTTTTCTGCGATAGGTAGTTTAAAATGGGAAGACCAGACTGTAGCAGATACTATTTACACAGACCAATCACCAGCTACAACAACTTGGACAGATCAGTCCTCAACAAATACTAATTGGACTGACATCGCAGCATAAACAGGAATAAATTATGGCAGATACATTTACAACGAATTTAAACTTAACTAAACCAGAAGTAGGAGCATCTACAGACACCTGGGGAACAAAGCTAAACGCTGACCTCGACACACTTGATGCGATCTTTAGTTCTTCTGGAACAGCAGTAAGTTTTGGTAACGTAACAGTTGCAACTTTAACATCTACAGGAAATATCACAGGTACACTTGCTACAGCAGCACAAACCAATATAACTAGCGTAGGAACTCTTACAGGTTTAACTGTAAATGGTAATGTTTCAGTAGATGGTGGAACAATTAAACTTGATGGTAATTATCCAACTGGTAGTAATAATGTTGCTTTAGGTGATTCTGCTTTATCAAGTGGTTCTTTATCAGGTGCTAATAATACTGCTATAGGTAGAGAATCTATGCTTTCTAATACTTCAGGAGCTTCAAATACTGCTTTAGGTTCTACATCTTTAGACGGTAATACAACAGGAAGTTTTAATACAGCTATTGGTCAGGCATCATTAACAGCAAGTACCACAGCTAGTAACAATACAGCAGTTGGATATGCCTCTTTAGGAGCAAACACTACAGGAGCTCAAAATACAGCAGTAGGAAGATTAGCTTTAGACGCTAATACAACAGCAAATGCTAATACAGCTATTGGTAATGCTTCATTAACAGCAAATACTACAGGTGCAGA
>Ga0181418_1000534_pt1 | contig 12753 bp, 6 predicted proteins | sample 41SPOviralmetaG_FD_130143 | JGI IMG/M metagenome (GOLD analysis project Ga0181418, IMG submission 130143) | Marine viral communities from the oligotrophic San Pedro Time Series (SPOT) site, San Pedro Channel, CA, USA - 41 SPOT_SRF_2013-03-13 | ecosystem: Environmental > Aquatic > Marine > Strait...
AGGTTCACTCCTATGTCTGTAATAGCCTTCATTGTACCAGTTACTATAATATCTAGGATAACTGGGATACGATACAATATTATAATAAACATTTGGTTTAATCATGTTTATAGGTAATCTCAAAGTGTCACCTTGCTCTGTTACAGCTAACACGTGGGTTATCTGTATTTTAGGTTTTTTAGTGTGTGTTCCACAACTAGCAAAGACCACAAAGGCCATTGCATAAAGGGCAATTTTCCATAATTTCATTTTTTGTTTTTAAGTTTAAGTATAATTTTTTTTGCTTAAATCATCTTTAGAGGCTACATTATTTAATAAATCTAATAATTCCTCATCAGGAATATGCTCAAGAAACACTTCTCCAAATCTTGAGGTTTTTTTCTTTAAACTAGGTATATCTTCTTTTTTAAAAATTTTATTTGGATTTATATTGTTATTAATTCTAAGTTCCATTATTTTAGAATAGATCTCCTTTGGATCATCATAATAATCATATAGTTCTCTACCTGATTTTTTTTGTATTTCTTTTATTTTATTTTCTTGCGGAATAGCTAAAGAAGCATGCGCCTCTTCATGTATTTTTGTTGAATTTTTTCTTCCCATAAGACGATCCATAATAGTAGGTGAAGCTGTATAAACATGATCATCATAACCATAAGCTCCAGTTGCAGAACTAGGGATATCGTAACCCATTTTTTGCATATCACTTACTGAAACTTGTTTTGCTGTTCTCAAGTTATTTTCTTGTTCTTGTAATTTACCGCCACCTAATTGATCGTTAAATCTACCTGTTTTAAGCCTTGCTTTATTCCAATTAATAATCTTATCTTGAGTTGAAAGTTTTAAATTAGGATCTTTTTTTTCTTTATAAAATTTCATTGTTTTATAATTTTAATTTTTTACCAAATTTTTTTCCTAAAGTTTTACCAAAGGGTTTCTTTTTCTTTTTCTTTTTATGTTTATCTTTTTGCCACTCTAATTCCCACTTAGCCCAACCCAAAGCATTTGCAACTCTCATCCACTCTTCGTTTTCAGCATCAGATGCATCTTTTAAGTTTTGTAATTTTCTTATACCTCTATCAAGTGGTACATTTGTAGCAGCACTAATAACTTGGCCAGCGGCTAAATAAGCTGGGTTATCTAATGACCAACCTTTTTCTCTTATTTCTTTTTTATTCCAGTCCCATGTTCTACCAGCAGATTTTAACTTACCTATTTTAGAAGATATAGGAGGTGAAATATCTAATAACTCTATTGCAGCATCTTGAGCTTCTTTACCTTCAGCTAATTTCATCACTACATTTTTAAGTGTAGATACAGCAGCACCGTGAAAACCAACACCTCTTAATAATGAATCAGCCATACCATTTGCTATACCAGTGTATTTTTTATTTAGCTTTTCTTCATCAGGCTCTTCATCTCCAAACGCCATAGCAAATAGAGCTTGCTGTAATGCATTGAATATTACATTTTGTATTGCTCCGTAATATAATATCTTAGATATATTAGTTTTATCGTCCCCTCGGCGATTCTTAAGATCACTAGCGGCTTTTTGCATCAATCTAGCATATTGAGCTGGAGTATTTGCAAAAGCTAATATAATACGTCCCATTGGACCCGCTTGTTGTTGACTAATTCTATCAGGTCTACTTGACTGTTGTGACTCTTCAGCTATTTCTCTAAAATCTTGAAATGCTTGTGCTTCAGCTTGTTTGTCAGATAAACCTTCTTTCTTTAAACTTTTATATCTGTTTCTGTAAAACGTAGCACCACCTGAAGCAATAGCAAAACTATCTGCTATTTGTGTAGGTAGAAAACCTAGTTTTAATATTTTACTTATAAATGCTTTAGCTTTGTTTTTAGACTCAGCAGCGATCTCAGCAATATCAGCTTCACTAACATTTATTTTTAAACCATTACGTCTTTCAACTAAGTAATCAGAGTTCATAAGTTTAATTACATCACTCCAATATTGTGGTTGATTACCAAATGCAGCCGCTGCTTTTAATGGATTATTGTCAGACCAGTTCACAAAGTTAACAGCTGATATAGTTTGTAACACAGCAGATCTCATATTAAAGAACATAATAGCTCCAACAGAATTATTTATCCAATCAATAAATCTACCAGTCAATGTATCACCTTTAAAACCTCTATTGCTACCAGTTTTCATACGGCCAAGCATATTTTCTAAAGCATCTCTATAACCTTTACCATAAGCTGCTTCAAGCTTATTCATATTAGTTTCACTAAACACCTCATCGACATTGTTTTGCCATTGTTTTAAATATTTAGCTCTTACCACAGTGTTTAAACCTGATAGTAAATCTGTTGTAATAGTACCAGCTAACCAACCATCAGTAGGTTTAGGATAACCATTATCTTTGTTTATAGATATAAGCTCGTTAGCAAATGTAACTAAGTTTTCATCTGCAGTAACATAGTCTTCTAGTATTTTTTGATCAGCTTTAGATAAGCCTGGTATAGTCATACCTTGTTGTACCCATGTATAAACTCTAACAGCGTTACCTACAGTGTAAGGTTCACCAGTTATTTTTTTGTTTAAATCCTTAGGACTAACACCGAGTAATTGTTTTAAAGCTTTAAAGTCATTAGCTAAAGCAACCCTAGCGTTTGATATATCTATGTTAGCTCTAGCAAATGGATCTAAAAAGTTTTCTTTTACCCAAGCTATAGTTTCATCACCTTGTTTACCTTTACCAGCAAAATATCTAGTTAAGCCTACAAAATCTTGAGCAGATGGTGGTATACCTAGTAAATTAAATTTACCTTTATCAGCGCCTACAGCTCTAGCTTTAGTTCTACCATATCTTTTTTCTGTACCAATACCTGTTGCTCTTTCTAATATATCATTAAAATCTTTATTAAGATCTTGTGTTTTACTAAAAGCAACTCTAGCATCCGCAGCTTCTTTATCAAGCTTTTCCATTTCATCTAAAACTTGATCATTAGTTGTATTTTTATTAAACTTTTTATCTATAACGGGTGGTAATATTTTTTCATTATAAACTTTAGCTTTACTAAAAGCTGTTTCAGCGGCCACCCATTTTTCACCAATTACTTTTCCTTTATCTTTAGGATCTATACTTTTTATAGCAACTACACCTGGAGCTCCAAAAGTTTTTATATTATAATATCTTTTGTAAGAAGGATCACCATCAAAATAGTTAGTAGGCATAACATCTACTAGTTTCATTTTTTCTAAAACTTGATCCATGCTTTTAGGAATAACAGCAACTGTGTATTGTTCAAATAATTTATCTACATTAGAATTTCTAACAGAACCTTTAGTGTTCATGTAAAAATCTAATAATTTTAAAAGAACATAGTTTGTAGGTATCATATGTTCGTATCTAAGATCTTTAACATTTACTCTTTTACCTTCGTATATATATTTTAAATTAGCAGCTCTTTTAATAGGACCTTGCATATTGCTTTTCATAGATGCCATAAGCATCGCTAAATCTTCTTTAGTATATATAGATTTTTTATCTAAAACTTTATCAACCATAAAACTCATCATTAAGTCTATAGATTTTCTAGCTTCTTTAGCTTGTTTTTTTCTACCAGCAAAATTTTTATCTTGTATTGCAGACTTAGATGTTTCACTAAAAAGATTAAAATCTACAATAACACCTCCAATATTTTGTTTATTTTTAACTTGACCAGAAGCTGTCAGTTGGATGTTTTCTAAACCTTTAATCTGCTTAATAACATTGTTAACAAAATCATTGACATTGGAAAATGATTGATACCTTGGTGTTCCAATATTTTTTTCGTTTCCTTTAATAACATTACCTTGTTTATCTACAATAATTCCTCCATTACCTATTTTACTACTTGTAGCATACATACCTTTGTAATAAGATACAAATAATTTAGCAACTTCAGCGGGTTTCATTCCCGTATTTATTAAATGATTACCTAATTCTTTAGCAAACAATCTTTGTTTAATAATATTATCTACATTATTAAATAAAGTAGTCATTTTTACGCTACCTAATTCTAATAATTTTATAATATTAGTATTTGTTTCAGCGGCTTTAGTTTCATTAAACAAAAACTCATCTAAACTTTGTTCTGGTAATGTATCTAAATTTTTATAATTTTCTTTAACTTCGGAGTATTGCTTAATGTATTTTTGTAAGTCTTGAGAAACCTCACTTAATTTAGGAAAATCCTTTCCAAGAATAGGTGATACAATGCTTTTTATTTCTTTCCAAGAGTTTTTATCTTTAAAATTAACATTACTAGCTTCAATAGCTTTTGCTATTTCTGGTAGTTTTTGATAAAAATCTTGTTTGTATGAAAGCTCTAGTTTAGCTATTTTACTAAAAGCAAAATCCGTAGGTCTATCTATTGCTTTACTAACTTTTTCTGTAGTCTGTGTTTTGTCTACAAATTCTCTTTTTTCTTTTACATCAGGTCTTTGTATAGTTTGCATAGTAGCATCTGTTGCAAACTCTTGAGCTAAAGCCTCTGCTAAAGCATCTTTTCTAGTACCTTTAGTCGATGTACCCACATCTCTACCTAAAAAGTATTTTATAAACTCCGCTTTAGTAATATCTTTTTTCTTAAATATTTTTTTACCTTCTTTAGTTTTTTCTCTTTTACCAGTGTCTTCTGCAAATGGTCTAAATCTTTTATTTATAACATCTTGAGGTAATGCTTCTATTATGGCTTCAAAGTTATCTCTTAAAAATGTTTCATAAGCTGCTCTTGATCCTAAAACATCTTTAGCTATAGTTGTTTTAAGTTCTGTTCTAAAAGCTTTTAACAACGCTTGTTTAAACTGTTTAGAATCTGCAGGAGGTAACTTAGTACCAAATGTTTTCACAACAGCATCAACTACTTTTTTACTAGTGGCATCGGTTAATTTAATTTTTTTTCTTAAACTTTCTTTTGCTTTAGTAGGTTTTTCTGCAACTTTTTCAGTAGTTTTTTCCGTTGTTGTATCTTTAATTTGCTTAGCTTCTTTTGAATCTACACTCGCTCCTTCTTGTGTTATTCCACCTATTTTTTTAGCTCTTTCTAATATTTCAGCTTGTCTTGGTCTTAAAAAACTACTAATAACAGTATTTACTTTACCTTGGCTTTCATTATAACCTTTGAACAAAGGAACTTTTCTACCTGGAAATATACCTTGAATTTGCTCTGTTACAGCTGTTTTGACAGCGTCCATAGGTATAGCACCTGTTGGATTAAATTTTATAGCATTACTTATAACAGGCCAATTAGCTTCTACAACAGCTTCTATAGCGCCAAATTTATCTACTGAAGTAGATGAAGGAGAGTTGATAATATCTACTAATGCTTCATTAGTGATAACACCTTCTTTGTTCAATGCAATAAACTCTTGAGCTTTAGGTGTTATTTTTGAAGAAGCAACTGGAGCTTTAACATCAATTTTACCACCCATTACATCAACAACTTTTTGAGATAACTTACCTGTTTTTATACTTGTTTGATAAGCTCTTAAAAAATCTTTTAAATCATCTTTTTTAACAAAGTTAACATTTATGCCTACAGTACTTAAAATATCTTGCACTAAAAGTTTTACTTTTTCAAACATACCGGGTTGATCAATTAAACCAGCTTCGTATATTTGAGTTAAATATTCATCAGGTCTTACATCTAAATAGTTTTTACCGTCTTTAGTTTTAAGAGTTTTATAACCTCCGTCTTCCATTCTTTGATCTAAAACTTTTATTTGCTCTTCTGACAAATTATTTTTATACCATTTTTCTATAATAGATCTACTTAGTTTACCGTTTTTTATAGAATTATACAATATACCATGCAACAACTCGTGAGAAGCTGTTTTAACATTTGTACTTTTACCAATTAAATCTTCATTTAAAAATATTTGATCGCCTTCTATAAAACCTAAATCTTCTTTAACATTATATCCTTTTTCTTTTATTTGCTCTGGCGTTAGCTTATTAACACTAAAACCTAGCTGTTCACCTATTTTAGTAGCACTAGCAGTATCTTGTGCGCTATCTTGGTCAGCTTTAATTCTACCTTTTTCAATTAAAGATATTACAGCTAATTCTGTGTTTATATCTTTTATTTGTTCTTTTTGCGGCTCAACTAAACTTTCATCTAAACCTGCTATTTCATTAGTAAGTTTATCTCTTTGTAAAATTAAATCAAAAGCTTTTTGTTTACTTTCTTCACTATAGTTTTTAGGTATTTTTATACCTGTATTTCTACTATTACTAAGATTTTGTAACTCTTCTTTATATTGGTCCTCTGTAAGCTCTCCTTTTTCAAATTTAATTTTTAAATTTTCTTCAGCAGCTTTAAAAAATCCATTAACTTTTTTAAGCATACTACCTTTTAAATCAAATTTAGTAGCAACATCTCTAGCCGCGTTTCTAAGCTCAAGAGTAGTTTGATTTATTGTTGCACCACCAAAGGGTAATAATCCACCAACCCATCCACCAGATTCTGCAGCTTCTAGTATTTCTTCTCCATTTAAAAATTTTGTATAACCTAAATTTAAATCTGTTTCTAATTGCAGTTGAGATCCAACGGCTAACTGTGATAAACCAGTTTGACCACCTTCAGTTAGGTATTCCGCGCCAGCTCCTTTAGCAATTGGTTTTAGTTTAGGTAAAGATTTTGTTGCAAAGTCTACTATACCGTCTTTATATATTGATGAAGACATTTTTTTAATATTTCCAAAACCTATACTTTTAGAAAAGTTTTTCATAACTTTAGTTGCACCAGCTCTTTCTAAAGCAGTTTGTAAACCTGCAAAAGCAGCAGCCTCAGCTCTATTAGCATATTTACCGTCACTTATAGCTTTAGCTATATTTTCTTCAGTAGGTTTAATACCCTCAGCTAAAAGACCTTCTGTTATTGCTTCATAATAATTACTACCATACTCTTGACCAAAAATAGAAACTAAACCTAAACTTGCTAAAGCTGGATTACCTGTTACGGCTCCAACTCCTGCAGCTGCAATTTGAGGTATAGCTTCACCAAGTATTCTTACAACATCATCAAACTGTGTACCATCTTTTAAATTAGATTTTTCAAATAAACTTAAATAACCCTCTGTTTCAGAAATAGCTTTAACGTTGTTTACTATAGATTTTTGAGCTTCTTCTTTTCTATTTTCATAATACTTAACTAAACCATTATATTTTTCTTGACTAATTTTCCCAGCATCTAATCTTTTTTTATAGTCTTGTAAATATTTATCGTATTTTATTATGTCACCATGAAATTGACTAGTTACAGATTTTCTATAACCAACACCCATTTGTCTAAGACCTTTATACATGGCTTCACCAAAATCTAAAACACTAGAATCTTTATCAAAATCAAAAGCTGAAAGCATGAAATCTTTAGATCTATTATATTCTGTGTTTTTTCTTGACATAGCTACATCCCCAACGTCTTCTAATTGATCAGACATGTCTTGGATAACCTCAGAATCTTCTATGTATTGAACAACATTAGTATTAAACCAGTTTTGATAATCTTTATTAGCTTCTTTAACGCCATTAGGTGTAGTTAAATCGTATTTATCACTTAAAGTTTTTTGATAAGCTTCTGCTTCTTTAGTTAAAACAGACATTCTAGCGCCTAACATAACTTTAACAACAGGATCATCGTTTAAAGCCTGCGTCTTAGCATCTTCCATAGCTTTATTAAACTGTTCTGGTTTATCAAATAAGTCAAAATCAGAAGGTAAATAAGAGTTAAAAATTTCTACAGCTTCTTCTGTAGGCTCAATATCAAAAGAATCTGTTTGTCTATTATATTTTTTATCTACATACTTAGGTTTAGGTATTAACCTTTCAATTAATTCTAAACGTTCTTTAGGATTTTTATCAACTAGCATTTCAGCAAATCGACCTCTACCATTAAAAGCATCGATATAATCTTTTCTATAATCTGTAATCTGCGTATTTAAATCTCTAGGATCACCAAATACTAATTCACCATTAGTTGGTGTTTCTCTTGGTATATCATCTATAGATACACCTTTTAGTTCATCACCTATTTGAGTTGGTATTTTTGGTAAATCCGAAGAACCAGGATCCGATGTGGATGCCGTATTTTGCCCTGGTATTACAGACGCATCCGTCTCCGCAATACCGTTTAACTTTACTTCTTCATCTTCAACTAAAATTGCATTTGGATAAGTTTGCAAAAATTGCTCTACTTTTTCCTCAGGAATATTATATATTTTTCCGTTAGCTTTATATCTTGGCATAATATTAAATTTTAATTATTCTACATATACACTAAATTCATCTGGCATCAAATCACCCCATTCAGTTCCAATTGAATAAGATAAACCAGAGGCAACTTTAATCGCTTGATTTATAGACTCTGGTGATTCGTTTAGCAATATTTGTGCTGGTTTTGTAGATACTAATTGATTTTTTAACTCATAACCAATTAGATTGTCATCTTCACCATATATTGGCATAGCCGCTATATTTGCTTTTGCGAAATCAGCCATAACTTTTTTAGCAGGTGGCTGAGTACTGCCTGGTGCAGTTAATGAGTTAAACACTCCTTTAAGAACAGATTCATTTTTAGTCCAGTTTTTGTTTACTTTAATACTATTAGAAACTTGCGTTTTAGTATAAGTTCCATCATCGGATGGCGTAGACCTTATATCAGAAGTGCCTTCGTAATATATCACATAGTTTTCTGGATTTAAAGGATTTTTTACAGCACCTTCTTCACCTTCTTTAGCCGATCTTTTGTCTAAGTTTTGAGTTTTTTGGATAATGTATTCTTCGTTAAGTTCTTTTTTTATTTCTAAAACTTGATCTTCCGTGCTTTTTTCTCTAAATTTTGCTATATCAAATCCACCTATTTGCATTTTTACCTCCATAAAAGCAGATAATTCATCATCTCTCATACCTTGTAAACCTTCTGATTTAGCTAAAATTTCATCTTGAAGAACAGTGTTGTTAGCCCAACCCGCTACATTAACATCTCTAGTGGTTTTAACTTGACTATATTGAGTTATACCTTTTATTTTTTCAGATGTACCAGATATGTTTAAATACTGATCTTCATTAAATTTACCTTCATCATTAGTAATACCTGATGTTTTAAATAATTCTACGCTATCAGGAACTTTAACTATTTCTTCTAACAAACCTTCGTCCCATTTATTTAAATCTTTTTTCCATTCTATTTCTACTTCTCCATTTTGATTTCTTGGGTACATTTTTTCATCATCAAATTTACCTTTCATTGAAGGATCGTTTGGATCTACAAAAACTTTTATACCCACCACTTGCTCACCATCGGTTGTAGGTGTGTATAATTTTTTTTCATATCTTGCACCTGGTATTTCTTGATTAGATAAGGCTGCGGCTGCAAACTGTGATGAGGTTCTTTCGTATTGATTAGAACCAGTCCAACGGTATTTACTATCAAAATCAGCAGGTGAAGTTTTATTATAAATTTCTGTTTCACTTAGTATTTTACCAGCATTACCCTGTAATCCGTTTTGGAAAACATCATATCTGTTTATTATACCTTGTAGTTCTTGTTTTCTTTTTATATCTAAATTATCTGATGTAGCGAGCAAGGTTCTAGCTTCAATAGCACCCATTTCTACTCCTTCACCTCCCATTAATAATATTTCAGTTTGCTGCTTAAATTGCTCAGCTAAACCAGGTTCTTTTTTAAGCATTTCTGAATACACTTTGTTTCTCTGCTCATAAGCTTTGCTTTGTATACTGTAACCTATTTGTTGAGTTCTTTTTCTTTCTGCTTCAGCTTCTTTTCTTTGTTGTTCTCTTCTAGCGCCTGCTGTCATTATACCTTTAGCTAAAGACTGACCTATATTTGCTACGGCTTGACCATATGCTTGACCTGAGGTATCTCGTATTATTTGTGGATTCCTATAACTCATATTTATATTTTTAACCTCCTGGGTGATATTTAAAATTCCTATTAGTATTTGTGCCGCTACCGGCTACTCCTTTCCCGGCACGCTTGCAAATGCAGCTCCAATAGAGCCTACAGCACTTATTCCACCAGCAATAGCAGAAGATTTTGCAGCATTAGCATCTGCAATACTTTGTTGAGCTTGAGTCTGTAAACCAGCAGCTCTATCTAAATCAGCATTTAATCTATTTTCTTTAGTACCAAATACAAACTGCTTACCCGCGGCATCAGCAGCTTGAACTCTTTGACCTTCAGATATAGCTATACTTTGTAATCTTTGTTGTTCAGAAATTTTCATTTGATTCAACTGCTGTTCGCCTTGAGCTCTTAGTTTTTCATTTTGAGCCTCTTGCTGTTCTATACTTGCAGCAACATCTTTTTTACTTTGTAATGCGGCTTGTGCTAAAGCGGTTGCACCACCAGCACTAGCACCCGTAGCTCTTAATGTATCTAAAGTGTTTGCTAACGCTATATCAGCTTCTTCAATTTTAATTTCAGCAGCTTGCGTAGCAACACCTAAATTAGCAAAAGGATTAGACATTTGTCCTGACAAATCCTTAGCCATAGAACTTAAATCTGTAGTGCCAGCATAAGGGTTTATAACCGACTGTCTAGATCTTTTTAAAGATTCAACTTCTCTTTGTGCTCTGGCTTTATCTCTTTCCGCGGCTTTTCGTTGTTTGTTAGCGTCTGAAATACCAGCTAATGTTCCTCCTACTGCTGCTGCTGCGCCAACACCAGCGGCTATTGCTGTAAATAATGCCATATTATAATTTTTTTGTTATTTCATATGAAGGATTATCATCTACATGATAACCTAATTTTTTGTGTGTATTTATAAGTTTTTTAGTTCTTCCTATGCTAAATATATATCTTATACCTTGTTTTTTACAAACGCTTTCAGCGCCCTCTATTAAAAGCTCTATAGCTTTTTGCCTATCGTTTTCTCTATATTTAGGATTAGAAACAATCCACTCAAGTAAAGCTGCTTTAGAGTTTGTAGTATATAAAAATCCTGCAACTATTGGTTGACTATTTTTTTCAACCATAAACCCTCCTGTACCATTATTTGGTAAAAATTCTTTAGGTGGATTAACCCAGTTTGGCCAAGCATCCCACCATTCTACTAAAGTATCCCAATCAGAATCTTTTAGCATACGTATGTTTAATTCCATTTAATTTAATATGATGATTCTACAGTATCAGATGACACCGCAAATAATTCTTTTTTAGTTGTTTGATAGTCTGAATTTATAAGTTTTATTTTAGCTTTTGTAAAGAAACCTTTTAAACCTGTAGACGAAGCCCCCCAAAGTATTTCACCTTCTGTTGCCGGTGAATTGTTTATTAAATTTGCAAAAAATTTGTTTTCTTTTCTTTTAAAATTATTTACAAATAAATTTGATTCTAAGGAACTTAAAGTTGTTTGTAATGTGTATTCACCTACTGGAACAGAAACATCACCAGAACTAGCTACCATGCTTTCTAGTTGCCAACCATTACTACCCTCGTAGTTAATAGTTTTAAAATTCTTGACAAGCGATGGTTCTTTGTTTAATATTACCGTAACACTGGAGTCGTATAATGTTTCATAAAATTTACCATAAGCCGCACCTGTATCAACTCCATTTATTTTAACTGGAGCATTTTGAAGCCAAACACCTTGACCGTTATTTGTTGTAATTTTTAAACTATAAAAATTATTTTTTAAACTTGTTATAAAATCTGGTTTATAATCAAAAAAACTTGTCCAACCTAAAACACCTTCATCAAAAGAAACAGTTTTATAAGATCCATTATCTTTTTGTATAGATAATATATAGTTTTTACTATGAGCATCCCAACCGCCTCTTATTTGTTTTACAGGTTCTAAAGCATTGGTCTCATTATTTATACCAGTTAGCTCATCTCTAAAAAAGTCATGCATACCATATGATGATATTTCTGTAATACCATCAGCAGATAATCTTAATACACATCCTCTAACTCTATCTGTAAAATATTTTCTATAACCATATACAGCAAAACTAAACGGATCATTTGATATACCATATTCACCCGCGTAAGCTACTATTTGACCTATAACTAAATTAGTAGAAGTTACAGCAGCATTACCTTCGGCTGAATAAATAGCGTCTTTATCTATTAAAGCTCTACTAACTTTATTTTGTTGAAATATAATTAAGTTAGTATCTTCAGCATATAATTTTATTATTCTACCGTTGGCAGGATCTGTTGATCTAGTAATATCTTGACCAACTGAAAATTGATTAGTATTATTTATACCTGTTCTATAATTAAATACACCAGAATATATTAAAGTATTAAATCTATCCTGTTGTAAAGGTTCTAATTCATCTAAATAAGCTTTTACACCTAGATCAACTATAGTGTTATTATAACCGCCTCTAATTCTTGATTCTTCAATATACCAATCATATGTTAAAACATTGTTATTTACATAATCAGACGGTACATTAGCAAACGGTGCTGTAGGCTTTGTATTAGCTTCAACAATGTTTTTTAGCTTTTTAATTAAAAAAGTATTAAAATATTTAACCTCTATAGTAGTTGCCATAATTTATTATCACTTAATTTAACATGTACTTACAATAGTTATTATACCGTTAGTACCCACTTTAAAAAAATTTCTATTATTAAGACCCGTATTATTACAGTTATAAGAATAATAAAATGCTGGGGCTAAAGGTGAACTACTTCCGTTGGGACCAGTTCTTATTTCATCACCAACTGTAGGACTAGAACTTGTTTGGTTATAATAAACAGATTGACCGC
>Ga0181418_1000539_pt1 | contig 12677 bp, 14 predicted proteins | sample 41SPOviralmetaG_FD_130143 | JGI IMG/M metagenome (GOLD analysis project Ga0181418, IMG submission 130143) | Marine viral communities from the oligotrophic San Pedro Time Series (SPOT) site, San Pedro Channel, CA, USA - 41 SPOT_SRF_2013-03-13 | ecosystem: Environmental > Aquatic > Marine > Strait...
TTAATCTCTTCTGCTTCTGCTAATATAATAGAAGGGTCAGCATGTAATTTATTATCTAACATTGAAATGTGTTCTCTTTCTTGCGCCCATGCACCTAATTTCTTTTCTTTGCTCTCTAGAACATCTTCATAAACACTAGGCATATTTCGTTTTAGATGTTCATGGACTTCTTTAGGTGACTTATCTCCTTTTTCTTGCAAGAAATTAACAATAGCAACAGTTAATTCACCCTGCTTAGTTTTCATAATTTCCTCTGCTTGAGCCTTCCACATATCTATATCTCTTAAAGCATTTTTAGACATTAAGTTATTCTCTTCAAAGCCATAGATAACAAAACCACTTGTATCATATTTAATGATAGCAGTAGTTTCACCATGAATATAATCAGTAATCTTTACTCCTTTTGTGAACGCTTCAACATTATAATTTAAAGACTTCTTAGTATCTTGTGATAGTAACTCAAGCGTAACTAATTTATCAGGATATTCCACTTCAGGAACTTCAATTACTTTAGCAGAGAATAAACTATATCCTTCTCCTTTCTTCTTTACTTCATCTACCTTGACTCTAATAATATCACCAACATCAACCGCTACTTTAGTATTTAGTGCTTTACCGACATTAAGATACTTTCTGCCATCAATTTCTTGACCTTCCATATCTTCAGGAATTGGCCCAACACCAACAGTATAAGAGTAAAGATTACTTTTTGTCTTTTTCTTATCTAAAACAATAACATCTAAATCAACAAATTTTTTCATCTTAATCCATTTAGGATTCTTTTTAGTACCTACATAATAAGTTGAAGTAGAGTCTTTAATGACTACTCCTTCAGATGTAGGTAATTCCATTATTTCTTTAGAATATTCCTTTAAATCATTAAGGCTATCTGCTTGCCTAGTATCTTTCTTAGAAGGGAAGTTAAGGTATTCTGAAGACTTAGCAGCATAGTTATTAAATAATATCGTCATTCTATTACTTAGTTCTTCATCTAATAGGGTCTGCGACTCATGTCGCATAATATCAAATACATGACATTTGAGTTTCGCTTTCTTATATTTATTTTTAAACACATGAGCAATAGTATCAGCCCTATGAAGAGGTTCTTCCCCATCAAATAGAACTAACTCCGCATCAAAAATACAGTCACCGTATTCTTTTTTCTTTAATTCTTTTACTATCTCATCACATTTATTAGTGATGTCCTTTGCATTATAAGAATAAATAGTAATTGCATCATCTATTTTATGCAATTGTATTCTCATGCCATCATACTTTTCTTGAATGTACCACTCGCCACTAAATCCTTTTAATTCGTTAATATCATCTATTTCAAATATACGATACATTGGCTTATTAGGTATTATAAATCCATCAATTGATTTTTCTTCTTTTGATTTCTTTTCAGCCTTTTTCATATTAATATCTTTAAGGTCGCCCCATTCTTTTTCTTCATGCTGAGAAAAGAAAATTAACTCCAACATGTCCATAGCAGCCTTTACTTTCTTTTCGACCCTCTTTGAGTCTTTTCCATCACCGTAATGTTCTATAATATACAAGGGTATGTCATCCACTTCTAGGTCAAGCCCAACAAGACCCCTAGTAATTGTGTCGGGCTGCATGTCTTTAATGGCTAAAATATCATCAGATAGAGATTTATTATCTTCCCTCATAGCATAATGAACAAATTTAAGCATGCTTTCAGGATTACTTAGCAATTCTTCAAGAACATTACCTTTGAACATTTCAGCAAAAGGGTCAGAAATTATTTTAGAATTATACCTAACAAGTTTAATTTTTTCGTATAGATTTCTTGCTTTAGATGAAGAAGGGTCTTTTACTTCTTTATCAGTGATTTCATCTTCATCTATAAAATTCTTTAATTCTTTACCTGCCGCATCTAATTCTTCATACGACTCTTCTATCATTTCAACAACTTTACGCCATCTACCTGAATAGGCATCAGAATCATGTATAGCAGATAAATAGGCTACTCTTGTCTTTTCAAAAAGACGCATCAACTCCGTAGAGGGCTGCTTGTCTTTTTCAATAGAGCCAAGTTTCAATAACACCACCCCAATTAGCGGCGTTGATTTTGACTTCCAAGTAAAGGTTGTGCTTGCTTAGGAGGGAATGGGCCTAATTTCTGTTGTAGTGAAGTTAATTTCCTTAACATAATACCAAATCTCTTTTCAAAATCTTCTTGATTCATTTGTCCGCTTCTAAGACGCATTTCTAACCTATCTAAATCTTTGCGAGTATCGGCTAAATTAGCCGCCGCCATTTCTGCTCTTTCTCTATTAAGAACAGGATTGTCCAGCATTTCATCATATTCCTTTAGAATAGACTTTATGATTACTATGCCTTTTTTAAAGGTAGTCATGTCTCCGCCTGTGGCTTCTTGACCTAACCCAAATCCGGTATGCTTTCCTTCATACTTCTTTGTAGTATGGTTTTCAGCCTTTGGTCTTTTTAGTTTAAATACTTCTGATTTATCTTCTTTAGGACTTCTGTTATTATCATATAATGAACAATGAAGTATTTCTTTCATTTCTCTTGCTTTCGCAATAACTAGGCTAACTATTCTTTCTTCTCTAGTAACTCTTTGTGGCATTTTAATTTCCTCCTGCTCTTTCTACCATTTTATGTATGTCTGACCATTCCATATCGGCTACATTTTCTGTTGTTGTAGTAGAACCGACTAAACTAGGAGTAGGGGTATTTGCTACCACATATCCCGATTTCATGAGTAAGTTTTCTTTATTATAAACTGCTTTTTCAAGACTTTCAACTTTATCACTTAATGCTTTGATAATAGTAAGAAGTTCTTCATTGATTGATTTTTCTTCTGTCATTTAGATTCCTCCTTTTTTCCTTTAGGATAAATTAAATCTCTTAATTGGCGATAGAGCAATTCATACTCCTTACGAAGTTTCGTAGCCGTAGCCACTATATCAACATTCCTTTCATCCATTGATTTCATTTTCTTATTTAGTTTCTTGTCTGCTTTCATAAGGTCTAATGCCTTAAGTACAGTAATTAAATCGCCTAATTTAGTAAAGTCCTGCCCAAAAAATTCAGTAGGTTCAGCAGATTGCAAAGTCTTTTTTAATCTCTTTCTGGCTTTAGCATCCATTGAATCTAGAATCTCTTTAGGGGATTCTTTCTTTTCTTCTTTGAGAATAAAATTCTCACCATCTCCGTAAAAGTCCCATGTCATTATTAATCCTCTCCATAATCTCCATAATCATAGTCACCCATAGTATCTCCTTTAGGTAATTTAGGTTGAGAAATGTTTCTATTCTTCATTTCTTCCACTCTCTCTTTATTGTCTTTTTCCCAAGACTCATCCGATTCAGTGTAGTCTTCGTCTTTCTCTTCGGAAAATTCCCGCAATAAGCCATCTAACTCATTCATGATATTATCTATCTGTTCAACATTTTGAGTAAACTTAGACTTTAGTTTTTCCAAACTTTCAATATCTGTTACTTCAATGTCACTAAGTCCTTCAAAACTTATACCGCTTGAGTTTATGGTAAGCGTTTTATTATCTTCCAATCCCCACTCAGAAAAAGCCCTCTCTATAATATCATCTGCTTCAGCAGTTTTCTTACTTATTTTTTTGGCATACTTTTTAAGGTTAATAATATGAACTGGTAATCTAGCAAAAATTTCTTTTAATCTTGCCGAAATATCTCTTCCAGTATCTTCAGTAAATACCTCAACTTGTCTGATTGCTTTAGATACTCTAGTTAAGTGTCTTGAAACGCTCTCTTGACTTTCTAAAACCATAACTATACTTTTTACTTTAGCCTGTTCTTTTTCTATATCTTCTAGTAACTCTTCTTTAAGTTCATTTATATATTTATCAGGGTTTTCTCTAATTTCAGAAATTAAATTACTTGCTTCTTGGACTTTATCAAAGCCTATTAAAGTATTTAAAGAACCCATAAGTTTTCTAATTTTTCTAGAAACCAACTCATCAACATCATTTTCTAATTCTTTTAATTCTTTAATTCTTTCTTTAAACTGGTTTAGTCTACCAGAATTAACGGCAATAGAGTTTTTAAGTCCTTTTACCATTCTTTTAAGTTTATTAAATCTAGAATCATCTTTAGGGGTTTTACCTAATAAAATATTCATCATGCCCTCTAATTCTTTTTTTCTATCTTGGGGATTAAAACTAGACTTTGGTTGCTTTCCGTGTCTTTTTCTATGCATACTTTCCAATATATCTAATAGAGTAAATTTATTTAAGTATTTTTTTTGCAATAGTTTATCATAACCTTCTTGAAGATTACCAACAAATATAAGTTTATTCATTTGTTTAACAGGTTTACCTGTTTTGTTACTGATAGTAATAGGCACTAATACATCTTTATTTTTTTCATCAAAAGTCTGAAGTAAGTTTTTATATTTAGCAATTAAATACCCAGATTCACTTCCTTTATAATTTAAATTATCTTTAACTAAATTAATTACTTCATTAGATTCTGTAATATTTCCTCCGAATTTTTCATATTCGTTCATTCTTTTAATAACTACTTCATCACCAGAAACAGAAATATTTAACTTTTTATCTAATTCTTGTAATTCCTGTAACCAATTTTGAGCCTTTAATAAATTTTTACGAGCATCCTCCTTTAGATTTTTTTCTCGTATAAGGTCGCTTCTTTTTGCGGCTTCTTTAGTTTTTTCTTCTTTAGTTTTTCCTGCAAAAGTAGTTCCTCCTTCTAACTCTCCTATTTCCGCTAAAGAAGCATCATCATCACTTTCATCTCGACCAATAGTTTGACGAGTTTTAAGTTCTGCTCTAAGTTCAGCAATTAGTTCTTTAGCAGCGTCTCTTTTTAGAGGTATTTTAGTTCTATCTACTTCTGTTTCAGGTATTTCTTCAAGTTTAGAATATAAACTAACTAAAGTCTTAAATTGAGGTTTAGTTATTTTTTTAGTTTCTTGTCCTAAAGCCCTATTTTCTTCTTCTTCTTCTTCGGCTTTAGTAATTAACTTTCTATACTCTACAATATTATTTGCATCTATATTGAGAATTAAAGATTTTTTAATAGAAGATATATCAGCATGAGATTCAACTAATTCTAAAGTCTTATTATCTAAATTAGCCTTTAAAAGACTACTTCTAAAAGATTTATCTTTAGATAGTTCTAACATTTAAATCACATCAAAAAGGAATATTTTCTTTGTTTCCTCTTCTCTTAGAAGGAAGAGTTACTACATCAGGAACATCTGCTGAATGTAATTTTTTCTTAAATGAAGTGTCAGCAGGAATACCTACACTGAAATCTCTAGTAGGTCTTAACCTAGCATTTTGATTTGCATTAATAGCCTTTACCTTAGCCAATTCTTTCTTTAATCTAACTTCTTTTTGTCTTGTATCTTCTGTCATTATTCCACCAACCTATTTGGGTCTATGCTATCGTAGCCATGTTCATCATCAAAGTAGTCGCTATGTCCTTTATACCCGCTAAGAGTCCCTCTACGAATAGTAATTATGGTTCCGCTACTTGGTATATCAACAACATAACCATCAGTTTTGATTCCCATTTCTTCTAATTTATCGTATGCCCTTGTTTGTAGTCTTCCATGATTGTCTTTCAAATCAACCACATAAGGTTTGTTAATCGGTTTTCTAAACCCACCAGTGTCTGTATAAAAATTAGAATCTGCTGATGCGTAGCCTTCTTTAATCGAATGAATATTTTTCTCAATAAACTCTTCTAAACTTATTGTTGGTTTCTTTTCTTTTAATATATCTTGCCAAGTCATTTAATCACCTTAAAATTTGGGTTTCTTTAATTTAATTATTCCTTTTGTTTTAACTAATATCTTTATTAATTCTTCTTTAGTTAATTCATTTAATTGTTCTTCAAATGCGTTCATTAATTGGATGTGAGTCGAAGCAGCCAACATATCTTCATAATCTTTATCAACATAATCTAATGAATCTTCATCAATGTCTTTTATTTTTGAAGGGTCTTTTCCGCCCACTATTGGAATTTTACGCTTTCTTTTCTTTGGGGTAACAAATATCAGTTCCTCTTTTTCTTTTTTGAGTATATTAGACCAAGACATTAACCCACTCTCCTTTCTGTTCTTTTATCAGTATTTTGATTTCCGGCATCTAACGGTAATCCTGTTAGTCTCTTATCCGGCCCTTGATTCATAGAAGGCTTATTTCTAGTTGTCGCTGGATTCTCTTGTGGCTTGCCCCCGCCCTGCATCATTTGTTCTTGCATTTGACCCATTTGCGAAGCATCAATGTTTGTTCCTGCATATGGGTCTTTATCAACCGGTTGCTCACTTTTTCCGCCGCCTTGAGGTTTTTCTTCAGGTTCGGGTTTCTTAAAAGTAAAGTTACCATCTTCATCCATATCAACTTCAAATCCTAAATTTTTAACTGATGCTGCAATATTAACTTCTATCTCTCTTTTACGAAGAACTGCTATTTCATCTTCTTCTTCGCTTGGTGGGAGTTTCAAATCCCAATCGGTAATACCAAATTGTTTAATTAAGAATGGGAATACATAACTATTATAAACATTCTGTGCTTTTTGAACGGCTCTATTAGTCACAAGTATTTGCATACCTTCATTATTTAATCCACCGCTTGTAGTATTATCAGCCATGAATACTTTACTTACTCCATAGAATGCAGAAACCCTATCTCTTAAATCATCTTTAACTGAAATATAATCCATTTCTTTTAAGGAATCCATGAATTTAATCCATTCTACTCCACCTTTACCGCCTTCGGCTTCTATTCCCATAACAGGAATAAAGTGAGGGTCGGCCTCCATTTTCTCTTTTACGCCTCTCCAAAAAGAACGCATAGAATCCATATTTCTAGTTTGAACTGCTAGTAATCCTCTAGGCATTCTGCTCTTAGTGTATGCTGAATTAACATAATTCTCCATAGCAATTAAGGTCATAATAGAATTAAATAAGGTAATTACAGGAGATTGTCCATAAAGACGAGAAGGACTGTATTTACTGAAGTGTAACACTTCACCTTCTAAAAAGTATTGGTCTTCTCCATTTGCTCTATTTACATAATGAACAGGATATAATTTACTATTACATATGCTACAAGTCTCATGGGCTTCAGTAGAAATAGAATTTCTGTGATTTACACAAGTAAATCCTTTTGTTCCTCTTTGCCCTAGTTCATCTGTATAAATAAACATAGTTACAGGGTCGCCTCTATACAATTCTTTGATTCGATGCATTCTTATTTTTTGATTACCGTCAATAAAATATTCCTTTACCAAAACAATGTAGGCATCATCCATAATATTTAAATCATCTTCTAGTTCTTGCAATACATCAATAAATAACTGTTCTGATTTATTAACATAGCCTTCAATGAATTTCTCAGCATATTCTAACTGTTTAACATCAGGAACTTTTAAATTAATGCTTTTACACCTAGAACATTCTTGAACAGGTCTTTTGTGTTCTTTACCACAAGCATTACATCTAGCCTCATATGCTTTTTCCCAAACATAGCCTCGCCTAAATACTTCTTGTTTTAATTGAGTAACACAAGTCCTACCTATAACTGATTGATTCATCACATTATACAACAGTGGGCCAGTCATCATGTGACGGTTTTCTCTTTCCTGAATACCCATATTAAATACGGTTCTATCCGCAGGTTTAGGTGTTTGTCTCCTAAATAAGTTAGTAAAAGAAAATCTCTTTTTTCCTTCAGCCATATGCAAACCCCCTTAGTTTAGTCCTACGCTATTCTTACCTATGAACGCTTCGGTTAAGGTTGCCCGCTATCTTCGACATCGTACCTTTCATTACTTGAACGAAGCATTTCGTCTAGTATTCCCTTTAATAGTGTTTTTCTTAGTTCAGGTCTTTCAAACCCTCTTTTCAAATAATACTGAACCATTCTTTGATTTATGCTTGCTAAGTTACTAAACTTAACATATTTCTTCCTATCTTTAGGAAGTTCATCCCTAAGTATTCCTGACTTCAATTGTTTCCAATTCATAGAATCACCATAGGTTTAGGTTTTCCGGCTTTAATCCAACAAGGTTTACAGAACCCAAAAGGATATTTAGATTTGGTAGTATAGCAAATACCACAGTAATCACTCATATTACATTACCATCCATATCTATTTTTGTTCCATCGGGCCTAACTTCATGATAACTATATGAATTAACTGACTGACCAGTTATGGAACTAATCCAAGAAACTAAATCGTCTTCTATGTATTCTCTTTCGTCATCTTCACCCACGCCTAATTCTTCAGCAGTTATAGCCATTACTTGAGGTAAGTCTAATAGATATTGCTCTAAATCATCATCAATATCATAATCAACTTCGGTAATTACAAAAGTTCTTACTTGCTGTTTAAGAATAGTACCAATATTCTCTAATGAATCCATTACAGACATTTTACAATTGCCTTGTAATTTAGTGATGTCGTCAAGATATATTCCTTCTTTAGCCCAATCAAAACCAACATGGTCTTTATGATTCTCCCATTTCATTAACTTAAAGATTTCATCGCAACGGCCTTTATACCAATCGGCTTTCTTATACGACTTCTTCATACGAATCAATTCTAATAATAATTTAGCATTGCCCTTCTTTAATCTAAAGTGAGGTAAACACTTGGTTAATAGAGCAGTTACATCTGCTTGAGAATAAAAATTTAATCGGTTAATTAAACGAGTATCTTGTGGAGATTTTTGGTCTAAGTGCATTCGCCCATATCCTATTGATTTATGCATTTCTTGCATAAAGGTCTTACCCCTAGAACCTGTTGCTACTAAACCTACTCTTGGATTCATATTACGGTCTAATGTAATATAACCATCTGAATCAATAAATGCTGCGGTATAAGCCCAAATGTTTTTCTTTATCATAGAAGGCATTTTATAATAATTTCCTTTACTGGAAACTATATCTAACTTATTGATTGCCTGAGAAATAAATCTAGGGCTTGTAGATTTAAATAAACCACTTGGCATTCTATCATGTATTGCTTTAGCATTAATTCCTGGATTTTCACAAACAGTTTTAAGAATAAAATCTTCCTGTCTTTGTCTTTTAGTTTTAGTTATAGACTGATTACTTATTTTGGAAATAGCATTCCTAAAACTCTTTTTTGATTCTCTCATGGTTTTGTATAAATTACTATATTCCTGACCATAAGCCATATCTTTTTGGTCTAATTCGGCTTCCCAGTATTTACACAATGAATCTATTATTTCTCTTCTTTCTTCTGTACTTTTCATTTTATACAGTTTATGTAAATCTTTTTCATTGTATCTCATTTTTTTGAAAGGAACAGTATAATCTGAAAGCCAAGTAATAGAATCAATGCATTTATTTAGATGGTCTGAGTAAGCATCAATCATAGTATCTATTGCTTTTGTCATTTTATCTCTAGTTTCCCCCTTTAGTTGTCTTCTGGCCTTTCTCATTTTTCTAACTAAATCAGGAATATTTTTATCTTGAATAATATACTCTTCGGGAAACTTACCTAAATGATTTCTAGCCTGAGTAGCGTTTAGACCATAAACTTCAGAAAGTTTAACTATTTCTTCATGTTCAGAAAGAACAGGACTATTTGAGAAAACATGTTTCAATTCTATTCCTAATTCAGTAGAAACACTATCTTTCATATTCTCTTCTTCTTCATCTAATTCGGCTAATCTATTCATTTGTTCAGCCGCTTGTCTGTATTTATCTGCTTGCTCTGTCATATAAACACCTCAAAAATTAAGACCTATGGAACGCTTTTCGCCCCTTGACCTGCCCTTGGATTCATCTTCAAAGAGTCCTAAATCGTCTAGAAGTATGAAGGTTTCTGACGCTTGGTATGTGGCTGCATTTGCTAATGCAAGACTCATAACCATATCGTCATGTGCGCCAATTCCCTCAAACTTTCCCTTTTCAGTAATAGCAAACATTGACATTTCTTCTATTAATACTGAAGAAACTCTTCTACTTTCTTCATTACCATAAGGGAAATTAATCTTACCATTTTCAAGAGTCATTTGTAAATTAAGAATAATCTCCTGTTTCTTCCTTCTAGTTGTATTAAAGTCATGAATATTTAAATCAGCAACTTGACGAAGTTCCTGAGTAAATGATTTAGCAAAAGTATTAGTCTCAAATAGAATGGCTTCAGGTCTAAACACTTGACCTATCATTTTAACCTTTTGAATATTTTCTCTGAACTGAACATTCTTTGCTCTATCAACATAAACAATAGATTTATTTTCTTCTTCATCCATTTCTATGACAGTAATTACATTGTAATCTCCATCAGTAGATATAGCAGGGTCAACTCCTACAAAATACTTGTAGCCTTCTCTTCTCATAGGCTTAAGAACTAAGTCTTTATTCTTAGCAGCATCTAGATATTCAGGATTAAACAGAGAAGTACCTGTTGAAATAGGTACACACATATATTCTCTTGTGAACATTAAAGAACCTACTTCCGCTTTACGAGCCATTAGTGCTTCATAATTCCAACGGTCAGGCCATAAGGGTTCATTGAGGGCATTGAGGCAAGGATAAGTATTTACAGTATATGCTGGATTTTCCGCCAATTGTTGATATATGTCGGTATAACTGAAAGGAGTACCTATTACCCTCAATGAAGCCGTGTGGTGAAGTGTTGGTATCATGTCACCATAAAACCAATCTGTAACTTTTTGAATACCCGTCATACTAAATTCTTTTAGCGGGTCATCAATAACTATTTCTTGAGGGTGTAATCCACGAATCTGTGAACCTACCGACCTTTCAAGGATTTGATTGCCATTAGTTAATGTAATGTTTCCAATAGCCCATCCTCTAGCGGGCTTATATTTTTTAAGCATAGGATGAGTAAACATCTTATCAATGTCTCTCATGTGAACAAGAGTCTGTTTTTGGTTAGAAGATATGTATAGCATTTGATATGGAGGCTCTTCAAAGATTAATTTCCATACAACCCATGAGTGCATAAATACAGATTTCCCGTGGTCACGACTACAAATAATAACAGTCCGTTGGGTACTATTCATTAACTGATGCCATTCTTGAATATAAGAAGGAAAATCAAAACCTAATACATTCTGAAAAAAATAAGGAAAAGAGTTTTTAGATAACTTCATATCCATTTCATGTTCAAAATTATAGGCTTCTTCTAATTCCATTAGTCCTCACCTTTCTTTTCCCATATTATAGTAGACATAACGGGGCTTTTATTACCTAACCCTGAAGGACTGATATTACCAGCAAGACCAGTTAATTGTCTAGGTTTATAGCCATAATTTCTAATTAATTTAACAAAAGGTTTAACGCTATTTAAATTATTTAATTTAACTAGATGACCTTTTTCAGCAGGAGTCCCGTATTTTTTAATAACATTAGTGTAGTGTTTGGCTATCATTTTCTGCAATTCATGAGTAGCAATAGATTCACCATTTAACTCATCAACTACCAACCTAACGGCTTCTTTCATCATTTGGAAATTAAACTTCCCCCTTTTGAGTATATGAAACCAATTCATTAAATCACCCTTTTAAGTAAACTAAACCATTGAGGCATAGGGTCGTCAAGATAAACGCACTTAGTCATTTGTCCTTCATCACGGATAGACCTAATAGCCATTTTTTCAGGATATTTAGCCAACCAAGCATTCAATACGCTTTCAGGTAGTAATGTTTTCATTTGTTCAAATTCGGGGTCGTCTGGGAATCTCCATAGATTCTTTTTAGCATTAGCAATCCAACGGGCAGCATCTCCACGCCTATGTCCAAAAGCAGCAACTAAAGGTTTAGATTGATTTAATTGTGGTTCTCTTGCATCTTGTAATGCTTTGCTATTACCACCTAAACTTTCTCCATATTCAGTTGCTAACATACCGCCTACAACTGTATGTGATGGGTGTTCTTTCCAACCAACAGTAGAAATAGTCTTCTGTTCATCATCAACACGAATTACCCATTTATCTAAAGCGTACAATCCTGCCTCTAAATCCTTCCTGCGAGTATATGGTTCATCAGGGTTGTCCTGATTCCATTTACTTTTCATATCATCATATGAAAATATAGCAGGTAAGACTTTAGGCATAGTTATTCCTCAATAAATGCCTTTAAATTGTTCTTTAAACTTATTAAACGCTTCAACATTTTGAGGGAAAGGCATAGATTTAATTTTATTTAGTTGTTCTAAATGATAAGTTGCTGAATCACCAGTAATATTCTTTTGTTGTTCAGCATCCCACCTTGTGTGTTTAATTCTTCCTTTGTTTTGATTCAAAGTCTGTTCCATCTGTGCCATTTCTCTTTTAATTCCTTCATCTTCTGCTGCTCTCGGAAGACTTCCCATAGGCGCAGCCATACCGAAATCCATTAAATTAGTCTGTGCTTTTATTATATCTTTCCAACTCATATTAATCACTTACTCGATTTGTTTCCGTGACACTTCCATTTCTTTCTACTTAAATTATTAGGGCTATTGGGGTCACTTCTCCAATCGCCTTTGATTTTATTCGACCTTGCACAATAAGCATCACCTTTAGAAGTATTTGGTCGGATTCTATCCCCACCGTCTTTTGCTTTACCTGCTTGCCCATATTTAACAGTTTTCTTTCTTCCTGTCTTTTTATTGGTGACTACTTTCTTAAAGCGTCTTTTGAA
>Ga0181418_1000540_pt1 | contig 12676 bp, 12 predicted proteins | sample 41SPOviralmetaG_FD_130143 | JGI IMG/M metagenome (GOLD analysis project Ga0181418, IMG submission 130143) | Marine viral communities from the oligotrophic San Pedro Time Series (SPOT) site, San Pedro Channel, CA, USA - 41 SPOT_SRF_2013-03-13 | ecosystem: Environmental > Aquatic > Marine > Strait...
TGTAATGGCTTTAGATAACTATTCAAACTTACAAACTGCTATTGCTAACTTTTTAGCACGTGATGATTTAACTACAGAGATTGTAGATTTTATTGCCTTAACAGAAGCAGACTTTAATCGTAGACTTAGAGTGCGTGCTATGGAAAACTCTAGTTCGTTTACTATAGATACTGAGACCGAAGCATTACCGACTGGTTTTTTACAAGCTAGAAGTTTTGTTATACCGACTAATCCTAAGACTGCATTACAGTTTATGACTCCGTTTCATCAAGCAGAAACACAAGGGTCTAGTGAAACTGGTAAACCAAGAGCTTACTCTATAGAAGGCACCAACTTTAGATTTAGTCCAACACCTGACGCTTCTTATAGTGCTACATTAGTATTTTATAAAGCCTTTGATTCGTTAAGTTCGTCAGTTGCTACCAATCACATTTTAACTAACCACCCTGATGTTTATCTTTATGGTGCGTTATATTTTGCTAGTACCTTTATTCGTGGTATGGATCCGCAAACTGTTAGTCAATTTAAAGCACAATATGAGTCTGGCTTACAACAAGTAGAAATGGCAGATGAAAAAGACAAGTATAATGCTACGCCATTAGTACAAAGAACAGGTATCAACATTAACAATTTTGATAACGTATAATGCAAGTACCTTTTGCAGAATGGCTACCAGACTTACCAGATCACATGAATCCTGGTGCAACCGAAGCTACTAATGTTTTTCCTGCGGTAAACAGTTACCGACCATTTAATGACATAGCAGTTACCTCAAGTAATGCCTTAACAGCAAGATGTCAGGGTGCTAGAGCTTTTAAATCAGACAGTGGTGTGGTATCTATTTTTGCAGGTGATGCTACTAAGTTATACAAACTAACATCTAATGCTTTTGTAGACGAAAGTGGTGGTACTACCTTTAGTTTCTCTGCTGAGTCTTATTGGGATTTTGCTAGATTTGGTGAAGTAGTTATTGCTTTTAATGGTGACGATGCTCCGCAAGCATGGACATTAGACTCATCTACTGACTTTGCTGCATTAGCAGGCTCACCACCAGCATTTAGACATGCTGCAGTTATTGGTAATTTTTTAGTTACAGGATTTCAACCTGCTGCACAGAACAAAGTACAATGGTCTAGTTTTAATGATCCGACTTCTTGGACTGCAGGGGTTAATCAATCTGACTCTGAAGTGTTACCTGAAGGTGGCGTTATTACTGGTGTTACTGGTGGACAGTATGGCCTAATATTTCAAGAAGATCGTATCACTCGTATGGATTATCGTGGTGGTAATGTTGTATTCTCATTTAGACGTATTGAAGAAAATAGAGGTGCAGTACAAGGTAAGAACGTAATACAAGTTGGTAACCTAGTGTACTATTTATCAGAAGATGGTTTTTATGTAACTAACGGTACACAATCACAACCTATTGGTGCAAACAAAGTAGATCGTTTCTTTTATAATGATTTAAAGTTTGAGTTAAGAGAACGTGTTAGAGCTTCTTACGACCATGAAAACAAATTAGTTATGTGGTCATATCCGTCAGCTACAGGAACAAACGCTGGCATCCAAAACGATAAAATTATTATTTACCATATAGCAAGTCAACGATGGTCATTAGTAGAATTAAACCACGAAGTTATTATTGACTACTTATCACCTGGTTTTACATTAGATGATTTAGATGATTATCCGTCATCAGGTGCTAATGATTTAGATGCTATTACTATATCTTTAGATAGTGCAGCATTTATTGGTGGACTTAGAACGCTAGGTGTATTTAACACTTCACATTTCTTAGGATCTTTTGGTGGTGATGCATTAGCAGCCTCTATCGGTACGAATGAAACAGAAATATTTCCTATGAACCGATCACTAGTTACACACGTTAGACCTATAGTTGACACAAGTTCTGCTACAGGTACGATAAGTTTTCGTAATAGAGTTGCTGACTCTAGCACGACTTCTAGTGCGTCTAGTATGCACGCTACAGGAACAATACCGTTTCACAAATCAGCAAGATATTTTAAATTTAACTTACAAATACCAGCAGGTACTACTTGGTCAGATGCACAAGGTATTGACGTAGAAGCAATCAAAGAAGGATATAGATAATGGTAACAAGGCGAGAAAGTCTCATAAGAGAAGGTATTTTAAATCCTGATGGATCAAGAAAAGGTGACAGAGATCGTTTCCCAAAACTTATAGCTGAAGGTATTTTACCTGGCGGTGGTTTTGGTATTTCTCCACCAGCAAACACACAATTAGGACAGCCAAGACCTGTACTGCAACCACCAATGACTAGTGTAAGTGGCGGTGTAAATTCGTTTCCTAACGCTTTTGATCCAGGATCACAATTAGGTAATGGCACTATACGTACAGGCATAAACCCAGGAGGTCAATTTGTTCAACCAGGTTTTGGAGGTGCAAGAGGTATAAGAACTGCTGATTTTAGAGATTCAAACAATGACGGTATTGATGACAGAAATCAAGGATTTCAAAACTTACCAGGAGCTAATCAAGGTATAAACTTACCAATTAATATTGGTAATAATCCTTCTTTTAATCCAATTCAAGATCAAATGTTTCGGCCACCAATGCAACAACCTGTGCAAAATCAAATGCCTGTTGCTAATTCATTTTTAGAACAGTTACAACAATCGGCTGGATTATTACAAAATCAAGTAACAGCTTTACAACCACCTGTAGTAAATAATGTACCACAAAATAGATTTGTTGGTAATCAGTTTCAAATGCCTTTTGGCATGGGTCAACCAACACCTTTTGGTGGCAATTATGGTAGCGGTGGTTTTAACTTACCATACAATCCTGGTTCTTATACACCAGGAGCATTTAACCAATACGGTGATACTAGCACAACTGGTGGCATTAACAATATTATTAGCAGTTTATTAGGGCCAGGTGCAGATCGTGGTGGTGAAGGTGCTGCAGGTGGTTATGTAGATAATAGATCTTTATCGGATCAAGTAAATGATGTTTATGGGCCAAATGCTGTTATTAAACAATTAGGTTTAGGATTAATACCAGGTGGAGGCCCACTTGGATATTTAAATAATGCTTATACTAGATATAAATTAGATAAACAATATGGTATTGGCGATAAGATAGAAGGCTCTCAATATTCAGAAGTTTATAATGATGCTATAGCAAATGGTGCTACTCCTAGCGAAGCTACACAAAGAGCTACTATTATGGGTGGCGGTACTTATACTGATGCAACATTTGATAACGCAAATCTTACTGATATGTCTATTAATGACCAATTAAGAGCTTTAGAAAAACAATTATATGGTACTAATGTAACAACACCAACAGAACAAGAAACGACTTTTGGTGACTTTATTGGTGGTTTACTTGGACTTGGTGATAGAGATAATACAGGTCCTACTGGACCAGGTATAGGTGATATAGATTCTGAAGCTGATATAAATCGTGAATCATTTAGAGGTAGAACTACTGGCGGTGGCGAAGGCGGTGGCGGAGGCGGTAGCAGTTGTTTCGTCAAAGGCACTATGTTACAAATGGCTGATGGTACTAAAAAAGAAATAAGCACTGTTAAGTTAGGAGACAATACTAAAGGTGGTATTGTTGAAATGACAATGCAAGGCCTACCGCAAACTATTTATAATTACAAAGATGTCTTAGTATCAGGATCACACTGGGTTATAGAAGATAACGAATTTGTAGCAGTAGAAGATAGTAAACATGGTGTACTTACTGATAAAGTAGAACCAGTTTATACTTTAAAAACTTCAGATCATAGAATGTGGATTAATAACATAGAATTTGGTGATTTTGAAACAGGTAGTGATAATGATTGGGAACCACATTTTGAAATGGTAAGGAAGAAACTTAATAAAGAGCTAAGAGATGGCAAGTAAGATAGACCTACAATACATCTATCAAAACATTGACTCAACTGAGGAATTTCAATTAATTGTAGAAGAACTTACTAATCAATTAATTCGTTATCACAACGATGAAAATCAAGAGGTAACATCATGGTTTCTAGCATAGATCAATGTAAGAATTGCGAACATAGTTGTCATTGTGGTAATGGTGGTGTCTGTGTAACTTGTAAATGTGCTAACTGTGAACACAATGCACTAGATGAGTTCCACAAAAATCTAGCATCTGGTTTTGATGAAACAGCAATTAAAGAACCGTATAAAACATTTAATATTGATGAAGGCATAGAATAATGGCTCACACCTACAAAAATTCTAAAGTAGATCTAACTACTACAGATGCTACAGCATTAATTACTGTTGCTAGTGGTACTACTGTTATTGTAAAATCTATTATAATATGCGAAGATAGTAACAATGATGATAGTGTGTCATTAACCATAGTAAATGGTAGTGATACGTTTCAGTTTTTAAAAGATGCATTTGTTGGAGCTAAGGCTACTATACAAGGTATGGGTGGACACAATTCTACACTAGTATTAAGTGAATCTGATATATTAAAAGCAACGGCTACGACAGCTAATAGACTACACGTTATCACAAGTTATTTAGAAGTTACATGATTGGCATAGTACAGATACCGCAAGAAAATATAGATAAAGTTTGGAACTTAGTTGATGATTCAATCACTAAGGCACTAGCTTATTCAGGACATCATTTTAATACTACAGATGTACATAAAGCATGTTTAGATGGTGAAAACCAATTATGGTTAGCATGGGATGATGACGCTAAAGAAAAATTAAGAGGTATTATGGTTACTAGAATAATTATAAGACCAAACAGCAAGGTTGCTAACATTTTTATCTGTACTGGCAGAAATAGAAAAGAATGGCAAGATAGATTGCACGAAGTCGAAAAATGGGCTAAAAGTAATGAGTGTACTCACTTTGAAACTTATGCCAGACCAGGTTGGTCTAAATTATTAAACAAACAAGGGTTTAAAACAACCCATTATTTACTAGAAAAGAAATTGGAGAAATAAGTATGTCAAGTGGTGGTGGAAATCAAACAACTACATCAAGAACAGAGCCTTACGCACCTGCAGAACCCTATCTACAGGATATATTAGGCGAAGCATCAAATATATACCGAAGTGGTGTAGGTAGATCATTTTTTCCTGGTAGCACTGTAGTACCGTTTGCTAACCAAACACAAGAAGCTCTTAACTTACAACAAGCTGCTTCTTTAGAACAAATGGCACCAAGCACTATGTTAGGTCAAGCAGGTAACACATTTGGTCAGTTTGCTAGTATGCCTATTTCATCTTATGCAGGTTTAACTCCACAAGCAGATTATTTATCAGGTATTCGTCAAGGTATTACTTCTGACGTCTTAGGTGATGTACAATCACAATTTGGTGGTATGGGTAGAACAGGTACCTCACCTATGGCTCAACAAGCAACAGCTAGAGGTGTTACTCAAGCATATGCACCTATTGCTGCACAATTAGGTTCTCAAGAACGTGGTCGAGAACAATCAGGTTTAGAATCTGCTTTTGGCAGATCATTACAAGCTGCAGGTCAATTACCAGGTATTCAAAGTGCTATGGACATGCGTAGACAACAAGGTATTCAACAATTAGGTGGTGTTGGTTCAGCGTATGAACAACTAGCACAAAGACAATTACAAGATCAAATACAAAGATTTCAATTTGGTCAACAAGCACCTATGCAACAATTACAACAATATGCTGGACTTATTAGTCCAATAGCAGGTGGTTATCCTACTGCTGTAAACACTGGGCCAGGGCAACAATCTGGTGGTGTTGGTGGTGCCTTTGGTGGTGCTGTAGCAGGTTCTGCTTTGACACCTATTTTAGGGCCTTTTGGGCCAATAGCAGGTGCTGCATTAGGCGGATTAGGATTTTTATAGGAGATAATTATGGCAAGTCAATTTACTAACCCATTTACAAATCCTGGTGGATTTTTCTCAACACAACCAGGTGGTTTCTTTGCACCTCCGAAACGAGAAGGTTTTGGTGGATTTTTAAGTGATCCAAGATTAAGTATTGGTATGGCTATTGCACAAGGACAACCTATAGGTCAAGCCTTATTAGGTGGTGCTTTACAAGCACAACAAATAGAAAAAGCTATGTTTCCTGGTACTGAATTTTCAACTACAAAACAAGCATATAATCCAAAAACAGGTGAAACAGTTTTTGCAACAGAAGAACAAATACAAACAGAGGGATTAACACCATTACCAAAAACAGATACTAGCCCTGAAATTTTTCAATTAGTAGGCCCAAAGGGAAACTTTGTTAGAAATGTTACTGAAGAAGATTTTCTAAGAGATGGTGATACTTGGGAAAAATTAGGATATAAATTAACAGACATACCTAAAGGCACACAAGCAGCACCTTCAGGTTCTGAAGCTAATCAAAAAGCATTTGATCCATTTAAACAAAGATATGATGCAGCTAATCAACTTGTTACTGGTTTAAATAATTACGCAAAAACAATAGCAGAATCTGATGATCTTGCATCTTTACAAGGTACAGGTAAGTTTTCTCAATTTATTGACGGAGTTATTAAAACTGTGGATGCAACCACTGATTTTCTTAAAACAGAAAAACAAACTGAACAATATGGTGCTTATTTGCAAAATGCAACATCCAAAGATGGTAATAATTTTGACGATCAAATTGCAAGAGTTTCTCAACAATTTGGTATACAAAGATCGCAAATTATTGACTTAGCATATCAATTTGCTGCAGTGAGAGGTCAAGCAGGTCGAGGTTTATCGGATAGAGATTTCCAAAATGCACTTGATATTGTTTCAGGTGGTGTTGGTAAAGAAGGTAAAATTGCAGTTATATCTGATGTTGCAAATAGAATAAACAATGAAATAAATGCACAAAAAAATTCTGACATAGCTTACAATCAAGGTCTTGTAGATGCAGGTATCGATATGAATGATTTATTAAAAAGATATAATGCACTACCAGAATTAACTATTTTTAATAACCCTTTTGCAATTGAAACTGATACTAATGCTATAGGTGAAGTAGAATTAATTGTAAACCCAGATGGTAGCATTACTGAGGTTACACGCTAATGACTGTTTTTCAGTATACATTACCATCAGGTCAAAAAATTAAAATAAATGCTGAAACTAGAGAAAAAGCAGATTCTGCTTTAAAACAATATCAACAAGGCAGTTCAACAGTTGAAGAATTTAAACCATCTCTTACACCTGCACAATGGTTAAACGATCAGTACAATTCTGCGTTATCAGGTATTTTAAAATACGGAGTAGCAGGATTAGGTTCTTTACCTGGCACTCTTGAAAGAGCTTCAACATATTTACCAGGAGGACAACGAACAGTTGGTATTGATTATTCTTCATTAGCACCTGAAACATTTGGTAAATCAGAAACAAATAAGTTTTTATTTCCTAGTTATGAACAAACTTTAGCTAGTTTAGAAAAAATTCCAGGTGTTGAAAGATTTACACAATATCAACCAAAATCAAGAGCTGGAGAATATACAGAAACAATATCAGGATTTGTTGGCCCACAAGGTATTGTAGGAGCTGGGCCTAGAATTGCATCAAAACTTACTGGTAAGGGTCAAACATTAGGTATTGGTGAAACAGCAAAACAAACTTTGTCAGGAGTTGCTGCTGGTGGTACTTTTGAGTATCTTGATGAAGCCACTAATAATACACTATTAGCTGCAGGAGTTTCATTGCCTGTAGCATTGACAATATCAGCATTATTATCGCCAAGTAAAGCTGCTAAGATAAGTGCAAACGCATTAAAAGGTGTAAGTAAAGAAGAAATTGCAGTAGCAGTAAATTTAGAAAAATATGCAAACAAACAAGGTATACCAATAAATGCTGTAGAGTTGATAAATAGTAAAGCAATTAACGCATTAGGCGAATCTGTCTACGGTAGCAGAAGGGGTGGTAATGCATTAAACATAGCATTAAAAGATAGACCACAATCTATTGATAGAGTAACACAAGTTCTTTTAAATAAAATAATTAAAGATCCAGGAACTATACGTGAAATAAATCGTACTACACAATATAATGCCGTCAAAGCTATTAATGAAGCAAAACAAACTAGAACAAAAAAATCTTATGATGCTGGATATAAAGTAGCCAATGAAGAATTTGTACCTGCAGATCAAGTAAGATTAATTATGGACAAGATTGATGAAAGTATTACAAATTTGCCACAAGGCAGTCCTAATGTAAGACTATTAAATAACTTAAAAAAACGCCTTACAGTACCTGTTACACCACAAGAACGTAAGTTAGGTTTGGTTGATATACCACAAACTCGTATTAACATACTTGACGATACTTTTAAAGAATTTAGAGAAAACGTAAGTAAATCTAATATAGGCACTGCAACAACTACAACTTTTGTTAATAGTCAAGGCAGTAGATTGTTATTTAATCAAGGTAAAGGCATATTAGATGATTTAGATGCTTTGATGAAAACTAATCCTTCGTATAAACAAGCAAACAAGATGTATGAAAATTTATCAAAGGAACTAGTAGAATTTACTACTGAAAATTTAGACAAATTAACAAAAAATGTAAGTCAAAGCACTATTAAAAATTTTGTATTTGATGCTAAAAATGCTAGTCCTAAAGATATTCAAAGAACGTATGAATTATTTAATAAAACTGACAAGACCCAGTTTCCAAAACTTGCAAGAATTTACATGGAAAATGCAATAAATCAAGCTACAGTGGTAACAAAAGGTGGCACAAGAAGTTTGGGTGAAGGTTTTGACATCGCTAAAACTTTAGTTGGATCGGGTAAACAAAAAAACAATTTTTATGAAATGTTAAGAGGTGTTGCCAAAGCTAATGATGTTAAAAACACTGGTGATTTTATTAAAGGATTTGAAAACTTTAATGAAATTTTATTACGTACTGCTCGTTTAGGTAATATAGATACACCAGGTGGTGGTTTAGCTTCAGAAATCTTTCAAAAAGGTATTACAAAATCAGTAGCACAAATTAATAGTTTTATGTGGAGATTAAAACTTGCCACAAGATTAGGTGAATATAGTGAAAGAAAAACTATTGACCAATTGGTAAACGTTTTAACAAAAGAAAATTCAGTAAAAGAATTAGTAAAATTAGCAAAAGAGAATCCTAAATCTGTTACAGCAATTAATAGAGTAAGAAATATCATAAACTTACAAATGCCTTTAATGCGTAATGAAGAAGGATTTCCAATAAACGAAGAAGGGCAGGAATTACCTGCTTTACAATAATTAACTAGGAGAATAAAACAATGGCTGGAACAGGCGTAGGTAAATTTAGTTCAACTGCAGGCAGTAATACTGCTAATATGACAGTGAACTTTGCAGAGAACATGGCACCGAGTAACGTAAATAATGCTGCTCGAGAGCTTATGGGTCACATGCGAGACATGTATGAACAACTTGGAGACGGATATTTTGAGTTTGGTGACGGAGATGGTACATATACAGTAGCACGTGGTGATGCTGATACTATTACTATAACTTCTGCATCAGACATCTCAAGCGTATACTTTCCTGGTAGAAAGATTAGAATCACTGATGGTGGTGCTAATGTGGTCGAAGGCACTATTGCCTCATCTTCTCACTCATCTACTACACAGACTGTAAACTTAACAGGTATCTCGTTAGCTTCTGGCACTCCTACCAAAGTTGAACTAGGTATAGATACTGCTGCGTTTGGTGGTCGAGTAATCCTTGATGACGATGGTGATACTTACATTGAAGCTCCTACTGATGATACTATTGATATCTATGTAGCAGGTGCTAAAGACTTTGTAATTACAGCCAATACATTTACTGCTGAATCAGGTAGCACAATAGCAGCACAAGCTCTTACTGCTACAACCGTAACTGCTTCAGGTGTAGTTGATGTAACTGACACTACAGATTCTAGTGATGCAACTGGTGATACAGGTGCATTAAGAACTGAAGGTGGTGCAAGTATAGCTAAAAAACTATTTGTTGGAACAGACTTAGATGTTGATGGTACTGCTAACCTTGATGTTGTAGACATTGATGGTGCAGTAGATATGGCATCTACTTTAGGAGTTAGTGGCGTATTAACTGGTACAACAGCAGTTTTTTCAAGTACAAGTGCTGACGATAACTTTGTTATTACTTCAACAGATGCTGATGCTGGTGATCCTGCTCCTGATTTAGTTTTATATAGAAACTCATCTTCACCAGCTAATGGTGATGATATTGGTCGTATTGAATTTAGAGCTAGAAATAATAACAGTCAAGATATTGTACCTGTTTCATTTTCTGCTTTTACTGCAGTTGTAACTGATGGTGCAGAAACGGGTAACTTTGCTATATCTACACTTATTGGTGGTTCACAAATAAACAGAATGGGTTTTGATACTACTGAAACTACATTTAACGATGGCTCTGCAGACATAGACTTCCGAGTAGAATCTAATGGTAATGCTAATATGCTTATGGTTAATGGTGGTAGTAATATTGTAGGTATTGGTGCTGACCCAGACTTAGGTACAGGATTGCATATTAAAACTGCTGATAGTGGTGCATCTGCACACGCAACTGGAGATGAGTTAGTTATTGAGGGAAGTGGTAATGCAGGATTAAGTATTCTTTCAGGAAATACTCATGAGGGCGTTGTATACTTTGGTGATGATGGAGATAACAATATAGGCAGAATTGTTTATGACCATAGTGTTAATGATATGGTCTTTAACGTAGCCGCAACTGAAATGCTACGTATTGATTCAGACAATAACAACCTAGCAACTGGTGGTGAAACTGCTGGTGATGTTGGTGCTTTTGGATTATGTTTAAATCAAGGTACTGCTGATGGTAACATCTTAACTTTTAAATCTTCTGATGTTGCACACGGTATGACTACTAATTTTGAAACTGATACTTATGCTGCTATTAGTAAACAATCTGCAACAGAAGGTGGTTTAGCTATTAGTGCTCAGTCTGAAGGTATTGAAGCATTAAAATTTAATGTTAGTCATTCTAATGGAACAACAACTAAATCAAGTAGTGGTGTAGGTGCAGTTATTTTTGGTGTAAGTGAAAAAAGTGGTACAAGTGTTGGTGGAAATGGTAGTAACGATAATTTATTGGTAATAACTGATCATACTTCTACACGATTTATCTTTGATGCTGATGGTGACTTTCATGCTGATAGTTCATCTACTACTTTTGATACCTATGAGGATGCTCAATTAGTTAGAGCTTATGATTTATCTCATGGTAAAGGCGTTATTAACTCTCAGTTTGATAAATATATACAATATCAACATGAAGATTTAGCTGATGCAGGTTTAGTTGGTAGAGAAGATGATGGCACACCTAATCACTTTATTAATGTTACTGGTTTTCAAAGACTACATAATGGTGAAATTGGGTAACAATATGAAAAACATCAAAGAATAGCTAAAGCAGTACATGAACTAGCTAAAGTAGCAGTTGGTGAAGATAAAGCCAATGAGATACTAGAACAAAACGAAATTAAATTATTAAACTAAGGAGAAACAAATGGCAATAACAGCAAATATGACAACTTCAGAAGGAGTTGCATTAACAGGAGCATACCTAGTAGTAAAAAGTGCATACGTTAAAAAGTTTGACGGTGCATGGACTGGGAATGATGATGATGGATGGACACAAGATAGTGCTTCATTTAAGTTAATTTATGATGTTAACATCTATCTTAATGCTGACAAAAGAGCAGAAAGAAATAATGCAAATAACATTATAAAAAATACACATGTAGATCATCACAAATGTGACTATGATTTGACAGCGTCTGATAATCCGTTTAAATTAGCTTATGCTGATTTGAAAACAAACAGCGAATTATCAAACGTAGCAGATGCATAGGAGATAAAATGTTTACAATAAACGATAAAGAATACGATCAAACTACCTTATCTGATAAAGGTAAAGCAGTGTACTCTAAGCTGATGAGACTTGGTGAGCAAAAAGCTGACCTAGATATTGTCATAAACTATTGGACAGCACAGCTTCAAGCTGAACTGCCAAAAGAAGAACTTGCTGAAGATGACGGAAAGTCAGAATAGAGAAGCCATTATCCGCATTGAGGGTAAACTGGAGCTAATGGATAATAAGCTCAACACCCTCAAGGATAATCATCTATTTCATATCGAAAAAGATATGCGACAATTACGGACTTTAGTGTGGTTTATTGGTACGACAGTATTTGCACAGATGTTATTCTTGATTATTAGATCATTTGCGTAGTATTGCACATATAGGGTAAAGTAGTGTATAAATTAGTATGTCTAAAAACTCGGTCATACTAGTTATTTCAGATACCCATTGTCCTTACCACCATCCAGATCTAATACCTTTTTTAAAAGCACTTAAAAAAAAATACAAGCCAGATCGTGTTATTCACATTGGTGATGAAGTTGATTCTCACGCTATAAGTTTTCACGACAGTGATCCTGACCTATATAGTGCAGGTGACGAACATCAAGCCTCATTACCCACAATACATCAAATGGAAAAACTGTTTCCTAAGATGGATCTTATGGACAGTAACCATGGCTCGTTAGTTTATCGTAGACAAAAGGCTAGTGGTTTGCCAAGAGCTGCCATGAAGTCTTATAATGAGTTCTTACAAGTAGGGCCTGGTTGGGTATGGCACGATGATCTCCTTATCACCATGTCTAATGGCCAACA
>Ga0181418_1000544_pt1 | contig 12647 bp, 10 predicted proteins | sample 41SPOviralmetaG_FD_130143 | JGI IMG/M metagenome (GOLD analysis project Ga0181418, IMG submission 130143) | Marine viral communities from the oligotrophic San Pedro Time Series (SPOT) site, San Pedro Channel, CA, USA - 41 SPOT_SRF_2013-03-13 | ecosystem: Environmental > Aquatic > Marine > Strait...
ATTTAGTCGCATTAGAAGCCAGTTTAACCAGTATGGAGACAAAACAAGATACAGTCATAGGACATGTAGACGGTATAGAGACACTCATCACGGCAACAAACTCGGCAATCGCTACTTTTGATGCTGTATTAGATGCATCGTTAGTCAAACAGACGGCGATGGCGGTGGATTTAGATGCGATTGAGACACTGATAACAGCAACAAACTCTAAGATAGATACATTAGACGCAGTCCAAGACAACGCCCTAACAAAATTAGGTGAAATAGATACGGCAATTGATACTCTCGATGCTGTGGTAGATGCTGTGTTAGTTAAATTAGCTCCAGTTAAATCACATACAACAACTCATAGTAGCGAAATCGCCGCGTCGCAAGAAGAACTATCCAGTGCTGTAGATGTGAGAACAGTCAAACATGTAAATATCGCTGGGGGTAATACTAATATGGTCCAAGGGACACTCAATATATATGCTTCTACTACCAGTAATGGGACTTATCATAAAGTAGGAATTGGAACTTTCTTTGAAAATGAATTAACAATAAATCAGTTACCAAATATCGCTTATAAATATATAAAGATTGGGGTGGTAAATGGGGCAAGTGCTTCTACCTATAATATAGTTGTCTATATGAGTAGTTAATTGATTTTCAACCAATCGTGTTTGGGGTGTCTGGTTGTAAAATCCACATATACTCTTATAGGCTCGTTTTACAACTAGACACCGTTTTTGTAGATATATGTATATATCTTATGGTAATGCGGATAAAATACCACATTTTTTTATAGTTGTAATGTAATGGATAATAAAATGGTGGATAATAAAATGGTGGATACTACTAGTGAACGCCGTAATTATATTTTATATAAATTAACCGACCCTAATAATTTGGTTTATTATGGTTTAACTAAAGATTTAAAACAGAGACTAAAATTGCATCGCTCTAAAAACAATGGCTCATCATCAAAACAATTAGACTTGGATAATGTAGTTGTAGAAGAGATAGCAAATTTGAATAATTTTTTATATATAGACGCATGTAAAATAGAAAGCGAATATATCAAACGAAATGAGTGTGTAAATACATTGGTGTCGTATGCTAGTCCAGAAGAAAAGAAACAAACGTATTTAAAATGGAGAGAAAAAAATAAAGAACTACTCTCCGCCAAAAGAAGAGTAAGATATTTAGAAAATAAAGAAGAGAATAATAAACAATCTAACCAATGGTATAAAGATAATAAAGCCATAGTCAATCAAAAATATACGTGCGAATGTGGTGGTAAATTTACCAAAAGACACAAACACGACCACGTTAAGACCAAAAAACATATAGATTGGCTATCTAATAAAAATATAACAAAAGGTATAGATGGATACTTTCAAGAAGAACAAACCGCTATACAAGCCAGTTAAATCCACAAAGCAAGGTAAAAAGGGCATGGTTTATGTGATGAAAGATGGTAAGAAACGCCTACTACATTTCGGCGACTCGTCTATGACAGATAAGCGTAAAGGGGCATCAAAAGCCCAACAGAAATCCTATCTGGCTCGTAGTGCTGGTATAAGAAACAAGCAAGGCAAACTAACTAAAAATGACCGAACATCAGCGAATTATTGGAGTAGAAAGGTAAATTGGTAAAGTGTAATCGTAAAAAAAAATATAACCTATATATAATGAGTAATAAAAAATCTAAGATACAACCACTACCCCCAGTCCAAGAAGTATTGTATATAGATGCTAACAGAGAACACAGTATAAAAAGCGATGCATCGTCTAATAATGAATGGACGTATAAATTAAATGAAAATTTGTATCTACCAAAGGGTAGTACTATAGAATTAGAACACTCTTTTTTAAATCTCAAGGGTATAACTGGACAGAGTATAGAAATAGAAGAAGATATAATAGAAGAAATCACATTTGGATTTTATGTGAATGAACTACCCCATAACGTCATGCTAAATCAATACAAAGACGCTGGTATTAATACGTGTTGGTTTAGACCTACTCTACATTGTCCGCATAGACTATGGAGAAACCATATGAATAGAAATACAGATAAAGTGAATGAAGTAAGTGAACTAGAAGGATATAGTCTCCATATAGGATATGAAGCAAAAAATGTGAGTGAATTTGGTATAGCAAATGTTGGGGCTCAGACCGCTGGGACGTTTACTACTGTCTCCGCCGACACCTACAACTCTCAATATTTTATGCCGAATTTTACCGCTTATGGGGGGACTGGTATCCCATTAATGATGTGCGACCCTATAAAACAAAATACAAATGACCCAAATGGAAGCCCAAAGATTTATTTACAACCAAGGGTTAAAACACTAAGAATAAAAATCCCAAAGGGCGTTTATGGCGTAGGACAACTGGCGACTTTTGTAGAGGATTATTTTACTGGGCAAAAATATTTAGATGGCGACGTTATTGTAGATGGTACAGACTATCAAAGACGAGCTCAACAAGATTTAAGTAATATAATCCCACAAAGCGAAATTGATGACTTGGCTGATGGTAATCTATATAACTCGCCATTTATAACTCCAGCAACCTACGCACCAAAAAGAATGTATAATATTATTAGAAATGACCCAGTTATCCCAGATTTACCACCAGTGTCTTGTTTTGTAGATATGGATACTTTCAATTATCAAATGGACACACTGACTACTTTTGATGCTAACGGCACACAAGGCACGATGGCTAATAACGAAGCTGTATTTGGATTATATAATCTAACTGGGCAACCGAAACAGTCTCCTAATCCCGCCATCAACAACGCTGGAGCGTGGGGCGATAAACTAGAAAGTTATGCCGATGAAGACAACGCTAGACCAGTGTATTATTTTGTCCCAGCGATTAAAGATACTAGCAAGTATGAAGATGAAGCACCATCAGCAACAAGAAGCACGATGACGGCAGTGAAAATCGACAGCGATGCTACTTTTTTTGGATACAACCCATATACATCAAGTAGTATGGATTTTAATTTACAATCCAACGAAATAGGTGCTGTGTTAAGACAGCGAATGGTGGGGACATCTAATTTTGGTTTCGCATATAATAGCGACAATAATGGGTATGATATATCTGGACTCCATAATCAAACTGTAGGCATGAGCCACGACAGATATGGGGCAAAACTGGATACGTCTGGTAAAAAAGTAGTAAGAACAAAGAAAGTTAGAAATGATTTTTTTGGGGATAGAGTGTTTAAGGGCATCAACTCAAATAACAACAATGCGACAGAACCAAATACATATAATAGGATATATAATGGTAAACGAATGAGTTTATTAAGGGCATATAATACTCCAGAGACGAGAGATAGCGGAGTAATGATATTTAATTGGGGACAAGCGACCGCAAAAAAAACTGGCAATAGGTTTGTATCGAGTGGCGGTATTAATCCGCTGAGAAGTGCTAATGAATACACAAGATTTAGAGATTATTATAAGACGGAGAACGATGCACGACAAGCATGGAACTCAACATTATGGGCGAGATTAGGATTTACATACGACCAACTGGCAAATCCAGATAAATATGAGATAAATACAATATTCGATAAAAGACACACAGACACAGTTAGCACACCAACAACGGCGGAGGCTGGGACAAGAAGGAGTAGAAACTATGGATTTACAACAAACGCAAAGTTAGACAACTCTATATGGACTACAATATCATCACTTAATAATGCTCTATCTGGAGAAAAGGGTGGGGATAAGTCAAATCTATTCAGTGGGCTACAGATACCAAGTATGGGGACGATGACGGCATCGGCTCCATTTGGAAACGGACATACAGAATGCTCATTTACAAATAGTCCATATACAGAAACAATGACCTATGATATAGAAGTAGATGATGTGGGTGGGACAACCGCAAAGAATTTACCGACACTATCCAAACAGAGTTATTTTTTAATAACAAGCGATATACTGGATAATTATAAAGATAATGTGAAAAAAGGAGACCCCATACCATTATTAGGTGTAGTCCCAAAGAGTAATTTATCCAATCAAGATTTTATAGTAGCACAGAACCAAATCGTCCAAGAAACTCTACAAGATAAGATAGTCAATAAAATCAAGATAAGTGTATTAAATCCAGATTTAACCGCCCCCCAGTTAGATGAATTTAGTAGTGTCGTATTAAAAATAACTAGACCAAATGTAATCCCACCGAGTATAGATACAACGCCAGTCATACCAGACCCAAACAGCGGAGAAGCAACTACGGATTTAACAAACTTTTAGAAAAAGTTTAGATAAAAAATTAAAAATAAAATATTGTCTATATATATAAAATGTCGTCAGCGAACTCATCAAACAATCCAGCACAGTCAGTTAATCCTACAGCCACAAACGCCGTGGCTCAAGCACCAAACGAAAGTAAATATCTTTCAATTATCCCAGAAAACGCCCAGAACTATAGGGCTGGACAGAAAATCATATTTAATTTAGAACCAGAACTCGGTTTCGTAAAGGCAAGAGACAGTTATTTAGTCTTTGATGTCCTAAACAACAGTGGACGTGGCACTCAATTAGCATCAGCACAGAGAAATCTTAGACTAGAACTTGGTTTGGCTGGAGTTTCATCGCTCATAAAACGTGTAAATATCTACTCAAAACACACTGGGCAATTATTAGAGAGTTTAGATAACTATAATCAGTGGGTACATACACAACTCCAATACGAACATGATGATATAACAAATCTACAGACGATGGAAGGGTGTCCCAAACATATAGAAAGTAAATGTAATTTTGGTAGAATGCCTACATCAATCGTGGCTGGAAATGAAGTTAGAGTAAATCTATCAGTAAATAACAACAAGAATACTTATTTAGATGCCGAGAACAACCGTCTTAGTGCGTGTTTAGATACTAATGTCGCTCCTACCTATACCTCTACAAGGTTTATCACTCCGCTCCGCTGTGGTATTTTTAGACACTGGGACGATGAACGCTTAGTCCCAATACTCATGCTTGGTGGTTTAAGAATTGAAATTGAACTCGCCCCAGTTGGAGAAGCATTGACACTACACCACTCTGGTGCGAGACGTATTGGGGCAATCGCCGATGCAACTACCCCAACGCTCTCCGCCAACGGACATATCAACACGCAAGTCATTGGTAATCAAAGTCAGCGAATCGCCGTGAATGCTGTTGTCGGTAATACTGGCACTATAGGTGGGTCGGCACAAGCGGTATTTACAATCGCATCGAATGCTTTGGTAGATGATAATAGTTTAAAACTTGCTTATGGTTTCGCACTTGGAAACAGAGTGATACTTAGAAATCTTGCTGGTGGGGCTACAATTTCATCAACAATCACAGCAATCGCAGTCGCCAATAACTTATTGAATATAACATTAGCCGATAATCTTGGGGCAAATACCCAAGCTGGGACGTATATCACACTCGCCGATGGATTAAACAACACGGCGGTGGACTATCTTATAACAAATACAGAGTTTAGATTATTGAGGGTATCGGTCCCCAGTTCGCCCCCAAAGAATATGTCCTATGAATTTACTACCTATGATTTATTTAAGGATACTATCCCAGCCACTCAACTCAATTTTAATCAAGAAATAACATCAGTCGCCAGTCGTGCTTTGGGTATATTTAGCATGTTTGAAGACCCACGTGCTACAGGGTCGACCGCAATGGCCCAATTAGGGGGCAATGGCTACTATGCTGGGGTGAGTGCTGGAGAGATTGGAGTTAATATGAATGAGGTAGTCTATTTTATTAATAACAAATTGTATCCACTCAACGCCTATAATGTTAATCCTACTGGAGACAAAGTCATCACTTTGAATGAATTAGTGAAAGCGTGGGGTAGTATTGGTGTCCGCTGTAAATCGCTTGGGTGTGGTGAATTCGCAGACTTGGACGTGTATACAAACCGATTTATGATTGCGAGAGAACTTGCTAGAGATGGTAGTGTATTTAATTTACAGAACGCCGAACCACAGATTAGAATGACTTTTGATAGTGCCAGAGGAAATGATGTTTATGGGGCATCGACATATACAAATCTCAATATGCTAACTTATGTATTTTCTAAACAAGTAATCCAAATAACTGATAAAGGATTAGAAATAACAAAATAAATATAGTCAAAAATTAAAATAAAAATATTGTTATTATATATAAAATGCCCATCAAGAAACTGAATTTTAGTAGTAGCCCAATTAACGACAATCCAGCGAGTTTTGTCGCTCCAACATTTACAAATGGTTTTTCTCATCTCAACGGACAGCCTACAATTAAATTTAGTATCCCAGCCCAAGATGTCTTATTGGATACAAGCAGTCTATTTTTAACTGGACAGATAATACATCAGCAACCATCGGACGGAGCACCTATCACGACATCAGTGGCGGATAGAGCGACTTATGATGTCAGCAACAACACTACAATTAGTCAAAATACGCAGACAAACTATAATCAGTGGAATGGTATATCATCAGTGATAGACAAGGTGGTTATCCAGTCAAAAAAGACAACACAAGAATTAGCATCTATCATCAACTACTCGCAATACGATGCACTAAAACAAGGATACTCTTACAACGAAGATGAATATAAACAGATGCCCCTAATGAGAAATCTTGCTTGTGGGGCGAATCATAATTTTACATGCCGTCATACTCTCAATAGTCCAACCGTGGGCGATTGTGATTTTGGTAGTGAACTACAGAACTCTAAATTTTACGGACAATTTTTTAGTATCCCTATAGATGTAGCACTACTCAAGAACCAGCCACTCCATCTTGGTAATAATTTTACTGGCGGACTTATGCTAACTATTCATCTCAATAATGATAGTAGTGTGTATTTTTCAAGACATCGCAATGGTAATACTGGTGGGACTGGACAAGCGAATTTTAACATCAATGGTACTCACTATGTATTAAAGAATATTAAATTAGAAGGCAAGTATCTCCAGCCTACCCCACAAGACTTATCATCATATCAGTCTAATATTTTATTAAATGCTAGACAGAACTTAGTGAATGATATTGTGTCAAGTGAAAACTCTAATGTCTATACCCCCCAGCTTAGAATGGTTAAAGGTATAGTCAATGTCTATCAAGATGACGACCAGAACAACTCTTTTTCACAGAACCAGTATAATTTTAGACGCCCACTTGGACTTATAGAATACCAACAAGCGAAGAATGGTGTGCGATACCCACAAGACTTTATAGTTAAATTGCTACCTAATATTGAAAGTATCACTGAAAATGGAAGTCTCGGACAGACTGATTTTACTGGACGTGGGACTAGAGACAACTCAAGTGGGTTGCTAAGGGGACAAGAAGGTATCATGGTGGCGGACTCGGAACTAAGACTGAATTTTATGAAGTCGCTTATGGGACGTAAAGTAGCCCATCATAGTGCTAACTTGGATTTATCTAAATTTTCTTTCTCCAATGATTATGATAGCGAAGAGGCGGTGGCTAATAATGTCTGCCGTGGCTCTAATATGAACGGCGATTTAATGGGTATCGGTGCTGACTTTTCTAATGGTATCTCAATGGTACAGAACTTTGTCAACCAAGACTACGAACTTCGTGTCAAGTCTGGTGTGAATTCGGCACAAGCCGTCCTACCATCAACACGGTCTAGCCGTATAGAAATCCAAGAAAGTTTCATTAGGAACTTCGAACAGATGAACCTACAGACATTAGTTAAATCGATGTAATTATTAAGATATCACATGAGGGGTGTCTGGTTGTAAAATACACATATACTCTTATAGGCTCGTTTTACAACTAGACACCGCTGACAATTATTAACGGCAAAAATAAATTTGATTTAATTGAAAATTTTAATATAAATAATAACTCAGTAAGCAATATGACTAAGATTAAGTTTATCGTGAAACGTGGTAATCGCAATGATACAGACGCATTTGTAGAATGGTTTAATAAGAACGTCCAGACTCTCGCATGTGAAGATGAAGAGGTAGATTTGGCTATGATGAAAGAGTGGTGTGAGAAGAACAATCACGAGTGGAGAGATGACGGAGTATATAATATGAATATGTAAACGTTTGACCATAGATAAATAAATATATGTCTATAGTATGAATTTCGGTAAAGTATTATACAAAGATGATGTAATTTTTTTATATTATCCAAATGGAGTGAGTGAACCAGTTATAAAATCGGTAAAGAGTGGTAGGATATGGGAGAAGAAATTGATGAATATTTATAGTAAACTCATTAAAGATGGCGATACAGTCGTGGATTGCGGAGCATATATAGGGACACATAGTGCTATTTTTTCAAAATTAGTAGGACAAAGTGGCAAAACGATTAGCATAGAACCGCAACCAAAGATAGTAGAGTGTTTAAAGAAGACTATAGATAGAAATAAATTAAATAATATACAATTGATACCGAAATGCGTTGGGTGTAGTGAAGATAAAGTAATATTTTCTACTACATTGAACGGCAGGGCGTCAATGACCCACCTAAGACCACGGCTACACAACAAGTTGGATATAGATATTGATGTATTTAGTCTTGATAGTTTAAATCTATCACGATGCAATTTTATTAAGATAGATGTAGAGGGGTGTGAATTTATGGTATTAGAAGGGGCGGATAAAACAATAAGAAAGTATAGACCGCCGATAATTTTTGAGACATGGGCGAGAATGAGTAATAGAGAAAATCTGGATAAATGGGCTGAGGAGCATGACTATAGTGTAGAGAAATTAATGAGTGATAATTATTTATTAAAATCTAAAACGATTTAAAACAAGAATGACTAATATAATTAGTAATAAATTAATAAGATGATGACCGATTATGAAAAACAATGTTTCGAGGCATATATCCGATTGATGACTACTCGTCGTGTGGCGAACAAGACATATTATAAGAAGACATGTACCAATCCCCAGACAATTATTAGGCGTAATGAGCGTAATAGGACGTATTATGAGCGTAATAGAGAAAAGATACTAGCCCAACAGAAAGAGTATAGACAACGCAAGAAAGAAAATCATTAAGCGTAAAAATAAATTTGATTATATATCAAAATTGATATTATTTTATATTTTAAGTGTGATTATAAAATCGCATAATTTAATGAGTAGTATAAATGATTTAAGTAATACAGAAACTACTATTAGTAATATGATTGAAATTAGTAAGTATCTAAATAAGTATCCTAATTATTATAAAACGACGTCGGACAAGAGTGTTAAACCGCAACAGAAGGCAATAGACGAATGTAAAGACGATGAACTGACATTCGCAAGACAAGACAAGAAGACCAAGTATCGTAATTTTTGTAATATAGACTTGGAGTCTATCGGTGAGATATGGAGAGAAGACCATTGTCTAAGTGAGATTATAAGAACCGATGAACCGATTAAGTGTTTCTTTGATTTAGATATAGTAGAGAAGGACGAAGAGAAGAAACTTGGTTGTTATGAATGGGATTGGATAAGGAGAGAATTGGTAAAGCATATAAATAATATAGATACTGGTGTGAGGGTAAGAAAAAAGGATTTTGTTGTAAGTTATAGCCGAGGGCATTGTAAGAAGAAGAATGCGATTAAGATATCCTATCATGTTGTTATACTAAACTACTGGTTTATAAATATGAAAGATTTTAAAAGATTTATGAACCAATTGAAGAGTAATATGGATAGTTGTCCTACTGCATCGGTTATATTGGGTATGATAGATTGGGGTATCACAAAGAGCAACCAAGTATTTAAACTACCGCATCAGTCTAAAGCGGAGGAGAATAATTTAGATAGAATACAAAGACCACTAAACGATGACTGGACTGTCTATGATTTTTTGGTGAGTTGTAGGGCGACAGATTTAGATGATGACGAAGAAGTATTGACCTATAATGTGGGTGGGTGTATAGATGATAAGAAAGTGATGACGGTAAAGACCTCCAGTAATAAGATAATCACATTAGATAGTTGGGATTTGGGTAAAAAAGTCCAAGACTATCAAAAGGCAATAGAAAGATATGACGGTGATATTTATAAAGATTTGATAGAACCCAAGATTAAAGATTGTCCGTATGGAGAACCAGAGTATTTTATAAACTCAATACCGAATACCGAGCATGTATCGTATGATATATGGTTGATGATGGGTTGGTGTCTAAAAACAATATACAATAAAGAAAAGTATAGCAATGATGAGAGAGGGTTGGAGATGTGGGCAAAGTGGACGAGTGGGTACATCGCCACAAGCTCGGCTGACCTACGTAGTAGATGGGATACATTTACGACGCAAGGTTATGGGTTTCCAAAGTTGAAGATGATGAGTAAGTTATTTAATCCTAACGTGGATTGTTATAAGCAATTGATAGAACCATTATTTAGATTTGAGAAACCGCCTAAGTGTGATTATGTAGAGTGTGATACAGACAAGTTGGGGACGGCGATTGATATAAAAGAGTTGACGAGTAAGTATAGGGTATTATATATAAAAGCACCGATGGCTACTGGTAAAAGTTATATGTTGAGAGAGATATATAGAGATGACCCCGACGCTACTGTATTGGTATTATCATGTAAGAGAAGTTTTGCGAGTAGTATGTCGCATGAGTTGGAGCAATATGGATTTAAGAATTATGACGATGTAGAATACAAGTATAATATCAAGAACCATAAGAGAATTATTTGTAGTGTAGAAAGTCTAAGATTTTGTAGGGATAGTTATGATTATTTGGTGATTGATGAGAGTGAAACGATTGCATCGAATTTAGTAGGTGAGATGAATATGAAGAATAGTCCAATTGATAATATGTTGAAACTAAATACATTGGTAAATCATTCGGAGACTATATTGGTGATGGACGCCTATCTGTGTGGGAGGAGTAAAGATATGATAGAGGATATGGGATTGAAAGAGGATAGCGTGTTTGTTAATAATATATACAAACCACCAAAACGCTATGCTATGCCATTTCATAAAGAAGATGATTTTGTGAGAGATATGGGTAAGGTATTATCCAACAAAGAGAAAGAGATAGTATTTGTGAGTAATTCGTTAAAGAAACAAGAACAAGTATTAGAGAAACTATATGGTGAAGAACTTTCTATCATTAAATACAATGCGAGAAGTCCATTGGATAAGAAGTTGAATGTAAATGATGAGTGGAGGGCGATAAATATGTTGACCTATACGCCGACAATAACCGCTGGGGTATCGTATGATGCGAGACCTAAAGACGTATTGTATTTGTATACATTAAACCAAGGGTCGTGTTTGTTGAGGGATACAATCCAAGCCAGTAAGCGTGTAAGAAAATTTACTAATAATAATATTAGATTAATATCCAGATATATTAAGAGTAATGGCGAGTTTCCACTGACGTTGCGAGAGGTGGGCGAGAGTGAGAATAATTTTATAGAGGGGTTGTCTAAAGATTTTGATTGGTTAAAAAGGTGTGGGACTACAAAAGAACTAAAGTATATTGTTAATATTATATTGTGGTGTAAGTTGGAGCAAAATTTAAATATAAAGTGTTTTCATAAACTACAAGAGCGATTTTTTGAAGAAGAAAATATAGTGATGAAAGAAAAGGTATGTAATCCAGAAAAGATGGATAGTCTGTGGGAGGACGATTTGAATTTAGAATTAGACAATATAGAGTCTATAGACCAGCGAGAGTTTAATGAGATATCGGCAATGAAGGAGGACGAGAATGTGATTGATGATGATGATTTTAAGAAGTGGATAAAATACAAGTTTCTAAATATAGATATAGAGAACAATATAGATGAAGAGAAAAAGCGACAAGTATTTACGGAGATTGGATTGAAACTAAATAGAGATGTGTGGTTAAAAAATATATCATTTAAGAAGTTTGTATCTACAATTTTAGATGGTGGAGATATGAAAGAGAGGATAAAGGAGACGATTATGAATTGGGGTAAAGTTGGAGACAAGGCAGAAATCCAGCAAAAATATTTGATAAGGTGGAGTTATTTGTTAGACATCATGAATGATATAGGATTGGTTAAAGAACGATGCATCGCAATGAAACCATTTATGACGTGTAATTATGATAATTTGTTAGATAAATACAAGACAATATCATTTAGAAGTCTAAGCCAGATTTTTGATAATAGTAATATTAGGGTAAGTAATGTGAAAGATGATAGGATTGTTAATTTCTCTACCAAACAAGCACATAGTATATTTAATAATTTATTGAAAGAGTGTTTGGGTTTAGAGTTGATTAAGATAGGTAGAAAGAAGATTAAAGGTAGAGAAAATAAAGTGTATGATTTTAAACCGATACAGAAAGACATTAGAGAACCGATGTCGTGTAATTATTTTGATATGATTAAGTATAGTAATAGAGAGATTGAGCCAGAGCCAGAGCCAGAGCCAAAGCCAGTCAAGAAGAGATTTAAGTTTAAGATTAAGAAGAAGACAGTATAGTAGCAGATATTTTTTCAACTTTTTCAATAATGATTTGTAATTTTTCATTTTGTTTTTTTAATTTTTTATTTTCTTGTTTCAATTTATCGTTTTCATGTACTAACTCTTTAGCAAGTATATCCATTTTATACAGTAGTCTAAGCATAACTCATTAAGTAGTTTAATAATTATATATATAATA
>Ga0181418_1000545_pt1 | contig 12619 bp, 17 predicted proteins | sample 41SPOviralmetaG_FD_130143 | JGI IMG/M metagenome (GOLD analysis project Ga0181418, IMG submission 130143) | Marine viral communities from the oligotrophic San Pedro Time Series (SPOT) site, San Pedro Channel, CA, USA - 41 SPOT_SRF_2013-03-13 | ecosystem: Environmental > Aquatic > Marine > Strait...
AACCAGTTTGAAATTACCAAGCAAAATATTCCGTGGATAATGAACAATGTTAAAGAGTCAATGTACAATAAGCAAAGATGTTATATATACAACAAAGCTTTTTATGAAGCGTTTTTTAATCCTAATCACAATCCTGATCTAGTTTTAAATAATAATCATTTCCCACATAGGTTTGATTTAATAAGAGACTGGGCTGCTACTAGAGGTTTATATGACAAAGGTAACTCACATACACAATATGTTAAGCTTCAAGAAGAAGCCGGTGAGTTAGCTAAAGCGTTACTTAAAAATGATAAGCCAGAAATAATAGATGCTATTGGTGATATAGTTGTTGTATTAACAAACTTAGCTCATTTAGAAGGAACAGAAATAGAAGACTGTATTGATTCAGCTTACGTAGAAATAGCTGCACGCACAGGCAAAATGATTAACGGAACATTTGTGAAAGATGAAAATTAAAACTGAAGATAAGATAGTACAAGCTGTACTAAGGAAGATGGACGAACGTAGTTTGGTAGGTCAAAAAAAGTATGGAGCTACAATGATGCAAGAAATAGAAGGTCAAGAAAAAGATCTTAATAGATTTTTAGTTGATGTACAAGAAGAATTAATGGATGCATTGCTTTATATAGAAGCTGCTAAACGATGTTTGACAGATGAAATAGAAGAAGCTATGTTAAATAGAATTAATATAATTGGTCAAAACGGCAATGATGGATTACATTATCACGATATACAAGTAAATGAAGAAGAGATCTTATAAACGAAAAAGAGGTCCTGTTCAGTCAAAGAAAATAACATATGATGGTATTAACTTTGCGTCAGGGCTTGAGCGTTATATGTATATGGCTTTAAAAAAGGCAAAGATTAAAGCTCTTTACGAAGGACAAACATTTGAACTTGTAGAGGGTTTTGATTTTCCTTTTGAAGCATATGAACGATGCGGAAACGGAAAAGGTGTTTACAAAAATAGAGGTAATAAAAAGATCTTAAATATAAAGTATACACCTGATTTCATAGGTAAAGGTTTTATTATTGAAACAAAAGGTAGAGCTAACGAATCTTTTCCAATGCGTTGGAAATTATTTAAAAAGCTTATAACTGAAAATAGATTAGGACCGTTTACTTTATATAAACCACAAAATCAAAAGGAATGCGACGAAACAGTAAGCTTAATCCTGTCCAAGCTAAAAGATTAGCAAGACAGAAATACGGAGAGCGTCAATTTGATAAATGGTTGAAATGGAAATGGAATCAATTTGGCAAGATAAGATATAAAGAATTAATTGAAAAATGCAAAGAATATAAAATATGAAAAAACAAAATAAAAGTTGGAGTATATCGCTAGGGTTTTATCCAGGAATACTATTTGGCATGAGATCTTATAACGAACCAACTCAAACAACTCATGTGCTATACATACCTCTTATAGACTTGGCTTTAGAAATATACAAATAATGGGACTGTTTGATGAGCGCATAGCGTATAAACCGTTTGAACACCCTGAGTATTACACTGAGGGTTGGCTAAAACAAGCTCAGGCATTTTGGTTGCATACTGAAATACCAATGAGTGGAGATGTAAAAGACTGGAACGAAAAATTAAATGACAAAGAAAAAAACCTTGTTGGAAACATACTACTCGGCTTCGCACAAACCGAATGCGCTGTCTCCGACTATTGGACGCAAAAAGTTGTATCTTGGTTCCCAAAGCATGAGATACAGCAAATGGCGATGATGTTTGGAAGTCAAGAGACTATCCACGCAGTCGCATATAGCTATTTAAATGAAACATTAAAATTAGAAGATTATGAAGCTTTCTTACATGAAGAAGCAACGGCTAATCGCTTTGATAATCTTGTTGCTTACGACGGTGACGAATCTGTGGGCATTGCGAAAAGCTTGGCTGTATTTTCAGCCTTCGCTGAAGGAGTTAGCTTGTATAGTGCTTTTGCAGTGCTGTATAGTTTTCAGCTTCGAAATTTACTTAAGGGTATTGGGCAACAGATGAAGTGGTCAGTAAGAGATGAGTCGTTACACAGTAAAATGGGATGCAGATTATTTAGACACATGTGTGAAGAAGATAGCAAGCTATTGTCTGCTTGTAAATCAGATGTTGTCAAAGCTGCTGAGATAATGGTTGATCTTGAAGAGAAGTATATTGACAAGATGTTTGAAATGGGTGATATAGAAGGTATTAAATCTTACGACTTAAAACAATTTATAAGAAAAAGAACAAATGAAAAACTTGTGGAACTCGGTTATGCAGAACTTAAAAATAAGTTCGAGTATGACAACAAAGCAGCGGCTAAGCTTGATTGGTTTTATCATCTTACCGGGGGCGTTACCCATACTGATTTTTTCTCTATTCGTCCGACAGACTATAGCAAGGCTAACGAAGGCGAAGACTTCGAGGACATTTGGTAATATAAAAATAACAAAAGAAGATATATATAACGACCTTTATGAAAGAGAGTAAATTAATAGAAATGGATAGAAGACTACATCAGTTAGCTAAAATCCTTAATCAAGTAATTCAAGAGCAGTCTCACATAAGAGAGTTAGCTGTTGGTACATTAAAAACAATTCAAAAATTTAAAGAATATGACAAAGCGCTGGAGCAACTTAAAGAAGAAGCTAGCAAAGAATCTGGTCAGGCAAAGACCCTTGACCTGGAGTGAAAGGATAACTACTAGAATAGGTTATATGGGTGCTGGCTTTGTTATGGCTGGCCAATGGACAATAGAGCCAATTTTGTTTATAATGGGTTTCGTATGCGTTATAATACAAGTTGCCTCTAGAAAACAATGGAACTTAGTTGCTTTAAATCTAAATGGTTTAATAGCTTGGACTATACACTTTTTTAAATGATTAAAACTTTTTGGAACGAATTTGAGGATAACTTAGAAGGTCAAGTTAAAAATGTAAACGGTAGTTTTATATTCATACCTTACATGTATGGGTTAGATGATCCTATATATAAAAGTTATATAAAAGAGTTATTAAAGCTAGACTGGTTACATCATAAATTATATGTAGTTGGTGGTATACTCGAGGGTTGGCCAACAACTGATATTGACATATGTGTAACCGGTAAGGCTGATAATAGAACTAGAGAATTAATGTTACAAGCTAGAGCTATGGGACCTTTTGATATGTATTGGGTTAAAACTTATGACAAGATATTTAAAGGTAAAGACAACGGGATAAAAGTTTGGAAGTTTGCTAAAGCACACGATCGTTGGACTAAAGACGGTAAGCAGTGGAACGGTAAATGGAAGAAAAACGGGTTGTTTCATATGTCTGGTTTGTTTGAACCAAAAGAAAATAGAAATTATACAAAAGACGCAAAACAAATAAATTAATATGTGGAACAATGAATGGAAAAAAGGAGAAGATTACCCTAAATGGGGTGATACAGATGTATATAAAAAAACTATCTCAGGCGGTTACTTACTACAAGATGAAACACCTCGTGATGCGTACATGCGAGTTGCTAAAACGGTTGCGCGTAGACTTTACAAACCTGAGATGGCCGGAACGTTCTTTGATTATATTTGGAATGGTTGGCTGTGTCTGGCTAGTCCTGTGTTATCAAATACAGGGACTGATCGCGGTTTACCTATATCTTGCTTTGGCATTGATGTTGCAGACTCGATACAGGACATAGGACAAAAGAATTTAGAAATGATGCTACTCGCTAAACACGGCGGTGGAGTTGGTATCGGTATAAATCAAATAAGACCCGCCGGTGCTAAAATAACAGGTAATGGAACAAGTGATGGAGTTGTACCGTTTTGTAAAATATATGATTCAACTATACTTGCCACTAATCAAGGCTCTGTCAGAAGAGGAGCGGCATCAGTTAATATCAACATTGAACATGACGATTTTGAAGAATGGCTCGAGATTAGAGAACCAAAAGGAGATGTCAACAGACAATCTCTTAACTTACATCAATGTGCAGTCATCGGTGATAAGTTTATGCGAAAACTTGAGAGTGGAGATAAGGAAGCTAGAAAACGATGGAGCAAACTCTTACAGAAACGAAAAGCTACTGGTGAACCTTATGTTTTATTTAAAGGAAATACAAATAAGCAAAACCCAAATGCTTACAAAGACAATGGCTTAAAAGTTCATATGACAAACATATGTTCAGAGATTACATTACACACAGATGAAAACCACAGCTTTGTTTGTTGTTTATCATCATTAAATCTAGCAAAATATGAAGAGTGGAAAGGTACAAACCTTATTTATGATAGTATATGGTTTCTTGATGGAGTCATGGAAGAGTTTATACAAAGAGCTAAAGGTTTACGAGGATTTGAAAATGCGATCCGCTCGGCTACCAAAGGAAGGGCGCTTGGTCTTGGAGTCTTGGGCTGGCACACGTATTTACAAGAAAAAGGGATCAGTTTCGAGGGCTTACTTGCTCAGTTTGAAACTAGGAAAATTTTTAGTCAGATTAAAATTGAAAGCGAGAGAGCTTCTATGGCTCTTGCTGAAACATACGGTGAACCTTTGTGGTGTTCTGGCACTGGTTATCGTAATACTCATTTGCGTGCTGTTGCTCCCACTGTTAGCAATAGTAAGCTTTCGGGAAATGTTTCGCCAGGAATAGAACCATGGGCTGCCAATGTATTTACAGAGCAAACAGCTAAGGGAACTTTTATACGTAAAAATCCTTCTTTAGTTAAACTGTTAAGAAAACTTAAAATAAATACAAATGAAACATGGGAAAAGATCTTGGCTGACGGTGGTAGTGTACAAAACATTACTGAGCTTGATAATGTTGTCTTGGCTCATGACACGCCAGCAAAGGAGGTATTTAAAACTTTTAAGGAAATTAATCAACTAGAACTAGTTAATCAAGCTGGACTGAGACAGCAATATGTAGATCAGTCAGTTAGTTTAAACTTAGCTTTTCCTAGCGTAGCAACGCCAAAATGGATCAACAAAGTTCATTTTGAAGCATGGAAAAAAGGTATTAAAACTTTATATTATACGAGGACAGAATCTGTCTTACGTGGAGATATTGCACAGCAAGCGATGAACGAAGATTGTCTTGCGTGTGATGGTTAGTTTGTTAGTTAGTTAAAGAAAGGGGCGTAAGCCCCTTTTTTATTTTTTCCAGTTTCCTCTTCTAGCAAAATTAATCATTCTTTCGTTTGCTTTTTTACCATGAAACTTATATACTTCTTTTCTTTCTTTTGCTTGATCATAACTTTGATTAGACCAATTACCATCTTTATCTCTATATATAGATGGATATGCCTCATCAACATTATTATCTGCCATTAGGTGACTAGAAGGTTCGTGGTCATCAAACTGAGGTTTGTCATGAAACTTATAATTACCAGGTTTACCTGTTACATAAGTAGTATGTCCTCCTCTAGATTTTCTAGCATGCGCTTTTTTAAACAGTTTAGGAAATATCATTTTTATTTTTTAACACAGTTATTTACGGTTACACCTGGTTTTGTAGGTGAAGGTTTTGTTCCAACTTTTTTATACCCTTTCCAGCAATCTGAGTTTTTAGAGTTTGCACCTTTAAATTTAGCTGGTGAAGCTTTCTGTGCATTTTTTTTATATCCTTTTTCTTTTTTAGGATCATATCCTGGAGTTACAATTTTACCAGAGTCGTCCTTAATAGGAGGAAACAACTTTGGGTCGTAAGATCCGTCATGTCTAAAGTTTTTCTTTAAAGAGTCCCGAACCTTGCGTGATTCTAACCTTTCATCTATTAAGTCTTCTGTTATTTTTACACCATCTGACTCACTCATTTTCTTTGAAATAGATTTCGCTTGCTGTTTAATAGGTGACCCTAAAGCTTGTGGTCCACATCCTTTTCTTTTATACGCCATGTTTTTAGTATTTGTATTTATTTCTTCTTTTGTTTTCTCTTTTTTCTACTCTAGCAACTCTATTTTCTAGCCTTGCAGCTTTTTTATATTTACCTTTTAAAGCAGCGTTATCGGCTCTGTCTTGTAATTTCTCTGATTTTAAATAAAGCTTGTCAGTAAATCCTTTAAGTTTTTTTTGTTTAACTGGTGAGCCTAGTCCTTGTGGGCCGCATCCTTTTTTGTATAACGGTGTTTTCATATTATATGCTTTGAGTCTATTAATGTATAAGTAAAGTTGTTGCTCCACTTTTCTCTTGCTATTTGGCATATATCTAAAAACTCATGCCAATCGTCGTTGCTAGCTATTACTTGGCAGCCAGCAGACCACTTATCTATTCTTGAAGATGTTTTACCTGATCTACCTGTTGCTCTATGTATGTTAATACCAAACAAACCTGTTTGAGTATTATTTTCATTTAAATCATACTTACTATCCCTGTTATTGTCTCTATAAACAGTTACAGGATTTTGTTGTCCTAAAGCTAAGTACTTACCTTGATGTAACCTCAGCTTGTGAGAGCTTTTATATTGACCTGGTTTTAATACGGCAACACCTTCTTTTCTCATTATATTTTCAACCCAATGAGTACCAGGATCTGTTGTGCACTTGTAGCAGTGAAACTGCCATTCATCTCCTATTTTGTATGATATTGTCATACAGTCATCAAACTTGTTTGTTACTTCAATACCAGTGTCTGAGTTTCTAACACCAACTATGTTTACATTATATTCTCCTGATTCAAACCAATTGTAACCTAAGTCTATAACGGCTTTTTTTATTTGATTACGTGTATAGCATTTTTCCATTTTCTTTTACGTTTAAATAAATTATCTATTTCAATAGCAACACCAACCGTCAACGCTCCATACATGCTAGCGGTAATATCATTTCCATCAGCTCGCTTTCCGTCTATAAAAACTTCTTTAAAGGTTGCTACAGCTAAAGTAGTAGCTATAGAATACATTATAGCTTTTTCCTTGCTTTTTGTTTCTTCAAATATAAGATCGTGCGCCACACTAGTTATGGCAACACCAGCTAAATAATGCATAGCCTTATCTTCTTCAACCTCCCAACCATATAAGTCTAATTGAGCTAGACATATGTTAGGTAATAGTAATAATAAAGCTATAAATTTTTTCATTATTTCTTTTTTCTACCTTTTCTTTCTTTACCTTTTAACGCATCATCAATATCACCAATTTGATTACCTACTTCTTTAATAGCAGCACCAACATCAGCTAATTCTTGAGCTGTTAATTTGTATCTTTTCTTTATTTCTTGTACTGTAGCGATAGCTTTTTCATCTATAGTTGTTTTGTTCCATAGTGCTTTCCACATGTCTTTCCAATACTGTTTAGTTAACTTCCACATAATTTAAAATTTACTTGCGTTATTTATTTCATCTATTGATTCTTGTATTTCATTTAAGTCAGCAGGTAATACAAGATCTAAACCTGCTTTAAAAACTTTTTCTTTTATTCCGTTTTTAAATATTATAAGCGTAGGTGCCATACGGACCCTATATTTTTTCTTTGCGTCAGGAGCTTTAGCTATATCAACTCTATAATATGTAACGTCTTTTAATTTGTTCCAATCAGAGAAACAATTAGCCTCGTTAAACTTAGCCCAAAATTCAATAACAACAGGCTTTTCGCTTTCATCTCCAAAAGCAGAAGTACCGCTTATAGCTTTTTCAAAACCAGAATCAGTTAGCCAGTATTTTTCAGGCACGTTAGTTTGGGTAAAAGATAAAAATGGTATTAGAAGTAAAATTAAGTATTTCATTATCTATTTTTTTGTATTTCGTAAAGTCTTTGATCTATTTTGTCTATAGTTTCTTTTATTTCTTCCACATCATCTTGAGTGTCCATAATTGTTTGACGTATTAACTCGTCTTTTAAATCATATTCTACTCTATCAATAACAGGTTTAGGCATTTCCATTGCAAGAGCTATATCAGCTTGCATTATAAAATACATACTTGCTAACGAAACTACTCCACCTATTATTAATCCTATTGTTTTTAAATCTAGAGTTATTTTTGTACTCTCTCCTATTTCTGGTGCTGCCATGATTATCTAAATGTAAAGTTTATACCAAATGTTGTTATAAAAAACTCTGAGTCCCACATCTTAGTATACTCACCTTCAGCAAACACACCTATTGATTTACTAAGCTTCCACCCAATATTAGCTCCGGCTTGATAATCCCACCATTGCTCTCCTTTTGCAGCGTCAGCTAAACCATATTGATCCCAACTGTTTCTATATAAATATGATAAAGGTATTCTACCTTGATCGTCTTCATCACCCATAACGTATTTATGATAAGGCAAAAACGCAGACCCATACACGTGAGCCCAGAACTTAGACTTGTAATGATACCAGTCAAAACCTACAACTGGACTTACTAAACCAAATGTTCCAGTGTTACCTAGTACATCATTGTTGTATCGTGATATTAATCTTTTATAAGGACCGTCTCTAAACTGAGGGTCAGATGAAGCTACTATTTGTCCTTCTGGATTCCACCAAAAATAACCACCAACATTTTCTTCTTCACCAGTTATAGGGTTATATATTTCAGTAGTATAATACGCGTCTTGATAACCATATTCATACGCTAGCTCATACCAGTAATTTTCTTGGTTACCATTAGCATCTAGAGCACTAACCCATATTTCATAAGGATTAACGCCGTAAACTCTTTCATGTGTTCTAAACGCAGCACCAGCAGATATACTAAGCTTCTTACCTATAGGTAGTCTAGCTCTAACATCTACAGCGTTATAGTTAAAATCAAAAGCACCTTGGTATCTTGATTCTAATTTTACGATGTGATATTTACCTGTATGTCTTAAAAAATATCTTTGATTATTCCACTCTTCGCCTCTGCGTCTTTCTTTTTCAAAATGAAATAAATACTCCCAACCTTTTACAGCAGATGTAGGCGCTATTAAAGCATTTTGTCTTTCCACGTTTTGATCACCAGTCCAAAAGTTACCTGGTTTCCTTTCATAATCAAATCTACCTAATTTACGTATACCAAAACCTATTCTATAATCAGATGGAAAATACTCTGTAACGTCAACAACCTCAGGCACGTCGTATAAACCTGCGCCATCAGGTTGTCTTATTAAGTATTTTTTATCAGAAGACTCATAGGCAGCTCTGTAATCACCAGCTGCGTAAACTGTAGAGTATTTAAAAAAGTCTTTGTAAAAATTCTTAAAAAATTGTTTTTTAGGTTTATCTTTTTTAACCTTTTCTTCTACTTGTTTTTTACCAAAATTAACTAAAGGCTCTTGTTGAGCATTTATTGTAAAAGTTAGTAGCATTAAAATAGTGATTAATATATTTTTCATTGTTGTAGTAGTTTTATTAAGTCAGCGGTTTGTATTGAGTCTTTTATTCTTTTATTTCTTTTTCTTGTTTCAGCTCCTTTCTTAGCGGCTTCAGATCTTTTCCTAGCTTTTTCAGCATCCTCAGCGGCTCTTTCTGCAGGTGATAAGTTATTATACCTTATTAACTCTTTAAGTTTATTTTCTTCTCTAGTTTTCTTGGCTTTTATTATACCTTCTTCTTTTCTTTTTTCTTTAGCTTCTGCTTTTATTTCATCAAACTCTTCGTTTTCAACACCTACACCCCAGGTTCTCCAACCTAAAGCCAAAGCTAATCTTTGCATGGTTGTGTTTCTACTGTCTAACGCTTCAGCGATACCTTTAGCTTCTACTAAAGCTCTATCAAGTGGTAGGTTTAAAATAGCGGAAGATAAAGACCCTATTATTTCATAGTTTGGTGATGGATTGTATTTACCATTTATAGTTACATCCCAAGGATGTTTATTAATAACATCTTTATCAAATTTTTTAGTTTGTATCGCACTATATATCTTTCTAAACTTAGATCCAATAGGCGGTGATATATTTGCAGCTTCTATTAAAGTATAAGCGTGGTCAGCATTGTAACCTTTTTTTTCTTGCTGTAAATACTTTAAATAAGTATTCTTTATAGTTGTAGCAACAGCTCCATATATACCACTACCTCTAATTATAGAGTCCATCATACCGTTTAATATTCTAGCTTGTTTTTGAGATTGATTTAATTCTAACTTCTCATCATCAATTTCATCATCATCAAACCCAGGTATTAAAGCAAATAGAGCATTTTGTAGAGCGTTAAATATTAAGTTTTGTACAGCCCCGTAATATATTATTTTACTAAAGTTTGTCTTAAAATCACCTCTACCGTTTATAATATCTTGACTAGCTTTTTTCATTAATCTAGTGTACTGCATAGGTGTATTTTGAAACGCTAATATTAATCTACCAGCAGTGCTTCTCTGTTGTTGAGAAACTAAAGCTGGATCACCAGATTGCTGCGCTTCATCTGAAACTTTACTAAAATCTTCAAAAGCCTTTGCTTCTGCTTCTGCTTTAGACATACCTTGTTTAGTATATGTTTTTACTCTATTTCTATAAAAAGAAGCTCCACCAGCAGCAATAGCAAAACTATCTGCTATTTGTGTAGGTGTAAAACCTATTTTAAGTAAATAAGATATAACAGCGTTTGCTTTATCCTGCGTGTTCTTAGCGGCGTTAGCAATTTCAGCTTCTTGAACATCTGATTTTAGTCCACTACGTCTTTGCTTTAGTTTATCAGAGTTAAAAATCATTGCAAAGTCTTTCCAGTATTGCTTTTGGTTGGCAAATGCTAAACCAGCTTTTAATATATTATTGTCACCCCAGTTTATAAAGTTCGTAGAAGATATTGTTTGTAGTAAGGCAGATCTTCTGTTAAAAAACATTATAGTACCTACAGAGTTGTTTATCCAGTTTAACCAAGCGTTGTTTATACTGTTGCCTCCTCTTGTTCTATTGCTACCAGTTTTCATAGCATATATAGAATCTTCTATAGCGCTTCTAGTTGATTTACCATACAAAGCCTCTATTTTAAATAGATTTTCTTTACTAAATATAATATCAACATTTTCTATAAACTCTGATAAATATTCTTTTCTATTTACTTTGTCAGTTAAGTTTTGTAAATCACTTAAAGTTGTTTGAGTGTCCCAGTATTGACCAGGCTCTGGCCACGTCTCTGCTTTTGAAACAGATAATAATCCATCAGCGTAACCAGATAAGTCAGAATCATTTTTAACTAAGCCATGTAATTTTTTCTGATCTCTTTTAGATATACCAGGTATTTCAACACCAGCTTCAGTCCATAAATAAACTCTTATAGCCGCATCAAAAGTAAAATCACCATCTGGTATTAATTTACCTAGTTTTTTAACAACTGGCTTATACATTTTTAACAAAGCCTTAGTGTCTCTTTTAATTGCTTGTCTAGCTGACTCCATTGCTGCTACACCTTTAAAATACGGCGTCATCAAAGAGTCTTCAAAAAACTTTTGATCTGCTTCACCTTGTTTACCTTTACCAGCAAAAACATATTGTGTTAAACCTCTAAAGTCTTCAGCCGAGGGTGGTATAAAGAATTTAAATCTACCACTTGTTTTACCTCTTCTTCTTGCTACTACTTCAGAAAACCTTTTATTAGCATCTACACCTTTTTGGCGCTCTATCATTTTATTAAAGTCGTCGCTTAGACTTTGACTAAAAGCTACTTTAGCTTGTTGAACTTTACCTTTAACATCGAAACTATCGTATACTTCTTTTACAGCCTTAACGTTTTTAATAGCATCATCTGCAAAATAAAAATCGTTGTAACCATCAGCTATTTTAGTTATCATCCAATCAGCTTTTGCTTTAGCCGTACCGTCTTCTAAGCCTACAATATTATCTAAACGTATATCTAAACCTATACCTTTTAAAAAAGTGTGTATAGCAGGTGCGGCGTTCTGTGGCCTAGCGGTAAGTATAAATACATTTTCATTACCAAATTTCTTATTACGCTTAACAGCCTTGTCAAACATAGGGCCTCTTTTGCCTTTCATAACCTTGCTGAACTCACTAAAATCAAACTTAGCGCCTATAGCTTCTAAGTCAGCAGATTGCAGCGCGAACTGCGTAGCATCTATTTTACCTTTAGTGCCGTCTGGTAACGTGTAAAGCACGTTAGATTTAGTTTGAGCAAGTGTATCATCAAAATCCCAAACACTTATACCCTTAGGTTTTCTAGAAAAAGCAACAGTGCTAGCTAATGATATAGCTTTTGTCTCTGCTCTTAGTTGTTGTAATTTTTTAAACAACTCAGGTTTGTTAACAGCTTTGCCAGCAGTCTCCCAAGCTTCACCTATAAGTTCTCCGTTAGCATCCGGATTAATACTTTTTATTGCAACAAAGTTTGGATTACCCCATGTCATTATATTATAATATCTTTTCCAAACAGGATCTCCAATTTTGTAACCAAAATTCATCTTAGACTGTAAACCTACACTGGTTAAAAAGTCGTCCATGTTTTTTGGTATAATAGCTACTTTATATTCTTCAAATATTTTATCTGCTAAATTATCAGCATCAGACCTACTGTTTTTGTAATAGTCTACAAGGTTCATTAACACATAGTTAGTAGGCATCATGTGTTCGTATCTAGCGTCTGCCGCTTTTAATCCCTCTACAACGTATTCTAAGTTTGCAGCTCTTTTTAAAGGAGCATCCATCTGAGAGTCTAGCTGCTTCATTAGCATAGCTAAATCCATATTATCATAGTTTCCGTCAACAACCATTTTAATCATGTCTTTGACGTATC